>Ga0164294_10000742_pt1 | contig 30898 bp, 21 predicted proteins | sample GEODES005metaG_FD_111479 | JGI IMG/M metagenome (GOLD analysis project Ga0164294, IMG submission 111479) | Oligotrophic lake water microbial communities from Sparkling Lake, Wisconsin, USA - GEODES005 metaG | ecosystem: Environmental > Aquatic > Freshwater > Lake | place: USA: Sparkling Lake...
ACCTGGGCGATGACCAGCCTGATGAGCCGCTGGGGCCTGCTCCAGGATGCCGACGGCAGCTATGTCCCCATTGGGTACACGGAGGCCACCCAGCGGGCCGCCGCGATGCTCGCCGCCCTCGACCTGCACCAGACGCCGGTCTTCGAGGGGCCTGCCCGGCTCGAAGGCCTGCCGCTCTTCCACCCGCTCACCCGCGGCGCCCAGGGGGCTGGCAAGGGCCCGGCGACCGAGCTCCTGCGCGAGATCGACCCCGGCTCGGCCGGCGGCATCCGCACCTACGACATCACCGGCGTCACCGGCAGCGGCACGCTGGGCTGGCTGGTGGTGGTGGGCAACCAGAGCTTCAGCCAGAACGGGCAGGTCTGGCAGGCCAACTCCGAGTACTGGAAGTGGAGCGGCCTGGCCTTTCCGGCGAGCGGCTTTGGCCTTCGCCTCGTCGGCGACGGCGTCCCCAAGGGCGCGGCGCCGGGGCAGGCCACCCGCTACGCCTCCATGCCCTTCGCCACGAGCCCGGCCGGCGTCGTGACCGTCCAAGGGCTGCGCTTCAACGTGGGGCTGGTGAACGGCAACGCCGTGGCCACCCAAGGCTGGCTCCAGGCCAACGGCACCGCCCTCACCTGGTGGAGCGCCGCCACGGCCAACACCCCGCCCTGGTTCGCCACCGCCACCACCAACAGCACGCTGCTGCGCTTCTCCACCACCCTGGGCGCCGGGCCCAACCCCAGCACCGCCTACCCGGTGATCGGCCCCATGTCGCCGCTTTAGACCGAGCGGGCGAGGCGGAGCCCTACGCCGTGGTAGCGCATGTCGGGCCGTGAGGCGAAGCGGGTGGCGGCCCGGCACATCGAGCCGCGGCTGATGTAGTTGCCGCCGCGCACCACCATCAGGTCGTCGCCCTGCAAGGCCTCGGCGCGCTGGGGCTCCACCCGCAGCACCCGATCGTCGGTGAGGGGCATTCCGCCGCGCTGGTAGCGGTTGCAGCACCAGTCGCGGCTGTTGCCGCCGAGCCCGCGGATGCCGAAGGGGCTCTCATCGAGGGGGCGCAGATCGACCGGCTCGTCGCAGGGGGGGCCGCGCAGGCCGTCGATGGTGGCGGCGAAGGAGGCCTCGTAGCGGTGGCCCCAGGGGTAGGCCCGGCCGTCGGCGCCGCGGGCCGACCACTCCCACTCCAGCTCGTGGGGCATCCGCCAGGGGCTGCCGGTGCGGGCGGCGATCCAGTCCACATAGGCCTGGGCGTCGACGTAGGAGAGCAGCCCCGCCGGACGCCGCAGGTCGAGGGGGCGCATGGGTGCGTAGCGCCCGTCGCTGAGCACGATGGTGAGCGCGCGATCGTCGCTGCTTTGCAAGACAGGGGCCCGCGGCAGGCGCAGGGCGGCCTCGTCGGCGCGGCCCTGGTCGACCAGATCGTTCAAGAAGTCGATGTACTCCGCCACCGTGACCGGGTGGCGGCGCATGACGAAGGGCTCGATCCACCAGCGCCCCGGGCTCACCGGATCGAGGGCGTTGGGGTCGTCGCCCACCGTGCACCAGCCCGGCGGAACGAGGCAGTCGTCGGGGCCCATGCCCTCGCGGCTGGGCAGGGGCAGCACATAGAGCCCCTCGTCGAAGGGGGCGGGGCCCTCTTCGCCGCGGCGCAGCACGAGGGGGAGGCGCACGGTGGCGCAGTCGGGGTGCGAAGCCTCGATGAGGAAGCTGCCATGGGCCAGCGCCTGCTCCACCCGCCCCTGGCGGGCCTCCAGCAGGGCGATGGGCCGGGCGACGAGGCGCCGCTCCTCGGAGCGCTCGACCCGGTGCAGCAGCAGGCGGGCGTCGGCCGGCTCCACCCGCAGGCAGAGGTGCCCGCGCCCTTCGAGGTAGGCGCTGTGCTGGCCGCGGTTGTGGGCCCGCAGCGCCGCCTCGGCCCGGGCCGCCCCCAGGCCGTCGCCGCGATGCTCGGCCGCCTCGTGCTGCACCCGATGCAGATCGGCGAGGCGCTCGTGGGCCACATCGAGCTCGGGGTCGACCGACAGGGCGGCGTGCAGGAGCTGGGCGGCGCGCTCCTCGGCCCCGGCGATGGCGGCCCGCAGCCGCTCGGCGGCGTCCTCGGCCCGCCACATCGGCAGCTTCTTGTCGACCGACTCCCACAGGGCGATGCCCGCGCCGAGCGCCACGGCCTCGGCCTCGGAGGTGGCGGCCTGGGCCCGCCAGCCGGCGACCTCTTGCAAGGCCCGATCGGCCTCCTCGACCCGGGCCATCGCCTGATCGCGCCGCAGCACCCCGTCGAGCCAGGCGCGCAGGGCGCTGGCCACCCGCTCGGCCGAGGGGGTGCGCACCGCTGGATCGGGGGCCATCGCCGCGGAGGCGACGGCCTGCAGGGCGTCGGCGACGGGGAAGGGCGGCGAGCGGCTCGGATTGGGGGTGCCGCCCACCAGCACCGCCTGCAGCGTGGCGCCCAGCGCAAAGACGTCGAAGGAGGGCCAGGGCGGCATGCCGCGGAGCTGCTCGGGGCTCATGAAGCCCGGCGAGCCCGTCACCGCGCGCTCTCCCGACGAGCCGTCGCCGAGGGCCGCGAAGGCGGCGCGCTGGGCGATGCCCCAGTCCACCACCACCACCGCCCCCGGCCCCTCCACCATGATGTTGGCCGGCTTGATGTCGCGGTGCACCCAGCCCTGGCGGTGGGCGTAGGAGATCGTGGCCGCCACCGAGGCGACGACGCCGATCAGGCCGCGCAGGGTCCAGCCGTCGCGGGTGTTGGACCAGCGCCCCGCCTCCACCGAGACCTTGTGCACCGCCTCGATCAGCTCGGCCAGCGTGAAGCCGCGCACCTCGCGCATCACATAGAAGGGCCGCCCATCGGTGAGGCGCCCGGCGTCGTAGACCGGCACCACGCCGGGGTGCTGCAGCCCGGCGGTGAGCCCGGCCTCGGCGATCAGACGGTCCCAGACCTCGGGGGCCAGCTCCGAACGAACGGTCTTCAGCACCGCTGTGCGCTTGAGCACGCCATCGTAGACGAGGCGCACCTCGCCCATTCCGCCCACGCCGATCAGGCGCTGATCGGTGTAGCGCCCCCCCTCGTCGAGGGCCGGCTGGCCCGCAGGCCGGCCATCCTCCAGGAAGGGCGCACCCTCCTGGCTGTTCGCCAGGGTCGCGGAAATGGTGGCGGGCAATTCGGCCATGACCGCACACCTAACCAAAGTGCGGTACCCTTTGCCGCACCTTCACGCGAGCCCTTGTCATGGCGACCCTACGGCACAGCGCGACCGGCCGGCTCCACCGGCTCGGCGCCCACGATCTGGTTGGGCGCAGCCCCAACTGTCAGCTCACCCTGCGCGACGCCCACATCTCGGGGGAGCACGCCGCCTTTCGGTGGTCGGGCGACGGCTGGGAGCTGCGCGATCTGTCCAGCCGCAACGGCACCTTTGTCGGCGGTCAGCGCATGGACGCCGGTCAGCGCGTTCAGATCAAGCCGGGCGACGCGCTCTCCTTCGGCACGCCCCGCGACCCCTGGGAGGTGCAGGACATCCTGCCGCCGGTGGCCGCCGCCTACAGCGGCAGCGAGCGCCGCTTCGCCGACGAGGGCCTGCTGGTGCTTCCCGGCGACGACAACCCCGAGGTGATCATCTCGCTCGACAGCGACGGCGCCTGGACCGCCGAGCGCGGCGCCGAGGTGAGCGCCTTGGTGAATGGCCAGTCCGTAGAGGCCGGCGGCGCGGCCTGGGTGCTGGCCCTGCCGACGATCTGGTCGACCACCCGCCTCGTCTCCAACGAGCGCCGCAGCGAAGACCTGCACCTCCTCTTCAAGGTGAGCCGCGACGAGGAGCACATCGAGCTGGAGGCCAGCTTTGGCGAGGCCGTGGTGCACATGGACCACCGGGCCCACAGCTACCTGCTGCTGACCCTGGCCCGCGAGCGCATCGAGGCCGCCCAGGACCCTGCCCTGCCCCTGGCCGAGCACGGCTGGGTCTACCAGGACACCCTCTCCGACAGCCTGGGCATGCCCGGCCCGCAGTTCAACATGGCGGTCTTTCGGGCCCGCCAGCAGTTCCGCGAGGCCGGCCTGCCCGGCGCCGACGTGGTGATCGAGCGGCGCCGCGGCTCGGGGCAAATCCGCCTCGGCGTGGCCAACCTCGAGATCGTCAAGGCCTGATCGGCGGCGAGGGCCTCGGCGTCGGCGCTGCTGGACCCCTCCTCGCCACAAGCAGCCCGCGCGAGCGTGCGGTGCTGCTGGCTTGGATGTGTCCCTGTTTTTCTAGCGATCCTTGATCTTGGCGTCTTTACCAAAGTAGTAGTTGATGCCGCCGCCCAGGATGTTGATGTGGCTGGCCAGCACGCCGTCGCCCACCACGCGGCCATCCACAAACTCGCCGGTGAAGGGATCGACGACGATCTGCTTGACCTGCGAGTTCTCAATGGTCTGCTCGGGCAAGAAGCTCTGGAACCAGCCGAGATCAATGTCGAGGCGCTTGTGGGCCTTGATCGTGCCGCCCAGGCCGTAGCCCCACTTCTGGCCGTCGACCAAACCCACGCTCATCGTCTCGGCGGGGATGGCCGAGCCCTCCATCATGCCGCCGGCCCGCACGGTGACGCGCTTGTGCACATCCCACTCGCCGCCCACCCGCAGGGAGATCGAGTCCTGGTAGCCCGCCGGCAGGATGACGTCGTCGGTGATGTCGACGCCGGTGGGAGAGACCAGCTCGGTGGTGTCGACATGCAGGTTGACATCGGTGACCACGATCTCGTCGATCACGCTCCAGCCCTCCCAGACCGCCGCCACCTCGAATTCCAGCTTGTCGGTGGGGCGCACCAGGGCGCCGGCCTTCAAGATGAGGGGCATGGTGACGTCGAGGTGGACCTCGTCGTCTTCGGAGCGGTCGGACTCGATGAGGCCGAGCTCGTTGTAGTAGTTCTGGGTGAAGTCGGCGCTCATGGTGCCGGTGGCGTCGAACTTGGTGGGGGCCATCATAGAGGCGCCCACGGCCCAGCGGCCCTTGGGGGGCTCCACCAGCACGCCAACATTCCAGCCCACGGCGAACTTGTCCTGGGCGTCGAGGGCGAAGAAGACGTCGTAGTCGGGGTTCTCGGTCTCGGTCTGGGTCCACAGGCTGATCGCCAGCTCTTGCTCGACGTAGAGGTAATTCCAGGAGACGCCGGCCCCCACGCTCACCCAGTTGGCGAACTCGTGGGCGGCGGTGAGCCCGGCGAAGGTCTGGATCACCTGCGTGTCGGTGAGGGTGTAGCGCTGGGCGCCATCGGCGTCGTAGGAGAGGTCGGGGGCGTAGGGAGGGTAGAAGCCGAGCGCAAACATCGTGTTGGGCAGCCCCAGGCTGTGGCTGACCGCGAGGTGGGGGATGACGTAGGCGGGGGCCTTGTTCTCCACCGGCTCGGTGATGAGGTCGGCGCCGTCTTTGCCCTCGCCCGGGTAGTCCTTGCGGTCGAACTCTACGCGCTGGGAGACCGCCGCCACGTCGAGGGTCATCATGCCGTCGGGCAGGCGGGTGAGCGCGGCGGGGTTGTACCAGAGCGCCATCAGGTCGCTCACCCCGGCGACATAGGCGCCGCCGCGCGAAAAGGATCGCGCCCCCACATCGGAGAAGTAGTAGCCCGCGGCGTGGGCTGGGGCGCAGACGAGGGCGGCGGGCAGCAAGACGAGCAGGCGACGCATGGTGACTCCCAGGGGAGCCGCATCATGCCACAGGCGCCCCGACCTCGGGTAGGATGGGCCGGCCCCCGGAGCACCCCATGGAGCCACTGCTCGCCCTCCTCGCCGGCGGAGGCCTCGGCCTCGCCGGCACCCTCGCCGCCCTGAACCGCCGCCACCCCGAGCTGCTGTGGGACTGGTCGACCCTCGACACCTCGAGTGTCACGTTTCCATCGGACTTCCTGTGGGGCACCGCGACCGCCGCCCACCAGGTGGAGGGCGGCAACACCGGCAACAACTGGAGCCGCTGGGAGACCCTGCGCGACGAGAAGGGCCGCCCCCGCGTACACAACGACGACCGCTGCGGGGCGGCCTGCGAGCACTTCACCCGCTACCCCCAAGACATGGCGCGGATGCGCGACGAGCTGGGGATGAACGCCTACCGCTTCAGCATCGAGTGGAGCCGCATCGAGCCCGAGCGCGGCCGCTTCGACCCGGCCGCCATCGCCCACTACCACCAGATGATCGACGCAGCGCTCGCCCATGGCCTGGAGCCGATGGTGACCCTGCACCACTTCACGCACCCCCTGTGGTTTGAAGAGCTGGGCTCCTTCGAGCGCGAAGAGAACATCGCCCACATCCTGCGCTTCACCGAGCTGTGCCTGCGGGAGTATGGCGACAAGGTGCCGCGCTGGTGCACCTTCAACGAGCCCGGCCCCTTCAGCGTGATGGGGTGGGCCCTGGGCGTCTTTCCGCCCGGCAAGAAAGACATTCGACTGTTCGCCACCGTCCTGCGCAACCTGCTGGTGGCCCACCTGCGCATGGTGCAGCTCGCCCGTAGCCTGCCCTGCGGCAGCCGCATCCAGATCGGCCTCGTCAAGAACATCTTTCAGCTCGACCCCTACCGGCGCTACAGCCCGCTGGACTGGCTGCTCTGCCGGGTCGCCGATCAGTTCTACAATGAGGCCATCCTCACCTTTCTGCGCGAGGGGGTCTTTCATCTCCAGGTGCCGGGCCTCGCCTGGCGGCACGAGGAGTGGCCCGAGGCGAAGGGCGCCACCGACTTCATCGGCCTCAACTACTACGCCAACCTGCTGCTCGACCCCTTCATGCGCCGCGAGCCTCCCTTTGAGACCCGCCTGCGGCCTGGACAGACCGCCACCGACATGCCCTACGCCATCTACGCCGAGGGCTTCTACCGGGCGATCAAACAGATCTCCACGCTAAACAAACCCATCTACATCACCGAGAACGGCGTCGCCGACGCCAAGGACGACGGGCGCCGCGCGCAGTGGATCTCGCGCTACCTCTACGCCATGCGCAAGGCGATGGACGAGGGCGCCGACGTGCGCGGCTTCTACTACTGGAGCTTCATGGACAATTTCGAGTGGGCAGAGGGCTACGCCATGCGCTTTGGCCTCTACGAGGTCGACTACGCCACCCAGGAGCGCCGCCTTCGCGCCGGCGCGCGTCCGCTGATCGAGGCCATCCGCCGCAGCCAGGGGCGCTCGGCATGAGCACCGCCGCCCTCCTCCTCGCCGCCGGAAAGGGCAGCCGGATGCGCAGCCCCCTGCCCAAGCCCCTGGTGCCGGTCGCCGGGAGGCCGCTGATTCACCACCTCATCGACGCCGTGCGCGGGGCCGGGGTCGAGCAGATCGCCGTGGTGGTGGGCCATGGGGCCGAGGCGGTGCGCGCCGCCCTGCCCCCCGGGGTGGCCACGCCCACCCAAACTGTTCAAGACGGCATGGCCTCGGCGGTGGCCTGCGCCGAAGACGCCCTGAAGGGGGCCGAGGCCCTCTTTGTGTCGGTGGGCGACAGCCCGCTGCTCTCGGCCGCGGCGATCCAGTCGCTCCTGCGCCGACAGGCCGAGACAGGTGCCGCCGCCGTCTTCCTCACCGCCCGCTTTCGGGCGCCCCTGCCCTACGCCCGGGTGCTGCGCGGGCCCGATGGCGCCCTGCTCGCCTGCAAAGAGGAGCGCGACTGCACCCCCGAAGAGGCGGCCACGCCCTACTACCTGTCGAGCCACTATGTCTTTGACGCCGCGGCGCTCTGGCGCCACCTGCCGGCGGTGGTCCACCACCCCGAGACGGGCGAGCGCTACCTCACCGACGTGCTCCCCGCGATGCTGGCGGCCGGCGAGCGGGTCGAAGTCGTGGAGATCGAGGACTGGACCGAGCTCGTCGGGCTCAACACCCCCGAAGAGGTGGCCTGGGCCGAGGCCCTGCTGGCCGGTCGCCGGGCGGGCGGGGGCTGGAGCGGCCTCGCCCCCACGGTGGACGCCCGGGCGCGGCCCGATGGCGCCAGCCTGCGGGCAGAATTCTCCCGCTGGGCCGGGCGCCCGCCCACCCTGCGCTCCCTCGCACCTGGGAGGGTCAACCTGATCGGTGAGCACACCGATTACATCGAAGGTTTAGCGCTCCCCGCCGCCATCGACCGCTACGCCCAGGTGGCTCTGGCCCCCCGCGCCGACCGCCTGCTGCGGGCCCGGGCGTTAGACCTGAACGAAGAGCAGACCCTCGACCTCGACGCGCCCCTCCCCGAAGAGCTGCCCGGCTGGGCTCGCTTCGTCGGCGGCGCCGCCGCGGTGCTGGGCGGCCTCTCCCAGGGGGCCGACCTTCTGTTCACCAGCTCGGTGCCGATCGGCGGTGGCCTCTCCTCGTCGGCGGCCCTCTCGGTGGCCCTGGTGAACGGACTGGCCGCCCTGAACCAGCAAGCCCTCGGGCCCGCGGCCCTGGCCCGCCTCGCCCAGCGGGTGGAGCGCGAGCACATCGGCCTCTCCTGCGGGATGCTCGATCAGCTCGCCTCCGCCGGCGGCGTGGCCGGGCATTTTCTGCGCCTCGACTTTCAGGCCCAGACGGTCAGCGCCATCCCGGGAAACCTGAACGGTCATGCCCTGGTGGTGCTCTTCACCGGGGTCAAGCGGGCCCTGGCCGCCAGCGCCTATGAGGAGCGGGTGCGCGAGTGCGCCCTGGGCATGGCCCTCCTCGGGGCGGTGGTGCCCGATCTGCGCAGTCCGCGCGACATCCCTGCAGGGCTGCTCGCCGATCAGCCCCTGCCCCTGCGCCGCCTCCGCCACGGCCACACCGAGAACGCCCGGGTGGAGGCCGCCTGCGCCGCCCTCCTGGCCGGCGACATGGTGGCCTTGGGCCGCCTGCTCACCGAGAGCCACGCGAGCCTGCGCGACGACTACGCGGTCTCCTGCGAAGAGCTCGACGCCGCCGTGCTCTACGCCAGCAGCCGCCCCGGCGTTCGGGGGGCGCGCCTCGTGGGCGCGGGCTTTGGCGGCTCGGCCCTGGCCCTGGTGGAGGCCGACAAGGCCGATGCCTTCGCCGACGACTGGGCCATCGCCCAACGGGCGCTCTTTCCCCATCCTGCCGCCGCCTGGGTCGTCACCCGGGTCGGCGGGGCCGAGGTCTTGCCATGGCTCGATTGATCTTCGTCCTTCTGTCTCTGTCCTGCGGCGGCAAGTCCGGGCCGGCCGGCGGGGGCGGCGACTGCGCGGAGGTGCCCACCCACGGCTCGCTGCGGGTGGGGCCCGACGCCGCCGACAACCTCACGCTCACGCTCGAGGGCTGTCGACTGGGCACGCTCAGCGCGGCGGTGGTGGGCAGCGGCGATCTGTCGCTCGACTGGCGCGACATCGGCGAGGGCTGGCAGCCGGTGCTCACCGCCGGGGCGGGCGGCGCCACGGTGGAGGGCCTCAGCCTGCGCGGCGTGCTGCCGCTGGGCGGCGTGGGCGAGGTGGTGCTCTGGCGACAGGGCTACCAGAGCTGGAGCTGGTCGGGGGTGACGGCCCTGCCCGACCGTGTGGAGATGGACGGTGCCCTGCCCGCCGTAGACGGCGACGGCGACGGCATCGACGTGGTCAACGAGATCGAAGGCACGAGCTGGTGGGTGGGCCTCGTGGGCCGGGCCCAAGGGGGCAGCCTGCTGATGGGCGCCCTGTCGGCGACCAAGACGCGCTTCTACACGGCCTTCGCCCCCTCCGGCGACGGGGTGGAGGCCTGGGCGGTCTGGGAAGACGGACCCATCGCCCTGGCCGAGGGGGAGTCGCTGCACCTCGACCCGATCTACCTCGGTTTTGACGATGACCCGGCGGCCATGCTCGCCAACTATGCCGACGCCGCCGCGCAGATCACGCCGCCGCCCCCCTTGCCGGCGGCCCCGCCCCTGGGCTGGACGAGCTGGTACCAATACTACGACGCCGTCACCGAAGACGATCTGCGCCTCAACCTCGACAGCGCCCTGGCCAAGTCGACGGCCCCGGGGCTCAGCCCCCTCGGCCTGATGCAGCTCGACGATGGCTGGGAGACCGGCTGGGGCGACTGGACGGCCAATGAGAAATTCCCCTCGGGAATGGGGGCGCTGGCCAGCGAGATCGCCGCTGCTGGCCTGGAGCCGGGTCTGTGGATGGCGCCCTTCTATGTCTCCACCGACACCGAGATCTTTGCCCAACACCCCGACTGGTGGGTGCGCGACGCCATCGGGGTGCCGATCACCTACACCAACGCCGGCCAGCAGCTCGTGATCATCGACACCACCGTGCCCGGCGCCCTGGACTGGATGGCCCAGCAGGTGAGCGACCGGGTGGCCGAGGGCTGGACCTACCTCAAGCTGGACTTCCTCTACGCCGGGGCCCAGCAGGGCCAGCGCAGCCGACCGGTCACGAGCCTGGAGGCCTACCACATCGGCATGAAGCGCATCCGCGAGGCGGCCGGCTCGGCTACGATCCTGGCCTGCGGCGCGCCGATGCTGCCCACGCTTGGCTACGCCGAGGGCATGCGCACTGGAGCCGACATCGCCTTTGTACTCGATCCCGATCCGCGGCTGGGCTACCTGCGCTGGCAGGGCCGGGCGACGGCGGGGCGCTCGTGGATGAACGGAGTCTGGTGGTGGAATGACGCCGATCCCATCTTGATGCGCGAGCCCTTCACCACGGTGGAGGCCAGCGGGGCGGTGGTGGCCAACGCGGTCTCGGGCGGGGCCTGGCTGCTGGGCGACGCCCTGCCCGAGCTGCCGGCCGACAAGCTGAGCCTCGCCCTGTCGACCGACATCACCGCCCTCCTGGGGCAGACCGCCGTCCCCGAAGATCCGCTCTCCTGGGTCTCTGTTCAGGACGGCGGCCCGCCGATGGAGGCGGCCCTGGCCGACGATCGGGTGCCGCCGGTCTGGCGTTTCCCCGACGGCACGGTGGCCCTGCTCAACCTGAGCGATGGCCCGATCGTCGTCGAAGGGCCCGGCGGCACCGAGCTCTTCAGCGGAGCGTCGGCGCCGGCCGGCGAACGGAGCCTCGCCCCGGGCCAGGGCGAGCTGTGGCGGCCTTGAGAACCCGCACCGCGTCGACCTGATCAGGGGGCCGGCGCGGTGTCGACCCCCAACTGTCCCGCGAGGCGGATCAGGTCCTGGGGGCCGGCGCAGCCGAGGTGGCTGAGGGAGAGCTTGCCGGCGGCGAGGCGCAGCAGCGCGCCGCCGGCCGGGTGCGCCGCGGCGGCCCGCCCGAAGCCCTCGTCCCCAACCTCCGCCCGCATGGCGTCGAGGGTGGACTGAAGCGCCGCCGCCAAGGCGGGGATCTGTCCACGCAGCCCGGCCGCCCAGGCCGCGATGGCCTCGGCGTGGCCGTGGGTGAGCTCGGGATCGCGCACCTTGGCGAGGCCGCGTAGACCACCTCCAGGTTCGGCTTTGGATTCGGGCTCCGCTGGTTCTCCCGGAGGCGGCGGAACACGGCGGCTACACCGAGGACGTCACCAAGGTGGTGGAGGTCCACGTCAACACCTTCCGGGCGGCGGCGGCGGTCTTTTCCTGACCTTTTCGTTGCCGTTGAAAGTACGTCAACGATGTCACGGCTCCGTCACGCGCCGGTCCACTGCATTGTGAGAACCTGACCACCCATTGACAGGCTTGGTCATGCGCGCGGCGTCGATACGTAGCTTCCTTTTGTTGGGCGGCACAGTTTGTGGACTGGGTTTTCTCTGGGCAGGTCTGTGGATGATGATCACCCACGGGGTCTTTGGCCCCGCGGTTCATGCCTTCTTTGATCCGCCACCCGTGCCAGCCCTCCCCGCCGACAATCGGGTCGCTAAGAGCAAGACCGAAGACAACGCCGAGGCCCAACGCCAGCGCCTCGCCCCCTGGCAAGCCCACCCGGCGGTCGAAGGTTCGACGAGCCCCGACATCCTCGTGGTCACCATCTGTTCATTTCGCGCCGACCGCACGGCCGCAGGGCTGCACGATCCACGGTCGTGGACCGAAAATCCACTGCGCACGCCGCTCGCTGCCTCCCAGACCCCCGCCTTCGACGCCCTGGCTCGCCGCAGCGTCTCCCTCACCGGCGCCTGGGCCAATGCGCCCTTCACGGCGCCCTCCCACGCGGCGCTACTCACAGGCCTGCTCCCCGATCACTCGGGGGTGGTGGACCTCGGTGATGCTCTCCCTGTCGATGTTCCCACCTTGCCAGAGGTGCTGGCGCTCTATGGCTACCGCACCTACGCCTATGTCCCGGTGGAGACCCTGGGGGCCGCCGAGCCCCACCGCGGAGAGAGCTGCCGGGCGGTGTCGGGGAACCGGGGCGGCGATTCCGCGACCGGGCGCCACGCCGCGGCCACCTTTCACCGGGGCGATGGCTTTGAGCGGGGCTTTCACCAGTTCCTCGAAGGCAACGCCACCACCTGCGACGCGACCCTGGTCGACGCCCTGGCCGGCGATCCGCGGCCCTTCTTCGCCCTGGTCCACCTCAAGGAGGCCCACATGCCCTACGGCCTGCGCAGCGCGGCTGCGGGGACCATCGACCCGCGCCTCGTCGCCTGGGGCCGGGGGGATCTGCCGGGCTCCCGGGTGGAGCATAAGGATCGCAAGCTCCTGGCCGAGATCGCCGAGGATCCGGCCCTGGGTGCCGCGCTCACCGCCGCCTATGACGGCGCGGTGGGCCGGGCCGACGCCCACCTCGGGTCTCTGCTCCAGGCCATTGAGGCGCGCGGGCGCCTGCGCGACACCCTGGTGGTGGTGCTGGGCGATCATGGCGAGTCGCTGGGCGACAATGGCGACCTGGGCCACCAGGGCTCGATGCAGCCAGAGGTGCTCCATGTACCCGTGGTGGTGCACCTTCCCGGCGATACCCAGGCCGGCCGGGTAGAGCCGGGCGCGCTGTCGCTGGTCGACCTGCCCCTCACCTTGCTGGCCGCGGCCGGCGCCCTGCCCCCCGCCCGGACCGATGGCCACAACCTCCTCGCCGCCCTGCGCGGCGCCGCGCCCTGGCCCGACCACCCGGCGCTGGCCCAGGGGCGGCTCCCCCAGCCGGGCCAGGGGCGGCGGCCGGTCGATCTGTTTATACACGGAGACAGGGCCCTGCGGGTGAGCGCGGCGGCTGGCGATCCACCCCGTCTGCTGCGCCTGGGGCCCTTGGGATGGGCGACGACGACCGAGTCGGTACCTGCCGAGCTGCAAGGCGCCTACGCGGCCCTCGCGGGCACCGCCCGGCCATCCTCTGCCGCGCGGCCCTTCTCCCCCGCCGAGCAGGAGCAGCTACGCCGACAGGGCTATTGGTAAGTCAGGCGGTCTTCGGTCGACTGACCCGCAACCGCTTGATGCGCCGGGGGGGTGGCGTCGAGGATCTCCAGGGTGATGCCCTCTTCGGTGGAGAAGACGGCGCCCTGGGGCGGCATGGCGCCGGCCAGCGACCACCAGAGGCCGGCCAGGGTGGAGAAGTCGCCCTCGGGCAGCTCGAGACCGAGGCGGCGGTTGAGGTCGTGCAGGGGGATCTTGCCTTCGACCACCCACACGCCGGGCGACTCCTCGAAGACGCCCCCTTTGGGCTTGTCGTTTTCGCTGAAGATCTCGCCCACCAGCCCTTCGACGATGTCTTCGATGGTGACGAGGCCGACGATGGTGCCCTGCTCGTCGATGACGAGGCCGAGGGCGAGGGCGAGGGCGAGGGCATCGCGTCGGGGACGAAGAGGACGGGGTGCAGGAGGTTGGTGAGGTTGACGGTCTCGGAGAGGACGGCCTCGGCCAGGACCTCGCGCAGGTTGACGAAGCCGATAATCGGATCGGGGCTGCCTTCGTGGACGGGCACGCGGGCGTGGCCGCTGCGCCGGGCAAGCTCGGCCACCCGGGCAGTGGGGGCGTCGACGGGCAGCATCACGAGGTCAGAGCGGGGGACCATCACCGTGTAGACGTTGAGGCCGCTGAAGTCGCGGGCCCGGCTGGCGATCTCGTCGGCGTGGGGGTCGACCGAGCCGGTGGAGCTGGCCTCTTCGACGATCTGCTGGTTCTCGTCGCGGGAGAGGCGGGCCTCGGTGAAGGTGGTGCGGCCACCGAACAGGCGCAGGACGAGGTTGCTGCTAAAGGTGAGCAGGCTGACGGCGGGGCGGGCCAGCCAGGCAAGGCTGGCCAGGGGCGGGCCGATGAGCAGGGCGTAGGTCTCCCCGGCGCGCAGGGCCAGGGACTTGGGCTCGCGCTCGCCCAGCACCAGCGACAGGTAGGAAGGGCATCCGTGCTCCCGGGAGAGCGGAGGTATCTGCGGTCGTCTGGATCGACAAGGCGTCATCGGCCCTGGCTGAACAGTGCTGGCCTGGCTAGACCAGGCCACCCGAGGCGCCGATGCCCCCCACTACCTTGCCCGAAGGCCTGCACGAGGCCTTGATCACAGAAGGCCTTCGCCGCGAGATGGACGCGCTATTGGCCGCGGGCCGGACCGTGGAGACCACGACCCAGACCCTCGAGTGGCTGGACGAGGCCATGTCCCGCCACCTCGCCCTTCGGCTGCGCGGGCTCCTCTCCGAGATGGGAGAAGGACCCGAGGGCATCGCAGCCCGCGTCGCGCTTCTGTCCCGCCTTCACGAGGCCCTCGGCAGCGATGAAGGCGCGCCGTGGACAGACGCCGTCCCCGCCCCCACCGCCGAGGCCCTCACCTGGATCCCGCCGGCCGTCCGCCAGCTGGAGACGCCCAAGCCGCCGGCCCGCCCCTTTCACGGGCTGGTACACCCCGCCTTGCTCCTCGGCGGCACGCAGGAGGTGCAGCTCCTCCACGAGCTCAAGGCCGAGTTGGCCAGCGCCGACCGGGTGGACGCCGTCCTCGCCTTCCTCAAGTTCTCCGGCCTGCGGCTGATCGAGCCAGCCCTCCGCGCCTTCCTCGACCGGGGCGGTGTTCTGCGGCTGATCACCAGCACCTACACCCAGGCCACCGAGGCCACCGCCGTCTTCGCCCTGGCGGCGCTGGGCGCGCGGCTGCGCATCGCCTACGAAGAAAAGGGCACGCGCCTGCACGCCAAGGCCTGGCGCTTCGAGCGGGCTTCGGGTCTGTCCACGGCTTATATTGGCTCGTCCAACCTCTCCCGCCCGGCGCTGACCGACGGCCAGGAGTGGAATGTGCGGGTGACCGAGCAGCGCACCCCCGACCTGCTCGATCGCCTCGCCACCGCCTTTGAGCAGCTCTGGAGCAGCCTGGAGGAGGACTTCAGCCCCGTGAAGGATCGGGAACGACTGATCGCCGCCCTCACCCCCAAGGAGCGCGGTGACAGCAGCTTTGTCTTTGTCGATGTGGCGCCGAAGGCACATCAGGCTCAGACCCTGGAGGCCCTGGCCGCCGAGCGGGCCCATGGCCACTGGCGCAACCTCGTGGTGGCCGCAACCGGCACCGGCAAAACCTGGGTGGCGGCCTTTGACTACGCCCGCCTGCGGGCCGCGGGGACCGTGTCCACCCTGCTCTTCGTGGCCCACCGCCGCGAGATCCTCGAACAGACCCGCAAGGTCTTTCGCCTTGTTCTGCGCGACCCGGCCTTCGGCGAGCTGATGGTGGAGGGCCTGCGGCCTGCCGCGGGGCGCGCCGTCTTCGCCTCGATCCAGTCGCTGCATGGCGAGCGCCTGCGGGCGCTGCCCCCCGAGGCCTATCAGATGGTGGTGGTGGACGAGGTTCACCACGCCACCGAGGCCTCCTACCGGCCGCTCCTCGATCACCTGCGCCCGGTCGTCCTCCTTGGGTTGACCGCCACGCCCGAGCGGGCCGACGGCAAGAGCCTGCTGCCCTGGTTTGGGGAGCGCCTCGCCGCCGAGCTGCGCCTCTGGGATGCCCTGGCCGAGGGCCTCCTCGTGCCCTTTCACTACTTTGGCGTGGACGATCCCACCTCCGCCGAGCGGGCCTGGCAACGCGGGCGCATCGATCCGCGCGTGCTCGACGGACTGTACAGCGCCGACGACATCCGGGCCCGCCACATCCTCGGTGCCCTGACGCGCTACATCGGGAGACCCGATCAGATGCGGGCCCTGGGCTTTTGTGTCGGCGTCGGCCACGCCATGCGCATGGCGCGCGCCTTCACCGAGGCGGGGCTGAAGGCCGAGGCCATCCACGGGGAGACCCCGCGGGAGGCCCGCGACCGCGCCCTCTCCCAGCTCGAGAGCGGCGCCCTGCGCGCCATCTTCGCCGTGGACGTCTTCAACGAAGGCGTTGACCTCCCCTCGGTCGACACGGTCCTCTTCCTGCGGCCCACCGAGAGCGCCACCGTCTTTCTTCAGCAGTTGGGCCGCGGCCTGCGGCGGGTGCCCGGAAAGGCCCAACTCACCGTGCTCGACTTCGTCGGCCATGTCCACACCGACTACCGCTATGAGCTGCGCTATCAGGCTCTCCTGCGCACCACCCGCCAGCGCACCTTTGAGGCCATCGCCGCGGGCTTTCCACGCCTGCCGGCAGGGTGTGTCATCACACTGGAAGCCCAGGCCCAGGAGCGGGTGCTGGCATCGGCCCGTCGCTTTGTGGGCGCCGCCCGCTGGCGGGGGCTGGTGGCCGATCTCCAACGACTGGGCCCGGCGACAGCGCTGTCCACATTCCTCGACGAGAGCGGGGCCTCTCTGGAAGAGGTCTACCTTCCGTCCCAGGGGCGCACCTGGGGCGCCCTGCGGCGGGCAGCCGGCTTCGCCGAGGAGCCCGAGCGACCCGGCGAGGAGGCCCTGCGAAAGCGGCTCAGCCGCTGCCAACACGTAGACGATGACGAGCGTCTCGGCGTCTGGCTCGACTGGCTCCAGTCGCCCCACCCGCCCGCGATCAACACCCTGTCGCCCCGCCAACGGGCCCTGGCCTGGATGCTGGCCGTGGGTCTGGGCGAGCGCCAGCAGCGCGTGGAGCAGCTTCAGGGCGCCCTCGACGCCGCCTGGGCGCACCCGGCTCTCCGCAAAGACGCACAGGCCCTCTTCGGCCTGCTCGCCGACCGTTCACGAATCCTCACGCCCTCTCTCACCCCGGGCTCCCCGGTCCCCCTGTCGCTCCATGGCCGGTACAGCCGGGCCGAGGTGGTGGCCGCCCTGGGCCTCGTGACCCATGGCCGGCTCCGCGAGTCGCGAGAGGGCCCGCTGTGGGCGCCCGAGCACGACACCGACGTCTTCTTCGTCACCCTCGACAAGTCCGATGACAGCTTTCGGCCGAGCATCCGCTACGCCGACTACCCCATCTCGCCGCGGGAATTTCACTGGGAGTCCCAGAACCGGGTCCACGACGGCACCCCCACCGGCCAGCGCTACATCCACCACGAGGCCCGGGGGAGCCGCGTGCTCTTCTTTGTGCGCGAGCGGCCCACCGATGAGCGCGGCGAGTCCTGCGCTTTCGTTTGCCTGGGCTTCGCTCGCTACCTCAGCCATGCGGGGGGCCGGCCGATGCGCATCACCTGGGCCCTTGACCACGCCATGCCCGCCGCCCTCCTCCAAGCCGGCCGGGCCTACGCGGCCTGAACCCGCACATACAGCCGACCTGCGCACATACAGTCCCCGCCGCAGGTCGGGCAGACCAGCCCATACCGCCGGGAGTCCTCCAGAAAGACCCCCGGCGCTTCCACGACCGGCACAAAGCACAGCCGCTCCAGCAAAGGCCCGCTCGGGTTCGGCCCACCCGACAGCCAGCTCACCGCGACGATGCGCGCGCATCCCTGTTCTACGAGGTGTCGCAGCAAGGGCCCCGCCAAGGCAGCCCCGCGCCCCTTGGCCCGGTGCCCCGGCGACACCGCCATCCCGGTCAGCAGGCCCACCCTCCCCTCGCCCATCGCCAGGCGGCCCGCCTCGCCGAAGGGGGCAAACCAGGCGCGGTCTTCGCCCAGGACCTCACACAGCCCCGCTCCCCGCAGCAGGCCCTCCTCGAAGAGCAGCATCAGCAGCGCACCCTCGGCCACCTTTGCCGCAAGGCCCTCGGCAGTAAACGCCTTTTCGCCCAGGCTCTCGCAGAGCAGCTCGGCGGCGGCGGCGGCACACGCGTCGGGGCCAGCCGGCCGGAGGAGGCGACTCACGGCAGCGGCGCCACATGCACCGCGAGAAAGCGCACCAGGTCTTCGTGGTGCTCCACCCGCCAGCGCAGGAAGTCGGCCGAGACCGCCTCGTTCATCAAGAAGGCGAACAGAAAGGCGTCGAGCTGCTGCTCGGCCTGGGCCGCCACCGCCAGCGCCCAGAAGGCGGTCTGCGGGCGCGCCTCTCCCGCGGCGAAGACGTCGAGGGCCACGCGCAAGGCCGCCCGGCGGCGCTCGATCGCCGGCCGGTCAGGCCCCGGGAGCCCCGGCGGCAGGCTCATCCCCGCCGGGGGGCGCCCGGCGTCCACCACCGCGAAGACATAGCTGGCGGCGAGATCGCCGGCCGGCAGGGCCTGCTCGCCCACCTGATCGACGAGCAGCTCGCCGCTTTGCGGATCGTAGCGGACCGGCGGCGGGGTGGGCCGGTGGAGCTGCCCGCCCCGGGCCCCCTGCAGGCTGCCCAGCGCGCCCCAGGCGGCCTCGTAGGTGGGGTCGGCGGCGATGGCCCGCAGCAGGTCGAGGCGGGCGGCCTCGGGCTGGCCCAGGGCGGCGGCGGCGTCGGCCCGGTAGCGGTAGGCGGCGGCCAGCAGCGGGTCGACGCGCAGGCCGCGGGAGTACAGCTCGGTGGCGCGCTGGTAGTTGGCCTGGGCAAAGTAGAGGTCGCCATACCAGGTCCACCCCAGCGCGTTGGTGGGGCAGAGCGACAGGGCGCGGGTGTAGGCGTCGTCGGCGTCGCGGGGGGCGGCGCGGGCGAGGGACTCGGCGGTGGCCAGGGCCGCCTCGGCCTCGGCGGAGCAGGGGTAGCGGGGCTCAGGCAGGGCGAAGGCCCCCGGGGTGGCGCGCCGGCGGGCCAGGAAGTCGCGGGCGATGCCGCCGCGCAGCGATTGGGGCTCCCGGGCGGCGACGAAGGCGAGATCGGCGGAGATGGCGGCGAGGATCTGCTCCTGATCGGCCGGGTCGGGCACGGCGCCCGCCACCAGGAGCATCGCGCTGGCGCGCAGGTAGTGGGCGTCGACGCTGGTGGGGTCGCGGAGCAAGGCGGCGTCGGCCTTTCGGAAGGCGACCCCCGGGTCTCCGTCATCGAGGGCGGCCTGGGCCGCCGAGAGCAGCCGGGCAGTGCGGCGGTCGGGGGCGGCCTCGGCCGGCTGGCAGAGCGCCAGGAGCAGGGCCAGGATCACGGCCGCTCCGAGACGTAGGGGCCGATCCACAGGGCGTCGAGGCGGGCCTGCTGCATGGCCTTCACGGCGTCGCTGGCGCTGGCGACGATGGGCTCTTCGTGCAGGTTGAAGGAGGTGTTGATCAGCACCGGGCAGCCGGTGCGGGCGCCGACCTCGCCGAGAAGGGCGTGCAGGGCGGGGTCGTCGTCGCGGTGCAGCACCTGGGGCCGGGCGGTGCCGTCGACATGCACGGCGGCCGGCGCGAGGCGGCGGAACTCGGCGGTGGTGTCGAGGCAGACGGTCATGAAGCGGGCGGCGTCGGCCACCTTGTCGAGGCCGGGGAAGTAGCGGGGCGCGTCCTCGGCCCGCACGAGGGGGGCGAAGGGCATGAACTCGCTGCGGCGCAGGCGCTCGTTGAGCCAGGTGTTGATGCTCGGATCGTGCGGGCGGGCGAGGATGCTGCGGTGGCCGAGCGCGCGGGGCCCCCACTCCATCCGCCCCACCGCGCGGCCCACCACCTTGCCCTCGGCGAGCAGGGAGGCGACGCGCAAAACGTCGCCCTGGGGGCTCAGGTTGCCGAGCTCGGGCGTGGGCAGCTCGGCGCGCTTGAGGGCCTTGTAGGCGTCGCGCTCGGAGATGTCGCCGCCCCAGAAGGCGTGGGCCAGGGCGGTGGGCGCCGAGCCCGAGGCGGTGAGGCCGGCGGCGACGGCGAGGCCGCCATCGCCCATGTGGGGCAGCACCCACAGGCTCTCGACCTCGGGAAGGGCGGCGATGCGCTGGTTGAGCTTGACGTTGGCGAAGACCCCGCCGGCGAGCGCGATGTGGCCGCAGCCTGTCGCGGCGATCTGGTGGCGAACAAAGGCGGTGGAGGCCTCTTCGAGCACCTGCTGGGCGGCGGCGGCGACCTCCTCGCGCGCGTAGCGGCCCAGCACCGACCAGAAGGGGTCATCGCGGCGCTCGAAGCGGCCGATCGGGGCCCGCGAGAAGCGCCCGCGCGAGAATGAGAGCCGGCCGCGCAGGTGATCGAGGAGGGCGACCGGCGCGGTGGCGTAGGCGGCGAGGCCGGTGACCTTGCCCTCGTGGCGGATGGCGGTGAAGCCGAGCCACTCGGTGATGCGGCTGTAGAAGGTGTTGACGCTGGCAAGGCCGCTCTGCCGCCAGAGGAGGTCGAGCTGGCCGTGGTTGCCGAGGCTGGCGGTGGCTGTGGTGCCGTCGCCCATCGCATCAAGGGTGAGCACGAGGCAGCGGCTGCGCGGCTGGGTGCGGTAGGCGCCTTGGGCGTGGGTGCGGTGGTGGTCGAGCAGCACCAGCTCGGGATCGCGAAAGGGGCGGGCGGCGAGGCGCCGCTTCAAGATGCGGGCGCTGGCGTCGACCTCGAGGGTGTGCAGCCCGGTGCCGCGGAGGATGGACTGGTACACGACATAGGCGTGCAGCAGGGGGCTCCACTGGCCGCCGGTCTTGGCGCCGCTGTGCAGGCCTGGCAGGGCTCGCAGGAGGGCGCTCGGGGTGAAGCCCGTCCCCACGGCGATGCGGTCGACCTCCCGGGCCTTGACGCCGGCCAGGTCGAGGGCCGCGTCGATGGCCCCCCAGGGGAAGGCGCCCGAGCTCTTGACCCGGTCGACCCGCTCCTGGTTGACCGCGCTCAAGAGCTGCCCGTTGATGACGACGGCCGCGCCGCTGTCGTGGTTGTCAGCGATGCCCAGCACGATCATGGTGGTGCTCCCTTGGCCCGGGAGCGGCTATCCCGGGCAGGGCCGCCTCCGCCCGCCCGGGAGGCACCGAAGCTCAGGGATGCGCGCCGATGTCGATCCGGCTGCTGTCGAGGCCGAGCATGGTCGCGTCGCCAGCGTCGACGAGGGGGCTGGCGAGACCGAGGGTGAGGTCGTCGTTGGTCCAGTCCAGGTCGTTGCTGTAGGCGGCGAAGCTGGGCGCGGTGGCGGTGAGGTTGGTGCCATCGGCGAGGCTGGGGGCCGGGGCGGTGCCGCCGACGTTGCTGGGGTTGTTGTCCCAGGCGTTGTACTTCACGTTGTAGGTCGTGCAGCTGCTGCGCTGCAGGTTGAGCCCCGAGCCATTGGACTGGTCGGCGACGATGTTGTTGCGGAAGTCAAAGCTGTTGTAGCACTTGACGTTGGCGCCGGCGCCGAGGAGGGCGTCGTTGGCCAGGAAGGTGTTGCTGCCCAGCGAGGTGGAGGACTTGCTGTCGATGAAGAGCCCGCCGCCGATCCAGGAGGCGAGGTTGCCCTGGAAGATGGTGGTGCCGACCGACGAGGAGCCGCGGCCCACGCTGTCGACGACGTAGAGCCCGCCGCCGTACTCGGCGATGTTGTCGTACAGCTCGCTGCCGGTGATGACGGGGCCCACGCCCTCGGCGTAGATGCCGCCGCCCTTGTCGGTGCTGGTGTTGGCGTCAAAGCGGCTGCCATCCACGGCGAGGCTGGTGGCGCCGGTGTTGTAGCGGATGTACACCGCGCCGCCCGAGCCGGCGGTGGCGTCGTTGAGCTCGAAGGTGGAGCTGTCGATGTCGAGGAGGCCGTACTCGAAGTAGATGGCGCCGCCGCCGGTGCTGGCGTCGTTGTCGGAGAAGGTCGACGCGCTCACGAGGAGGTCGCCGCCGCCGGCCGAGCTGATGGCACCGCCCTGGGCTGTGTTGGAGTCATTGCCCGAGAAGGTGCAGCCGGTCACGGTGAGGTCGTTGGCCTGGGTGTTGCGGATGGCGCCGCCCCAGGTGGTGGCGACGTTGGCCGTAAAGGTGCTGTTGGTGATGACCGCGCTGCCCTGGGCCAGGGAGAGGGCGCCGCCGCGGTTGGCGAGGCCGTTGGAGAAGGTGCTGTCGGAGAGGGTGACCACCGCGCCGCTTTGGGTGGCGACGTGGGCGCCATAGGCGCCGGTGTTGTTCGAGAAGGTGCTGTTGTCGACCGTGAGCGCGCCGCCCGAGACGTGGACCGCGCCGCCGTTGAGCGCGCTGGTGCCGAGCCCGGAGAGGATGGAGTCCTCGATGGTGACCATGCCGCCGGTGCCGCGCACGCCGCGGGCGTTGGTGTTCTGGATGGTGAAGCCGCGCAGGGTCACGTCGGAGGAGGCGCCCGTGGGCACGGTCACCACCGGCGAAGCGCCGTTGCCCACCAGGATGGTGCTGCCAGCCCCCTGCACCGACTCGATCACCAGGGTCTTGCCCTTGGTGTTGATGATCGTGCCCGTGTAGGTACCCGCCGCCACCTGGATGATGTCGCCGTTGGCCGCGGCGTTCACCGCGGTCTGAACCTTGGTGTAGACGCCCGCGCCGCCGGCCGGGTTGACCACGAGGGTCGCCGCAAAGGCCGAGGTGGAGAGACCAAAGACAGAGGCAAGGACAAGGCTCTTGGCGATCATGCTGAACTCCGACTCGCGGGATGAGTTTCGCTGGGCTCATCACAGGAGTCGGATTCACAGGCGGGTCGCAGTAGCCCCCGCCACGGGGCCGCCGCCCGACGATCGGGGCCGCCTAGTTGCCGCCCATATCGGCGCGGGTGCCGTCCAGGTCGACAAACCAGGGGCTGCCGGCGTCGATGTAGGGGCTGAGCGCGTCGAGCGAGATGTCATCGTCGGTGGGGTCGCTGTTGTCGGTGAAGTAGACGAAGAGCGGGTCGACGGCGGGCAGGTTGCCGTTGCCATTGACGTCGGCCGCCGCCGGGGTGCCGTCGGTGTCACCGCCCGCGTTGCTGAACCAGCCGTTGTAGCCGACGTCGAGCACGTCGCAGCCGGTCTCTTCGCGGGTGTAGAGCGCGGCCCCCCCGCCGTGGTACGCGACGATGTTGTTGCCAAAGACCGCGGTGTCGCGGCAGGCCAGCTCGGCGGCGGCCCCCTGCGGCGCGCTGCCGTCGGTGAAGCGGTTGCCGAGCACCAAGGTGTTGCGCACCGAGTCAGCGAAGAGCGCGCCCGCGCCGCTGCTGCCGGTGTTCTGCATGAAGGTGTTGCCGACCACCTGCAAGGCCCCGCTGCCGCCCAGCGTGTCTTCGGCGAAGACCGCGCCGCCCTGGCCGGCGGTGTTGAGCGCGAAGGCGTTGCTCCGCAGGGTGGCGCCCAGGTCTTGCACGAAGATCCCGCCGCCCGCCACGGTGGCGAGGTTGCTGGTGAAGGTGGTGCCCGTCACCTCGATGTCGGAGGGCACGCTCACCTCGAGCATGTAGATGCCGCCGCCCGAGCCCGTGAGGGCCTCGTTGAACTCAAAGAGGCTGCTGGTGACCGAGAACGAGCCCTCCTCGAAGTAGATCGCACCGCCGTTGAGCCCGGCCGTGTTGTCGGAGAAGCTGCTCTCGCTGATCACCAGGGTGCCCGAGCCGGCCGAGCTGATCGCCCCACCCTCCTGGTTGGTGGCGCTGTTGCCCGAAAAGGCGCAGTTGTCCAGGGTCACCGTGGAGGCCACGGTGCTGCGGATGGCGCCGCCCCAGTCGGTGGCCACGTTGCTCGACAAGGTGCTGTTGGTCATGGTCAGCGTGGCGGTGGAGACCGAGAGCCCGCCGCCGCGGGTGGCCCTGCCGCCGTCAAAGGTGCTCGACGTGACGTTGAGCACGGTGCCGCCCTGCCCGTGGATGTGACCCCCGTAGGCGCCGATGTTGTTGTTGAAGGTGCTGCCCGAGACCGTGAGGTTGCCTGAGGCCATGTGCACCGCGCCGCCGTTGAGCGCCGTCGAGCCGAGCCCGGTCATCACCACATTGGTGAGGGTGACGTTGCCGCCCGTGCCGCGCACGCCGCGGGCATTGGGGTTGGTGAAGCTAAGGCCCACCAGGGTGACGGAGCCGCTCGGCACGGTGATGACCGGCAGGGTGCCCTTGCCCACCAGGGTGGTGGTGGCAGCACCTCCCGTCGAGGTGATGGTCAGCGACTTGCCCTTGGTGTCGACCTGGGTGGAGGTGTAGGTGCCCGGCGCCATCTCGATGGTGTCACCCGAGGCCGCAGCCGTGACTGCCGAATTGAGGGTCTTGTAAACCCCGGTGCCCCCGGCCGGATTGACCGTCAGGGTCGCCGCCAGGGCGCCCTCTCCCAGAAAACTCAAGCTACAGAAGACGAGGGCGGCGATCGAAAGAGAGGACGTAGGGCTCATGATGGCTCCAAGATAGCGAGGACCGGCGACGGCCCTATCATGCCCCCGTGCGTCTCGACCCGCGGCTGTAGGATCGCTGAACGCAGAATTCAGGGGCCGGCCGCAGCGCCCTCGCGCAGCAGCAGCGCCCGCGCCAAGGGCACCAGCGGCGCCGTCGGCCCCCACAGCGCCTCGCGCAGCGGGCCCGCGCTGGCCCGCACCATCGCGCTCGTCGCCAGCATCAGCAGGGCCGCGCGCAGGTCCACCTCGGGGCGCAGGGCCGCGCCGCCCTCCTCGCGCAGCCAGGTCTCCCACCAGGCCAGCACCGTCGCCGCAGCCGGCCCGAGCACCTCGGGGCGATTGGGCGCCAGCACCTCGTGCAGCACCATGCTCGCGAAGGCCGGCCGCTCGGCGGCGAAGACCTCAAAGGCCGCCACCAGCCGGCAGAAGCGCTCCTCGAAGGGCCCGGGCGCCTGCACCTCGGCGACAAAACGCTCTTCGAGGGCGGCGAAGACGCGCAGCAGAACGGCCTCGTAGAGGAGGTCCTTGCTCTCGAAGTGGTACAGCAGCGAGGGCTTCTTGATGCCCGCCGCCGCGGCGATGTCATCGAGGCGAGCAGCGGCGATGCCCACCCGGCCAAGCTCGGCCTCGGCGGCGAGGAGAATGCGCTCCTGGGTGGGCAGGGCGGCAGATCGGCGCGGACGTCCCATGATGCTCCCGGGGGGGGCGCCCGCATGTGTCACGACCTCATCCCCGCGGCCACCCCGCGGGGATCCGCGCCCGTGCAATTCACCTTTCAGCGCGAAGCCTACTTGGGCGGCACCGCGCCCGCCGGAGCCACGGGAGGGGGCGGCACCACCGGCTCCATCGACACCTTCAGCGAGTCGTTCACGTCGGCGCGCAGCGTGATCTCTTTGTTGTAGGTGCGGTAGCCCCGCTTGCGCGCCGAGATCACATGGATGCCCGAGCGAAGGGTGAGGGCCCGCGTGGTCGGCACCGCGCCCATCGGCACATTGTCAATGTACAGGCGCGCGCCCACGGTGCCATCCACCGAGAGCTTGCCCGAGCGGCGGCGATCGTCGTTGCGCTCCTTGTCTTCGCGCACGGCCTCGGCCGCCTGCCGCAGGACGTCTTCTGCCTCGGTGTCTTCGGGGTCGACCTCGACGAGGCCCAGCATCACGGTGACCGCGTCGGCATGCTTCTTGTCGCGGATGAGGCGCCGGGCCTGATCGAGGCGCTCGCTGCGGGCGACCGCCGCGTCGGTGGCGGCGATCTGGGCGAGGGCCTCGGCCTGGGCGGTGCCGGCGGTCTTGGCCTTGTCGATGAGCTGGCGGGCCATCACGATGTCGCCCGAGGTGAGCGAGTCGCGGGCGCCGCGCGTATACGCGAGCGCGTTGGCGGTGGCCTTGTCTTGCTCGACCTGGCTGGCGGTGGCCCCGTCGGGGGCGTTGTTCTTGAGGGTGCCCCGCGACCAGACGATGGCGAGGACCACAGCGAGGGCGGCGGCCAGCACCGGCCACCAGGCCTTCCAGGCCGGCGGCTGCTCCATGGGCATGCTGGGCTGGGGCATCTGCTGGGAGATCGAGCTGCCCTCGCCATTGGGCACGTTGCGCAGCGGGCCCGACTTGCCGTCGGTGCGCTGGCTGGGGCTGCGGCCGGCGAGCTGCTCGAACTCTTCGGGGGTGAAGAGCTCGCGCATCCAGGCGGCGACGGCGCGGTCGTTGGCGTTGTAGCGGCTGTGGGTGTTGCAGAAGCCCACCAGCGCATCGGCCATCTCGCCGCCGGTCTGGTAGCGCTCCTGCGGATCGCGGGCGAGCGAGCGCAGGATGATGGCTTCGAGCTCGGGCGGGAAGTTGGTCCAGAGCTGGGTGGGCATCGTCACCCGGCCCTCCATCCGGTCCCGCCAGAGCTGCATCGGGTCTTCGGAGTGGAAGGGCGGCTGGCCGGTGGCGAGCCAGTAGAGGCACACGCCCGCCTGGTAGATGTCAACGCGGTGATCGACCTGGTTCGTGATCTGCTCGGGGGCGAGGTAGTGCACCTTGCCCTTGAGCATGCCCACCTCGGTCACGTTGGTCTTCAGCTTCCACTTGGCGATGCCAAAGTCGATGAGCTTGGAGCAGCCGTCGGGCGCCACGAGGATGTTGCCCAGGCTGACATCGCGGTGGATGATGTGCAGCTCCTGGCCGTTGTCGTCGGTGAGGGCGTGGGCGTGGCTGAGCGCCCGGCAGACCCCGGCCATGATCCAGGCGGCGAGGTGGACCTTGCGGTCTTCCATCGGCTGGAGCTTCTTCAGCACCATCGCGAGGTTGGGGCCCGCGACGTACTCCATGACGATGTAGGGCAGGCCGTCGTGATTGTCGATCTCGAAGACCTGGGCGATGTTCGGGTGCGAGAGCCGCGCCATGAGGCGGGCCTCGTCGAGGAACATGCTGATGAAGTTGCCATCGTCCTGGTGGGTGGGGTGCAGGAGCTTGATGACGACCTGCTTCTCAAAGCCACCCATGCCGCTCAGGCGGCAACGGTAGGTCAGCGCCATGCCCCCAACACCGATCTGACGGTCGACCATGTACCGACCGACCTGAACGATGGAGTACTCGAACATCTTGCCTCCGTACCGACCCGGCGCTCGGAAGTGCGCCTGGGGATCGCTGGGGACCCGGGGGGCGCTCTCCAGCAGCAGCGTCGTAGAAAGCGTAGGTTATTTCAGCGCGCGTCCAGGCTCAAGTGCGCGGAACCACCTGATTGCAGGGCGCAACACGGAGTTGCGCGCTGGTGCCTCATTCTGGAACAAACTGGTGCCGACGACCCAACATCCCTGGGGCCGCCCCCCGCGCAACTGCAGCATGACGCACCCCAAGGGGGCCGATGCACCTCTTCCTCAGCGCCGCTGAGCCCTCCGGCGACCTGCTCGCCGCCGAGCTCGTCGCCGCCCTGCCACCGGCGGTCTCGGCCCGCGGCCTCACTGGCCCCGCTCTCCGCGCCGCGGGGGTCGCCACCGTCGCCCGCATGGAGTCGGTGGTCTCGATGGGGGTGGCCGAGGTGCTGGCGCGGCTGCCGTCGATCCAGCGGGCCCGGGGCGCCCTGCACGGCAGCCTCCTCGCCGAAGGCGCCGACGCTGTCGTGCTCGTCGACGCCCCCGACCTCCACCTGCCGATGGCGGCCCAGGCGCGCCGACGGGGCCTCGACGTGGTCGGCTATGTGAGCCCCCAGGTCTGGGCCTGGCGGCCGGGGCGCGTTGAGGCCATCGCCGCCCACTTCAACCAGCTCCTCTGCCTCTTCGACTTTGAGCCGCCGCTCTACGCCGAGGCCGCCCGCCGCCATGGCTGCGACGTGCGCTTCGTGGGCCACCCCCTGCTCGACCGGGTGCCGCGCCGCAGCGGGGTGGACCCCGACCTCTACGCCCTGCTGCCCGGCTCGCGGCCCCAGGAGCTGCTCCGCCACCTGCCGGTCTACCTCGATGTGGCGGCCCGCCTGCAACGAGAGCGGCCCCAGGCTCGTTTTCGCCTGCGGGCGCCAGCAGGCCTGGCGCTGCCCCCCCTGCCACCGTCGGTGCAGCGGGTCGAGGCCCTGGCCGACCTGTCGGCCTGTCGAGCGGCCCTCACCAAGAGCGGCACCATCACGCTGGAGCTGGCGGTGATGGGGGTGCCGATGGTGGTGGCTCATGCCGTGCACCCCCTCACCTATGGCCTCGGCCGGATGCTGATCTCCGGGGTGCGGCACATCGCGCTGCCCAACATCCTCGCCGGGGCCAGCGTGGTGCCCGAGCGCGTCCAAGACCTTGATCCGGCCGAGCTCTGCCGGCTGCTCCTCGACTGCCCACCCTCCCAGCCGGTCGACCTGCGGCCCCTCGGCGCGCCGGGGGCCTCCAAGCGGGCCGCTGACGCGCTTGTAGAGGGGATCAGAGCGCGTCGATGATGCCGGCGCGGATGTTCTCGGTGGTGGTGGGGCTCACGGCTGCGTTCTTCACCTTCAGGTCGCGCCCCACGATGACCACCTGCGGAAAGACGCCGCCCGGCGTGATCGCCGCGCTGTGCCCCTGATCGTCGGCCAGGATGGGGGCCTCGAAGTTGTAGTCGGTGCCCCACTTGGCCAGCTCGGCGGTGTCGGGCACCTTGCCGCTGAGGTCCTGGCTCAGCAGGGTGACGTAGGCAAAGCCGTCGCCCTCGAACTCGTCGGTGACCTCTTGCACGTCTTCGGCCAGCTTTTGGCAAGGCGCGCACCAGATGGTGCTGACATCGACCACCACCACCATGCCGTAGAACTGCCACAGGTTGACGGTGTCGCCGTACTGATCGCCCAGGACCACCTCGGGGATCACCTGCCCCTCCTGCCAGCCCTCGCCGACGAGGCCATCGGGCGGGCCGCTGCCCACCGGCCAGCGGTTGGAGGGGGCCTGCCAGGGGGAGGTGTCCACCGGGCCCTCGCCGCCAGGGGTGTTCAACACGGGCACGCAGCCCACCAGGACGAGCAGCAGCATCGCGGACGCAGAGCGGGACATCACGAAGCCTCCGGCGCCTACCATAGCCCGGCCGACGGGTGGGCTGCCGGGCGCTCACCCTTCGATTGCGATAGTCCGCCGCGCATGAGCACCGACTCCCCTCTTCGCCCCCGGCCGCCCGCACCTCCGCCCCTCGCCACCGGCGAGCGCATCGATCGGCAGCGGCTCCTCGACACCTACGCCGCCTACGGCAAGCCCCGCAGCGCCTTTCGCGTCGGCGGCGAGTTTGAGCGCCCCGTCGTCCGCGGCGACGGCACGCCGGTGGCCTATGACGAGCCCGACGGCATCCGCTGGATCCTCCAGGAGATCGGCCGGCGCCAGCCGGGGTGGATCCCCTACGAAGAAGAGGGCCACCTCATCGCCTTGGAGCAGACCACCGGTGCCAGCGTCACCTTGGAGCCCGGCGGCCAGGTCGAGCTCTCCGGGGCCCCCTTCTTCACCCTGCGCGATCTGGCCGACGAGATGTACGCCAATCGGCAGGTGATGCTGGAGCTGGCCGAAGATCACGATCTGCACTGGCTCGCCTGCGGGCTCAGCCCGGTCGCTCGCCTCGACGACATCCCCTGGATGCCCAAGGCCCGCTACCGCGTGATGCGCGCCTACCTGCCCCAGGTGGGCGATCTGGCCCTGGCGATGATGAAGGGCACCAGCTCGGTGCAGGCCAACTTCGACTTTGAAGACGAGGCCGACTGCGCCCGCAAGGTGCGCGCCGCCGCCGGCGTCTCGCCGCTGATCACCGCGCTCTTCAGCAACTCACCCTTGCTGGAGAACCGCCCCAGCGGCTTTTTGAGCTACCGCGGCCACATCTGGACCCGCACCGATCCGGCCCGCACCGGCTTCCCGCTGCGCGAGGCCTACAGCCACGAGCGTTGGGTCGACTACCTGCTCGACGTGCCGATGATGTTCTACAAGCGCAACGACGCCTGGCTCCCCGCCCATGGCGCCACCTTCCGCACCTTCATGGAGCGCGGCCTCGACGGCCACTTTCCCAGCGACAAAGACTGGGCCCTGCACCAGACCAGCGTCTTCCCCGAGGTGCGCATCAAGCACACCATCGAGGTGCGCGGCGCCGACTGCGTGGCCCCCGACCTCGCGGTGGGCTTCTGCGCCCTGCTCACCGGCCTGCTCTACGACGAGGCCGCCCTCGACGAGGCGATCGCCCTCACCGAAGAGATCGAGCAGGACGGCACCGCCGACAGCCGCTTCGCCGGCGCCGTGCGTCTGGGCCTCTCCGCCCCGTTGCGTGGCCGCACCTTCGCCGATTGGACCCGCGATTTGGGCGCCATCGCCGCCCGGGGTCTACAGAAGGTGATGCCCGATGACGTCTCCCTCCTTGAACCCTTGCTTGGGGTGATCGACAGCGGACGCAGCCCGGCGGTCCGTCTGTTGGAGGCCTGGGAACAGAACCCCGATCCTCGCGCCATCGTGAAGGCGGCGGCCTACTAAGGCCGCGGCCCCTTCGCCGGGAGAGCGTGGAGTTGACACCCTCATGAAGCTCTTGTTGGCCGGGGTCACCGACCCCCAGGCTCGGGCGCTGCGCGACGCGACGGCCGAGCTCGCCTCCGACGGCGGCTTTGTCCGCGATCTCACGATGCTGGAGACGGCGATCGCCCAGATCCGCCCCGAGATGGTGGCGATCTACCTCGGTCTTCGCCCCGGCCAGTCCCTCCAGCTCATCCGCAAGGTCAAGGCGCTCTACCCGGCCTGCCAGTTCATCGCGATCGCCGACGAGACCGGCCAGGCGATGACCCAGTCCTGCGTGGAGGCCGGCTGCGCCGACATCGTGCTGCTCTCCGAGTGTCCGCGCGATCTGCACCGGGCCGTCGAAGGCCTGCGCGGCCGCGAAAAGGTGGCCGACGCCGACGGTGTCATCACCGCGGTGCTCGGCGCCAAGGGCGGCATGGGCACCACCACCGTCGCCGCCAACCTCGCCGCCGAGCTGGCCAGCCGCAACAACCAGCGGGTGGCCCTGGTCGATCTGCACGTCTACCTCGGCAACGCCGCCGTCCTGCTCGATGTGAAGGCAAAGCCCACCGTGCTGTGGTTCCTCCAGCGCGGCTCGATGGCCGATCCGCGCACCTGGAGCGAGGCCCCGCCGGTCCACCGCGGGGGCTTTCGCGTCTTTGGCCTCGACGGCGACGTCACCAACGCCGACCCCATCAGCGCCGAGCAGATCGTCTTTCTCTGCGAGCGGCTCAAAGAGCGCTACGACCACATCGTGATCGACGCCGGCAGCGACATCAACGAGGTCTCGCTGACGGTCTGTTCAGCCGCCCAGCGGCGCCTCGTGGTGCTGGCCGACGAGAAGAC
>Ga0164294_10000743_pt1 | contig 30896 bp, 25 predicted proteins | sample GEODES005metaG_FD_111479 | JGI IMG/M metagenome (GOLD analysis project Ga0164294, IMG submission 111479) | Oligotrophic lake water microbial communities from Sparkling Lake, Wisconsin, USA - GEODES005 metaG | ecosystem: Environmental > Aquatic > Freshwater > Lake | place: USA: Sparkling Lake...
AAGGAAGTGTGACTGGTACTGCGGTCGTTGATGCTAGATTGTATTGATTGTCTTCCAAGGTAAACAATTGTTGTTGCATCTGGACAATCGGAATTTGCCAGGAGCGTGATTTCAGCCATCCGCGAATATCTTTGGGAACATAGACGTGCACGGCTTCCAAACTAAGTCCAGGAGCAGCAATTTGATCGCGCGCTAAAATGACTTGCGAAGTATCCACCGATCCATTCTGCGTCGCTTGCACGGAAAGTCTTTGTCCCCAAGGAGCAACATACGCAGTTCCTGCACTGGATACAATTAACTGTTCTAATGGTTTTAACAACACACGCAGTCGTAATCTTGTTCCTGATAAGGCAACTAAGGGTAATTCCATCAAGGGAATGGGAACATAATAGGTGGGGGGAGTGGCAGATCGTCCAACTGCTAAAACACTTTCATGCCGATATCCAAGAGTAGTTCCAAGGGCAATGGTTTGTACATCGGAACGAATCTGAGCATTTCTCCATGCTAATTGTTCCCCCCAAAACTCTTGTAAGAGGATTTGATCATTGTATAACTGAATACGTTCCAGTGCATAATGTCCCACTCCATTTACATAGCCAAGTGTAGATCCATCTAATAAGGTTACCAATCCAGTTCCATTTACAGATGCAGCACCAGTCGGAAGCCATGTTGGAAGTGTTAATCGAAGCTTGAAATCTCGTACCAAGTCTCCACGGTGTTCAATAGGAAATTCGACCCAGTTCCCAAAAGCACCCGCATTCCGTGCCTGTGTCACATAGACTTCTTCCGTAAAGGCAGCACATTTGGGATATACACCATGAAAAAAAGACCGATTACTACGAATCTTGCTAGCTCCTCCCGCTTCACGGGAGGAGCTAGCCGTGGCATCATGAGTAAAGTAAGTATCTTTCTTCCCTCGTGAGACTAATTCTAATAATCCTGCATTTCGGGTCGTACTCATCCTAGATATAGCATGGAGAATTTGCAAAGAATCTTACCCAGTTGCTTTCATATAAGGAAGATTCCAAGAAGAAGTGCAAGCATATTCACGAACTAATCGTTTAATAAAGTATTCTGCAGATGCTTGGGTAGGATGCATCAAGGCATAGGGGTTCATATAGTTGCAGAATGGGCAGCGTAGATGCTTCAATGCATGCCATTCAACAAGCGCATGAAATTCAAAGACGTGACCACACAAGGTGTAGACAGGTCTTATAATTGTATCATGTGTAATCGGACAAATTCCATCTGATTGTGCAATTAGATATCGAAATTTGTTGATCGCAATTGTTTGCTGCTCAGGACACGGAATATGATCGTCTGAGAGTGACATGATTTATTTAATCATTCAAAGGATCATATATATATCAATTTTTATATATTTTTTGCAGTTAGAACGATCGTCGACGACTAGACCGTCTACGACGAGTAGACCGTCTACGACGGGTAGACCGTCTGCGACGTATAGAGGGAGTTACATTCAAATGAGAACGAAACTCTTCAATTCCATTTATCTTTCCTATAATGATATCATTCTTATTTGATATGGCAAGATTATGTCCAATATTCGCGATAAATTCTGTAGAAATGAGCAACTTGGTTAATTCCTTTGCTATCTTGTAATCCCATATAGTGATTGTTCCATGAGTGTTCGCTGCAATGCAATCATCATCATCATTAAGGCGGATTATATGGTATATAGGAGAAATACCTGTTAATATACTAAGAGAGTTTCCTGTAGTTGCATCCCATATACGGATTGTACCATCATATGAACCAGATGCAATACGATTATCACCACTAAGACTATTACCAATGAAGATAACACTTGTTACATCATTTGTATGCCCCGTCAATGTGTATAGACATTCTCCTGTTGTTGCATTCCATATACGGATAGTCTTATCACTTGAACCAGATGCAATACTCTTATTATTATGAAGGGATGTAACACTATTCACAGGAGCAGTATGTCCTTTCAATGTTTGTAAATATTCTCCCGTAATCACATTCCATATATGGATTGTACCCTTAGATGAACCAGATGCGATACGACTGCTATCAACAAAAATGACACTCATCATAAGACCATCAAATATTTTTAATTTTAATATATGTATGCGAGGAGGTTTTCCTGATTCGGCATCCCATATACGGACAGTAGTATCATATGAAGCAGATGCAATTATACTCTCATTATCAGAGGTGATACTTGTTACAAAACCAGTATGCCCCGTTAATGTGCGTAAACATTCTCCTGTGTTTACATCCCATATACGAATCGTATTGTCAGACGAGGTAGATGCAATTTTATCATCATCAATAGAGGTAACACCTGTTACCGTATTAGTATGTCCCGTAAATGTCTTTATTTGATCAAATGATATTGTGGGAGAGGGAGTCGGTTTATTTACTTTATTTGAAGGAAGAGGTGGTGTAGTTACTTTAGTCGAAGGAAGAGGTGGTGTAGTTACTTCAGTTGAAGGAAGAGTTGGTGTAGTTACTTTAGTCGAAGGAAGAGGTGGTGTAGTTACTTTAGTTGAAGGAAGAGGTGGTGTAGTTACTTTAGTTGAAGGAAGAGGTGGTGTAGTTACTTTAGTCGAAGGAAGAGGTGGTGTATTTTTTTCATCATTCTTTATAGGAATTAGATCTGTATTTAGCGCCAGATCCATTGCAAAGTAATCTATAATAAAATGTTTAATATATGCACCTGTTGTGTCTTTATCTATTTTATACACACCTATATAATCATTATGAATGTTCCATTCATTTCTTGATCCTATTCCCCAACTTTTACTCTTTGGAAGCTCACAAACTTTACTTTGAATCCAATAAATATTATGGTCTTTATCGTAAAATTCTTCATCATCATTTGTTGGTGTGCTTATACCATTACATTTATATGCAACATCACATTTGTTTATTATATGAAAAATATTTATTTTATCCACTTCACGAACTAACGGTATATAAATGGAACCCAATGTTACAATTTTTAATTTATCTTTATTAAGCGTTGAATCCTTATTTGCTTTTTTTGCAATTACAGATGCTACCATACCTCCATAAGAATGCCCTACTAATAAAATCTCATCACATGTTTTTGAGTTAAGGCTATTATATATTTCATTATACACATTTTCTATAAAATCATCATTTTCATTAAGAGGACCATAGCATACTTGTTTTGCAATACCATAAAGAGTAGATTTAAGAGAATTACAAAAAATTGTTCGAACACATATATTGTTATATGTCGATAATCTGGATTTTATATAATTTTCAAAATAATGTTGTAAATTTGTTGTAGATTCTTCATCACATCCCATTCCTGCGATAAAATATATACATTTCTTACATGGAGTAATGGGTTTGTTATGAAGGGAAAGATCGGAAGAAGGTGTATATTTATTCATAAGTATCCTATTTTATATATAGAAAAGATTGATTCAAACACTTTCAGCCTTTCCTAGCAATTGAGAATTGGCTAATATGATCGCCACAGCTCCTGCAAAGGCACTCCAAGAGGGAACTTCGGATTGAAACAGCCAACCAAAGATGTAGGCAGAAATAATACCAAAGAAGCTGAGTGCTGAAAAGGCAACGGTAGATATCTTGGGAATGGTAAAGAATCGCAATCCATACCCTACAAACCCAATCAATAAATTGAACAAGACCATGGCAGCCACAGATGTTATTTTCAAGGAACCAGCCCCTCCCTTCCAGAGTCCACTCAACGCCAGTCCACCCCACAATAAGAAGGATCCGCCATACAGTTCTAACATGCGTTTCCAAGGAAGTGTTTGTTTGGGAAGATCACGAAATAAGAGATAAATACCGGTTTCGGTTGCAGCTGCCAGTAACGCAGCACCAACCCCTAGCAGATTCCATCCAGTTCCAGAGGGTTGGGCAATCAAGATGGCTCCTACTAACGCCACACCCATCCACATCCATGTAAGAGGCTCAATTCGTTCCCCCAAGGTAAGGGAGGCTGCCACTAAGTTCATAATAGGATATGTATAGAACAATGCCATGGCATTTCCAGCACTAAGATCTGTAAATGCTTTATAACTGGCACCTACATGTGTCAAGTTTAACAAGCCTCCTGCCAATAGAATTAATGGAGATAGATTTGTTAACGATTGTCCCATAAAAATGGCGCAGCCGATTGCAGCCAGTGCAAAGATTCCCGTCCGAAATCCCACTTGTGTAAAAATGGATGCATCCGTTTGCTTGATTAAAATGGGATAGGCAGATAAAATTGCTTCACTTGCAAACACAGCCCATTCATACATCTTCTATTAAGGGGATATAAGGTAAAACTACAAGGATTAAATCATACAGCAAAATAACATGGCAAGCTTTCCACGGTTAGGAGATCTGAGCGGGATGATCTATCAACCATTAGCGGTTCCCACCCCTTCCAAGTTAATTGGATCGGCAACCCGCCCGAAGGTGATGATTACTTCGGTTAAAATACCGGATGAACACATTTTTGCAAATGGTTTGTTCCAAAATGTATATATTGTGTACTGTATGTTGGAGGCAATGGGATATGAACCCTACATGTTGGTGGAGAACAACAAGAATCATGTGGATGCCAAGGTGCATAAGAAGTTTCGTATGTTAGATTTTCCTGAATATGTGGCAAAACCGTTTGCCATTGTTGCCTATATTGAAATGGCAATGTCTTGTGATCCTAGTATTCGCAAGTTTTTTCGTTCGATTGGTGCTAAAACTGTCAAGGTATATCTCGGCAATATCTTAAACATTGATATTGAGACAATTACCTTTTATCGTGGTATGAACTTTAGTCACCATATTGCTGGAGAACTGGATGAGATCTGGGTCAGTCCGCATTATGATTTTCATACCGATTATGCTTCTTCCGTGAATAATATCTTAGGAAAAACACGAATTGCTCCTTATGTATGGGATCCCATGTTTATTGAGGAAAGTGGAAGCAAATATAGTTCCGAAGGGATGCCAACGCAACGACCCTTTATTATTATGGAACCGAATATATCCTTTCAGAAATGTTCATTAATACCCATTATGATTGTAGAAGCCTTTCAACGACGTAGTCCCACCTTAGTGGGAGAAATCATTGTGATCAATGGAGCCAAACTCTTAGAAAATACTTATTTTAAGGAGAATGTGCTACCCTATTTGGAGGTGGTAAAGGCAGGGAAACTCAAGTTGGTTCCACGAGCCAATGTGGTAAATCTGATGAAAGCTGTTCCCCATGCGATCATTGTTCAGCATCAATGGAATAATGAGTATAATTATTCTTTCTTAGAGTTTATGCACATGGGATACCCGGTGATACATAATGTAAAACGGTTTCAACAGTATGGGTACTATTATGAAGGAGCCAACTTTGATCAAGGAGCCGATCGTGTAGCAACAGTGATTAAGGATCACGATGCCAATAAATACGCCTATGCATCGCATGTGAAACAGCTTACATGGAGATTTTCGATTCATAATCCTGAAAACCAGAAAGCATGGGATACCATGTTAGGCTCAAAATCATCAAATCTAATTGCAACACCTCAGTAGAACCTATACTAGATTATATCTTAGTTTACATTCGGATTTAATATAAATTCAACATATTAAAGTGAGTTTGGATTTAAAAAGAACACTCTAAATGATATTTATAGAAATGAGCATTCTTCAGGTGTTGTTTGATGAAACAGTGCCTACCCCTTTGTGTGAGATTATGGGGCGAAATCAAAGTGATAAGGGACATAGTCTAATTAATCGTTCATGGCATAATTATACAACTGTTTATTATAGTCTTTTCAACCGATTAAAAGATAAACCGCTTCGCATATTTGAACTAGGATTAGGAACGAATAACACAGATGTTCCAAGTAATATGGGACCAGGTGGACGTCCTGGTGCATCCTTATATGGATGGGCGGAGTTCTTTCCTAGTGCAGCAATCTTTGGTGCGGATATTGATTCACGCGTTCTTTTTACAGCACCCAGAATTAAGACCTATTTTTGTGATCAGACCAATTCTGCAATTATTTCAGATCTGTGGAATAAACCAGATCTGAAAGAAAACTTTGATATTATAATTGAAGATGGGTTACATACCTATGCTGCCAATGTCTGTTTCTTTGAAAATAGTATTCATAAACTAAACGCAAATGGATATTATATTATTGAAGATATTTCAAAGGATGACTTACCATTGTTTGATACAAAGGTAAAGGAATGGGCGGCTCGCTATACGGATTGTTTATTTAAATTAATTGTTATTCCTTCTAAAGTAAATACACATGATAATACGTTGTTAGTAGTGTATAAATGTTAGTAAAATTGATTCTTCTCTAAAGTTTAAAACTATAGGAAAGAATTAAGATGTCATTATGGGTCGATGAAAAGCCGACCAAGTTGTCGGAAGTGATTGGACATCGTGAAACAATTGAAGCTGTCTTTACCTGGTTATCAACCTGGACAACTGCAATGAAAGAGAGAGCCATCCTATTGACGGGTCCTCCAGGCATTGGAAAAACAACCATTGCCCATTTGATTGCAAAACGCTGCAAATACGATGTGATTGAAATAAATGCAAGTGAAGAACGATCAGCGTCTGCCATTAAAAAACTCTTTCAAGGAATTAGTTCTGCTAGTATAAGTACAAAACGATTAATGATTTTTGATGAAGTGGATGGCATGAGTACAGGGGATCGCGGCGGCATTACAGAAATTGCCAAAGGGATTGCCGTGACCACCCTTCCTATGATTTGCATTGCAAATGAGAAAGGAAATCCGACCAAACTACGACCGCTCACCTCTGTGTGTTTGGTGATGAAGATGGCACGACCGGTGAAATCAACCATTGCCAAAGCTCTTTTCACCAAATTTGTGGAACCACGCAAACTCCCCATTAAACTTTCAGCATTGGAAGCCTTAGTTGAACAATCTGGAAATGATATACGAAGTGTGATTAATACCTTGCAGTTTTATAGTTCTACCAAATCTGAAAAGGATGATATATTACGATTAGATGCGTTCTCTGCTTCCGGCAAGCTCTTCAACTCATCGGCAAGTCTTACGGATCGATCGGAATTAGTCTTTGTCGATTATGGCATGGTTCCTTTGATGGTGGGAGAAGCCTATATTGCGGCATCCAAGTCAAATATCAATGCTTGCAGTGCTGCTGCCGATGCGTATACACTGTATGATCTTCTTGATCGAAAGATTTATCGCGAACAACATTGGGAGTTAATGCCGCATGCCGTTGCGGCTGTTGCTGCAACCGCAACATTAGCAGGTGGACCGGCGCCATGGAACTTGTTTCCAACCTGGTTGGGAAAGCAATCCAAACGTGGAAAGCATGAGCGTTGGCATAGTGATTTATCAAGACGCATTGGAACCGATGCATTAGATGCGAAAGACTTGCTTCGCCGTAAATTGTTCCAAGCGAAACCAGCAAAAGAGATTCTGACCACGCTTCATGATCTGAAGATGACCCGCGATGATATGTTTGATGTCTTAACCGAAACGGTCTTTGAAGGAGATGAAGCACTTGTCAAATTGGATACCAAAACCAAAAGTGCGATTACAAGAGAATGGAATAAAAAGCATCCTGCGGTTAAATCGAAGATCCCGATGGAGAATGATTTAGAAGAAGAAAGTGAAGAAGATGAATCTATATAAAAATTTTGTTGAAGACTAGTAGATATGTCTGATAAATTACATAAATTTGAAACATATAATATGAAAAATATTAGCACAGGTAAAGATCTTGAATATACATTTTTAAAAACTCAATTACAATTTAAAGATGAAAGAACTGGAAAAACTGTAATATTGGATCAGAATGATGTATTTGGTGATTCACCTCTTGTTGAATTACCAAGATTAAAGAGTGGAGGTCGACGTACTAGAAATATTCGCAAACGTAAGAAAACCAGAAAATCAAGAAAGCATTAAATATCAATTTATATCCATAAAATAAGATGAATGAAACTAAAGCTCCTCTTTTAAATGTGCAAATCAAATCTCTCTTTGATAAATATGATTTGGATGAAACAGAAACCTTATTAGCCCGACGAAAATACTTGAATCGGTGTAATTTGTTTTTAATTTATGCATTTCATTTGGTGCAATCGGGAGGAATCCTAACTACCACGGTGGCAACGGGATATAATTATACGTATTTGATTTGGGTAGGAGTAGGATTAAATATTTTTGCGTCGTTATTAAATGCATATGAGAAGAATAATGCCAATATCTTGAAAAAGATTAGTAAAGATATTCAAGATATACGAGATGGAAAACCGGCGAATGCAACACCGATGGAAAGTTTACCGAAAGGACCAGAAGCACACTCAGGATGAAAAGACTTGTTTCAATTTTGCCACATTACTATCAATCGCTTCAGATAGAACACCTCCTTCATAGGACATCAAAAACAAGGCAATAAAACTAAAACAAACTCCTAGCATTTTCGTGGAAGAGATAGATTCTGAAAAAAAGTATAATCCAATAATTGTCACAATCACATCACTGGTAAGATCCCAGACTAAATTTAAAATTGTCAAACTTTCTCCTTTTAGTCCTTGTAAAAAGAGAAAGGGACTTGCTGCATATAACACAAACGGAATAAACATCCATTTATAGGAAAAAAGTCCTGTATTAACACCTTTAATCACGGGTAAGCTGATTGCATCCAATATTCCAAACATTAATCCAAATAACAAGGTTCGAAGATTTAACATATCTATTTACTAGTTAAAAATTGTTTAAAAGCAGCTAATTGTTCTGCACTCATTTCCACGGTTGCTGTTTGGGGAGCAAGAGGAGCTATAGATTGGGGTTCCTGAGAGGTTCGGACTGTATTTACAACTTGTTCTAGTACAGGGATACTCACTTCAGATGTTGGGAGTGTAAGAGGGGCTGCAACGGGTGCTGCAACAGGTGCTATAAGTGTTGCAATACTAGGGGGAAGAGCCTGTGTCAAACTGGGAGGCAAAACTTGCGTTAGAGTCGTCGTGAGGCTGGGAGGCAGACCGGCACTACTAATTGCTTGTTGAACGGCAGCATGTGGATCCTGGGCTGCTTGTAAAGCAGCTTGTGCACGTGGATCTGCTGCTGCCGCTTCAGCTTGCTTTACTTTTTCTCGCAGGGAGTCTGGAAGAGGGGCTTTGTCTAAAAAGTTTTTGGCAGCTCCTGCATTGGATTTTGCAATATCGAATAATCCTTTTATAGTTCCTCCCTTTCGTAAATAGTTGATAGCAAACCCAAGGGCACCTAATCCAGCAATGCCGACGGCTACACCGCCTAGAATGGTAGCAACAGAACTAGGAGCTTGTCCAATGAGTCCTGCTAACATATCCAATCCAGAGTTATTATTTGGATTGTAGGAAGGGTAGGCAGTCATATAATACAACGGACTGGAGGTTGCAGAGACATTGATAGGACTGGGAGTTGGCCAAGCAGTGATCATAAATAAAGGAGTTTCCGTAGCAGTCAAGGTCATGGTTGCTGTACTTGTGGGAAAGGCAGTGATTACAAATAAAGGAGTGCTGGTGACACTGGTGGAACTGGTAATGGTAGGGGTAGCAGTCATGGTCAAGGTTGCCGTGTTCGTTTCTGTGGATGTTTGGGTAGAAGATCCACTTGCCGTTTGTGTGGCTGTAGCCGTTTGGGTACCGGTCATGGTCGATGTCAGTGTAGGAGGTAGGGCAGAGGGGCTCATGGAAGCAGCTTCATTTCCCACCGTCATATCCAATCCACAAATATTTGGATGGGTCATGGTGGCAGAATAGGTACAAATCGTATTTTCACTCACACCACTCATGCTAACAGTGTCCCCACAAGCAAAGGAAAGATGAAAGGTACGACAACAGGAACCAGAACATGCAGCAGGTCCATAGACTTGACGGGTATAGACTCCGTTAGAAGATTCAAAGGTGGTAAAGGATCCGCAAGGATTTCCTGCATTTTGATTTTGCATACAGGATTGGTACATCACAATGGTATAACCGGGAGGATTGAAGGTTTGTCCGTTTAATGCATTGTATAAGGCACTCGGACCGGTTCCAGCAGTTGCAAGTCCGAAGAGTGCCAGTAATCCACCTACGGGATACAACCAGCCGAGCATCTTTCTATTCAGGTCTACGTTTGTCTAAACAGAACAGAACCCCTTTCCTAAGAAACATGCGGATCGCCATCACAGGACGGTTTGAAAATAGTTACTTTAGCGGGGCAATCACGCAAGTAGCGATTGCATTATCCCGTGCTTTAACAACAGGAGGACATACGGTGGAACTTTTGGCTCCTCCCAAAGAAGTCTTATGGTTTATTGATTGTAAGGAGCATGCAGCAAGTGTTCCCATTCGCAAAAACTATAACCTGTCCGACATCACGACTCCCTACGATGTTCTTGTAGAAGTGGTGTGGAATGTAAGTGCTCAAGACCGTCCAAAGGTTGCTAAGAAAACCATCTTATTTGCACACTATCCTCCGCTGTTTCATGATTTAGAATCCTCCGTGTATCAATTTAATCCTGCAAAACGTGAATTCACTAATCTTCATGGAATCTGGACCTGGGATCATTATCAAGCCGATGATATCCGCTATTTAGAATTTTTATCTGGTGTGAAGGTATCCAAGCTTCCCTTTGTATGGGATTCACAACCCTTGGATATTTATGAAAAAGAAAGCAATCTTCCTCCTTGGAGTGAATCGGCAAAGGAGATCGAATGCAAACTTCCGTCTGGAGCACCTTCCACTCTTGCATGGTGTCTTCGTATTACAGAAAGTAATATGAGTAATTCGAGTAGTGCTGTTATTCCAATTAATATTGTGAGCGCCATTCGTGGACAAGGAGATAATGTGCGATGGACAGTCCATAATGGAGATGGAATTGCTCAAAGTGATTTTCTAAAATCAAATATTATTAAGAATTGTAATCTAGGAACGGATATTAGTGGATCCTTTGTGGGACGATTACGACTACCAGATCTTCGACGAGATAAGTCTGTTTTAATTGCACATCAACGATGGAGACCATTGAAGGCAACCTTATTAGATGCCTTATATCTTGGCATTCCCATGATTCATAATTGTCAAGTAGCACGTGCTATGGGAGGAAGTTATTACTACGAATTAAATCAGATTCAAGATGCTCAAGAAGCCTGGATTCGATTGAAAACAGATGCAGAATCTGAAAAAGGATTTTTTCATCCGAATGCAGCTACAATTCGAAAGAAGGCGTTGCAAGGACGATTTGGACCGACTACCCCTTCCATACAGGAAGCATTACAGGCTGCCATAAAACAAGTTGAAACTGCGGTTCCAGTGGTACGAGCTCTTTCCATGCCGACCTCCACCTTGAGAATTGCTTTTGTGGATATGGCAGAATCTAAATTTTTCTACGATCTCTTGATTTGGGCAGGAGCACATCACAATTTTACAGTGGAAATAACAAAGACAAATCCAAATTTGATTGTATATGGAGCATCTGGAACAGAACATCAAACAGAGGCTTGGAAATCAATTCCAAAGATCTTCTACACAGGAGAAAATATTCCTGCCAGAAATGATTATAATACTTTATTAAATATTGGATTTATGTATCCCAAACAAGGAGGAACTCCCTATATTCGTGTTCCAAGTTGGATGTTACAGATTGACTGGTTTCGAACAGATCCTTCCAAGGTACAATTAGATAAATGTTTGACAGCAACCCCTTCCAAGTGGGATCGTTTCTGTTCCTTTGTAGAAACAGATCCTGGAAATCCCTTACGAAATGCTGCCTTTCAAATTATTAATCAGTATAAACCAGTGGAAGCAGGAGGATCATTATTTTGTAATCGAGTGAATGGTCCTATAGAGGAGCATACCGAGGTAATATATTACAAGAACTCCAAATTTGTTCTTGCCTTTGAAAATGCTTCAAGTCCAGGATATTGTACTGAAAAGTTATTTCATGCCAAGGTAGCGGGAGCCATTCCCATTTATTGGGGGGATCCATTAGTAACCAATGATTTTGAAGAAGAAGGATTCTTTCATGCAGGAAAATGTGGAAATGGAGAAGATTTAATAAAACAAGTAAAAGAATTGGATATGGATGAAGTACGTTGTAAGGCGATGCAGGCAATACCCGCTCTTTCTGATAAGAAATACAAAGAGTGTACTGCCACAATAGGAATTTTGGTAAAAGCTATTTGTGCCATTGGACTTCGTCGTGATATAACTGTGAAAGAAGAGGACTGGGCTACCTTTGCTTCCGCTCCCGCTCCCGCTCCTGCTCCCGCTTCCGCTCCTGATTCTACTCCCGCTCCTGCTTCTACTCCCAGTGCCATTCCTCCTAGTTTAACAATCAAACCTCTTCCTCAAAAAAGGTGTGTTGTCACAGCTGCTAATGCCAAATATATGGATTCTGCAAAAATGTTACTCGATTCTATAAAAGATGTTCCAAAGATCTTATATATATGGTCGGATGTATCAAAAGAGTCGACTGCCTCATTCACCGATGTAGAGGTTCGTCTCTTGCCAACGGAATCTGAACCTTGGAATGACTTTTGGAATCCTCAACATTTTGCATGGAAATTATGGGTCCTTCAGGATGCTGGTAAAAAACTGGAATCAGGTACTCATTTGCTCTATTTTGATGCAGGTGTCTATGTTATATCTAGTCTTTCTGCTATTTGGAATCAAATTGAGGAACAAGATATATTCTTATTGGATGATGATGAACAAATAAATGAACGATGGTGCCACCCTGATTTTTGTAAGTCTATGTCCACAACTCCAAGCGAATTAAAAGAGAATCAACTCTGGGCAGGAACTTGTGGATATAAGGTAGGAAGTCACTATCAAACAAAACTCTTTGAAGCGGCGTTACAGATTGCTAAAACACAATCAACTACAATTATTGGACACAAGTGGAAACCGTATGGAGGACCTTGCCTTGGACATCGCCACGACCAATCCATTCTTTCGATTCTATCCTCTCGTTGCAAAGCACCACGACTGCCTCTTCGAGACTTTTATTGCGATCATTCCTTACGACGAGCACAAGCATGGGGAACTCCATTATATGTCCATCGCGGACAGTTCAAGTCATTTGTTCCTGTTACCAATGGAATTGGAGAAGTCTTTGTAATTAATGCAGATAAAGATATAGAACAACTTGCTAAGTTCAAACAATATCATTCAACCTTGTATAAACATGTGTATAAATGGAGAGGGACAGATTCATCAACACTTTCTTTGACCTCATCCTTAGCACGATTGTTTCGAGACAATAATTTTCAATGGAATAAGGCAGCGATCGCAAGTGCTATGTCTCATCTTGGATTATGGGAACGATGTGCAAATGATTTGTATGGACAGCCATATCTTATCCTAGAAGATACGGTGCAACTTTGTTCTGATTGGGAATCTAGGTGGAACCAGGCGGCGGCATCTCTTCCAGCAGAGGCAGAGATTGTTCATCTGGGATCCACACTTCTTTGTATGACCGATTCTGTAAATTCATATTTTCGGAAACGAACAGGGGGAACAATTATTCCCTCTGCCTATTTGTTGACACAGAAGGGAGCTCGTTCTCTTATTACATCCATTCAACAGAAGGGATTTCATACCACGTTGGAAGCGCTATTATGCGAACAATCATTGTATTGTATAAATACTCCTTTAACAAGTTCATCCCATGATGTAAAAATATCCACGATTGCATTTACGGATATGTGGCCTGGATTTAATTATAATACAAATTTTATTATGGATTCGTTACGAGAGCATACATCCACACCTCTTCAAGGAAAGAACTATATCGACTGCGTATCTCCTCCTTCTGTGGTTATTATTGGACCATACAGTGATACATGGAAGAGTCTTCCTGACTCCCTTCCCAAGGTATTTTTTACCGCTGAAAACTGGAATGTTCCTAGTGATCCACGCATTTCCTTGTATTTAACCCCTTCCAAAATAGAAGATGCAACACATATGCGCCTTCCCACCTGGATGACCTTTATTGACTGGTATTCTGAATCCACCACCTTGCCAGAGCAATCAACGGATAACCCCATTCGTCTACCAGTTCATTTTGCAAAAACAGTTCCACCCCTTCAAGAACGATCTCAGTTTTGTGGATTTGTGGTGAGTAATCCAGTCTGTAAACTTCGAAATGACACCTTTCAAGTGATTAACAATTATAAACGAGTAAATTCAGGAGGAGCCTTGTATAATAATATTGGTGGGCAGTTAGCACTTTTATATCCAGGAGGAGGATGTGGGGATCTTTCTAAGCACCAGTTTTTCAAGCAGCACAAGTTTACGATTAGTTTTGAGAATTCACAAGCACCTGGATATATTACGGAAAAGGTCTTACACTCCAAAATGGCAGGATGCATTCCCTTGTATTGGGGGGATAAAGATACAGACACAGATTTTGCACCCAATTCCATTGTAAATGTCTCCCACATAACACGACCAGAGGATGTGTTGGAAGTCTTAAAACAATTAGAACAGGATCCTGTTCACTGCCATCAGATTGCTACCACTCCTATTTTAAATGAAGCTTCGTACCAGAACGCCTTGCAAATTATGAAGACAATGAGTGAACGTATTTTATCTCTTTGCAACCAGTCTTCTCCAGCTAAGATTGCGAAGACCTTTGTAATTAATTTGGATACGCGACAAGATCGATGGAAGAGTCTGATGGATGCGGAACCATCCTTGCAATCGTATGCAACGCGTATATCTGCAGTGAATGGAAAAACTCTTACCATGAATTCCATGATTTATAATCTCTTTCATATGAATCAATTTCAATGGAAAAAGTCTATTATTGGATGTAATTTAAGTCATATTTCGGTATGGTCACAGATTACAAAGGAAGAAGGAGATTATTTTCTTGTGTTGGAGGATGATGCACGGTTTGCACCGAATTGGATGGAAACATGGAAGTCCTATGCCAAGGATATTCCAGCAGATGCTGATTTATTGTATTTGGGAGGAATCCTTCCACCCAATAAACCAGCACTTCCATCTGTACTCGAACCAGTGAATGCACATTGGGCAACTATTAAACCGAATACATTGTTTAGCCAAACTCCTGTGTCTCTCTTTCATTTCTGTGCCTACAGTTATATCCTTCGAAAGAGTGGTGCCAAGAAATTGATGACCTATTTAACACAATCCGATATGAAATCTTTTACGGTAAGCGATCACTTATTGGGACATCCTTCCATTGGATTAAAGAAATATATTGCAACACCCTTATTAACACATTGTTTTCAAGATTCGGATCCTGTCTATCAGCAGTCTCATTTCAATGATTTACAACGTCAGGATACCTTTGACAGTGATATTTGGAATAACAAAGAATGCTTTACGGAATCCGAGTTGATGCCATATCGTGATTGCTTTTCTTCTGAGGAGATTGTAACACATTTAGCTGCCTTTCTGCAACCAATGATTGCTGCAGCCGCCCACGAAGCGGGGGACGGCAGTAGCAGTCTTCCCGTCAGCGGAGCTGATGGAAAAGCTGCTACACCTGTTATTACATCTACCGTCCTATCTGCAGTTGAACCTGCACTAGGACTATCCGTCTATATAATTCCTGGAACAGGATTAGACTGTGAAAAACAATGGTTGGAAGATATGTTTCAATCCATTCTTTCCGTCAAACCCATTCAAGCCATTCTTCCCAAGAATTCTATCCTGTTGATGCAGCGAACACCCCCCACCTTTCAACAAGGAAAATACAAGGAGATTTTGGATCTACAAGAACCGAACTCCATAATTCTATTGCATATCAGTGATGAAAATGGACAGGATCCCATTCTATTGTATAATCATCCCTCTGTGAAACATGTGATTCGTAATTATTATCGCAAAGACTGCATCGATCTATCAAAGGTAACTGTTCTTCCACTGGGATATGGTACAAAGGCTTCCTCATCAACCCCTACTTTCACTGAACGAAGCTTGATGTGGAGTTTTGCAGGAAGTATTGATCGTCCAGGACGTATAGAGGCATTGTCCACAATGGAAGCACTTACTCCTTTTGAAAAACAAACAAAATCAACCTTTGGAGATCCATCTCCTTTGAAAGGAAGTGCATATACAGATCAACTTCTCAGAAGTAAATTTATTCCTGCATTCAAAGGATTTTGGTCGTTAGAATCGTTCAGACTGTACGAGGCGCTAGAAGCAGGATGCATTCCCCTCTATGTTCCCTCTGAAGGATCTAGTGGGGATGAATATACCACTGTGTTAGGAAAATCACCCATCTTAGCCATTCCTTCCTGGACACAAGCTCCTAAACTGTTGGAACAACTTTCTAAGAATGCTGCAGTAATGGAACAACATCGTCAAGATTTACAAACATGGTGGAAGGAAAAGAAACAGTCATTACAAATGACTCTTTCTAAGGTTTTATCCACTTAATAATAGCTAGCAGCAGCAATATTATTTTGAAGCTTGCCATGCCTGGTGGTGCTTAGCAGCACCACCAGCCACAGCAAGCTACCGGCTTGCTTAACTGATTCCATTCATCAATCGTGTACGTATTACTCATCGATATATTACATTTGTGGCATATTGGACGCAAATTTGACATATCCAAGGTCCCTCCTTTGCTTTCAGGTATATTATGACCGACATCAAATTCAAAGGCTGTGATGCGATTGGTACACCATCGGACCAAACACTTGGTTTCAAACGATCGACCAATATAGGTTAACCAGACTTGTTGGCGTAACGCTAATGGAATTGTCACCTTTCCTGTTTTTCCTTCCACTGTCTTTGCCATTTTAATTGCGTTTACAACTGTATTCATACGTTCCCTATATTTATAAGGTCGTACATGGTTTATATGCCTTCCTTTCTTAAACTTATTAGAAGCACGTGTAGTAGCCATAGAGCTGTTCCAGTTACGGATTAAAAGTTTAGACCTTCGGTAAATTCAATAAGTTCTTTTATACAAGTCTTGTAAAATGGCACTTCCGTTTTACAACAATCTCGATGCTTTATTAAGCGCTGTAGGAGGCGCTCCCACTGTAGCTCCAAAGAAGTTTCTCTTAGTGAGTACCCATGCTCACCAGTGTACCGGTTATAGCAAGGTAAGTTATCATCTAGTGAAAGAAATTGCGAAAGACTCCCGCATTCAATTATACCATTTTGGATTTCAAAAAGCCATGGCGTCCAGTCCCGATTGGCGAGCCTATCCTTCCAATATTCAGGTCTATGATGTTGTGGAAGAGGAAAAAAAGAATGGAAAAGCGGAAGGAGGATTTGGATTTAGCCTTCTTCCGAATGAGATAAAACGCATTCAACCCGATTATGTTCTTATTTACAATGATGCCATGGTGATGTGCCAATTCTTAGACAGTCTTGAAAAGAATTTAACAATAGAAGAACGATCCAAATACAAACTATTGACTTATTTTGATCAAGTGTATGATGTACAACGACCACAACTGTTAGGACGCATTGATAAGGATACACATGCTTATTTTGCCTTTACAGAGTATTGGAAATCAGTCTTGCAAGCCCAAGGAATTACAAAACCAATTCATGTATTACGACATGGATTTGATCCCACCCAATTTATTCCAAAAGATCGAACCGAACTTCGCATGAAACACAAGATTCCCAAGGATGCTATTTTATTTTTGAATGTAAATCGAAATACCCCGCGAAAACACTATGATTTACTAATCATGGCGTTTGCACAATTGGTGGCACGGTTTCCAACGCAACCGATTTTATTGATGTGTGTGTGTGATAATGGTGAACATGGTGGCTACACTCTTTTAGAAATCTTTGTACGAGAATTAGCGTTACTAAAGGTGCCACCTCAAGCGCATATCAATAAACTTCTGTTGGTGAAACAAGCGATGAGTTTTACAGATGAAATGATTAATGATATGTATTCTATGAGTGATGTGGGAATTAGCTGTGCCGATGGAGAAGGATTCGGCTTATGTCAGTTTGAAGCCATGGGAGTAGGAATACCACAGATAGTACCTTATGTAGGAGGCTTCAAGGATTTTTGTAAACATAATATTAATTCCAAGGTAATAAAACCAGTCTTTCGAACATATTTGCCAATGGCAATGGGAGGGATTGGAGGAATTGCTGAGTTGGTGGATCCGAAAGAGGTGTGTCATGCGATGGAAGAGTATGTGATGGATTCCGAATTACGTGTGAAGCATGGTGCAGCCGCACGTAAAACAATTTTAGAGTATGAGTGGAGTAAGGAAGTAAAGTCCTTGATCAATGTTATTATTAGTTAATGAAAGAGCTTGAATTCACCCTTCTTTGCCTTAAAGCCGGCATTGACAAGGTGTTTGAGTGCCTTCTTGCCAGCTGCCTGCTGCTTGCGGCTTACAATACGACCATGCTTATTTAATACCAGATCAGACTTGATAAGACCGCCAGGCGTGTGCTTAGCACTACCGTTAAAGACTTGTCTCTTGGAGCCGACCGTTACAGCATCTGCATTAACGCTTGCACGAGAGGCACGTTGCGTCTTAGAAAGAAACTTTCCATTGGGACCGTGATTACGTCCGAGCGCATTCTTACGAGTAGATCTTGCCATTTCTATTCCTTCCAAACATTTTATTCTCCCTTTCGTAAAGTTTCTAAATAACCGCGATCAATGGTGGGTGCATCGCGCACATAGTTCATCATTGTATGAATCATGCTTCCATGATAGACTCCTGCAAAGTGGATTAACAGATCCCCTTCTTTCCATAAGCGCCGGGGTGGATCCACTGTTTTTCCTGTCGGACCAAAGAGGTAGGCGTTGAACAACCACGATTTGTTGCAGGTTGCTACATGGGCAGCATGGTCTGGACGTATTTCTAGTACCTTGATCATAGCCGCATTTTCCCACCAAATATGATGAATAAGATCCTCTTGTTTCCAAACAAGATCCAAATAGGAGCGGATCCAGTCACGGGATGCACACCGGAGAAGCATATTTCCACTGTTCAAATGCTCACATTCATCCATGGTCCAGAGTAAATCCTTCTCACCCAACTGAGGAAGAATCACATCTTCAATCTTCAATGCTGGATTGGTAATCAATACATCCGCATCAGACACAAATAAATAATCATAATTGTTTAAAAAGGATTGAAGATAGAGAAGTTTCGACCAGGGAATCGGACGAGAGCGATCCCAAACTGCCTCTCCTCCACAATGAAAGTCGTATCCATGTCGAGCACACCACTCCCGTTTGGACTGAAGACCGGGTTCCATCCATCGTTTGTAGTCTGGTCCCACAACAAAGGTAACCACTGCAATCTTCATTTTATATCCATCTGGTGGTGGAGTTTAAATGAGTGTCTTGGAGATCCATGCACCTATGGCTCCTTCTCCTCCCACCACAAGTGCAAAGAGAAGATCGGAAGAAGTAAATTGATATCCACGATCATAGTCACCAAACACTAGTTTTGTAAACAAGATCGCAAATATAATTCCTAATAAAAGAGAATGTATATTTGATTTATTATTTGGAAGAACTCCTGCAATAATTCCACATGCTAGTGCAAATATATGTTCCTTATACATCCTCTGTTAAAAATTGATAAATAAATATATTACAATTTAATATCTTAAATCATGACGGAAATTACCAAACATTATACCAAAGAAGGGGATACATATAGCTGCAAGCTATGTAAGAAGATTACAACCTATGCCTCCACCATGCATTATCATATTGCCACCAAACATTTAGAAGAAAAACCGTACAATTGTACTGTTTGCAAGAAAGGATTTGTACAAAAAAGTTTGTATGAGAAGCATTTAACAAAGCATGTTGAAACAAGACCGGCTTCGTATAAGGAACCGATCTACCATTGTTGTCGTTGTAGTCATACCACGACAACAAAGGGAAATTGTTTAATTCATTACGCACGATCTCATGCAGATTGGATTCCAGCCTACAAGGAGGAGACTCCTTGTAAGGAGTGTGATCGCGTCTTTCCCTCCTCCACAGCCTACTTGTATCATGCGATTCAATGCATACCTGCTCCATCCAAAACAATTGAAGAAGAAATAGAGCGTTGTAAACAAGAAGAAACTGTTACGGATCTTATAGATCTGATGACACATTTAGCAGTTAACGAAGCAGGTACTGAACCTCCCCTCCTCAAATAACAGGACTGACCGCAATGGTACTTACAGCAAGACTATAGCCAGGATCATTGACGGCATAGACATTGAAGCTATACATAGAGGCGGTATTCAAAGAACTAACCACCACGGTACTTTCAAATCCATAGGTATTGACTTGTATTTCAGGATCACCAGGAGAGGAACTGATGGATTGCACTACAAACCAACCCGTTGAAGGAATGTTAGAATCGGGAGTCGGACCTGTCCATTCAATCTGTACTGCAGAAGTGCTAATCACTGTAGCAGTGGGATCACTGACGGGATTGGGAATGAGTCCTGGTTGGACTGTTCGAAAATAGGCGGGATCACTGATCCCATATTCATTTGAGGCAGTCATCAGAAAGGCATATTGTGTATTATTTGTTAAACTACTTATTTTTAAATAAAAAGTAGAAGGATCAAGAGTGTAGGATATAGGAGCAGTTCCTCCAAAGGTTGAATATGTACTAATTGTAAAACTATCCACAGGAGGAGGAAATCCAATACCAACAGCTAGAGGATATCCCCAATAAAATTCCAAGGTTTCATCCTTTGAATCAGGACGAATATTGCCACTATCAAGGTAGGGAGGTTGTGAAGGTATATTTGCCATCTTACATAGGACCAAGATATTTTCGTGGTTCTATCTTCTATTGTATATTCATTTTTAAAAATGATTTATGGTCCAAAGAAATACACCTATAGTATAGTAATATGGAGATCGTTACCTTGTTAGAAGCATATGGAGCACGTGAACCGAATCTGGCGTGTCAACTGGCAGCCAAATGGATTCGAAGCGAGGTGGAACATTCGAAAGAACGCGGTATTGCCGCCATCCAGGATCCTTCGGTGCAACGCCTTGTTCAAGAGGCACAATTAGGAATTAGCTGCGGGGTGCGACCGGTCTTCACCCCCAAACCCACCACCATTATGGGATACTTTCAGACTACTCCTGCCAGACCGCCGTCATTAGCTGCCCCTGCCACCCTTCCTCCCAAACGTCCCTCTCCTCCTGCCTCCATTAGTCCTCCCCCGTCTCCTCCTCGCTCCATAGCTCCCACTGTAAGTACCCCCCCACAAGTTGTCTTGTTCTCCGATGGAGCCTGTAGTTCCAATGGACGAAAAGGAGCCAAAGCAGGATATGGAGTCACCATGGGATTGATCCTGGGAGCAACCTATCGTGAACTTGCTAATACAGCGGCTCCATTAAATCCATCGGAATCGCAAACAAATCAACGCGCCGAGCTACGGGGATTAAGTAAGGCATGGGAGATTGCTACCACCCAAGTACCAGGAATTCTTCATAAATCAGATATAAAATTTACCGTAGTGCATATCTATACTGATTCTCAATACAGCTTGGATTGTATTTTGAAATGGGCATTGGCATGGTCGAAAAAAGGATGGAAAAAGCGAGATGGAGATGATGTCTTGCATCAAGATATTATTGAACCCTTGTTCATGGCAGTACAAACATGGAAACGTGAAGCTCATCCCTATACCATTGAATTTCACCATGTGAATAGTCATACAGGAAAAACAGACCCGATCAGTTTGGGAAATGCGCGGGCAGATGAATTGGCGACTGGAACTATCAGTTAATCATCCTCCTTCACTAAATTCCACAATGCTTCCTTCATCGTCTTTGATCGATGAAGAATGGATTGTAATTCTGCGGCGCTCCACTTCTGATCGGATAAACAATGGACAGCAGGAACATGTTGGTTGTAATAATGTTCCATCATCTTTCTTGCAGAGGCAGAGCTCAGCTTTTTCCATTCAATCACACGATCAATGCGTCCTGGACGGATTAAGGCAGGATCCAACTCGTCTAAGCGGTTGGTATCTAGGATCAAAATATGTCCTTTTCGTTCAGGAACTCCATCTAATACATTCAAAATATCACCAAGTGTAACGGAGGGTTTCTTTTCTACTTCCTTTTCCTTTTTTTCCTCTCCCTCCTTGACCGCTAAGGTCGGTTTTACTTCTCGTTTCTTCACAATCTCCAACAATTGGGTATCCACTTCAGGAATATAATACAATCGTTTCTCATGCGGAATATCAATACCACTTAACAAGGAGGAATGAAAGACTTGATGCAATAATAAGGGACTCGTAATATGTTGGAGGTGTAAGACAATCAAGGTCCGTCCTGTATATTCAGCAATGGCTTTCACCAGTTTAGTTTTGCCGACTCCTGGTGCACCGGTATTTAATAAACTGTAATTCCAAGGACGTCCAATGCGTTCATAATCTTTCTTTCCAGTTAAAAACTGATCAAGCTCTTTTTTTACAGTGGCGGCTTCTTCACTAAAAAAGTTCGTAAAGGAGGAGGTGGTAAAGAATTCATGAATCATAAAGGGAATCATTTGAGTGGAGGATTCATCATCGTCCCGTAGTCTAGAGGATCCTTGCGCTTCCATGGAGACCAAGACTTGTTGTTTCAGATCTTTCAGTTTGCAAATGCGTTCTGATTCTTCTTTGATCCAGTCAATATGTTTCACTAACAAATTGGGATCGGTACCAATCATTTGAATCTTTAATTGAATAGAGGGGTGTTCATACCCATCTTTATCGACATCGCGATTCATCCACATACAATATTGTATGTGAGGGCGATCCACATGCCAAAAGAACTGAGACTCATGATCAATAAAGAATGGAATCTTGTGTTTTATTTCATCATTAGAATAATAATTTCGTTGATGTTGGACGTCTTCGCGCAACATAGGAAGATTAATAATCTTGTTTAAATGAATCCAATCCCATATTACATTGGAAAAACAACTTACCACAGCTGTGGGAAATTCACTCCATTCTTCTGTTTTGATACGCGCAATATATTCTAAGTTGGAAGAACGGATTCTAGGACAGCTCCATGATTGTTTGGAGAAATAAGGAATGAGAAGAGGAATAAATACTACAAGAAGGGTGATCCAAGATGTCTCATTTCCTGGACGACTCATCATCAGGAGTAAGGAGGGTAAGATATTATATAACTGATTCTCCATTGTAATACACTGAAGAATTAGAGTAAGGTAGGTTTATGTGCGTTTCTTTTTTTGCGTTTTGGATTTACAGGTAGATCGTTTCTTATTTTTAAAACTGTAGATTCGTTCATTCCAAATCATATATTTACCAAGTGTCATAATATCTTTCAAATGAGGAAAGATTGCTTCTTTCTTCAACTCTGTATCTTTAAATCCTGCAAATACACTTCCACGAATGGGAAGTGTATTGATCAAACTTGCACGATCTTCACAGGATGCATCTTGAAGAATCTCGGTAAAAGTTGTAGAAGATGATAGTTTTTTTACAATTTCTAGACTTCTTTTATAGATATCTCGAGGATGAGAGAATCCAAACATATAATTCTTATAGATAAGATCTGCATCTACATATATAAAGTATCCTTCTGGTATATAGGTTCCGAGATGAACCGATTTATATTTTTCAGTAGAGAATAAATCACTTACTTTTTCATAATAGTCTTCTAATTCTTTTGCAGTAATATGTTTAATTCGATCAATGGTATCTGCTAGTTTTTGTTTATTACTCACATAGGGGGAAACGCGTTTCAATCCAAAACTATTATACCAACTAAGATCACCAGTATCTGTTGGTTTTGTAAGAAGACGGAACCAGGACAAATAAAACTTAGTTCCATTTTTACAGGTAATTTCTGCTGCATCAACACGACTAAAGGAATCTGGTTGGAAATATTCCATTAAGGCATTGCTGGTTTTAGTGACAATGGTTCCTTGTTCCAATCCAGGAAGGGTTGATTTACCAATTCCACGGTCATCAATTTGATTGGATCTAGAGGTGATTTCAAATCCAAAGGGATCATCAAAGATATTCACAGTATTATTTGTACCAATACATCGAATATGATATTTTATAAATTTTCTATTTATTTTTTTAATATTTTTTTCCTTTTTCATAATGATACAGATTATAACCAGATCCAATACCTTACATTTTACAAATTTATAAGAATCATACATATCAAGCCCCAAATTATACTCAAATCCAATGGGGATCCCCTCCACAGTTGTAGGAAGGACTGGTAGAAACTTCTTTATGTTAATTGATTTTGCATATTTATCATAGATGATATCCATGGTGTTATGCATATTGCATCCCAGCATTGGTTCTGATGTATCGATGATCGGAAGGGTTTTTATTTGTTCCATCCTTAATTATACAATTGAAAATTATAAATTTTCAACTGTATAATTAAGGATCCCTCCATCCTTAATTATACAATTGAAAATTATAAATTTTCAACTGTATAATTCTTAATTATATCCCTATTTATGCAACAGCTTTTTCAACAAGGCTTCAGCACTTTCCAAGGCTCCTTCCATCCAAGTTTGATGCATGGAATAGGATTCGCCGCAGAGGTGAAGATGAGGATATTTGGGAAATGGTTGCAAGGCATGGTCTGCCATTTTTACAGGATCGTAAGTTCCAGGTTTCCAATAGGTGCACCCTTTTCCCCAATCATGTGCTTTCAGGTAGATAGGATCAGGAACCTTTCCAAACACAGCATGGACTTCTTTTGCAATCTTGCGTTCTAACTGTTTTTCTGTCAACCCTCTCCACTCTTCACAATCTTCACCATCCGTATAAGAAATCATAATCAACCCTTTTTCTTCATTAATCGGAATAACGTAGCGAAGAGGAGAATCGGTCACTACCTTTCCCATGTTGCTAAACCAGACTTTGCCGTCTACTTTGGGATACACAGCGTAGATGCGAATAAGAGCTTCTGTATCCAAATGTTGGAAGAGCGGCAATGATTTTAAGGAGGGAAAGGAACCGGCGGTGCATCGACAGGTGGCAATCACCACTCGGTCTGCTGTCATAGAAAAGGGAACTTCTTCTTCTTTTTTTCCCTTGGTTCCCACTACCGTATATCCTTTCACATCCGAGACAGTATGATCGGTCAGAATGGTTACACCAGCTTTCTTGGCTCGTTCGGCTAAGCCGTCGGTAATCGCATCCAGCCCTTCTACCACTCCTAAAAACGAAAACTCATCTGTGACCGCCATAGTTGCATCCTTTACAAAAGATTCAAGCGCTAGATCTGCACGCATGACTTTAATCTCAGACCAATACGGATATTTGATGGTCAAGGATCGTTGCAATTCAGGAGGAGCCACTTTTTCTAATAATTTCTCAATGGTAGTTGTTGCCAGAAGAGTAGGAGGAAGGGATGTAAGAAGTTCTGCAAGAGGCGCAAACATGTCTGAAAAATCATTGGGTTCGGAAGTGTATCCTGTGGAGCGACCTCGCCATGTTGTATTTGCCATGGAAATAGAATACACATGCAATCCCATTTCACGAATTAATTTAAACACGCGTGCGTGATTCCAAAACACACGACCTGCCCCAATTTCATATTGCAAGGCAGGCACCTTTCCTTCTGCTTTACGATGCATGGTGGCAACACGTCCGCCAAGCACACCATATTTTTCAAGTAAAAAAACTGTATCACCCTTGGATGCCAAGGCTTCTGCAACCGTCAGACCGGCAAGACCGGCTCCAATCACAATGGTATTCATCCCTATGTAGCCCGTATAAAATGTGCAGATTCGACAGTAAAATATTCTGGATCAACTGTATCACTTTCTACAACAATAGTTTGTCCATGTACATTTACAGAACTTCTATAGAGATCTTCTCCAATCTGTTTTAAATTTGTAAGTATATCCCATTGTAAGGATTCGGATAGCCAAATGGTTCCATCATAGAATTCAATCGCATCCATCCAGTGTCCAGGAGCAAATTCATCTTTACCATTTCCTACAAGAAAGTCTTGCGGTACAGTTCCAATCTCACATCGGTCACGATCAGCAGCTAGTAATCCTTTGGTTTTGTGCCAGAAATAGAGATTTCCATTTCGACCACTATTTATACCAAGTAGAACAATATCTCCGTGGCATATAGTGGGACGATAGGTTCGAAGATAGCGATGAAATAAATCAAAATTTCCTTTATCACGTTCTTCGTCTACATCAAGTGAACTCATTATATCTAAATTATGTTGGTAGATGTAATAGGATTTTGCCATTCTGATATACAGCATAAACATTATAAAAATAATGTATCAATTTTTTATTTGGACCAATGAAACTCATATTCAATAATGTCAGTATCGGACTCCAGCTTAAACTTGGTAGGATCTGGAATCTTGGATTGAATTTGGAAGGTTGTTCCACGGATCACCATATCACATGTATAGATTCCTTCTGCATTTTTAATAAGTTTGGTATGTATTTCAGAGATAAGATCTTCGCTAAGCCAAATCATTCCATCATAATAATAGAAGGAACCAATATCTGTCCAATGAAGAGGATGAAATTCATCGGATCCATTGCCGACTCGAAAGTCAGAGGGAATGGTTCCATAATCTGTTCCAGATTCAAAATCAGGTGAAATAGCACCCTTTGTATTACTCCAGAAGGCTAAATGATCATTTCTGTATCCAGGTCCTCCTATTTGTAAGATGTCTCCGTGACATACTTTGGGACGATATTTACGAATATATGTCGTACAGAGTTCTAAATCGCTAATGGATGGAAATAATTCACTATACTCCTCATCCTTTGCAGGATCATAATCGGGTTTTGCACGGACATCTGTCCAAAATAGAGTATTTATATCTTCTTGCAGAATATCATGGGAGGTTGCAAACATCTTTATACGAGTAATATCATTCCATAGACTATCCCATCGATATACATATCGATGATTTTTGGTGGCTCCTAATTGCAAGAAGGTTCCATGTTTCATTGTTGGGAGGTATTTACGAATATAATTACGACAGAGACATACATCAAGGGAGGTTGGAATTTTTTTACTATACTCTTCGTCTTTTGCAGGATCATAATCCGGTTTTGCACGGATATCTGCCCAGTACATTTTCGTAATATCATCTTGTAAAATTACGTGTGGTTCTGACATGGTAGTTACATACCATATCAGACCATATAAATATATCAATTTTATACATTACTAAATCCAATATTGACCGATTGAAAGGTGATGGTACTGGCAACTCCAACAGCAGCATCCTTGGCAATTCCCACACGAACGACTGCAATGACATTGTTATAGAAACGAGATCCAAATTGCATCTTGTATTGTACGGATCCACTTCCAAGAGTGCTAACAGAAACACCACCCCCCATATCAAAGATGCTGTCGTCATATCCAAGGGCAGGAACGGGTTTGAATCCATTGACCCATTGGGTTATATTGGATTGATCAGTTCCACTTGTGAAAGAGTAATATAATTGAGCATGCATCCGTACTTTCATATATTGAAGGTTAGGACCGGCAACAATGGAATTTGGCCAATAATTATTGCTGGATCGTGTGGTAGTAATTCCACCAAGTGCGGAGGGTGCATTGATTGTCACATATAAAAACTGTTGTTGACTATTTGAAAAATTGCTTTGATAGGCAAAGGTGGCATAGCGGTATCCATTATTGGAATCCCAGCTGAGATCGGTACTAAAACTGGGATAGCTAAATCCTGAAATACCTAATAATCCTGCATTATATCCTGAATAATTGTATCCAGAAGGATGGATGTAGGTGTTGCTAGCGAGTAAGAGTTCACGGGTGTAATAATTGGTATACACGGTTGAAAGAGTGGAACTATGTTGATAATAAAGAACACTACTCAATAAACCAATGGAATTGGTACTCATACTAATAAAAGGAGTGTAAAGAGTGGATAATCCTCCCCCATAATTTCCAGATCCATCTACCCCATCATTAATGTTACTAAGAACAGACCCTGCGGCAGGAAGATTGGTGGTAATACGAAATCCATTTGTATAGGTACTCACATTGCTAAAATTGCGGGCACCGGCAGCACTGTAGGTATCCACATAGGCATTGGATCCACCTGTTTGAATGACAAGGGTGGAAGCGGCAGTGGTAGCTCCATTGGGATTATAGCCGACTGCCAAGGTGGAAATACCAAGGGAACGAGAGGATCCAGGTACCGTGTATTGAGTGGCATTAATGACCGCTGAAACAGTGGAAAACCGTAACAAGGTAGAGGACAGAAAGGGAAGAGTAGTAAGTTGCGTATTAGTAGCATCGTTGTAAATCAATATATTGGTGGTGTAGGTGGTGGTTGCACCTGCTGCAGTTCCTCCCACAGTGATAGTCCCTTGCCCAAAATTAGACCCCACAAAGACGGATCCAATGTTGGAGGTTGTAAAATCGTAAAAGAAGGTTGCATTGCAATCAGGTGTATACAAGCCGCTCACTTGTATTGCCGTGGAACAGACATTGCTATAGCGTAGTGCCGGTGCAGCTGGCACATTCAAATAGGGTTGACAATGAAATTGATAGGTAATCGAACTTTGTAAGGTGGATGTGATGGTTCCACTATAGGATGGAATCTGACGATTGCTTTGGACCAGATATAGGGCATTGGGGGAAGTAGTTGTATTTGCAACAGGAAGTTGCGTTCCACGATGATTGGCTCGATAATAAAATAAATTGCTACCCGTCACTCCTGAAAAGACATCCGTTACAATGGTGGAAAGAGATGCATAGGTACTTAACGTACTGTAGGTGGTAAGCGTAAAATCATTATTCAAGGAACTAATAGAAAGTTGAAGAGTGGAAGCAGCAGCAGCACCGGCATTCGAATGTGTGATCGTGTACGAAATAGTAGAACGATCTCCTGGAAAACTAGCATGATTAAATTGTGCTGTTGAAATGGTGAAGGGAAGTTGGGTGGCACTGGAAAGATAGAAGACATCGTAGGTCGGTGATGAACCAATTGTCCATCCTGAGGAATAACTAACAGATTTGACTCCTGTGTTGGAGGGTGCATACCGTGTGAGTGTAGTTGCAGTATTACTCAAGGTTAATGCGGAGATCAAGGAAGCCGTATCCGTGTGAAAGGTGGTGGAGAGTAAGACGGTTGAAGATTGCGGTCCTTCTTGTGCAAACACATTCGTCATTTGTGTAAAGGTACTCCACACCAAGGCAGGATAAAGGGGGTTGGTTCCATCTGTACTAAGTGTAATTGTTTGAGGAGTGGTACTATAAGCATTATTTTGAATATAGGTATTTCCAACATACGGACTGTAGGGAGTTTGTGTTAATGTATTTACTGTTGCAACTCCATATCGAAATCCTACACCGGATGTGTGAGATTTTGATAATTGTGCAATCGTATACCGAGTACGATAGGTACTAAAGTTGGCAGCCGAAGTATCCAAGTTTGTACTATCACTGTAAACAGGACGGGTGATTGTAAAGTTGGCAGAGACAGTGGTAGCAGTTCCTGTTGCAGTCATATTGATAGGAGCACTGGGTGCTCCTTGACTTAATTCTAAGATGGAACTGGTGAGAGGGTTGTACGATCCTAAGGATGCATTTTGCAACGTGATTTGAAAAGGAATGGGAGTCCCGTTAGGATAGGTATTTGTCAAATTGGGAAGATAGAGACTCATGGAAGTAAGAGTACTGACACCATTGGTGCTTGTAATAGCAAATACATTTCCTGATGTAGGAATGGTTAAATTTCCAGTGGCACTGGAGATATAAAATCCATTGGTACTCATTTGAGTGGAGGTGTAGAAAAGATTGGCAGACCCAGGAAAGGAGGCTGAATAGATAAGAAATTCATTCACAGGAGTATGGTTGGGATTGGTAAGAATTCCATTGGAATAGTTCAAACGGGGAAAATAATTGGAATTGGTGATCACCATATGAAAACTTTGATTCGATCCATTTCCAATAATCAACTCAAGTCCTGTTACATAGGGAATTTCTTGATCTAAAAAAGGGTATCGACGAGGATAGGTCCATTGTAGCCCACCATATATATTTGCAGATAGCGTACTGGTAATGGTAACAGCAGGAGGTTGCATTAAAAATGCTCCAGCAATCCAACCATCGAGTTTGGCAATGGCAGTGGTCACTGTATCTGGACTAGGAGTATTCAAAAGTGTATCTTGAATATTGGCTCCACCAATGGTACTAGAAGCAAAGGTACTTACAGGAAAGAAGACGGTTTGGGTGGAACCGACTCCTAAGACGGGTTCTGCATAAGTAATACCTCCTGCAGAATTGATTAAAAAAGCTTTTGAAATAGAACTTTGAATGGAACTGGGTTCATAATCACTATAGGTTCTACAGTTAGTAAGATTAATAGTACTGAATTCACATGTTTGTAATATTCCAGCAAATCCAAGGGATAATGCAGTGGATGGAAGGGTGGTAAGATTGGGAGTCCATGGTGATTGAGGATCGGCAAAATCAATGGTACCTCGACCCAACAGAACTTTTTGGGAGGTCGATAGCATTCTATGTTCTGCAAGGAAAAACATAACCGGACGAATAAGAAGGGAACCCGGCGATGGATCAAAGAAGTTTCGTATCCACTGTGTTTCAAACCGATGTGTCATCCGTTGGTTTTTCACAAACTGAAATGACAACGTATTTATTCAAAAAAGCGAACAATGTGGTGGATACAACCTTTGCTAGTGCTCCGTATTTGGAACCATTTGGACCGACCCGTATCTTTCCATCTCAAATTTTGACCAGTACCATCCCTGTAAGCAATCCTAGCGATTTTACAGCCTTGACAGATTCACAGATCAAAACAACTTTTGGGTTAGTGAATGCGGATCTGAGTGGATTTGCCACCTATGTGGGAGGGGCGAATCAGTTTTCCGTGTCACAATCTGCAAGTTATCCACATT
>Ga0164294_10000744_pt1 | contig 30887 bp, 28 predicted proteins | sample GEODES005metaG_FD_111479 | JGI IMG/M metagenome (GOLD analysis project Ga0164294, IMG submission 111479) | Oligotrophic lake water microbial communities from Sparkling Lake, Wisconsin, USA - GEODES005 metaG | ecosystem: Environmental > Aquatic > Freshwater > Lake | place: USA: Sparkling Lake...
AGGGGAAAAATCACTTCACCCTCACCACCGCTTTCACCACTCCTGAAAAAGGCTTCACCCACTCCGCCATCTGCACGGGCAGCTCCTCAAACTCGCAGCGATGCGTGATCCATGGAAGCGTATCAATCTGGCCCGATTGGATCAGTCCAAGAATGCGCGGAAAGTCAGCACTCACCGCATTCCGGCTGGCTAGCAGGGTTAGCTCACGCCGGTGAAACAGCGGATCATCCAGCAGCACCGGTTCCTTGGTGATCCCGACATAGACGATTCGTCCAGTGAACCGGGCCAAAGTCAGCGTCCGCGCCATGGATCCAGGGTGGCCCGTGGCATCAAAGATCAGCTGCGCACAGGGCTCATCCGGCAGACTCTCGACCACACGCACGCCCGCATAATGCTGCTTCACAAACGCGCGCCGAGACTCGCTCAAGTCCAGCACCATGATCGCCGCTCCCGTGAGCCGGGCAAACTCCAGCACCGTCAGCCCGATCGGACCCGCACCGATGATCAGCACATCCTCTCCAGGCTGAATGTTCGCGCGATTCACCGCGTGGCAGCCAATGGCCAGCGTCTCTACCAGCGCCAGTTGCTCAAAACTCAAATCGTTGCAGGGATGCAACTTATCAGCGGGCAGGATCAGGCGCTCACGCATCCCTCCATCTCCATGCACCCCCAGCACCTGCAAGGATTCACAGCAGTTTGTTTTCCCCTGCCGACAGGCATGACAGTCACCACAATTCAAATACGGCTCCACCGAACAGCGATCCCCCACCTTTAAGTGAGTCACACCATCCCCAAGAGCCAGCACTTCCACCCCCAGCTCATGGCCCAGGATGCGCGGATACTCGATAAACGGCATCTTGCCCAAATAACCGCTGATATCCGTCCCACAGATACCGATCGCGCGGATCGCTACCAACGCCTGTCCTGCCTGCGGGGCCGCAACCTCGGGCAGATCAATCAGGGTCAAACATCCCGGCTCAGTCAGTGAAAGTGCTTTCATAGCAAAATACCTCAGACGGCCCCAAAGCGCCGATGCCGCTTGGCATAGGCACGCACCGCCTCATTCAATTCTTCCTTTCCAAAGTCAGGCCAAAACTTGTCTGTGATGTAAAACTCCGTGTAGCTCAACTGCCAGAGCAGGAAGTTCGACAGGCGCATCTCACCACTCGTGCGGATCAGCAGGTCAGGATCGGGATAGTAGCGAGTGTAGAGATGCTTGCTGAAGACATCCACATCAATCATGCCCTTATCCAAATGCCCACGCTCCACGCTTTCGATCAGGCTTTTCACGCCATCAATGATCTCCTCACGGCCCCCGTAACTCAGCGCCAGGATCAGCGTTAGCCCCGTATTTTGAGAGGTCGATTCAATGGACCGGTGCAACTGCGCCTGACAACTCTGCGGTAGATCATGCAGTCGGCCGATGGCCTGAAGGCGGATGTTTTGCTCCAGCATTTCAGGCGTCTTCTCGCGCAGAAACAGCTCCAGCAGCTTCATCAGTGCATCCACCTCACGCTTCGGGCGCTTCCAGTTCTCTGAGGAAAAAGCATACAACGTCAGAAACTCCACCCCCAACTCACTGCATCCCTCGGTGACACGCCTCACCGTCTCCGCGCCTTGGCGATGGCCTTCGGTTCGTGGCAGGCCACGTTCCTTAGCCCAGCGACCATTGCCATCCATGATGATGGCGATGTGACGCGGTACATTCTTGAGATCTTCGGCTGCGGGCATGGTGCGGATTAATAGCAGGCTATCAGGAACTGCCAAGCCACACCACTCTTCTCTGCAACTTTCCTTCCCGTTCCAGAGTTTAGGATGGCCGATCATGAAGTACCTCTGCCTACTCCTCTACGTCACTGCCCTCACCTGCCATGCCCAGCAGCCCAGCCCCGAGGTGAAAGCCGCCAAGTTGTTTGAGCAGATGGATCTGAACCACGATGGCCAGCTCGACCGCCAGGAATTGCCCGAGCGTCTACGCGCCCATTTTGATCGGGTCAACACCGACAAAAGCGGCAGCATTTCCAAAGCCGAGGACCTCAAAGCTCTTAGCCGATCCAAAGGACCAGACGCCAAAACCAGCCCACGCTCCATCCCTTCTGGGATCGAGGCCTTGCTCGATCTACCCTATGCAGACAGCGACAATCCACGCCAGAAGCTCGATCTCTACCTGCCCAAAACACGCTCATCTGAGCAAACCCTGCCAGTCATCGCCTTCATCCACGGCGGTGGCTGGAAAGGCGGCGACAAAGCCAGCGGCCTAAACAACCTCGCCCGCTTCGTCCAGAGCGGTCACTACGCAGGCATCTCCATTGGCTACCGTCTCACCAACGAGGCCCGGTGGCCCGCCCAGATCCACGATTGCAAAGCTGCCATCCGCTGGATCAAAGCCAATGCCAAGGAGCACGGATTCGATGCCAGTAAAATCGCCGTCTGGGGCACCTCCGCAGGCGGACACCTTGTCTCCTTTCTCGGCACCAGTAGCGACGTCAAGGAACTCGAAGGCAAGCTCGGCAAACACCTCGATCAAACCAGCCAAGTCACCTGCGTGGTCAATTACTTCGGCCCTGAAAACTTCCTCACCATGGTCAGGCAACGTAGCAGCGTGGACCGCTCTAAGGGCAAAGAGTACCCAGAAGCACTCCTGCTCGGCGGCCCCGTCCTGGAGCGGGAAGCAGCCGCCAAAGAAGCCTCACCCGTAACCCACGTTTCCAAAGGCGACGCCCCCTTCTTCACCGCCCATGGCAATCAAGACCCCCTCGTGCCCTTTGCTCAGGGCCAGGAACTCCAAGCCGCCCTACAAAAAGCCGGCGTCCCCTCCCTGTTTCAAGAAATGACCAACGGCGGCCACGGCTTTAAAAACTCCATTCTTGACGAACGAGTGACCCAATTCCTCGACCTCCACCTACGCGGCATCTCCACAGAGATCGTCACCGCACCCATTGTCGTCGAAGAACGGAAATGATAGACAACGAGAGGTCAGAGATCAGAAGTCAGACGTTTCCTTCGGAGCTCAACGAGCAAAGGATGAGGTGGCGCAGCGCGTGCCTACCTTTTCGGTGGGCTGATAAACGCGATTGTCCTGGTAAGATGCGGGAAAACTTAGAAGGCCAATGAGATTGAATTAGGAATCTGATGGCCGAGCTCCAAATGTTATCGTGAACAAATGGAGCGGGTGACGCGATTCGAACGCGCGACATTCTCCTTGGCAAGGAGATGCTCTACCACTGAGCTACACCCGCTTTTCTGGCGGGCCGTTACCTTGCGACAAGATGAGGATCCTGCAAGCATAAAGTGAAACATTTTCACACTAAGTTCGTCTTGATCAGCATCGTGAACTCAAAAGTGCTGCTGAGTTGATCTTCAATCGGCGACTGCTAAAGGCATGAGATGCAGCCACGCAAGTTTGTCCCCATCCCCTTCACCTACCACCAAGAGCTGGAGGTCCGAATCGAAAACCTCACCAATGAAGGCAATGGGGTGGCAAGGGTGGATGGTTGGGTGGTGTTTGTGCCGTTTGCTCTGCCGGGTGAGCTGGTGAAGTGCCGCATCTACCGCAATCACAAGAACTACAGCAACGCGGATCTGGTGGAAGTTCTGGAGCCCTCGGTCGAGCGCGTGCCAACGGTGTGCTCTCTTTTCGGCACCTGCGGTGGCTGCCAGTATCAGCATCTGGCCTATGACAAACAGATCGCTTGGAAACGCCGGCAAGTGCAAGAATTGCTGCTGCACATGGCCAAGATCGAGCATCCCGTGCTACCAGTGATTGCCTCGCCCACGCAGTATGGCTATCGCTCGAAGATCACGCCGCACTTTCATAAACCCAAGGATGGAGCCGTGGCGGAGATCGGCTTTCTGAGAGTAGGCACCCGCAACAGCATGGTGGATGTGGAGCAGTGCCCCATCGCGATGCCAGCGCTGAATGCACAACTGACGCAAGTGCGTGAAGCGGCCCGAGCAGGCAGCTTTAAAAATGGCGCCACGCTGCTAATGCGGGCCACGGCCACAGGTGTCTTGACCCGCGCGGATGCGATAGCGGTGGAACAGGTGGGTGCGGTAAAGTTTGAATTTCAGGCTGGCGATTTCTTCCAAAACAATCCGTTTATCCTGCCGGATTTTGTGGCCTATGCGGTGGAAGAGGCGCAGGCCAGCGGAGCGACGTATTTAGTGGATGCTTACTGCGGCAGCGGCCTCTTTGGCATCAGTGCGGCGAATGAATTCCAAGAGGTGCTAGGCGTGGAACTGTCTGAAACCGCCGTCAAAAAAGCCACTCACAATGCGGAGATCAATGGCCTGACGAATTGCCGATTCATCGCTGCGGATGCTCGTGAGATCTTTGCCCAAGTGCCTCATGCAGGCAGTGACACGGTCGTCATCATCGATCCGCCACGCGCGGGCTGCAGCGAGGAGTTCCTGCAGCAATTGTTCGCGTTTGGACCGAAGCGGGTCGTTTACATTTCCTGCAATCCAGCCACCCAAATGCGTGATCTGGTGCTATTCACTGCTGCGGGTTACAGCCTGAACAAGGTCCAGCCCTTTGACCTGTTCCCACAGACCAAGCATCTCGAATGCGTGATGACTTTGTCAAAGTAAGGCCAAGACGTTTCAGGTTTGATTCGACACGCTGCCCTGTTTGATCCAAAATTCATTCTACTTCTCCCAACTATGTCTTCCATTTTTGAACTTTTCTCTCTCCAAGGTAAAACCGCTGTCGTCATCGGAGGCACCGGCGAGCTCTGCGGTGCCATTGCTGGCGGCTTTGCCAATGCTGGGGCAGAAGTCGTGCTGGTCGGCCGTGATCCTGCCAAGGCTGAAAAAGGTCTGGACGCTATTCATGCGGCAGGCAGCAAAGGCTACTTCGTCAGCGCTGATGCTTCACGCAAAGCGGATCTGCAATTGCTTCTGGATCAGGTGCAGGAGCGCTCTGGCGGCTGCCAAATCCTGGTCAATGGCGCAGGTGTCAATTCAGCGACTCCGTTTCTGGACATCTCCGAAGATGAGTATGACCGGATCATGAACATCAACACCAAGGGCGTGTTTTTGGCCTGCCAGGTCTTCGGTAAATACTTCGTAGACAACAAGATCCCAGCTTCGATCATCAATCTGGGTTCCATGTCTGGACTGACGCCACTGAGCCGTGTCTTCACTTACAGCATGTCGAAAGGCGCGGTGCATAATCTTAGCAAGAACCTGGCCCGCGAATGGGCACCGCTAGGTATCCGAGTGAATACCTTGGTTCCCGGCTTTTTCCCTGCTGAACAGAACCGCAAGGTGCTGACGCCTGAACGTGTAGAAAACATCATGCGCCATACCCCAGCGAACCGCTTTGGCGAATCTCGTGAACTGGTCGCTGCCGCGCTTCTGCTGGCTTCCAATGGAGCCAGCTCCTTCATCACCGGCCACGAAATGGTGGTCGATGGCGGCTACAGCTCGATGACCATTTAATTGCCACTCTCATGTCTGACTGGACTCCTCCCTCAACGGTGAATCTCGTGGACCTCGGGTTCATGGATGCGCGCAGCAAGCTGATCGACCTGGCTGCCTTTCTGGATCGTGTCCAACGCGCCGATCAGACCGACGACTTCCGCGTACATGCGCTGAAAAACGCCATCGCTCTGCTGTCTCTAGACAAACCCACTAGAGCCAAAGAGGTGCTCCTGAGCTTCAGTGATCCAAGCAGTGAACCCATCGAAAAAGCGACCATGCAAGGCGCGATTGGTGCGTTTAGAGGGTGAAGAAGTTAGCGATGGTTTGCGATTGGTTGCAATTGTTTAAACCAGCTAGCGGCTAAAGCCGGACGACGAAACCAAACCACTGCAAACCTTCTCTTTCCCATGAACTACATCGAACCACACGGCCACATGGTCAGCCGCACCACGGATGATTACGAGCGCATGGCGCTGGCAGGGTGTCAGGCGATTTGTGAGCCCGCGTTTTGGGCCGGATTTGATCGGGCCTCAGCCGACGGCTTTTATGATTACTTCCGCCAGATCACGGAGTATGAACCCAAGCGTGCGGCGCGGTTTGGCATCAAGCATTTTTCTTGGCTCTGCATCAATCCCAAGGAAGCCGAAGACACCAAGCTGGCCGAGGAAGTGATCGGACTGATTCCTCAGTTCATCGACAAACCTGGTGTGCTGGGCATTGGCGAGATTGGCCTGAACAAGAACAGTCGCAATGAACTGCGCATCTTTGAGCAGCATGTGCAGCTAGCGCAGGATTACGATCAACTGGTCCTGATCCACACGCCGCACTTGGAAGATAAGCTGAAGGGCACTAAGCTAATCGTGGATGCACTGAAAAACTTCCCAAAGATCAAGCCTGAGCGAGTCATCATCGACCATGTCGAAGAGCACACGATTGACCCAGTGTTAGATCAGGGATTTTGGGCGGGCATCACCCTCTATCCAGAAAGTAAATGTACGCCGAATCGCGCCATCGACATGCTTGAGCATCGCCATGCCGAACGGATCTGGATGAACAGTGCCTGTGACTGGGGCATTAGTGATCCTCTAGCTGTACCAAAAACCATGCAAGCCATGCGCCAGCGCGGCTGGACAGCGGAGATGATTCAGCGGGTTGCCTATGCAAACCCGGTCGCCTTCATGGGGCAGAGCGGGAAGTTTCACCTCTAAGTCGGCTACTTCCGGCTCAACTTCCAAAAGAGCCAACCGCCAATGCCCAGAAAGAGAACGTTTGGCAGCCACATGATCAGATGAGGCATGGAGCCTGGCTGATCATTGAGCGTATCGGCAAAGATGATGAACCCGATGTAAACGGTGGCGGTCATGAGACTGAGTGCAAACCCAGTCGAGGTTTCACGCCGCTGTGCCGTCACGCCCAACGGTATCCCGACTAGAGCAAAGGTGAAGCAGGCAAGCGAGAAGCTGAAGCGTTTATGCAACTCCGTGCGAGATTGCGAGACTTGCTTGGGATCCATCTTGAGACGGGTCACGGAATCCACGGCTTGATCGACTTCATCCGATAAGGCCGACGTGGTTTTCATGCTCGCATTCACCTTCACCGAACTGTTGCGCAGCCGCGACATCGGAAACGTCAGCGCCGTTTCAGCAGCAGTGAGGAACTCGATCTTATCCACCTTCTTATCAGCCGTGTGGCTGATCGCCTCGATCTGCGCGTTGTAGAGGCGCATGGTGAAGTCGAGCACTCCAGGAGCGGTCTCCAGAATCGCACGCTCTGCGCGCACGATGCGCTTAGCCAGCGCACCTTCCAGTTCGATAATCGTCAGGTCGGTGAGAGCCCGTCCCTTTCGCTTTCCCGTGTAAATGCGGAAGCCGGGAACTTTTTCCAGCACCTGTCCGGGCTGAAAGAGCGATTCCGGATTCTCTAAAGCCACCTCATAAAAGAGCATCTTCATGCGATTCTTGGCCATGGGCGCAATATCGACATTCACCCAATAACAGACGCCTGAGAGTGCCAGAGAAAGCACAAACACAGAGGCACAAATGCGCGGCATGGACCAGCCAGTCATGCGTAAAGAAACCAATTCATTGTCTGCAGAGAGACGGCCAAACACCAACAGGATCGAGGTCAGAAAGGCCCAAGGAATGGTGAAGATCAGCGAAAAAGGAATGATCAGCGCGACAAACTCCGCAATGACCGAAAAGGGCAACTGCGTGCCGCCAAGCAGTTCATCCAGCTTTTTGTACACGTTTCCCAGAACCATGACGCCACACAGGAGCAGGACTCCCATCAGCGTGGCTGAGAGGACTTGCCTACCAAGATAGCGGTCAAAGATGCGGGAGAACATTGAAACTGTAGACGATGTCTTTAAAACCAAGCTAGCTGCCACGCAAGCGCCCAGACAGACTAGGGCAGAGCCGTTTCATCCTTTTCGCGGCCACTCAGCGAGCACCTTTGGCAGAAGTTGATGCTCCTCAACCTTGATACGCTGATGCAGCACTTCCGCCGAATCACCGACCAAGATCGGCACTTTGGCCTGGGCTAGGATGCGCCCAGTATCAATCTCAGCCGTCACCAAATGCACGGTGCAGCCTGTCTCTAGCTCGCCTTCATCAATTGCATCCTGAACTGCGCGCGCGCCTTTAAACTTGGGCAAAAGACTGGGATGCACATTGACAATGCGGTCGGCAAAGGCGGTGAGCATGGGCTCTTTTAAAATGCGCATGAAGCCTGCCAGAACAACAACGTCCACCTGCGCACGCTGCAAGTGCTCGACGATTTCCTTGTGGGCAGAATCATGGAAGCGCCGTGGATTATGACCTCCATCCACAAACAGAGCTGGCACATTCGCTGATTTGGCAATTTTCAAGAACGTCGAGTCCTTTTCATCGGAGATGGCCACAACGACTTCGGCATCCAGCGCATGCTCATCGATTGCCTTTAAAATGGCGTTCAAATTGGAACCCACCCCAGAACCTAGAACGCCCAAACGCAATGGCCCGGTGCCATCAGCCGGCTTTGTCATGCGTTCAATGGTCTTCGTTGTGGATCGACCAGTCACCAGCGGCAGGATGCTAATCTGACTGTGAGCTGCTTTAAGCGCAGCGAGTTCCTCAGTATTCAATGAGTCCACCGTGTAGTCCCCCCCCTTGGCATAGATGTGAGGCCGGATGGCTTCAATCAGGGCCGTGGCACGAGCTTCGCCAAAGATGACCACGGCATCTACCGCGCGCAGAGCAGCCATGACTTCAGCGCGATCACGCTCGCGATTGACTGGACGTGTGGGCCCCTTCAGTTCACGCACGGAAGCATCTGAATTCAGAGCCACCACCATGGCATCTCCCAACGCGCGGGCTTGATTCAGGTAGCGCACATGACCTGCATGCAGAAGATCAAAACAACCATTGGTAAAGACCAACTTTTTACCCTTGGCATCCAACTGGTCACGTAAAACACGCACTTCAAAAGGCGTCATCGGTTGATAAACTTGGTCAGGCATGAGTCGAAATTCAGAATTAATTAGCAAACAGCCACACCTTCCGCACGCATCTGGCGGAACCACTCCACATATTTTGGCACTCCTTGGGCGATCGTTGTAGTCGGTTTAAAATGGAGCAGTGCATGCGCTTTGCTGACATCGGCTGAAGTCAGGGGCACATCACCCGGCTGCTCTGAAAGTTGATTGATGATGGCCTTTTCACCAACCGACTCTTCGATCGTAGCGATGAGGTCATTGAGCGTCACGGTCTGCGAACCGCCCAGATTAAAGATGTCAAAGATCGGCCCAGAGCGATAGTTCAGTGCACCAACAATACCGTCCACGATGTCACTGATAAAGGTGTAATCGCGCGCTGTATGGCCATCACCATATTTGTCGATAGGCTTTCCATCTTCAATCAAACGGCTGAATTTAGAGATCGCCAAATCAGGCCGCTGACGGGGGCCATAGACTGTAAAAAAGCGCAGAGACACCGTCTTGATATCGTAAAGATGGCTGTAGTTGGAACACATCTGTTCGCCGGCCATCTTCGTCATCGCGTAAGGGCTGATCGTTTGCAGAATCGGATCTTCCTCGGCAAAGGGCACCTTTTTGTTCACCCCATAGACGGAAGAACTGCTGGCAAAGACGAAATGCTTGCACCCCGTGCGGCGAGAGGCCTCGAGGAGATGAAAGGTGCCCTTGATATTCGTATCGATGTAGAGCTCAGGCTGCTCGATAGAAGGCCGAACCCCAGCACGAGCTGCGAGATGAATCACCGCATCAAAACGCCCCGCCTCAAACACCTGCTGGACAAAGGCGGCATCGGTCAAATCCCCCTCATAACAAGTCACTCGATCAGCAAAGCCACGAACGTTTGCCCGCTTAATGGCGGGATTGTAGTAATCGTTGAAACTGTCGAGAACAGACACGTGCCCTGCCCCGCTCTTCAGCAGACGTTCGACCGTGTGGGAACCAATGAAACCGGCGCCGCCGGTGACCAAAATATTCATGAGCCCGTACGATTCAGGCGGAGACCACAGTTTGCAAGCAAGTCCTGCCGCCCGCTTAGCTGACAAGAACGGTTTTAGAAGAGCCGATCAACACTTCTTCATTGGCAGGAAATCAACTCAAGAAACTTAGGCCACGTCCAACTCTGGCTTGAAGTCAGCCGCATGGTAGGAGCTACGCACAAGAGGTGCGCTAGCCACATGACGGAAGCCCTTTTTACGAGCGATTTCTTTGTAGTTGGCAAAGGTATCTGGGTGAATGTACTCGATCACTGGAAGATGCTGAGCAGACGGCCGCAAATACTGGCCAAGGGTGAGCACGGTGACCCCATGTTCCAAAAGATCGTCCATAGCTTGGAAAAGCTCCACTTCGGTCTCGCCTAAGCCGAGCATCAAACCGCTCTTCGTTGCGCACTTACTGCCCATTTCAGCAGCCATTTCCTTGGCACGCTTCAGAACGTGCAGACTGCGATGATATTGAGCACGACTGCGCACCAAGGGTGTCAAACGTTCCACTGTTTCCAAATTGTGATTGAAGATATGCGGGCGGGCCTTCATGACGACCTCTAGGGCATCATCTTTGTCGTTGAAGTCAGGCACCAGAATCTCAATCGTAATGCCAGGCACCGCAGCACGGACAGCTTCAATGGTTTTGGCGAAGTGGTCGGCACCGCCATCCTTCACATCGTCCCGGGCGACGGCCGTGATGACGATGTGGTTTAATCCTAGACGCTTGGTCGCCTCGGCCACGCGTTGCGGTTCATCCGCTTCGAGAGCGAAAGGCTTGGCCGTCTTGACAGCACAGAACCCGCAGGCACGCGTGCAGCGATCTCCAGCAATCATGAAAGTAGCTGTTCCTTGGCTCCAGCATTCCCAGCGATTCGGGCATTGAGCTTCTTCACAAACCGTGTGCAGTTTTAGATCTGAAATGAGGGATTTGGTACTCCAAAAAATAGGATCACGCGGCAACTTCACGCGAATCCAATCCGGTTTTTTATCGGTATGCAGGGCGGGATCGATTTTGCAGGACATTGATTCTTCAACGAATGGCCTAGGATGCCCAGATGACAAGAACCGATTGTGCGGAGGGGCGAAAAAGACTGCGTCTAGCGCCCTCAAGAAATGCCCTCCTTTGCCAATGACTGTCAGTATTCCGTCGGAACCGCCAATCAGCGTGAACATGAGCTCGTTCAGCGAAACGAGATATTAGGAAAGTTGGGCTAGAGGTTTAGGCCCGTCAAAAAAACCGAACTCGAAAGTCCCCTTTCAGCAATGGGAACCGCTGATAGGAGCGCAAATCTTTAGCCGAAAAAGAGACTTGGCCTTCTAACTGCTGAGGCAATAACAACTGGTGCACGCCAGTGGCGTCTTGCCATTCAATCAGATCAGGACTCCCCAAACCACCACGCTTCACTTTGCCTTTCAGGCCCTCGGGCAAAATAGCGCTTTCGCCCCTGACTTGAATCTCAAAAGTGGCAGTCTTTAAGACCGTTGGCTGATTCAAGCCCATTCTTTCTGACATGGGCACTTGAGCAAGCCCGAGACTATCGGCTGCCATACTGCCAGTCAGTTCAAGGCTAACCATATGACAAACCAAGAGCATACGCCGAGAATCCCTAGCCAAGGGTGGCTGCCGCGAATCGACCCAGCGACTCATGGCTGCAAATCTCATGGCAAAAGCTGAATTGGGCTTAGCTAGATCTGGGTAAATCTGTTCGGCCTCCTTGCGCACCTTAACAGCCAATTCAGGGCTATCGTTAAACGTGTCATTGGCATTCCAAAGATAGGGATCAGGGTCATGTTTGAAATGACGACGTGTTTCCATCACCCGATGATAAACGGCGGCGGAGGGAGGCCCTTGATTGATGGCTTGATCATCTGCGGAGCGGACAGCATTGGCTGCATCCGTGGACAGACGTCCGATAGCTTCTCGCTGCTCAGCCGCTGGCAGTGCTGTCTTCTGCCCGCGATCAAAAGCGCGTTGCCGAGCCACCTCACGATCATGAGCAGCCTTCTCAAATGGGTTTTCAGCCAGCGCTAGGGCACCGAACAAAAAATAGCCAAGGAATAACCGATATGAAAGCATTCTACTTTTTTGATTTCCTTTGCCACCTACGCACCAGACTTCTTAGCACCAAAGAACATCATGTGCTGCCAGGGTAGGCCATCGAACTCGCGAACAAGCTCGAAACCGTTGCTTAAATATTCCTTGTTGATCTGTGCCTTGGTCATTTTGTGCTCAGGTTTGATGGGCACACTATTGTCCTCTGCACGGAACTCAACCATGACGATGACGCCTTCAGGTTTGAGAGCTTTTTTCATCCCTGCAAGCATCGACTCAGGATGAGAAAACTCGTGATACACATCGACCAGTAGAATCATATCACATGAGGCCAGAGGTAATCTAGGATCGTCCATTTCACCTAGGATGCTGACTATATTCGTGAGTCCTTTACCCTCCGCCCGCTGACGCAGCATCTCAATCATCTCAGGCTGCACTTCCACAGCATAAACTTTACCCTCTTTGCCTACCGCTTCAGCCATAGGTAAGGTATGATATCCATTGCCACTGCCCATGTCGCACACGGTCGTTCCAGGCTTTATCTTGAGCTGCTCACGCATGAGCAAGGTGGCCTCTTCCTGATCACGTTTATGGCGGATGAGCCAACTCGCACCTTCCCAATGCATGGTCCTAGCGATGGTACGCCCCTGATACTCGGTGGGAGGTGACTCTGTCTGCGCTAGGAGCAGAGCAGGAAGAAGAAGCTGTAAAGCAAAGTAGCGCATCAAAAGACAACGAAGGCTGAAGTGTAGAGTTCTCAGTTTTTAGTCGTCAATTTAGTGAATGATCAGCCAACCGACAAGGATCAGGATAGGTAGCAGGATGGGAATAGAGAACTGCCACACGTACCGTAAAAAGTCAGGTGTGTTCACTTTTGACTTATCGGCGATGGCTTTAACCATGAAGTTAGGACCATTACCAATGTAGCTGCCTGCACCAAAAAAGACGGCACCAAGAGAAATGGCAATCAGTGTCTGAGGGTGATTCTTGGCAAAGAGAATCACATCGGCTGTTGAGTCCACGCTCAGATGTTCGGCTCCCATCGCAGCGGCGAGGAAGCTCAGGTAAGTCGGGGCATTGTCCAGAAAGGCAGAGAGTGATCCCGTAGCAAAATAATACCCAATAGGCGAGTTTAACTCAACGGCATGACCGCTCTGTAAAATCTGCAAAGCGGGGATCATGGTGAGAAAAATACCAACAAATAAATAGCCCACCTCTTTAACCGGACCAAAGTTAAAATCATTGGCTGCATGAATGTCCGCCTTCGAGGTCAAATAAGAGCCCAAAGCAGCAGCAATCATGACAAGCGCAGGAATAGAGAAGATGCCCACAAGCATGGTTTCCTGCACACTCTTCGGCAAGAAGACGGCGGCTAGGACCAACGCAAGAAAACCTAAATTCGGCAAACCTCGGAAGTGAAAACTCTCCTCCTGAGTCTCTTTTTCTCGCACCTCTTGAGGGGATCGACGAAAGTTGTAGGTATCCAGCACAAAGAAGACGGTCAATAACAGGCCAAGGGTCAGCAACCAACCCAGCCAGGCGTGCTCCATGACCCACCAAAAGGGAACCCCCCTTAAAAAGCCTAGAAACAAGGGCGGATCACCGATGGGAGTCAGGGCACCCCCACAGTTACTGACGACAAAAATGAAGAACACGATGTGCTGTCCCGTGATGCGGTATTTGTTCATCCTTATCCACGGCCGAATCATGAGCATCGAAGCTCCAGTCGTTCCGATGACATTGGATAATAGCGCACCGATAGCTAAAAAAAGCGTGTTCCGCAAAGGCGTAGCCTCCCCTTTCACGCGAATATTAATACCACCCGATATAACAAAAAGCGAACCCACCAGTGCCATGAAACTAACGTATTCATGCCCAGCATGGACAAGTGGCTGCCAGTCTGATTGAAAACCAAAATAGGCAGCTGTCACCAATCCTAATCCAATCGCAACCTTAGGATAATGATGCTCCCAAAAATGAGCCGCAAAAAGCGGCATCAGAGCAATGCTCAGCAATAGCAGAACAAAAGGACAAAGCATCCAATAGGGAGGCAGCGAAGCAGTTGTTGAGGCAATGATGGTAACCATAAAAAAGAGGGTATTTTAGCGGTAAAAGTCGAGAGTTTCCTTCAATCCGTCTTGCCAGGAAATGCGAGGATCATACCCGAGGTCCAGCCTAGCAGCACTCAGATCCGCTGCGCTATCACGAATATCTCCAGTGCGTGCAGGCTGATGCGTGGGCACCAAAGCCTGCCCAGAGAGTTGATTCAACTCTGCGATGAGATTCAAAAGGCTGACACTGACGCCCCCTGCTACATTAAAAACACGCCCCGCCACGTTTTCCGCTGGGCGCTCAGCAGCCAATAAATTGGCGGCGACCACATTATCGATGTAGGCAAAATCGCGAGATTGCAGACCATCCCCAAAGATTGTCGGCGCTTTCCCCTCCAGCATGAGCGTGCAGAATTTGGCAATGACACCTGAGTAAGCCGAGGTGAATGATTGTCGCGGCCCAAACACATTGAAGTAACGTAAAGCCACAGTTTCCAACCCATAAAGATGATGAAACATCTGGCCATAGCGCTCGCTGCCATACTTTTGTAGGCCATAAGGTGTCAACGGCAGCACAGCATCCGATTCGTGTTTTAAAGCTGCTGCCGAATCACCATAAATGGCCGCCGAGGAGGCAAACATAAAACGCTTCACTTGAGATTCCCGAGCCGCGACAAGGAGATGGAGCGATGCCTCTAAGTTGATGGCATTACTTTCCAAAGGATGGGCTACAGATTGGGGCACCGAGGCGATAGCTGCCTCATGAAACACCCAATCACAGCCCTGAATGATTTTTTTCACCAAGGCGGTATCCATGATGCAGCCCTTGACAAAATCGATACGGTCATTTGCACCTGCCCAGGCCAAATTAGCATCAGCATCGCCAGTGCTAAGATCATCTAAAACAACGACCTGCGCACCTCTGGCGCATAAAGCTTGGGCGATGTGTGAACCAATAAACCCCGCACCTCCGGTGACGAGCGCTTTGAGTTCTGATGGAGATTGGGCCATGGCCTCAATCTTGGATGCATTTGCAGTTGCGTTCCAATCTCTTTTGCACACTTCACCACGAAATTTGGTCAGGACTTTTACTCCTCCTGAACAATGACAAAGGTCCGCTGTATTTCACCACTGGCAAGATGGCGTGCTGTGAAGCTGTGGCGACCGGGTTTGAGCAGGACATAGGAAATCTCGCCATCCTGCCTTACAGTGAGTGTATCGCTGCTCCAGTCGATGGGTTGAGCTGGCTGAGTCTGAAGAATTAATCTGCTGCCTTGATTTGGCACATCGGGATCAAGACGGATCACCATGCCTGGGATTGGGTTAGAAATGGTCCAGTTGTGATTGATGACGTTTGCTGGGCAAACAAGCAGATCGCCCATCCAATTGTCATTACTGTGCAACCAATTGGCGTATTCTGACGGGATCAGGGCACGACCGCGACCATCATAATCTGATCGCAAGGCAGGAGCAGGCAAGTGATCCGCCCTGAAGACATCCTCACGGCTCAGACGCACTGGCGGCGACTGCGCAGTCAGTCGCCTGCCGGTCCTAGGATCGATCCGAGCCCGCACGATTCCCACAGGCTGTTCATACCAAGTCTGCGCATGCCGCTGATGGAGGTGCATGAAAATATCGCGCCAGATTGGCGCCGCACCAGTCACACCTGAGACCTCTTGCATGGGTGTATTGTCGAAGTTGCCGACCCAAACACCGACCGTGAATTCAGGCGTATAGCCAAGTGTCCAATTGTCCCGATACGATTGGCTGGTGCCCGTTTTGACCGCCGCGCGAAAAGGTAAACGCAGTGGCGAATTGGGCCCAAAGGTCAAAGTGCGAGCATGATTGTCACTAAGAATATCGGCCAAGAGATAGGCACAGGTTTGATCGAAGTATTTATTTACTTTCGTCTTCGCTACGGGCACGAGCGACCATGGTTTCCAATTGCCTAATCTAGCGAGAGCCGCATAGGCGTTTGTCAGCTCGATGAGACGAACGGGGGCATTCCCAATCGTCAGTCCAAGCCCATAATGATCGGCAGAATCTGTCAGCGTGGTGAGCCCCAAATCCTGTAAGCGGGATAAAAGTGTCTGCGCACCACCTAGGCTAGCCAGCACCTTCACCGCAGAGATATTCAAACTATTGCCCAGGGCATCTCGATAGGTCATGGGACCAAAGAGGCGGTGCGCGTAATTTTCCGGGCGATAGATGCCTCTGGCTGTCGGATACTCGATCGGCAAATCGGCCACGAGGCTGGCAGCGGTAGCTCCCCGTTCAAAGGCGAGTTGATACGTGAAAGGCTTCATCGCTGAACCCGGTGAATGCTCGGCCCAGGCCCCATTGATCTGACCGCCGTCCTTAGAGAAAAAATCGCGCGATCCAGCCAGAGCGAGAACATGCCCAGTCGCATTTTCAATGACCACTGCAGCCCCTTGGGTCACATGAAGATCTTTTAACATTGCCAGTCGGCTTGAAATGATACTCTCCACATGCTGCTGAATCATGACATCAATCGTGGTCTGGATCGTCGCAGACGGCTGAGCGGTATCGTCCGTGCGTAACATCTCGGTGGCATGGGGCGCTGCAAAACCACCGGTAAATCGTTGTAGCACGATTTTTTCATCCAAGGCCACACGCAAGGCATCCTCGGCGATCCAGCCCTGCGCTTTCATTGCACGCAGGATGAATTCTTGGCGCGGGCGGATGGCTTCAAGCCTGCGAAAGGGATTGTAGCGCGCCGGGGACTGCGGAATGGCGGCAAGCAAAGCGCACTCAGCCAGAGTTAGGTCGGTGAGAGGCTTATTAAAATAACCTGAAGCAGCCGATTGGCAGCCCTTGAGCAGATTCCCATAACTGATACGGCTAAGATACTCGCTAAGCACTCGCTCCTTTGACCAGGTGAGATTGAGACGCCGCGCTTGCAGAGCTTCAATGCCCTTCACCCAAAGCGTGCGCTTTCCCGGATGCTGAGCACTGACCTTGATCAACTGCTGAGGAATCGTCGAGGCTCCCGAGATAATGCGTCCATTCGTCAGATTATCCCGAATTGCTCGTGCGACCGCCCATAAATCGACACCACCATGCGACCAGTATCGGCGATCTTCGACCGCCAAAGTTGCCTGAATCAGCGATAGCGGAAGCGCTGCAAAAGCCACTGACGCACCGACACGCTCTCCTTCAGCGGTGAGCAGCTGGCGCAGGGGCCTGCCATCTCTGGCTGTGTAGCGGACAGATTCAACCCGTGGTTGCAGCAGGGACTCTGGAAGCTCCACGCACCATGGCAACCCCCACCAAACAAAGACTGCGACCCCAAACAAAAAGGCCGCGTAACGCAGCCATCTTGAAGCTTTCATGAGGAACTTTCGCACGCGAATCCGTACTTCAATCGGCTGGATGATGAAACCAAAAAAATCGTCTCTGCCAATGAAGGTCAGAGACGATAGGGAGGTTGGTTGGTTCGACTAAAAACTGGTCTTACTTGATGTGAGCGGAGACCAGCTTGGTCATCTCAAACATCGTTACCTGAGCCTTACCACCGAAGACGGCTTTGAGAGCAGCGTCAGCATTGATGTTGGTCTTTTTCGCTGCATCCTGGAGACCATTCTTCTTGATGTAGTCCCAGAGTTTCTTGGTGAGTTCGCCACGGGAAGCTGGTTCAGAACCGACGACTGCTGCCAAAATGGCATCAGGCTGCACTGGCTTCATGAGAGCTGCGTTTGGTTTACGAGGAGTTTTGGTTGCGGTGGTTTTTTTAGCCATAGAGAGGCGATGCTGGCAGCTTACTGCGCAGAGGTCAATACCTGACATGAAGGTTTTTTTCTTCACCCCCAAGGAGAAAGGGCTGCTTTGCTGATTGAAGCCGTCCCTGAGAACCGATACTATGCTCACAAATGCAGCGACTTTTACTCCTCGGCCTCAGCCTTTTCACTTTAGCTTCAGGTCATGCTGAAAACTGGCCACAGTGGCGAGGTAGTCGCTTGGACGGCAACAGTTTAGACCATGGATTCCCAAAACAAATAAGCCCCAAAAACGAGACTTGGCGGGTTGAGCTACCAGGCTTGGGTCACGCCTCTCCCATCGTCTGGGGAGATCGCCTTTTCACCGTAGCTGCCCTGAGCGAATCTCAGGAGAGAGTTTTACTCTGCCTAGACCGGACCAATGGGGCGCTGCTCTGGCAAAAGCCCGTGATCAAATCCAACATGGAGACAAAACACCGCCTCAACAGCCATGCCTCCAGCACCCCAGCCACGGATGGTGATTATGTGTTCACCGCTTTTTTAGAGGGCCAATCCGTCGTTGTCAGCGCCCATGACTTCTCCGGCAAACAAGTCTGGCAAGTGCGCCCTGGCGTTTTTGCCAGTAAGCACGGCTTTTGCAGCAGTCCGATTCTGTTCGAGGACAAAGTCATCATCAACTGCGATCACGACGGCCCGGGCTACATCGTCGCCCTAGCCAGAACAGACGGACATCAACTCTGGAGAATCGAACGCCCGAACCAAACACGCAGCTACTGCGTGCCACTGATTAAAGAGATCAGTGGTCGAGTCCAAATGATCCTCTCTGGCAGCAAATGTGTGACCAGTTATAGCCCGCAGGATGGACGCCTACTCTGGATGATCGACGGCCCTACCGAGCAGTTCGTGGCATCCATCGTTCATGATGAGAAATCCAACCTGCTATTGATGAGTGGTGGTTTTCCAGAGCATCATATCCTTGCCATCAAACCAGATGGTATTGGAAATGTCACCGACACCCACATCTCCTGGCGCACGAACAAGGGCGTCTCTTATGTCCCATCACCGCTTTGTGAACACGGCTGGTTTCTCATCGTCTCCGATTCCGGCATCGCTCATTGCTTTGATGCAGCCACAGGAGACATTGCTTGGGAAGAGCGGGTAAAAGAGCACCATGCCTCTCTAGTCAGCGCAGAGGGACAGGTCTTTTTCATCAATGACCTCGGCACCCTTCGTATCATCAAGCCTGGCAAAGACTATGAACTTACGGCAGAGAGCGAACTTGGAGAAAAAGTCTTTGCCTCCCCTGCTTTGAGTGAAGGGCAAATCTTCATCCGCACGGAAAAAAGCCTCATCTGCTACGGTAAACGCCTCCTTCAAACTGCTGCCCGCTAATCTTTCACATGAAATCGCTGATTCTTTTGCTGATCGCTCCACTGCTGCTCATCAGTTGCGCTTCCAAGAAGAAAGTCAAACCTGAGCCCACGGGTCAATCCACGCTTATCGGCATCATTGAGATGGTCAATCCCGAGCAGAATTACGTGCTCATTCGCTGCGAACAAATGCCTTCCATCACTCCCGGCACCGAGCTCAGTGCCCTGAGTTCTGACGGGAAGAAAACCAAACTCATTTTAACCCCCGAGCGCAAAGGTCACTATCTCACCGCGGACATCAAAGAAGGCAGTCCTGAAGTCAGTAACTTAGTCTTGTTAAGTCATGGCAGCCTCCCCCCAGCCGAGTTGCCACAGCCTACCGTCACACCAATGCTGCCCAACTCGGGCAGATCCCCCACCATGAACATGCCCACACTGCCAGACATTCCGCTGAGCCTGTTGGACCCAGCTTTGAATCAAAACCGCCCTAACATAGCTCCCCCCCAGACAACTACACCAAGAGAACTTGAAAAGCTAGACGACCTAGAACCTGTGGTGAATGGTGACTCGACACTGTGATCACCATGCTCACCGAAGTAGAAGCACTGGAACGCATCGTAGCGACCGTAAGTCCAAGTCCCGTCATACACTTACCCCTGCTTGCTGCGCTGGGCCGCTACTCAGCTAGCGATCTCACAGCTTCTGTTCCCATCCCAAGATTCGACAATTCGATGATGGACGGCTACGCCCTACTGGCAGCCGATAGCCGAGCTGGAGCACCACTGCAAATCGTCGGTGAACAACCCGCTGGACCTGATCGCCAGCTTCATTGCCGCCCAGGTCAAGCCATTCGCATCTTGACCGGTGCCTCCGTGCCCATTGGAGCTGATGCTGTGATCATGCAGGAAGACGTGAACAGCGACGGCAGAACTCTGTATTGCCGCGAGCCTGTCATGGAAGGCGAAAACATCCGCCGTCTCGGAGCCGATCTCTGCCGTGGTCAAATCATGCTTCGGCGAGGACAGCTGCTCACCCCGGGTCGCCTCGGCCTGCTAGCCTCTCAGGGAAGTATCGACGTCGCCGTTCACACCAGTCCCTGCATCACCGTTCTAAGCACTGGCGACGAACTTATTCCACCAGGCACGCCTTTGGCCCCGGGCCAGATCTACAATAGCAACGGCCTCATGCTCCAGGGACTGCTCACTCAGCTAGGCATCTCTGAAACCGAGGCCCGACATTGTAGCGACGATTTAGCTACCACCGTTCAACTTTTGCAGGCGCTCATTCAGACTCAGGACGTCATCATTCTCAGCGGAGGCGTTTCAGTCGGTGATCATGATCAGATCAAGCCAGCCCTTCTTCAATTGGGCATTCAGCCTGACCTCTGGCGGGTGAAAGTGAAGCCCGGCAAGCCCTTCCTATTTGCCCAAACCACTCGCCCAGCCGATGGCCGCCCCGTTCTTATCTTTGGCCTGCCAGGCAATCCCGTCTCTTCCTTCGTCACCTTCCAGCTCTTCGTTCGCCCGGCTCTACTGCGGTGGATGGGGGCAGGCGAAACCAGCGCTACGACTATACCAGTCAGGCTTACGGCCGACCTAGCTAATGATGGCGACCGCCCTCATTATCTGAGAGGCGAGATCCAAAACGGCTTTTTTCGAGCCCACGGCATGCAGCAAAGCCACGCTCTCTTTGCCCTTAGTCAAGCCAATGCGCTGCTCCGTCTAGCCGAAGGCGAAAAACGTCATGCAGGCGATTGGGCCACCGCTCTCTGGCTTTAAGAACCACAACGTCCTTGCCATAGCGTTTACGTTTGCCATGATAAAGGATGGGAAAACTCCAAGATAAAGTCGCCGTCGTGACTGGTGCCGGACGTGGCATCGGTAAAGCTATTGCTGAAAAATTTGCTTCCGAAGGGGCCAAAGTGGCCATTGTCAGCCGCACTGAAGCCAACTCCAACGCTACCGCAGACGCCATCAACGCGCTGTTCCCAGGCTCAGCCAAGGGTTATGCCGTGGATGTAGCAAATGGCACCGCTGTGGCAGAACTTGGCAAAGCTGTTCTGGCCGATTTTGATCATGTGGACATTCTGGTCAACAATGCCGGTGTCACCAAAGATGGGCTGCTCTTGCGAATGAGCGAAGAAGACTGGGACTTTGTGGTGGATACCAATTTAAAGGGAGCCTTTCACATGCTGAAAGCCTTCCAACGCAGTCTCTTAAAACAGAAAGGAGCTCGCATCATCAATGTTGCCTCAGTGATCGGCCTCATCGGCAATGCAGGTCAGGCAAACTACGCTGCCAGTAAGGCAGGTGTCATTGGCTTTACCAAGTCGATTGCCCGCGAGTTCGCAGGACGGGGCGTTACCGCCAATGTCATCGCCCCAGGCTTTATAGCCACGGACATGACCGGCATTCTTGATGAAAAGATCAAAGCCGCTGTCCTTGAAAAAATCCCTCTGGGCGACTATGGACAGGCCGAGGACATTGCCAATGCAGCGCTCTTCCTCGCCAGTTCAGAAGCACGCTACATCACTGGTCAAGTCTTAGCCGTGGATGGCGGCATGGTCATGTAATGACTTCTTGCCAACGTCCTGTCGGTTACGGATACAGACCGCGCAGGACTTTGGCATCATGAACCCGCTTTATTCCCAAACTTAGAGCTGCAAAGCGCAAGGAGACTTCTTTTTTCTTGGCTAAGTTCAGCGTTTGGATAAAGGCCTGTTCTAGGAGTCGATAAAGTTTATCCATGACTTCACCCTCACTCCAAAAGAAGCTCTGGAGATCCTGCACCCACTCGAAGTAGGAGACGATCACACCACCGCTGTTGCAAAGAATGTCAGGGATGACCAAGACGTCACCGCGTTGAGTCAGAATAGCGTCTGCTTCAGGTGTGGTCGGACCGTTCGCACCTTCCGCCAAAATTCGACATTGCAACTTGGCGGCATTGACCTCTGTAATCTGTCTCTCAAGTGCCGCAGGCACCAAGATATCACACTTTAAAATCAGCATCTCTTCATTGCTAATCGGATCTGCTTCAGAAAAACCGACCACACTGCGTGTCTCGGCCACATAAGCATCAAGCTTCATCAGATCGAGACCCTTTTGATTGTAGATGCCACCGAAGGCATCACTGACAGCAATGATTTTGATGCCTTGTTTGGCCATCGATACCGCAGCCACAGCACCCACATTGCCGTAGCCCTGAATCACTGCAGTAGCACCAGAGGCAACTAAACCGATCGTATCCATGGCCCTTGAAATAAGATAAGCAACGCCGCGCCCCGTGGCCTCGCGACGACCAAGTGACCCACCTAAAAGCACTGGTTTACCCGTGACCACGCCAGGAACTGCGTGACCCATTTGGAGAGAATACGTATCCATGATCCAGGCCATGACCTGCTCATTGGTGCCAACATCGGGTGCTGGAATGTCCACCTGAGGGCCGATCACTGGAATCAGCTCCTGGGTGTATCGGCGGGTCAATCTCTCCAGCTCGCCGAGTGAAAGCTCACGTGGATTGCAGGCCACGCCACCTTTAGCACCGCCATACGGCAGACCGACCAAGGCGCACTTCCAGCTCATCCACATCGCTAGTGCAGCCACTTCACCTACCGTCACATCCGGATGGAAGCGAATGCCACCTTTGGTGGGTCCCAGCGTCAAATGATGCTGCACGCGATGTCCCATAAACACCTCTGTTCGTCCGTCATCCATGCGCACTGGCACAGCCACTGAAAGAGCCCGTTTCGGCATTTTCAATCGATCCCGCGCTGCCTCCGGGATCTCCATAAAATCAGCCACCTGATCAAACTGCTGACAAGCCATGCGAAAGATTGGAGAATCGTATTGATGGTAATTCATGAGAATAGTCCGCTAAAGGTAGAACAACCTAGTAATCCCCAAAACGATCGATTCAATGGCTAGATTTTAGGATTCATTGAACCCTGCATTTAAACCCTTGATCGTAAGCAAACCCTAATTCTTATCTGACTTAGCAGGAGTTACCCTAGATGGTCAAAGCGATGACAATTGTGATTTTCCAAGCCAGAGAATTGCATTTTGCGGCATCGCATTGACTCCAGGACTCCTGCGAGACTAGCGTGGGAGTATGAAAGATCATCCTTTACGCACCTCAGTCATCGGCAGCTATCCATTTCCAGGCTGGCTGGAGTTCTCAGCTCAGCATCTGGAGCAATTCGGCGCGGCTGATTTAAGGGAAATGCAAGACGATGCAGCCATGGTGGCGATACAGGATCAGCTTGCCGCAGGGCTGGACGTGATCACGGACGGTGAGCAGACACGCTTTGATTTTAATTTGTCATTCTATGGCTTCATCCAGGGCATCGCGCTAGAAGCAGCCAGCCCACGTCGCTTTGGTCCACCCGCCCATGATCAGCGCGGTAAGCACGAAATCGTTGGTGATTTATTGGCACCTCGTGGCCTCGGTGTCGTCGAAGAGTTTCATCGGCTGCAGCGCCTTGCTGGTCAATCTGGAAAGCGGCTAAAAGTCAGTGTGCCAGGGCCTTACACTTTGAGTGGCCGATTGGCTCCGAATCGACAATACAAAGATCGTTACGCCATCACTGAAGCATTGTTACCCATAGTCCGCCAGGAGGTCGCGGATCTCGTCGCGGCTGGTGCGGAGGAAATCTGTATCGATGAACCAAGTATGAGTTGCTATGGCTTTCGCGAGGATACCAAACACTTTGTGGATATCTTCAACCGCACAGTCGAAAGTGGTTACGGTAGGGCTCGTATCTGCACGCATCTTTGCTTTGGCAATTTCAAAGGGCATCCCGTAGGCTACCGAAAATACGCACCACTGTTCCCTTCCTTCCTCGATCTTCATTGTGATGAGGTTCACGTGGAAATGGCCAATCGCGAGTATGCGGAACTGGCCATTATCGGCGAAATAGCCAAGCGCACGGATGTAGCCGTTGGCATCATTGATGTGAAAAGCTACTACATCGAGTCGCCTCAAAATATCGCAGAGGCAGTCAAAGCCTGCCTCGAGCATGCGCCCGCAGAGAGGTTGGTCTTTGCCCCAGACTGTGGGCTCAGCCAAACGGCACGCTGGGCAGCGAAGCAGAAATTAGCCAACCTGGTGGCCGGAGTGGAAATCGTGCGTGCCAGCCTCTGAGTGGCGAAACAAATCGGTTACAATTTAAGTTAAAACTTTTCATCGCCTAGAGAGCGCTCTAGCCTACTAGAGAACGGCAGCAAAACCTTAAACGAACACACACGACTATGGGCTTGATGGATTACCTCAAAGGACAGTTTCTGGAAATCATCCAGTGGACTGATGATTCACGCGACACTCTTTCCTGGCGCTTTCCGGATGAAGATAAGGAAATCAAGCGCGGAGCTCAGCTCATCGTGCGTGAATCTCAGACCGTGCAGTTTGTTTATCTAGGTGAATTTGGCGATACCTTTGGCCCGGGCAAACACACCCTCAACACCGAGAACATCCCGATTCTCTCCACGCTCAAAGGCTGGAAGTATGGCTTTGAGTCGCCATTTAAAGCAGACGTCTATTTCGTCAACACGCGTCTATTCACCGGTAACAAGTGGGGCACGAGCAATCCGATCATGATGCGTGACCAGGACTTCGGCATTGTCCGTGTCCGTGCTTTCGGTACCTTTGATTTCAAGATTACCGATGTGAAGCTCTTCCTCAAAGAGGTCGCTGGATCGGATCATCATTTCCGACTGGATGAATTTGCTGACACCATGCGCAGCCGCATTGTCAGCGTCTTCACGGATGCTCTGGCGACTGCCCAAGTTCCCGTCTTGGATCTGGCGACACGCTACAGCGAACTCGGAGACGCCCTCCTGCCGCTCATCAATCCAGCGACTCAAGGCAAATACGGCATTGAGATCACCAGCTTCCTGTTGGAAAACGCCAGCGTTCCGCCAGAAGTGGAAGCCGCCATCGACAAGCGCAGCAGCATGGGTGCCATTGGCAATCTCAACGACTATGTGAAATTCCAAATGGCTGAAGGCATGGCCAAAGGCGGCCCAGGAGTCGCTGGATCAGCTGCCGAGATCGCCATGGGTTTTGGCATGGCTAATAGCATGATGGCTCAAGGTGCCTTCAATGTCGGCGGAGCCACACCACCACCGATCCCTGGAGTTGCTGTTGCTGCCCCAATCCTAGATATTCTGACCCCCGCCCAAGTTGCCCAGATTCTGGGAGTGACCGAAGAAGATGTGATCTCCAGCATCGAGTCCGGTGACATCAAGGCCAAGAAGATCGGCAGCCAATATCGCATCACCAAAGCGGCGTTGGATGAGTTCTTAGCGCAATAAGAAGTAAACAGGAGTCAGCCGTGATAACGTTTCTGCTAACTCCGCTTCCTAATGGCAAAATCCCGACCTCAATCCCGCATCAGAATCTGAAAAAGGTCATGCCTTTTGTCTGTCCAGAGTGGAACATCAAGTGGTTCCGTGGCTTCAGGGTGATGATGAGGTGTGGTGGCTAGATGTGTTTCATTCAGAGTGACCATGACGTAGTCGGTCGAGTCAATGTCACTATCCTCATCAGCTATCACGCGGGTGGTTTTCCAACCGATGTCCTCAGCTAACTTTTCCACCACCGGTGCAAGTGCTAAGTAAGTGTTCGTGACGTGCACAACGATGATGCCATCGGGCTTCATGTGGCGGCGATAGATAGCAAAGGCCTCTTTGGTGAGCAAATGTACAGGAATGGCATCTCCGCTAAAAGCGTCTAACAAAAGAACATCCAAACGCTGATCAGACTCGCGCTCCAGCATGAGCCTAGCATCGCCAAGAATAGTCTCAATCTTTGCGCCACGTTTCTCAGCATCGGCCAAATAAGTGAAATGTTTCCGAGCCAGGCGCGAGATATCAGGATTGATCTCATAGAATCGCCATTGCTGGCCTGCACGCGCATAACAGGCCGTTGTTCCCGCTCCCATGCCAACGATACCCACGCGAGCATCAGGTCGATCCTTCAGGCTAGCTAAACACAGACCGACCCCTGAATCACGACCATAATAAGTCACAGGCTCCTCGCGATATTCTGCTCCTAGATTCTGCATTCCGTGAATGATGCCCCCATGGGTAAGTGTGCGGTAGGTATTCTCCAGTCCGTCGTCCCAATCTTCATCCACATTAACGGCCCCATAGAAATTCCGCACACGTTCAATCCGCTGATCCACCTTCAGTGTAAGCTCAGCCATCTTCACCAAGGCAAAGGCTCCATGAGCAACAAAAAGCACACAGAGTGCGCCACGAATGAAACTGTTTTTAATTCCCCAAACGGCAACGACTAACGCAGCTACAGCGACCAATAAAGCAGTCATCAAGCCCAGCGGCCATTCGAGATAGGTCACAAAAACACGTGGAGCCACCAAACTCACCAGCAGGCCTCCAAGAGCTCCGCCCCCTGACATAAAAAGATAAAACTCAGTCAGACGTGAGGCACCAGGCTTAAGCTTCGCCAACTCACCATGACAAACGATACAGCTGAGAAACATAGCTCCAAAACACCAGGCCATTTCCGCCAAAAAGTTCGGCGTTGGATCCCACTCCGTATTGACATGAATCGCTTTATCCAAGCCAGCAATAAGAATGGCTACCACAGCCAAAAAAGCCCATACACTGCGAATATACCAACGCTCATGCTCAAAGCAGATGATAAAGGTGATCAGATATAAGCTCAATGGAGCCACCCACATGAACGGCACCACAGCCACATCCTGACACACATGGTTGGTCGTTGCCAACAGCAGCACACTGGCCAACGCGGGTAGCAGCACCCAAAGCACGCGTTTCCACCATGGCGGACACTCATCAGGAATGGCAGACACCTCTTCGATCACCGTTGGCTCAATCTTTGAACTGCGCTGTGAAAGGAACATCGAAAGCAGTGCAAAAACAGCAAAGCCACCGGACCACCACCACGTCTGTTGAGTGACATCCAGTGCAGGCTCAATGATGAATGGATAAGTCAATAAAGCGGCCAGCGAGCCCAAATTCGAAAGCGCATAGAGACGCCAGGGCTGCTGCCCAGGCAAGGATCGGGTGAACCACACCTGACTCAGTGGGCTGGTACTGGAGAGCACAAAATAAGGCAGACCGACCGTGCCTAAGAGCAGCAGCAAGATGCTACCCACAGGATCTTCATCTCCAGCAGGCTTCCAGCTATCGCTCGGGGAAATGGGCAAACAAATCAGCGCTGCAAGGACCAAGACACCATGAACGATAAACTGCGTGCGTCGTTGCAATTTGTTTAGCAGATGAGCGTAGGCGTAACCGGCAAAAAGCACGATTTGAAAAAACAACATGCAGGTCGTCCAAACACCAGGGCTGCCACCGAACCAAGGTAAGATGAACTTGCTAATCATCGGCTGAACCTGAAAGAGCAAGAAGGCACTGAGAAGGCTCAGGAGGGAGAGTTGCAGATACATGAAAGTGAAAACAGGAATGTGGCAACGAAGGCTATGCTAGAACCTTCCACACTGGCGATCACTTTCTGCTCAAAAGACAGCAAACCGGCGCTGAAGAAACCTCGTCACCCCCCAGCCTACTAGAATTCCCATGCCCATAGATGGCACGACATCGCTAGGCCAGTGTGCGCCGACATAGAGTCGTGAATAGGCTACTAGCAACGCTATCAGATAAACGGCGATGCCTGCACGACGATAAAACAGAGCCACCACTGTCGCCGCAGCAAACAAGTTCATCACATGACTGCTGGGGAAGGAGCTACCTCGCAAGTCGCCTTTCGGGGCACTCATGCGCTGTGTTGGTACAGCGAACAAGCGCATGAATTCTGGGGAACCTTTCCCAAGATCACGAATCATGATGTTTTCCACTGCATCGCGCGGACGCACTCTGCCAACCGCCTTTTTTAATGTGCGCGAAATAATCCCATCACTTACACCGAGAGAAACGGCTAGGCAAAGAATCATCAACCGTCCCTGCTTGCCCCCATGCCATAGAACGAGCAGCACCACCAAAAGAAGCAGAGGCAACCAAGCATTGATCGCAGAGACAGCCGGCATCAAACAATCCATCAGCGGGTGAGTCCACTCGATGTTGATTTGATGAAGGATGAAAAGATCCCAGGAGATCATGGAGCCCCCATCTGTTTCCAAGTTTGCAATCGATGCCCAAGAAACACTTGATAGACACGCGTGGTATCTCCAAGCGGCACTTCGACCTTGCCGAAAGCTTCAATTTTCTCAAAAGCATCCGAAACTTCTTTCGGCACCGCATGATGGGTAAAGATCAAAGCATCGTCTCCAAGCCGCTCTTCTGCTCCTGGCCAAATTTCATACTGAGACATTGGATGACCTGAAGGCTCGTAGCGGTAAGTCCGCGGATGCTGCGGCATATTAAAAGCCAACTGTGCAGCGCTGTAGCGATGCCCCAAAGCCATGACAAAGGTTCTTTCTGGACGCGGCACCGTTTCTAAATATTTGCCTGCTTGTGCTCCCGTTTCTCTCCAACCGCGCAGTTCTGCCAGCTTCTTGTGGCCTTTTAAACTGGTCATAAAGGTAATTGGCACAATGAGATGCAAAATCACGGTGATAAAACCTGCCACGCGAAAGCTCCATTTCTGCCAGTTGGCAGATTTTCCCCAAGGCAGGTGCCCAGCAAACCAGGCCGCCAGAAGAATGAATGCAGGCACATAAAAAACGGCGGGCCAATTTGGATTGATACGCTGACGCAATGCCAAGAAGGTGAAGATCATCAAAGCGGGCGCCGAAAAGAGCAGTAAAAAACGTCCACGACGATCCATACTTTTCCAGTGGCTCACCCCAAGCCAAAGAACCCACATCAGAGCCAACCAAGTCACTGGAGTATAGACCAATGCCTGCACGCCTGGCCATTCAAGAGTCCGCGTTAGCCAATGCCAAAAACCAAGACTCTTCGTATCAAAATGATGGGCCGTATGCTCCAGCGTAATCCATTGATGCTGATCTTGCCAATATAGGACCGGCAGAAGAAACAACGCGCTGATGACAATCGAGAGCCAAAGACGCGGGTTTCTCAATAGTGCCCGATCTTCTTTTGAAACAGCAGCAAAGGCCACCATCAGCAGTGGAAAAACCAGCATCATTTGTTTACTCAAAGTTCCAACTCCCATCACTAGAGCCAGCATGAGCCAGCGCGACCAAGAACTCGGTGTTTGGACTGCAGACCAATATAGTAACAGCGCTGCGGTCCAGGTCAGGAGTAACGGAGCATCAATGGTAAGGAACAAGTTTAAACCAGCGCTGGCAGGTGTGAGCAGCATTAACGCGGCAGCAATGAAGCCAGTGCGTGCATCATAAAGAGAGCGCGTCAGAGCAAAGAAAGTCGCCAGTGTTCCTGTGCCGAGTAACAGAGCAGCCCCTCGAATCCCCCAATCGGTATCTCCAGTCAAACGACCGACAATCCCCATGATCCAACCAATCATCGGAGGCTTGCTGTAGTAGCCCCAATCCAATTGCCGCCCCCAATCCCAGTAGTAGGCCTCATCACCTGCCAGATCTGCTTGCGAACAGAAAAACAAAGTGAAAACAGCACGAAAAGCAAAGACACCCGCCAGCAAAATCCAAAAGCGGCGCGTCCAATCGGGAGATGAGTCTTTAAAGGAGATCAAGCAACGAAGGCTTAGACAGCGAATTCCGCTAGGCAAGCAAGCATTCACCCATCCCTCAGGAGATGAACCTGCTGAAAGCATTCGCGTTGCAATGATTCAACATCCAAGCACGTTCACTTCTTTCTCATGCAACGCCTTCTTTTCATTGCCCCTGTCCTACTGACTCTTTCCGTAGCCCAAGCTGCTGATCTTCCAAAGATCCCAGCAAAATCCATCGCAGAGAAGAAAGAATTACTGTTTACTGATGACTTCGAAAGCACCACACCTGCCAAGCCTTGGCATAAAGTGGTAGATACTTTCAGCTTTGAAAATGGCACCCTCAAAGGCGTACAAACTCGTGAAAAAGACATACCCTCCAAAGATGGCAAAACCGTGATCAAAGCCCATGCGGCCGTCTTTGGTCTAGAGATCCCCACCAAGGATAGTATCGTCGAAACCAAAATAAGATTTGAAGGAGCCTCGATGATTGATGTCGAATTTGATGACCGCAAATACACGGGTGCCCATTACGGCCATCTATGCCGTGCTCAAGTTCGCCTAAATGGCGTCACCCTTATTGATGAACGAGACGGCGGCATGAAGAATGAGATTCGCGAAATGCGCAATGATCCAACGAAAAAAAAGGAAGTGGCCGAATTGCTTAAAGGCCGTCAGATCACTTACCCAACCCAGCTCGAAGTCGGCAAGTGGTACACGCTTGTGGTGGAAACCATCGGCGATGAAATGCGCGTGACCCTCGATGGCAAGCCAGCTGCGTATTTAAAATCCTCGGGCATTGCCCATGCTACAAAATCCAAAATTGAACTCGGAGTCGCAGGTAAAAATGGTTTCTTTGATGACATCAAAGTGTGGAATGCTGCAGCCAAATAAAGAGATAATTCTTCATGCCCATCAGCCTTCGCACCGCCTTCGTCATTCTTGCCTCAATCGGCTTTTGCAGGGCTGACCATGCATTGCCTGGCCAATCGGTTCATGGCGAGTCTTTCAATGAAGGACCACGCCAAGCCGCGGTTCTGCTTCCTGGCTGTGGAAAGATCAACTTCCCAATCAGCAGTAAAAATCCTGAAGCCCAAGCTTTCTTCAATCAAGCAGTCGGACAATTGCACGGCTTTTGGTACTTTGAAGCGGAGCGGTCCTTCCGCCA
>Ga0164294_10000745_pt1 | contig 30880 bp, 17 predicted proteins | sample GEODES005metaG_FD_111479 | JGI IMG/M metagenome (GOLD analysis project Ga0164294, IMG submission 111479) | Oligotrophic lake water microbial communities from Sparkling Lake, Wisconsin, USA - GEODES005 metaG | ecosystem: Environmental > Aquatic > Freshwater > Lake | place: USA: Sparkling Lake...
CAAAGCTGAAAGCTCGGCATCACCCGTCACAGTCACAGCATCTAGCGCAAACTCAGCGCCCGTGGCCAACGCAGGTTTGGCTCAAAACGTTGCACTGAATGCCACCGTCACTCTAGACGGTACTGGCAGTACAGATGCCAACAATGACTTCATCACTTACAAATGGGTATTGATTACCAAGCCTACAGGCAGTACGGCAACGCTGTCATCCACCACCAGTGCCAAACCCACATTCAAAGCTGATATGGCAGGTACTTTTGTGGCCTCTCTCATCGCCAATGATGGCAAAGTTGACAGTACAGCTGCTGCCGTCACCATCACTGTCGCTTCAGCCAATTCCGAACCCATAGCCAACACGGGTATCAACCAAAATGTGCTGGTTGGCGCAACGGTCACTTTGGACGGCACCAGCAGCTCTGATGCCAACCGCGATCAGCTGACTTTCCGCTGGGTCATGATGTCCAAGCCTACTGGCAGTGCGGCGTCATTGTCTTCGGCGGTATCCGCCAAGCCTGTGTTTGTCGCCGACAAAATTGGCACCTACGTTATCAGCTTAATTGTGAACGATGGCAAGGTTGACAGCACAGCTGTCTCGACCACGGTTACGGCATCAGCGGCAAATGCAGCACCTGTTGCCAATGCCGGTACCAATCAAAACGTCACACTTGGAACAGTGACATTAGACGGCAGCAGCAGTTCTGATGCCAACTATGATCCACTGACCTTCACTTGGACCTTGTTGAACAAGCCCACAAGCAGCAGCGCGGCATTGTCTTCAAGCACTTCCGCCAAGCCCACCTTCAATGCGGATGTCGCAGGCATCTATGTGTTCAGTCTAATTGTGAACGACGGTAAAGTAGACAGTGCAGCCGTCACAGTCAGCATCACCGCAGCTTCTGCCAATGTTGCACCTGTGGCCAATGCTGGCGCCAACCAAAACGTAGTGTTGGGCGCGGTCACTCTGGACGGCTCTACAAGCTCCGATGCCAACGGTGATTCACTAACTTACAAATGGACTTTGCTTTCTAAACCTGCTGGTAGCAGTGCAAGCTTGGCAAACACCAGCTCTGCAAAACCAGCATTCATTGCAGATGTTGCAGGGGTGTATGTTGCAAGCCTCATCGTGAATGACGGCAAAGTGGACAGTACCATTTCTAGCACCACCATCACGGCGGCTGCAGCCAACGTAGCCCCCGTGGCCAACGCAGGCAGCATTCAAAGTGTGATTTTGGGCACCGTCACATTGGATGGCAGTGCCAGCACCGATGCCAACGGCGATACCTTGACTTACAAGTGGTCCTTGCTTGCCAAGCCAATTGCAAGTACTGCAACGCTTTCTTCTACGACAACTGCAAAACCCACATTTACCGCTGATTTGACCGGTGTGTATGTGGCCAGCTTGATTGTGAACGACGGCAAAGTAGACAGCGCTGTTGCCACTGTCACAGTCAATGCTTCACAAGCCAACGTTGCGCCAGTGGCCAACGCAGGTCCCTTCCAAAATGTGGTGGCAGGCCAACTTGTCAGCCTAGATGGCACATCAAGCACTGATGCCAATCGTGATTTGCTTACCTACAAATGGGTTCTGATTTCAAAGCCTATTGGCAGTAACGCTGGCTTGAGTTCAACCACATCATCTCGCCCCACATTTACGGCAGATTTGATTGGTACCTATGTGCTGAGCTTGCAGGTCAATGATGGTACGTTGAGCAGTGAATTGAGCTATGTGTCAATTACCTCTACTGTTGCCAATTCTGTTCCAGTTGCCAATGCTGGCTCGGCCCAAGCAGTGACAGTGGGCGCCACCGTCACCTTGAGTGCTTTGGACAGCTCAGATGCCAACGGCGATGTGTTGTTGTACAAATGGGTCATGACTTATATCCCCCCAGGCAGTACTGCAACGCTATCGTCTTTAATTGTTGCGCAACCTACTTTCATTGCCGATTTAGCAGGTGTTTATGTGGCCTCCCTCATCGTGAATGATGGCAAAGCCGACAGTACCGTCTCTACAGTGGCAGTCACAGCGACTGCGCCGTAAACCTATCTCTCTGTAACCCCCAAAAGGAAATGTCCAATGGCAACCGTCAATGCAATCTCAGTAGCGCTGTTTAACGCTGCCGCAGGTGGTTACGCTGCGCAAATCACCAGAGATTCTGTGTCTCTGGCCAATGCAGTTGGATTGATTTTAGAAAAAGACATTCCAACGGATGCCGTCTTTATTGAGCATCTGCTCAGCAACTTTGGCGTATCAACCAGCGTCTCGGTTTACTTTGAGGCAAAAAGAGCCCTAGAAAATCTTGTGATTTCAGAAGGCAGAGCACAAGCGGCCATCGTTGCCATTGACTTCCTCAAGTCACAAGAAGCCGCAGCCAATGAATACAGCGCCATTGCCATGAATTTTGCAAACAAGGTAGAAAGCGCAACACAGTACTCCAACAACAATCCAACCGAAAAAGACATTACCAAGCTTGTCTCTGCGGTGACTGGTGTTGATACAGATCAAGTGGCCATTAACAATGCTGTTGTTTCTGCCGAAGTGGTTGCTGCAGCCAAACTTGCAAGTGCAGTGGCTGCGACACAAACCAAGGCAGCTGCCGATCAAGCTGCAGCCATTGCCGCTCAAAAAGCTGTGGCAGATGCCATTGCTAAAAATGCGGCAGACAAAGCTGCTGCCGATTTGCAGGCGGCCTTGCAGCAAGCTGCCACGGATGCCGCAATTCAAAAAGCTGCGGCAGAGAAGGCATTGGCAGATGCCAGTGCAGTTCTGAAAGCTGCCAAAGACAGCGCTGCCGAAGCGGCCGTTAAAGCGCTGCTCGACAAACAGGCTGCCATTGACACCATCGACAATACGGCAGACAACGCAGCAGCCATCACCGCGTTCCTCAAAGTCCAAGCAGCCCTGGCAGGTTTGACAGGTTATGAAACCCTGACAGATACCCAACTGATTAACGCGATCAAATCGTCTGACAATCAAACTGTCGCTGGCATTGTTGATAAAACCACTGACAACCCAGCTGCTATTACCGCTTTTTTAAGAGCGTCCGCCGCTGAGCTGGGTGTGAGCGGCACACTTGCAATGCAAGATGCCCAACTTATTACTGCCATTAAAACAGCCAATGATGTTGCTGTGGCCGCCGCTCAAAAGGCTGTGGATGACGCCTTGGCAGCCGTTGTTGCACAAAATACGGCAACCAATGCCGCTGCAGCCCAGGCAGCTGCAGACAAAGCCGCTGCCGAAGCTGCTGCCGCATTAAATGCCGCAAATGCCAAAGCAGCTGCTGCATTGATTGCAGCTGTTGCAGCTCAAAAAGCAACGGATGATGCATTGGCCGCCAGTGTCAAAGTAACCACAGATGCAGCCGCCGCAACAGCAGCCGCCAGTCTTACAACAGCCAATGCAACAATTACAGCCCTTCAAAATACAACGGGCAACAGCTATAGCCTTAGCACCGCCAACGACACGATCTTGGCCGTTTCTGGTGGCAATGATGCAGTGACCGGGACCAACCTCACCTATGGCACTGAAGACTTGATTGTCGACACCTCTACAGCTGACTTAGACGTTCTGACTTTGTCCACGTCCGATGACATCTCGGCGTTACCGGTCATAGCCGGCATTGAAAACATCAACGTCAATGTCACCTCTGTTTTTGCCGGCACCACAGACATCGAAACACTGACCTTTGATGCCAACAACATTCGCAATGGCACGATTAATTTTGACGTGACCAATTCAAGCTCAGTGGTTTACAAATTAGGGGTCACCAATGTTGCTACGGGTGTGGCACTGACATCTTCCAGTGAATATACAAACGTTGACATCAGTGGCGACGATGATGCCGTGATTACCTTCACAGGCTTACCAACCACTCTCTTGATCGACTCCGACAGCGGCACGTTGACCAATATGACGGCCACGGTAACTGCCACTACCGCAGGCACTGTCAGTTCAGATGCGGACGGGTTAGCGACTCTGACCACTTCGGCTGACACTACAGCCACACTCAATTCAGCCAATACAGCCACTGTGACATCGGCTGGCCAAGCTACCGTCTATGCAAATACTGCAGACACCGTCTCTGTGACTACAACTGAAGAAGCGCTGGTCACGGCCAACGCAGCTGAAACTGTCACCATCATTTCAGGCGATGGCATAGACACAGCATCTGCTTCCACCATTGATTCAAAGCTAACTTCAAGCAACCTCAACACCGTTATTGTCAATGTTGCAGGCAGAACTTCGGCCACCATTCTAGACATTACAGATGCACCTACCGTCAACAGACTCAATGTCTCTGGCACACAAAATGTCACCATCAAAGTTGGATTAGACGATGTAGATGGTCTTGGCAGCTCTACTACCACCGATGCTGACGATAACTTACTGACTGTCGCCAACACCTCTACTGGAACCATCACACTTTGGGTTAAAAGTTCTGGTGGCGATGCAGACTTTTCAGCGGCCAGCGTTTCATCCATCCTGCTTGCAGCAGATCTTGGCATTAGCGATGACTTGACCATTGCATCTGGCACCAGCATTGTCAGTGCAGCAGATCAAACTTATGATTTGTCACTGACAGCAAAAAACGCATCCAATACCAACAACTCGGTCAGCATCAGCGTACAAAACAACTCAGTCTCCAATGTGACGGGTGATTTGAGTGGCGGCATTACTTTAACTTCGTTCAATACAGCCACTCTCACCAACAACGACACAGATGCAACTGCCTATGTCGGAGCCATTTCCGCTTCGGGTACAGCGTTCACCATTGCCACTGGCACGCAAGGTTTTATTGAGACATCGACCATTTCACTGGGCAGTGGCACTTTGTACATTTCAGGCACAGGACCTGTCGGTTTAGGTACCCAAGTTACAGCCACACAAATCAGTGCGGCCTCTTTAAGTGGTGCCATTACCCTAGGCTTGGCAGGCGCCGCCACAGTTGGTACAGTCATCACAGGATCGGGTGCCGATGCCATTACGCTTAACGGTGCCCGAACTTCTGGCGACTACACCATTACCACCAACGGTGGCAATGACTCACTCACACTGACATCCGTAGAAGGTTTTACTTGGACTGCAGGATCGGGTTATGACACCTTGAATCTTGACAGCAGCATGGATTTAAGTGGCCAATCAATTACGCTCAGTAACGTAGATGCCATTCAGCTAGATACCTCAGGAGATGGTGCAGAAACTCTGACTTTGAGTGCTACCACTTTCAACACCAACAATACTTTTACATTGCTTGGCTACGGTACGATGGATTACTTGGTGGTAGAGGGGTCTAGCAGTGCAGACACCATCAATGCCTCAGGGGTTGCGGTTGAGCTTTCACAAGCGAGTTTACGCATCAACGGCTACGCCGGAGATGACATCATTACGGGCTCTGACTTTGCCGATACCTTATACGGCGGCGCTGGCATTGACACCATTGCAGGTGGCAATTATGGCGACACCTATCTTTTCTACGCGAGCGACGTAGGCAATGGAGAAAGTATCGTCGAGTCCTCCACTGGCTCTGGTGTAGATACCTTCTCTATTTTGACCAACACAGATTTCAGTTACATGACTGCAGCCAGCTTCGACAACATCGAAGCCATCACCATGGCCTCTGGCGTGAGCGGCACCTTTACGGGTCTTCAATTATCTGGCGAAGCCATCACACTCACGGGCAATAGCAGTGGCACAGAGACACTCACTGTCAATATGGGAGCCGGTGAAACATTTGTTTCTGGCCTTGCCACTGGCACCAACTTTAATACTATCATTATCAACGGATCTACCAGCGACGAGTACATTACTGGTTCTGCGTTAGCAGAAACCATTACAGGTGGAGTTGGCAACGATGTGATTGGTGGTACAGACTACTCCAGTGGTGTTGCCAACGACACTGTCATCGATACCATCATTTTTAGCACGGCAGCATCCAATGGCATTGACAGTATTTATCTGGGTGTTAGAGATGGTACGGCCATTGACGATGTTTTGAGCTTCGCGGACAATAGTGATTTCATTGGCACCACGGCAAGCATTGTTTTAATCACTGATACAGACGTTACTAGCGCTGTAGCCACCTCTTTGAACACCAGTCAAAACATTTTGATTTTGACAGCAGATTATTTTGACGATGCGTCGGCGCTGGCAACTGCAAGCACGCTGTTTGCAGGTTGCGACACCGGTGATTTGCTGATCATTTACGCAGCATCTTCTTCTGGCAATTCACGCATCGCAGTTGCTACTCTGAATGCAGGCGGTGATGTGACAGTAGCTACCGATGTGGCTATTTTGGTAGGTATCACCATAACAGAGGCCTCTGCAGGTTTCAGCGCCAGCAATTTTGTTCTCGATTAAGCAACCGCCTTTAATAACTCCCGAGCATTGGCTTCCCACTCATCCAAATTCGGTAAATACACAAAAGGCTCTGGGGGGGGTTGCCATTGGTGAGATCCGATGCGTTTGTAAACAAAAACATCTGTCCAAGCAATCGTTTTAGCTGGAAACCTCTTGACCAATTCCAATCCTGGGTGCGTGATGGCATATGTGGTGCACGTTACCAAGCAACCCTCTGGGGCCTCATTGGCCAACTTGTGTGCAATTTTATGCATGAAGGAGCCAAAGCAAGTACTGTACAAAAATACCAGTGATGCTTTGCTGATGTCACAGGTAAACATATCGCCCAATTGAAAACTCACCCGCTTGGGTAAATTCAACAAGTGCAACACTTTCATGGCTGGAGTAGAGGTTAAACCAAGCGCCTGATCTGCATGGGCGGGCGTCGACAAGCGATTGAAGCCGTCCTGCCCCACTTTGAGCATGTTGCGAAAACGATCAAACGCCATTTTGTGTCTATAAGGCAAAATTTCCATGCCCTTGCATGTTTCAAACGGGAACTGCAATCCGGCAGACATAACGACTTTTCCAAGGCCACTGCCCATGTCTACAAAATGTCCTCCGCTTGAAAGCATAGGACCTATCTCATTGAAGTATTGGTTTAATTCCTGCCGCGTCAATTCCCCATAAACCAAACTTCCATCGTCCACAATCCACTGACGCAATTGCGCATCTGAGATTTGATCCAAGCTTTTGCGCTCAAAGGACTCGAGCTTTAACTCTTCATCTTTGGGCAACAAGCCTTGGCTTTGAATGCCTGGTGGTAGCACCCCAATGATGGCGCCAGCCAAAGGACGAAGCCTTTTAATCAAGGCCTCATGCTTTTGGGGATTGAGAAAACACTCTTGCAAAGCCAAGCCGATGGTAAGGTAGTCTGCATAAGGTAGCGTGCTGGTTTCAAGAATTTTTTGTCTGGGATGGTATTCACCACCTTCGACACTTTTGAACATGGCCTCTCGAATGTCCTCGATCGAGGAAAATACCGAATCAGATGAATCTTTTCGTTGATTGGTCATAGAACTTGTCCCCTTACATGCTTAAACCAACAATATTTGAACTCATGGATCAATAGCCGTCCATTGGGTCAAACTAATCATTCTATTTAACCAATTGTTACTTAAAAATAAGTCCTCAAGTTTCAATTTGAACTGTCGATATACGAACGCGGTATCAGGCATTCGCCCGATTGCGCGTTATTGTTTTGAAACAGTTTCTTATGACAACCCCTACCTTTAACAGCAGCAATGGTCATTACTACGAATTCGTAGCGGCCAACACGTCTTGGAGCGCGGCGCTGCAGGCCTCTGCCAGCAAAACCTACAAAGGCATGGCGGGCTATTTGGTCACCATCACGGGATCTCAAGAACAACAATTTGTTAGTAATTACTTAAATTCTTTCGGTTATGCCCAGCCTGCCTATTTTTGGGCGGGTGGTTCTGACAAAGACGCCGAAGGCACTTGGACATGGGTCAGCGGGCCTGAAGCAGGCAAGCTCATCAGCTTGGGCTACAGCAACTGGTTTCCGGGCGGTGTGGGTTATGACGCACAACCCAACGGCACGAGGGTACAGGCTGTTCGAGACGAAGACGGATTGGTGCTAGACAACTCTTGGATTTACCAATGGGCTGACTTGCCCACTGGCGACATTGGCTTTCAATCGGGTCAGTTTGTGCAGGGTTATGTGGTGGAGTATGGCGGCATGCCCGCTACTTATCGCATGACTAAAACCGGAACATCTGTGAACGAAGGTAACTCAGTTACGTTTTCTATCTACACCCACAATGTGGAATGGGGTAGCTACCTTTCCTATTCTCTGTCTGGCATTGGCGCAGCCGACCTTAGCACGGGTCAACTGACTGGCACAGCCTTGGTGGTACCCAGTGGCACTGAGGGTCTGGCCACCGTCACCCTGAACCTGGTGCAAGACTACTTTACCGATGGCCAAGAAAGCCTTGTGATAAGTATGGGTGGCACCAGCAGTTCAGTGGTGGTCAATGACACTTCCTTAACGCCAAATTACCAAATTAGCAGCAGCGCCGACACTTACAACGAAGGCGACACCGCTGTTTTTACCATCAGCACCACAGGCATTCCTGCTGGTACGGCTGCCCAGTACACGCTTAGCGGCATCAACAGCACTGACATTTCTGGCGCACGTTCAGGCTACGTTGCCTTGTCGGGCGATGGCACGGTCACGCTCTCTGTTCCGCTGACTGAAGATCAACTGACCGAAGGTACAGAAACCTTAACCCTGCAAGTGGGCAGTGCCACGCGCTCCGTGAGCATTATCGATACTTCCAAAAAACCCACTTACGTTATCACCAGCACAGACCAAAGCTACAACGAAGGTGAAAGTGCATCTTTCACACTAAGCACCACCAATTTGGCAACGGGCATCCTGGTGCCCTACACACTCTCGGGCATTGCCAGCACGGACACCACCGAGACCTTAAATGGCTACTTGAGCATTGACTCTGGTGGTGTAGCTACTTTGCTGGTGCCCCTGATCAATGACTCACTGTCGGAAGGCACCGAAGTCTTGGTATTTACTGCGGGTGGCAGCACCAAATCGGTTCAAGTGATCGACACTTCTTTGGCGCCTACTTATGCCATCACCCCTTCAAGCACCAGCTACAACGAAGGTGGCACAGCCTCATTCAGACTAATCACCACCAGCCTTGCAGAGGGCACCGAGCTCAATTACACCCTGAGTGGCGTCTCGGCAGATGACACCAGCGCCAGCCTAACGGGCACACTCACCTTGGACAGCGACCTCAGTGCCACCCTAAGTGTTTTGCTGATATCAGACAACCTGCTAGAGGGCAACGAAACCTTAAGGCTCACTGTTGCTGGCTTTAGCGCCACTACACTAATTAACGACACCTCTAAATCACCTAGCTACAGTCTGAGTGCCACACAAGCCTCATTCAATGAAGGCACCACGGCCACCTTCAGGCTTATCACCAACAATGTGGCTGAGGGTTATATCTGGCCTTACACCCTGACAGGTGTTTCAGTGGCCGATCTTGTGTACGGCAGCAGCGGCAGTTTGCGCATTGGCAGCACGGCCGAAAGCACCATTGCCATTCCCTTGAAAAACGACATGCTCAGCGAAGGCGCAGAGAACCTGGTGCTCAACATTGCGGGGCTGACCAGCAGCGTTGTTGTGAACGACACCTCACGCTCTCCCACCTTCAATATCACTACAACGTCGGGGACTTACAACGAAGGCACCAGCCTTGTGTTTTCTATCGTGGCCAGCAATGCCAATGCGGGCACCAGTGTGGCCTACACCTTGAGCGGTTTATCGGCCCAAGACATTGGTATACCGCTGACTGGCAACTTGATTGTTGACAATGGCGGACTGGCCACTCTCACGGTGCCAGTCATTGCCGACCTCTTAACCGAGGGCAGCGAAACACTTCGTTTGACATTGGAACCCAACGCCCCCTTGTCGGTGGCCACCCAAACTGTCAGCATCAACGACAGTTCTCAAACGCCTTCATTTCAAATTACGACTAGCACGCCGTCGTATGACGAAGGCAACTCGGTTAATTTTCGCATTCAAGCATCACAAGTTGCAACCGGTTTGGCGGTGCTTTATACCTTGAGTGGTCTGACTAGAAATGACTTCACGGGCGCAAGCAGTGGCGCCATCACGGTTGACAGCAGTGGCTATGCCAGTCTGTCAGTCAGCCTTGTTGCCGATGCCACCACAGAAGGCCCCGAAAGTCTGACGCTTAGCATTGGAAGTTCTTCAGGCACGGTGATTGTGAACGACACATCTAAAACACCCGTGTTTTCAATTGCCTCTTCTGCTACTTCGTACAATGAAGGCAGCACCGCCATTTTTACAGTCAATGCTTTAAACGTGCCCACGGGCATTGCGGTGGCCTACAGCCTCAGCGGCTTAAGCGACACCGACTATGCAGGTGCCAGCACAGGCAACTTCATTGTTGGCGCTGACCTCAAAGCTGTCTTGTCTATTCCCATTACTTCAGACAAGCTCACAGAAGGTGTCGAAACACTCACGCTGACAGTAGCAGGTGTTTCTGGAAGTGTGCTGATCAACGACAGTTCGAACCAAATTGCATTGGCTGTGAACAGCAATGCAAGCACATTGAATGAAGGCGACACAGCCCAATTCATCATTACAACAGTAGACCTGCCTCAGGGCACCGTCGTGCCCTACACCCTATCGGGCATCTCAAAAGAAGACCTTGTAGGCTTTGTCAGCACCAGCGCGACCAACCTAAGTGGCAAAGCAACGCTCAATGCGCAAGGACAAGCGCGAGTTAATTTGCAGTTGGCATCAGACAAACAAACAGAGGGCACAGAAACACTCACCTTGAGGCTGAATGCCCTTGTTCCTGGCAGTGGGCTTGTCAATAACAGCAGCGCCAGCATCAGCATTGCTGACACATCTACTCTGCCCACATTGAGCGTTACCAGTTTACAAAGCGCCATGAATGAAGGTGACGCAGTTCGAATGGTGGTCACAACATCCGGACTAGAAGCAGGCACTTCTTTAAGCTACACAATTTCTGGCGTTAACAGTCTCGACGTATCTGGCGGTTTGACGGGCAATGTGGTGCTAGATGCACAGGGCCGTGCAGAAATCAATGTTGCAACGCTGGCCGACAACACCACAGAAGGCACAGAAAGCCTTGGCCTGACCTTGCGCTACGAGGACAACACAACGCCATTAAGTGGCTCAGTAGTCGTTTCTTTGCTTGATACATCGTTAACCCCCACGCCCCCTGTAGAGCCTCCTCCCGTTTTACCGCCAGTAGAACCACCGACCAATGGTTCAAAGGCAACTTCAGGTGCAGACATTTTTACTTGGATACCCAGTGACATGACATTGCAACTGAATGGTTTGGGTGGCACAGACACTCTGATGATCAATGGACTCTTAATAGACTTTGAAATGAGTGCGGCCTCAAGAGGCACATCACAGAGCAACACTGCGCTTGCGCCGCTCAATGCATCAGCAACTATCACACAATCGTCCACTCGGTTTAGCGCCAACCTGCAAAACATTGAACGACTTTCATTTACAGATTTAAACTTGGCGCTAGACACGCAAGCCACAAGTAGCCCTGGTAAAGCAGCGTTGTTAACAGGCGCAGTTTTTGGAGCTAACTTTGTGCGCGACACCCAATTGCTAGGCGCTTTAATTAGCATGTTTGATTCTCCAACCACAACAGATGCACAAGTGGCAGACTTTGTATTAACCATCATGCTAGGTGATACCCCAAGCTACCAATCCGTGGTGAACATGTTGTATAGAAACTTAGCGGGTGTGCTGCCCAATGCAACAGAAGCTGCAGGCTACGAACAACTTCTTGAATTCGGGCTTTACACACCCGCTAGCCTGGCACTGTTTGCCGCAAACCATGAACTTAACAAAGCCAATATTAGCTTCGTAGGCATTGTAGAAAACGGCTTAAGTTATGTGCCTTTAGGCGCTTAACAATGCAAGAAGTGTTAACCCAGATGCTAATTAAATGAATGACATGAAATACTTTTCAAAATTAAAGGGCAACGCTCCTAAAGGACAACTAACTTAAGCTGTTCACCCACGCCAACTGCTGAGGCAAGCAGACTTTTTGCAAGTCATAATGTTGTTTAGCAAATGCCCGCGCGTTGGCACCTAAGCGCGCACGCACTTGGGGTTGATCTAACAAATCGCTCACACTGTGAGCCAACGCAGCAGGATCAAAAAAGTTGACTAATTGACCAGTTTCATTGTGCTTTATGGCTTCATGCAAAGGTTGTGTGTCGCTAGCCAAAATGGCACAACCCGCACTCATGGCTTCTAGCAAACTCCAGCTAAGCACAAATGGGTACGTTAGGTACACATGAACTGTTGAGAGTTGCAGCAGCGGAATGAAATATTGATAAGGCACATGACCTAAGAAATGGACACGCTGCCAATCTGCATCGCTAATTTGCGAGCGCACTTCTTTGATAAAAATGTCCTTCCATTTGGCAGCACCATATTGGGCAGTATCAGGCCTTGCGCCATAGCTCACGTCGTCTGCGCCGACCAATAAAATACGTGCATGGGGCCGTTCTCGCAGCAACTCGGGCAATGCACGCATGAAGGTGTGGTAGCCACGATAAGGCTCTAGGTTGCGATTGACAAAGGTTACCACTTCACTGGCGCGCGTCAGAACAAGGTCTACGCCGTTGGCTTGTTTAAGCGTGAGGTTGACAGACGGGTTGGGCACGACCACTTCAGTATCAATGCCATCGTGCACCACCGTTATTTTTTTTCTAAAGGACTCAGGAAAAGTACTAGCTTGCCAATGAGTAGGCGAAATTCCCGCATCGGCAACTTCAAAGTGAAGTAAGTTATTCAAGTTTTTAAGACGCAATCGGCACACCTCGCCTTCGTCCAACGCTGGGAACTCGGGGTCGAAGCCTACATCGGCTCCTTGCGGGTGATAGAAGAACTCGCAATAGATGCCCAGCTTGGCCTGTGGCCATACTTCTTTCAAAAACAAACTCTCGCCCCAACCATGGTGCGCAACAATCACATCGGGCACAAAGCCCTTTGCTTTCATAACGAGTGCGGCTCTAAAGCATGCTTCAGCACGAATGGTTTTGGTCTCAAAGTCTGAGACCCAAGGATGCACTTTGGGTGTGCTGCCTCGCTTTGAGGTGTAGTGTACCAAGCGCACGCCCTGCCAAGATGTTGCATCCGTTTTTTGCATAGTCATGGCCACTACCTCGTGGCCTTGCTGAACCAATGCAGGCGCCAAAAACTTAAATTGGCCGGGAAAGTTTTGATGAATAAACAGAATTTTCATATTCAGAAATTATGTGTTTGTACAAGGCTTGTATTAAGCTTGTATTTTCAAAATACCTATTTTGAGTAGCCATGCCAAGGCTCTAAACACAAAAGGCTTTCTGGCATTGTCAATGTTCTTAACCAAATCAATGGCGGCTTGTGAGCCAGAAGTCGCTTGTCTCAACACTTCGGCAATTTCTTCATCTGCTGGTATGACCCACTTTGCAAAACTCACCATGGCCAAACTTTGGTAGGAAAGTAGCCTTTGTTTGGTTTCATCTAAAGAGTTATCGACCAAGCCAAGAATGGTGTTGGGCTTTAACCCTTGCGTAGGATAATTGGCAAACGCATGAAAGGGGTCCATGCGAGCTGGCCATGGGTTAGCCAGATGTTGTCCCTCTTGGGGGCTGGCTAATCTGACTCTGTCTTGCTCAGCCCACAAGGCTTCATACTGGCCAATGATCACTTTCCAGTCATAGACTTGCTGCGCACGCTGACGGCCCGCTGCACCCATGGTTTGACGCATGGCTGGCGATTCAAACAATTGCACAAAGGCTTGTGCGGCAGCCTCAATGTCGACAGAAATTAAGCTACAAGTATGACCACAATACATGTCGTAGGTGTCTACTTCTAATGCATGGCGTAAGGCCAAGTCAGAGGCCAGCCCTGCCTCTGGCATATGGGTTGCAATGCGAAAGCCATCTACTTCATGTCGAACGGTGTCTTTGTAACCATCCCAGTCGCTGACCACAACCGGCAAACCTGCAGCCATGGCTTCTATGGGCACAATGCCAAAGGTTTCTTGTATGTTGTCAGACAAAGAACAAAACACATCTGCGCCAGCCCATGCAGTTTCACGGTCTTCTGCTTTTCTGCCATCCAAAGTAATCACTTCTACATCTGGACAAGCCAGGCGTGCAGCATCTTGATATGCTTTTTCAATGTACTCATTGGCATGCCACCCACATTCAACCAGCTTCACTTTTTTACCTTTTGCCTTTACCAACTTTGCTGCTTTTTGCAACGCCTGATACATGGCCAATGGATGTGCTTTAGCATGAAAAGACAAGCGCCCCATGAACAACACAATCAAAGTGTTGTCATCGGCATTCAATTTTTTTCGCACTGACAGTTTTTGTGCTTCAGAGTAGACAAAATCTTGCGTATGGATACCCAAGGGAATAACGGGCAGCATAGGCAGTACGAACTTACTGATACCCAATCTTTCCTTGAGCATGTTCACTTGCGCTTGCAACAACCTGTTCACGTTGTCCTTGACTGCTGTACTGGTGCAAATGACGGCATCCCAAGGCTGTACTGGCGATGTGATTAACTCACTGACGGCATCCATCGCACCGGCTGAGGAAGTGGTGTGCGTAATACCGCATAGACTCCAAGCAGCATGGCTACCCGATGCAAGACGGCGATGAAAGGCATGCTGACCTATACCCGGGCCAGGATAGTAAACCAATCCAGCTTGGGCCAAGGCACCCAGGTTTTGCGGCGTTACGGCTCTTACCGGCTCTGTACGCTTGTGTGCTTTAACTTGTGAAGCAAAGTGCTGGCCATGCTCTGGTTTTTGCACTTGTGCCCAAAACAAATCAGTTGTGCTGTAACTTAAAAAACCACGTAAAAAAGATTCACCAGCGGCATTGCGGCCCATTAATTTGGGTCCGCTGGTGGTGTAGGCTTCGGGGTGATAGTAAATTGCAGGATTCATACTGCAATTATTACAATTTATGCATCCTTATGACAGGCCTTACTAAAAATAGCGCAATAAAAGCCGTACCCATTTAATGATGCGGTTAAACCCTGCAAACATGTATCTATAGCGCATCTAGCCTAATGAGCAGTTTTTCTCTTGTGCCTATCTCTGTCCGTCTTCAAATGATTTGCGAAGTCAATAGACTTATAAAAGATTTAACAAAAGTACGGGGCTGGAATTTTTTAGATGTATGGTCAGCAACAGCAAACTTAGATGGAATCGGTAACAGTTTATGGCACCTAGATGGCTGGCATTTAAAGCCAACTTTTTACTCAGAGGCCAACAAATGGCTTTGTGTTTGATATATTTTTATATTCAAAATCTTTATGTCTAAACATGACCAAGCACTTAAACACGTGCAGTCAAACATTCAATCTGATGGCTCTTCTTTAACATTAGTATTTTCAATTCACGATGCCAACGGCGACTACTGGCCTTACCTAGCCGTAGCCTTGCGATCTGTATTGTTAAGTAGCAAGCCACAGTCGATATGGGTCTTGCACGATCACACCTTAACGGACGAAGCCAGACAGCACCTTGAGTCGTTATGTGTTGATTACAAAAGCAGCATCACTTTTGGCAAAATCAGTCTTCCGCCCTATTTGGCATCAGCTAACTTTGGCGCATTCAGCGCCGCCTCCATCTTTCGGCTCAGTATTCCCAAGTTCTTTAAAGACCATGAACAAGTGGTGTACTTGGACTGTGACCTCGTATTTAATGGGGTAGATATAGATGACTTGATCGCTGCGGCTGGGGATGCCCCAATTGCTGCAGTGCTCGATCCGTACATCGCCCGCTCTCAAAAGCACCGAGATCAACTTGAGTCTTTTGGGCTAGATGCCTCAAGCTATTTCAACTCTGGCGTGCTTGTTATGCGTCCTAAACTGTTGCCAGATGACTTGATCGATCGTTTTCAAGCATTCTGCAAGCAACACCCCGTTCAAGGCCATCCCGATCAGGACTTTCTGAACCTTCAGTTCAAGGATCAGTGGAAGAGGCTTGATGCTAGGTTCAACTACCAAGCCTGCGCTTTTGACAACAGTCTGTTTCAGCCTGTTTCCAGTTATTTTGGGAAAGTCATCCACTACGCTGGCAAAGTAAAGCCCTTGCACGGAAGCCTTGCGCCTGCGTTTATACCGTTTTGGATGTACGCCGCAGGAATACCCAAAGTAGCAGAGGTATTCGACCAGGCTGCAGTGTCTTATCTAGAGCCAGACCCCTATGCTTCAGACAGGGTTAAAGTTAGGCGACTTAAAATGTCTGAACCATGAAAATAGATCTGAGTTACCTGCCCGCCGATGACAGACTGTGCCTCTCCCTTAGGGACCAAGGCAGCTGGCTGATCACCCGAAGTTTGCTTCTAAAGCTCGTAGCGGCTTGGCTAGAAAAGCTGCAAAGCGTTGACTTGCCACCTGTTGGGTTTTCTTTAGGTAGCAGGAACATAGTCCAAGAGCATGCCTTGTCGCTTGAGTTTGATGCGCCAACCACAAGCCAGCAAAAACCAGAACCCAATGCAAAAGCCAAACTGCTTCAAGAGGTTACACTGAGTGTAGATGCAATGGGTGCAAGGTTAGTCATGTCTGGAGATGGTGAAGAAACTCGCCTTACACTGACCCGAAAAGAGTCTCATTTGGTTCTAGAGATGCTGGCAAGCAAGGCAAGGGCTATTAAATGGCTTGATGAAGTGCAATGGCCAAGCTGGCTTGGCTCTTTTGAGAACAATTAAGCAAATACCATTGGCATTCCCCAAGTTCAGTAGATGAGTTAGCCCTCAACCTGTGCCGAACAACCCTCGTTTAGAAATACTCCCAGCCATGCTGCACCAGACCCACCAGCTCAATGCGTGCAGCATTTAGGTCTGTGCTTGCCGCCATGACAGCTAAAGAAGCTTGTGTGCTGGTACCGCTGTCTAACATGGCCACATAGGTGTTCAGTTCTTGCGCCAAAGGCGGTCGTCCCACCACGTTGTTGAATACGTGTTTGACAAAATCCACGTTGCTATTGGATCCCGCCATGCCTAGGTACATGGGTGTGGCAAGTCCTAGGCCGGCTACAAATTCAGGGGTGTATTGTTGGTCCATTAAACCAATCACAATGCCCGCCAAAGCTTTGTCTTTGACGTAAGTTGGCCCCAGCAAAGCACCAATTAGTCTGGCACCATCGGCCAAGGGCCCACTGGCCACATCAAGCGCCAGTTTGGCATTGCTAAATTGCAAACGCTCTATGTTGCTGAGGTAGTCTGTGTCGTCACTGCCCGTAGGCTCACTGACAATAAAACGGTTACCACTTTTGTTAACGGCATATCTTTCAAGGGGACCCGCATAGACCACGGTGTCTTTGCCTAAGCCACCATCAAAGAAATCAGTGCCGGGCTGACCTTGAATCAAATCATTCACTTCCAAGCTGATGGTTTTATCTAGGAACTGCACATACTCAACGTTGACCAACTGTGCTCGTTCAGTCATGGCGCTTGCACCAGACAAAGCGTCAATGAAGGTGACGCCGTTTTCTAGAACCAACTTAAATTGACTTGACCTGCCAATGATCACTACTGTGTCTACACCCGCGCCACCTTCTACAACATCCCATCCGCCACCTGGATAAATGAGGTCGTCGTCTGGCGTACCCACCAAAACCTCTCGGGTTTGGTTGTGAAGCTTGCCAAGAATGGGGTTAGGGTTTTTCAACTGAGCTTTCCTATATTCATAGGCTTATAGGCTACTTTGGTGTCTGGGCCATTAACTGCATAGCAAGTGTTGTTATTACCCATCCACCATTCCAGCAAATATAATGTTTTTTGAATTCTATTAGGAATATTCATGAAAAAGCACCTCGCCACGACACTTCTGGTGTCCTTGATGCTGACTTCCTGCGGAGACTCAAGCAAGCAAGCACAAGCGCCGAGTTTTGTAGCTTCGGAAGGACAAGTCCTTGTATCTGACCCTGTGCCCAAAAACGCTAATTTTTATGCGGCGTCTCGCTTTTTAGAGCAAGCCAGTTGGGGGCCAACCACTGCGTCGGTGGCCGATGTTCAAAAGTCAGGACAAACTGCGTGGATAGACCGCCAGTTGGCCTTGCCAGCCTCAATTTTGCGTGCACCCAATTACGTCATTGATTTTGCAGACGAAAACCAAGCGGCCAGAGATCTGGCCCATGGTTGGATTCAACTCAGATTCATGGACTTGGCCATGGGGGGTGAAGACCAACTCAGGCAAAGAATGACCTGGGCGCTTTTCAATTTCATTGTGGCCAACGGCAATCCGTACGGTCGGGTGGAATACATGAACACGCTTCAAAAAAATGCGTTGGGTTCTTTTTCTGATCTGATCAAAGGCGTTTCTTTAAGCCCCATCATGGGCACCTTTTTGAACAACGACCAAAATGAAGCCAATCGCCCCAATGAAAACTATGCCCGTGAGTTGATGCAGCTTTTTACGGTAGGCCTGGTTTTGCTTAATCAAGACGGCACCATCCAAAGAGATGCTTCAGGCAAGCCCCTAGAAACCTACACGCAGCAAGATGTGATTGAAGCCACCAAAGCACTCAGTGGCTGGCAACCAGCATGGGAAGCCAACTTGCCGCAACAAAACTGGGGTAATTTTGGTGTGCCCATGAGACCCAAAAATTGGTCGGGCGCCCACAGCTCAGAACAAAAGAAAGTCTTGGGCAAAATCATTCCAGCGGGTCAAGGCATCGAGAAAGACTTAGACAGCCTTGTTGCCATTTTGGTCAATCACCCCAACACAGCCCCCTTTGTAGCTAGAAGGCTAATACAAAGTTTGGTCACCAGCAACCCCTCACCAGACTACATGACGCGGGTGTCCAAAGTATTTGTGAGCAGTGGTGGCAATTTAGGGCAAGTTGCCAAAGCCATTTTGTTAGACCCCGAAGCACGCGCTGGCGATTCACCTTTGAATCAAAAATCCATCGTTGGCAAAATCAAAGAGCCCATGTTGCATCACATCAACTTGTTAAGAGGCATGAATTGCACTGCTGCGGTCAGAGATCGCAACAATGTCAATAGCCCCTTTATCAATGGCGAGCAAAGAGTTTTTGATGCGCCCAGTGTGTTTGGCTACTTCCCCCCAGATCACAAAGCGCCAGAAAGTCTAACGCCTGCTCCAGAGCAAAAACTTTTGAACACTCGAGCCTTTAGAGACAGGGCTGGTGGCTTAAGTTGGCATATGGACATCACGTCCAACTTCACCAACGCGGGTTGCGACATTGATGTATTTGTCAAAGCATCCGAGCGCTCAGCCGAAGAGTTGGTGCAATTGATCAGCACGCGCTATTTCAAGGGCGCCATGCCCGCGCCTCTGCGCGAAGGTGCTTTGAATTTGCTTGGCAGTGCCTTGTTGAATGAACCCCACCTCAGAAAAGTTAGCATGCTGTTAGAAACACTTTCCACCACCCCTTCATTTGGAGTGATCAAATGACCAACCGCCGCGAACTCTTAAAAATGTTGTCGGCCACAGGTGCTGTGGGCCTAGGTGCAGGCTTGAGCATGCTCAGCCTGAATTCTTCGTCTGCAAGCTCGGCTGCTTACAAAGCTTTGGTGGTCATCCATTTGAATGGCGGCAACGATGGCAACGACCTGTTGGTGCCAACAGATGCAGCGTACGCCGACTACCAAAAATCACGCCCCAGCATTGCCCTCAGAAAAGACGACTTGGTCAATTTGACCAGTCAATTTTTTGGCCACACCATCGGCCTTAACCGGGCCATGTCTGCCTTGGTTCCCTTGTATAACCAGCGCAAGTTGGGCTTCATTGCCAATGCCGGCCCTCTAATCAAACCCACGACTGCCAGCGAAGTGCTCAACGGTACAGCCAGCTTGCCGCCGTTCTTGTACTCACACCCAGAGCAAACACACCTGGTGCTTGGTTGGATGGGCGATCAAGACCCCAGCGGTTGGGGCGGCCGGGCCATTGAAGCCATGAGCGGCAATCGCCCCATGAAAGCCCCCCTCATCTCAATTGACTCTGGCGCTTCTACCTTGGTGTTGGGTCAGCGCAGCCGCATTTTGAATGCTGAATCTAATTTCTCTAGAAACTTGGGGCATGCCAACTTGGCAGACAAAAACAGCGAATGGACGCGGATCATGGAATCTTTAACAAGATTGCAGTCGGCCACGCATGTTGAAAGTGAATACGCCAGAACCTTCCGAGCCAACTTTTTAGATTCTGTAGAGTTGGTCAAAGCAGAAAGTACCACCACCAACCCCTCAGGCAATTTTGAAAACAATGACTTGGCAAGAAGGCTTCGATTTACAGCGCGCGTCATGCCGTTTTACAAAGCAGCAGGTGCCAGCAGCCAAATCTATGCCATCGAGTGGGGACAGTTTGACACGCACTCCAACCAACGCAACAGCAACGATCAAAGCGGCCGTATGAACCAAGACAGTCAGTTGGCTCAATTGGCCAATGCTTTGGTAGCTTTTGATCAAGCCATCAGCGCTGCCGGCTTGGGCGATCAAGTTGCGGTTTTGGTCACCAGTGAGTTTGGCCGCACGCTAGACCCTGCTGCAGGCAACGGCTCTGACCATGCTTGGGGCAACCACTGGATGGTCATGGGCAATGCTGTGCAAGGCGGCCAGTTGTATGGCAACGCATTCCCCCGATTGATATTGGGCGGGCCAGACGATGCGCACAATCAAAAGCGGGGTTATTGGGTGCCACAACTGTCATCGGATCAGGTGGCGGCGGACATGCTGTTGTGGCTTGGTTTGCCAGTCAGCCAACTCACCACCGTCATGCCCAATTTGAATAATTTTGCAAAGAAGACGGTGGGGTATATCAATGGCTGATATTCGACTCACCAACGGCAATGACAAATACGAACATGTACAAGGCTCAAATTGGGACAACATTTATGGCCTAGATGGCGATGATGAACTCAAAGTGAACCACAACGGCGCACTCATTGGTGGCAAAGGCAATGACAAGCTAATTTCTACCATATCAAACGATGGCAGGTGGGGGGGTCATGTGGGTTATTGGGATTCTCCCGATGCTGTCTATGTTGACTTGGCACTGGGCTTTGCCCTAGATGGCTGGGGCACCCGAGACACTTTGATAGGCATTAGATCTGTTGATTTCGGAGGGGGTAGTTATCGCAGTGGAGACATTGGTCTGGGCGACCAGTACAACAACCGATTTAACCTCAGCAACTTTAACAAGCCTGGCAACATCTACCTTGATGGCCGAGAGGGCATTGATGTTGCTATTTTTTGGCAGCAAAAAATAAGTGATTTCAAAATTTCTGTCAATGCAGACGGCAGCACAGTTGTGCTTGAGCGCAATGGTTACAAAGCCACTTTTGTGTCCATCGAATCGTTTGAGTTCAACCGACCCGATTTACCCCCCGAGATATATAGCCCTCAAGATCTGATTGACTTTAATTTGATTGGTGAGCAAACCTTGATCGAGTCCATGACGCATGGCTGGAAAGCAAATGCCCTAGGTCTCAATCAGACACTCACCTTCAGCTTCATGTTGACGCAGCCCACATATGCGGCTTCTCAAGGCCTCAGTGGTTTTGTGCCAGCATCAGCCGCCTATCAATCGGCTGTCAGAGGCATTCTCCAACAACTGGGCGAACAAATTGGCATTCGGTTTTTAGAAGTTGCTGAGTCGGGATCTGGCGCTGGCCAACTTCGCTTTGGCGCCACTCAGCAAGCCAGCACCAGGGGCTTGAGCTTCATTCCCGGCGCCGTCACCGACGACAAGGCGGGCGATGTCTTGTTGGACATTGAGACCACTTTTAAACTTGCACTAGGACAAGAGGGCTATCACGTTTTGTTGCACGAAATTGGCCATGCACTTGGCTTGTCGCATCCGCTGCTAACCGACGACGCATCGGTGCGCCCTGTGCTGTTGCCCAGATGGCAAGACCCTGCCTACACCGTCATGACCGATAAAGCTTCTACCAGTGGTTTGTGGCAAACTTGGTTTGGCCTATTGGACATTCAAGCGCTCAAAACGCTTTACCTTCAAGAGTCAGAAAAAGCAGCCTCCAGCCTCTACAAACTGCAAGACAGCGCAGGCTTGTCCATTTCCACCATTGATGACAGCAAAGGCTTTGACACCCTTGACTTGTCTTCCATGTCTTTCGGCGCTAGAGTCGACTTGAGGCCTTCAGCCATCAGCTCTGTGGGCATGACGTCTGAGGGCGTGCCTGCGCAAAATAACTTGATCATCAGTTCGGGCACTTACATCGAAGCTGTCATTGGCACCAACAGCGATGATGTTTTAAAAGGCAATTCAGAAAGCAACAGCTTCACCCCTGGGACAGGCAATGACTTGATTGATGGCTTAGGGGGCTTTGACGAAGTGCGCTATAAAGAAGCCAAGTCAACCTACCAGCTTTACAAATCAGAATGGACAGGCGACTGGTTGTGCGAAGACAAAGCTTTTGTGTTGGGCAGCGATACCTTGATGAACATCGAAAGAGTTCATTTTGCAGACACATCCGTGGCGCTGGACACAGAGGGTAACGCAGGCGTTGTGGCCAAAACACTGGCCCTCACCTTTGGAGCCAGCATGTTGAAAGACAAAGCCATTGCAGGCATTGCGCTTTATTACATGGACGAATTGGCTTACGACTTTTCGCGCTTGATGGAGCTTGGGCTTACCATTCGATTGGGCGCGGCGCCCTCTCAGTCCGCCTTCATTGATTTGCTTTACACAGGGCTTTACGGAAAATCGCCCACAATGGCCGAAGTTCAAGTTGTGAGCAACTTGCTCAAAGGCATGAGCCAAACACAATTGGCGGTTATGTCTGTTCAATACGACAAGCCCTACTTGATGAATGCCGCGTTGAACATCGACCTAGAAAGTCTGATCAATGTGGTGTTGACGGGCGTGGCCCAAACTGGTTTAGATTACGTTGTTTTCAACACCTAATCTATATGCTCAGAAAAATAGTGCTTTGCTTGGTGCTTGCATGGGCAAGCCATTTTTCTTGGGCAGGGGTGGCGCATTACAACCAACTCAGCATTCAGAAGGAAAATTCTCAAAATCTGCGACTGGAATTTACAGTAAATCCTTCGCAGTTGCTGCACCAATGGTTGGCCCCATCCATGCCCTTTGCTGCTTTTCTTCAACAATACGCAGTCCTCCCAGAAGAAGCACTTCACAAAGAATTGACCAAGGCCATCAAAAAGTTTGAGGCTGAATGTTTTGTGATGCCATCATCTGGCACAAAGCGTGCCATCAAACTTTCAGAGTTTCCATCTGTCGCCGAACTGAAACTACTTCTTCAGCGAAACCTTCTCATTTTGGATTTGCCTGGTAACTTGCAGGCGCACATGGAGCCCATCGTCTTAAAGGCAATCATAATCAGCAAAACGCCTCTTCACAGAGTACAACTTTATGTTTCACCTGCCGTTTTCCCCATTCAGGTGCAATATCATCAAGATGTTCTTTGGCTGACGGCCCAGATTCCAATGGCGCTTTACGATTTTTAATCCTTGTGAGTACACTATTACATCTAATGTGCAAATTGAAATTGCAGCAATCGTGGCTTGATCAATTCAAAGCGATCTGCAAAAGGGACAGGCATGAACAAAATCAAATATTTGTTGGCAATCTGCAGCGTACTCTTCTTTAACGCGCAGGCTGCAGACACTTATGACCCAAAAAAAAGCACGCTCACTATTCCGTTGGTCAAGGTTGGCGAAACTTATTACAGCAATGTTGTAGTCATGTTGGGCAATGTACTTAGCGTAGGCTCTGCAAGCTCAAGCTATTTGCCCTACGACACCTACACCGCCAGCACCAATCAACTGGCCATTCCTCAAGTAACGTCTGGCAGCACCACCTACTACAACGTGGTGATTACCGTGGGCAAGGTGCTGAGTGTGGGAAGCACTTGCGCTAGCTTGGCAGCGTGCACCTCAACTACAGCTTCAAATAGTTCTACTGATTCAATTTACTACGGGCCAGCCACTTACGCCACCGCTATTAAAACAAGCTACACCCCCACTAGCTTAAGCTCGGCCACATTTTTCACCAATCGCAGTCGTTATTTGTTGTCAGACTCTGGCACGGAAAGCACCACCGCCAACTATCTGCAAATTGGCGCTACTTACAGTGCCACCACGGGCTATGGTGTAGAAACCAGCAACCTCAATTCAAGCGCCACCTACAACACTTTCTTGCAAAAAATCATGCAAGTGGTGTCCGACAGTTCAGGTTATTTCCGACTCGACTCTCACCTTCACCCCAACAACTCCATTGATTTTGATGCGAGTGACAGCAACAAGCTCAAGTTTAGAAATAACTTTGGCAAAGCTTCCAACTTGTACGGCTATGTCACTTTTCAATACGACAGCAGCACCAAATTGTTGCGTGCCAAAAAGCGCTACCAATACGCCTTCACCACAGCCACGGGTGCCCAAGGTGGCACCACGCATGCTGTGAGTTATACAGAAGACACTGCGTTTTCTGCTGCCAACTACTACGTTAACTTAAGCAGTGGCGTTTACAAATTGGTGTCGTCGGCGTCTTCTGCCACACCCATTTATTTGTACAGCTCACCACTTGATTTGGGTGTGCCTGAGTTTTTGAATCCGCAAAAGGTTGCCTTTGTCACCAACGATCCCGCGCCGTTCTTGTCAAAGAATTCTGTAGCGGCCACAGAAGGCACCTCTGGCAGTATTTACAGACAAGTCAATTCAACTTACCGAAGTCAAGTGACAACGGCAGGCCCCGATACCAGCACCAAAACCGCTGCCGACGCTATGCTGGCTTCCATCAAAACCACAGTAGAAGCATCTGGCGAAAAGTTAAGGTACCCCACGGCGCTTTACACAGCCTTCCGAGATGCAGCCCTTACCAACAAGCTAGTGAGCGACTCTATTGCAGATGGTACCCCCGGACAAAACTTGGTTCCCTACGTTTACTTTACCAATGAAAAAGATACGTCAGGCAAGTACCACCCGTTCATGGTGGTTGTGAACTATGGCAACCAAGCTTCTCCCAATGGCTTGAAGGATGTACCGCACCCACCAGGCGATGGGTCGGGTGGTTATGCCACCTCCAAAGTCACGCGCTTTTCTAATTTGGAAAACTACGTTACTTTGATTCCAATGAAAGACTATGGCGTGGTGGGCAGCGTTACAGAAAACACCTTCACCAAGAACTTATGGACCGATAGAACCTTGTCTACTCTGAAAGCAGATGTCTATACTTATGCCGACTCTGCCGACAATGGCCTTTTAATTGATGGCTCGGTCATGTTTCCCGCTTATAACAACAACTTGGTGCCTTCCCATTTGTTTGGAGAATTGACTGCAAGCGGTTGTCACGTGGGACAAGGCGGCGGTGGGCCACACTGTCACTTCGATGGCTATCAGACTGGCTTTAGCTTAGGCGTTTACAGTGACGCCGATTATTTGAACAAGTCACACCCACCCTTAATTGGCTTTGGCTACGACGGCATTGCTCTTTTTGGAAAATACCGAAGCAGCGACTCCAGCATGCTGGGTTACACCACAGCATTGGACGAATTTGGTGCCCACAACCACGACGGCCTTGGATACCACTACCATGCACACGTGGTAACCAACCACAAGCCTGAATTGCTAAGCTACACCTCAACCCTTAACGTGCTCATGAAGGGTGCCTACATTGGCAAAACCAACAGCATTCCTTACTTTCGGCAAAGTTCCAGTTTCAACAACAACCCCTACATGGGTGGCACGGTTAAATAATGACAGCAAGAAGGCTTAAATCGCCTTCCTTGCTGTTAATCACTTTCCAAAGGGTGACACTCTGGCTGCTTCTGGCGGTAGCTTCTGGTTTTCTAAATATGCCTTGAAAGGATCTGCTGGCATGTCCCCTCTTGTTGCAGGCATGTCGGTCAATTGAGGCTTAGAGGGATTTGCTTGTTGCGCCAAGAATTCCTTAAAAGGATCTGCGGCAGCAGGTTGAGAACTTGGCGCGGGTAGCGTGGCGTTGTGAGTGTTGTCAGGCCCTGGTTGTTTGAGTTCTTTGCCAGTACCCGCTACGCCCAAGGTACCCACCCACTCAGAAATATATGTTTGTGCAAACCACAGCACACACAAAACGCCAGCCATGGCCAAGACGGTTTTTCTTTGATTGGCAATCACTTGCGGTATTTTCATTTCAAGCAATTCTTTCAAACAGCCAGTAGCCGCCTAATGTAAAACAAAGCCAGAGCGTACCTAATTTGATGCGTTCGGCCCACACAACACTGTGTATTAAATACTTAAATAGCAAGCCCATGCTTAAGGCAATGGCCAATTGGCCCGCTTCAACGCCCAAGTTAAAACCAAGGACGGTAGAAACTGGAAACCGAACAGTACCAAGCTGGCTGGCCATGGCGCTGGCAAAGCCCAAACCATGAAACAAACCCAATCCAAAAACCAATGGTATTTCTGCTCGAAGAGGCCATTTGATTTTTAAAAGACTTGAAGCCGTGGTGATCAAAATGGTCAGCGCAATGACGGGCTCAATCAACTCCGGTCGTACTTGCACCCAACCCAATGTAGCCATGGTGTAAGTAGCACCGTGGGCTATTGTGAAAGAAGTCAAGACCCATAACCATCGCCTAAAGTTGATGGCAGCCACCAGCAGCGACAAGATAAAAATAATGTGGTCATACCCTAAAACAATGTGCAGCCACCCTTGCACAAAGAAGGCCTGCAAAGTAGCCCAGCTGTTTTTGAAAAATTGATGCTTAGGGTGGTCGCTGCTGAGTACGGCAACTTCCACCTCCTCCATGCGTTTAACTTGAAAGACATACTCCGAGCTCACAAGCGCTTCATTGATCTGAACTTCAATGGCAAGGCTAAAACCCTCGGGTTGAAGCTTGAGCTGTCTTAACCATTCAATTTGCGGCACTCCATCCTGGTTGTCGGCTTTGATGGAAGTGATCAATTGATCGTCAATTGCTTCTAATGTGGTGTTGCCAACGTTTAACTTAAAAGCCTGAGCCAGTTGCTCAATCATTTGCAGGCGATTGTCCTTGATCTCGTCGGGTTGCAAAAGCCCATCTTGATTTTGGTCGATGCCTTTAAAAAAAGACACAGGCACCCCGACGAGCATGACGCTTCTTTCGGGGTTAAGGGTAATGGATGCGTAACCCGCCGATATCAAGTGAGCTTGGGCCAACATACAAGCACCCAGCAAAGCCAAGCCCATCAAAAATTGTCTAAGCCACCACTGCTGAATACTGCGCGCCGCCACCTGCATAAATGCTAACTTCAAACCACTTTAATTGACAGAGCTGTCATTGGCCCACGACGCAGGCGCACCAAAAACACATCGAGGAATGAAGGGATATGAATCGGTGATGAAGTAGTGATAAACGGCAGTGCTTGGCGATTCAGGGGTCACGCCATAGCGACCATTGCATGCGTCTAGATGGCCACCTTTGCTAAGTGAACTGGTGGCATCAAAAACCCAATCTTGCTCGAACGTGCCGTAGGGTGCAATGCTTGCAGCCGGCCTGTCGGAGTAGCCTGCAGCTTGCAACTCTGCAACTGTGCGAATTCTGTAATTTGACTTCATGATGGTCAAACCAGAAGATTTGTTGTTGGGGTCTTGATAACCATAACGCGCATAGATGGGAAACCCGTCTACTGCAAAGCCAATGAGGGTCATGGCATTGTTGCCTTTGCCCAACCTTGCAATTTGACCTTCTGGCATGCCGTGTAAGTGATAATAACCGTATTTTAAAGAGGATGACGAGCCAGGCTGACCAGTGGGTTGGTTGTGTGCATTGCTTGGATCAAGTCCTACATCTTGGTACAAATTTTTGGCAGAAACTTTGTAAGTGACCGAAGTACCTGCATAGGTCTCTGCTGTGCCCGGCTCTACTTTGACGCTGTTGTTGAGATATGAAAAATAGGCTACCCAATAGCAACGCACCGTACCACTGCTCCATACCGTAGCACCGCTGGCCCACTTGTTGTTTGAGTTGGCGCTAGGCTCTTTGCTGCTGGTGTAGCTGTAGCAAGCCGATGTATCAAAGCCGGCGCTGCCTTTTGAATAGAGCGTAGAGAGGGTACCTGTCAGTGGCACAGATTTGCTGACTGACTTTTCGCCAATGCTGTTGGGGTTGCCCGAGAAGTAAGGCGAGCTGCTGTAGCCAGTGAGTCCATTGGTAAAAAACTTGGATGCCACGAAGTCTGGAACAGCGTTGCCAGTCACAGTTCTGGTGGAAGCTGTACAGGTAATGCTTGACTGGCTGGTGCCTGTTGTGAGCGTGCCCTGGGTGTTGTAATAACTCACAGTGGCAGGTGTTTGCAGGCCTGTTGCCGTTTGATTCACATAGTTGCAGTAAGCGTTGTAACTTGGGTAGGCAGTTTCGTGGGCCGTATTGGCTGCGGCAGAAAGTACGCCATTTGAATTTGCAGGGCCGTAGTTGGGAATAACGCTGTCAGATGCTGTGGAGGTGGCGGCCATGGCATCATCTGCCGAGGCTGTAACGGTGCAGGTATAGCTCTTGCCGTTTTGCAAGCCACTCACCAGCAATGGGTTGGAATAGTTGGACAGTTGAGCAACGTACTCTGCGCTTAATTTGCTAGACGAAGAGTGCGATCCATCTGTCGAAGTACAAACTGCTTCGTAGGTTGAGGCAGCGGTATACGTGGTACTAGAAGAAAGCGAGCCAGTAATTTTACCGCCCATGAAGTTAAACATGACACTGATGCGCCCGTCACCCGGTAAAACGCCTTTGACTTCGGGCTTTCCAACTTTCTTGCACGTGCTGCTGATGCTGCAACTGCTGCCAATGCTCAAGACTTTACCCAAGCTAATGACCACGTTGTAATAAGTGGTCGACCCCACATTGACTGCAGGGATGATTAATTGGTTCAGGGTGGCGTTGTAAGTGTCGTACAAATCGGGCAGTGGTATTGTGCCCACACTGATCACGCTGCCCAAGGTAACCACTACATTTTTGTACAAAGTGTTGTTGACTAAAACTTGGGGAATCAGTAGCTTACTGGTCGTGGCGTCGTAAGTGTCTGCGGCGTTACAAGCAGCAGACGATAACAATAACAAGGCAATTAGAAATTTTTTAATCATGTTGGCAACTGTTGCCCAGTCTGAGTTAAATTGAGTTCAAATGAAAATTGAAATTATCTTAGAGCATTCTTTGCTACTGCGCAGAGAAAAAAAATTTCATCAAGCGTTTGAATATGTGTCTGGTTTGATTGCGCCAGATTCTACATATGCCACTCTGCTCTGGCAGCACAGCCCCATTTTTTGGAGCGACATATCTGCAGGGCAATGTATTCTAACCAGGCGAAATGCAGGCGACCATGCATTTGTCCGCGAACTTTTTGATTTGCCCGGCTTTAGAAGAAGTTTTCATAGAAACGCCAACCCCTTGCCCAAGGACAACACGCTGCTTCAATCAAAACTTGATGAAGAAATGACCTCCATCTTGTTTGAATCAGGGGCATTGCATTGGGTGGTGCGCGATGCCCATCGCCAGCCATGGGGCTTGCTCAGTTTGTGTGATGTGTCTTTAACGCACCAACGTGCCGAAATATTGATGGGCATGCGCCCCAACGCGCCGCTTGGCCTTACCGCTTCAGCCATGCTGATGGTGTTTGAGTTTTATTTCAAATTCATGAAATTCAATAAACTAATTTCTTTTGTTTACAAAGACAACCCTAACTCACTCAAAAGTACCCTTCATTTGGGTTTTCAGTTGGAAGGAGAATTGCGCCAACACAATCTAGACCTCGAGACCGGCCAGTTCTTGGACGTTACACAATTGGGCCTGAACAAAGGCCAAGTATTTTCACAAAGCAACCAAAGATTGGCGCAAAAGTTGTTGAGGCCAAAGACCGCCTGACAAGCTGCACGAATCTTTGATAAAGTAATGCGAAACAAATATTCACTCCTAAAAGTTTGCAAATTCAATGAACTCAATCACAGGCACCGCAGGTAACGACACCCTTACAGGCACAGTTGCAGATGATGAAATATTTGGCGGCGATGGTAACGACACCATTACAGGCGCCGCGGGCAACGATGTGATTTATGGTGGCAAGGGCACCGACACGGTGACGTACTCAGGCGCTTACACCAACTTTAGGCTGACGGCCCTTTACGAAGGCAAGAACAGTTCCTTCTCTGGTTATACCGTTGCAGACACCATCGGTTCTGAAGGCACTGACACCTTATCCAGTGATGTTGAGTATTTGACCTTCTCTTTCGGAACAGTCATTTACAAAGTAGACAACGGTACCCTGTCGCTGGTTGACACCACAGCCCCTTCCATTGCAGTGACATCCAGCGCAAGCAGCCTAAGTGCTTCGCAAACTGCCACCATCACATTCACCTTGAGTGAATCTTCTAGCAACTTTGCTGCTAGCGATGTCACCGTTTCTGGCGGCACGCTTTCTAATTTCAACGGCAGTGGCACCACTTACACAGCCTTGTTTACACCCACTGCAAGCAGTACGACCAGTGGTGTAGTTCGCATTGCAAGCGGCGTGTTCTCTGATGCAGCAGGCAACGTCAATGCAGATGGGTCAGATAGCAACAACACTGTCACCATGGTGGTTAACACGGTGCAGACAGATACCACGGCACCCACCATTGCCATCAGTTCAAGCACCACAAGCCTGAGTGGCACACAAACGGCCACCTTGACATTCACCCTAAGTGAATCGTCTACCAACTTTGCAGCCAGCGACGTTAGTGTGACAGGCGGTACGCTTTCTAACTTCACTGGCAGTGGCGCGGGCTACACGGCCTTGTTCACCCCCACGGCCAACAGCACCACCAACGGTGTAGTTCGGATTGCCAGTGGCGTGTTCTCTGATGCAGCAGGCAACCTCAATGCAGATGGGTCCGATAGCAACAACACTGTCACCATGGCGGTTAACACGGCGCCAGCAGACAGCACAGCGCCCACGGTTACTGTAAGCAGCGAC
>Ga0164294_10000746_pt1 | contig 30860 bp, 35 predicted proteins | sample GEODES005metaG_FD_111479 | JGI IMG/M metagenome (GOLD analysis project Ga0164294, IMG submission 111479) | Oligotrophic lake water microbial communities from Sparkling Lake, Wisconsin, USA - GEODES005 metaG | ecosystem: Environmental > Aquatic > Freshwater > Lake | place: USA: Sparkling Lake...
GCATCCTTCAGGATATGGTTCAGCGCATGGCCGATGTGCATGTCGCCATTGGCGTAGGGCGGGCCATCGTGGAAGATGAACTTCTCGCGACCCTGCCGGTCCGCGCGCAGTTGCGCGTACAGATCGGCGGCCTGCCATTTCGCCAATATTTGCGGCTCGCGTTCCGGCAGGCCGGCTTTCATCGGAAAGTCGGTTTTCGGCAGGAAGACGGTGGAGCGATAATCGGGCGCGGTCATGGTGGCGGCTTTAGGGGATGGGGAAGGCGCTGTCACGCTTCGGATGGCAGGCCCAGACCTTCCCCACCCCCAGCCGCTCCCGCAAGCGGGAGGGGAGCAGATTGCGCAAGGGCCGAACGACTCCCCTCCCGCTTGCGGGAGGGGCTGGGGGTGGGGCTTTCCGCTTCTCAGCCCCGCAAGATCTTCCGCGCTGCCACCACGTCCGCGGCGATCTGCGCCTGCAATGCCTCCAGCCCGTCCAGCTTCAGCTCGGGCCGCAAGTACGCGATCAGTTCCACCCGCAGCACCTGGCCGTACAGATCGCCATTCCAATCGATCAGCCAGGTTTCGAGCAGCTCCACCGGCGGTTCGATCATCGGGCGGATGCCGAGATTGGCCACGCCCGGCACGCGCGTGCCATCGGGCAGGATCACCCGCACCGCATAGACGCCATAGGCCGGGCGGACATAATCCCCCAGCACCATGTTGGCGGTGGGAAAACCGATGGAGCGGCCCAGCTTGGCGCCATGCTCCACGACGCCCTGAATGGTGAACGGGCGCGTCAGCATCGTGGCGGCGACGCCCGGCTGGGCCTCCCGCAGCGCGGCGCGGATGCGGGTGCTGCTGATGATGCCGGCATTGTCGCGCACTGCATCGACCACGCGCGCGGCATAGCCATTGGCCAGGCCCAGCCGCGCCAGATCGTTCACATCGCCCTGGCGGCTCTTGCCGAAGGTGAAATCCGCCCCTGTCACCACGCCGGCAACGCCCAGACGGGTGAAGAGCCATTCTTGCACGAATTCTTCGGCCGACAAGGCAGCGAGCGCGCGATCGAAGGGCATCACCACGGCACCGTCCATGCCGAACAGGTCAAGCCAGCGCGCGCGCTGTGATATCGTTGAAAGGGCAAACGGCGGCGAGGACGGCTGAAAAAGGCGGGCCGGGTGCGGATCGAAGCTGGCGACCAGCGCCGGCCGGCCCAATTTGTGCGCCCAATCGCGCGCCGCGCCGACAACCGCCTGGTGGCCGGCGTGAAAGCCATCGAAATTGCCCAGCGCCACGATGCCGCCACGCAAAGCGCCAGGCAGGGGGGCGCCCCCGGTGATCAAGTCCATGTGGCGCGGCTTAGCGGGGGGCGAGGCCAGCGGCAAGCAGGCGCGCCGCATTGCCGCCCATCACCTTGGCGATATCGGCCTCGCTCATCCCCGCCGCCAGCAGCGCATCGGTGACGGCAGCGATGTGCGCGGTATCGAACCCCACCGTGGTCGAACCATCATAATCGCTGCCCAGCCCGACATGATCGATGCCGGCGACGCGCGCAGCATGCAGGATCGCCTTGGCCGTGGCACCCGGCGTCGGCTGGCAGATGGCGGCATCCCAGTAACCGATGCCGATCATGCCGCCATTGGCGGCCAGCGCGCGCAGTTGATCGTCGGTCAGGTTGCGCGGGGTATCGCAGGTGGCCTTCACGCCGCCATGGGAGACGACCACCGGGCGGGTGGCGATGCGCAGCACATCGGCAACGGTGGCGGCGCTGCTGTGCGCGATATCGACGATCATGCCGCGCGCTTCGGCGTCTTTCACCACAGCCACGCCAAACGGCGTGAGGCCGCCCTTGTTGATGCCGTGCATCGATCCGCCGACGTCGTTGTCGAAGAAATGCACCAGGCCGATCATGCGGAACCCAGCGGCGTGCAGGCGCTCGACATTGGCGATCTTGCCTTCCAGATTCTGGCTGCCTTCGGTGGAAAGCAGCGCGCCGGTGACCTTTTTGCCCGCAGCGCGGTCGGCCAGCAGGCGCGCCAGATCGGCCGGAGTCTTGATAATGCGCAGCCGCCCGGCGGCGCGTTGTTCGGCGTCGTGCAATTTCTGCGCGTGCCACAAGGATCGTTCGAGCAGGCTGGTCCAGGTGCGGATCGGCTGCAACTGGCCGATGGCGAGCAGGGTGATATTGTCACTGTCGGCGCCGTTGCTGTCATAATTCTGGCCGACCGGGGTCTTGGTGACGCTGGAAAACACCTGCAGCGCGACATTGCCGGTTTCGAGGCGCTTGAGATCGACATGGCCTTGTTCGGTTTCCGAAAGCAGATCGCGCTTCCACAACATGGTGTCGGCATGCAGATCGATGATGGTCAGTTGGCTGTGCAGCGCCTGCGCCGGTGCCGTCACCGGCCAGTTGGCGCCGGTGGTGCGGTTCATGCCGCGCTCGGCGATGCCCGGCACGAACATGAAGAAGCCGATGGCCGCCACCAGCAGCAGTCCGCCCAGCCCGATCAGCAGCTTGCGCATCATTCCCCCTATCGCCGTTCGAGTGTGACGAAGGCAAAGCCCGGCTTGTCAGCTTCGGGCGCGTGCGTCACGCGGGCAATTTCCGCCCAATGCGCCGGATCGAAGGCGGGCATGAAGGTGTCGCCCTCCGGTTCCGCGTCGATCTCAGTCAGTTCGACGCGGGTGGCGACGGGCAGGGCGAGCGCATAGATTTCGGCGCCGCCGATGATCATCACATGGCCGCGGATGCGCGGATCGAGCCCGGCCGCGGCAATGGCTTCAGCCAGATTGGGCACCACGGTCACGCCCTCGGCGCGCCAATCGGGATCGCGGGTCAGCACGATATTCTGGCGGCCGGGCAAGGGCTTGCCGATCGATTCGAAGGTCTTGCGGCCCATCACCACCGGCTTGCCGACGGTGATCACCTTGAAACGTTTCAGATCGGCCGACAGGTGCCAGGGCATCTTGCCATCAAGGCCGATGACGCCGTTTTTCGCGCGGGCGACGACCATGGTGATGTCGAGGGTCATGGTGTGTCCTTCCCCACCCCCAGCCCCTCCCCTGAAGGGGAGGGGAGCTTTTCGCGCCTGGCCCAATCTGCTCCCCTCCCCTTCAGGGGAGGGGTTGGGGGTGGGGCCGTGGAAGCAGACACCCTCACACCGCCACCGGCGCCGCAATATGCGGGTGCGGATCATAACCCGCGATCAGGAAATCCTCGAGCGCATAACTGAACAGATCGCCCGGCTGCCGCACGAATTCCAGGCGCGGGAAGGGGCGGGGCGTGCGGCTGAGTTGCGCCGTCACCAGATGTTCGTGGTTCACATACAGGTGGCAATCGGCCCCCATCCAGGTGAGCACCCCTGGTTCCAGCCCGCACTGCTGCGCCAGCATGCGGATCAGCACTGCGGCTTCGAAGATGTTGAATGGAAAGCCCAGGCCCAGATCGCAACTGCGCTGGTAGAGAATGCCCGACAGCCGGCCATCAGCCACGAAATACTGGTAGGTCATGTGGCAGGGCGGCAGCGCCATGCGGCCAAGTTCGGGCACATTCCAGCCGGTGAAGATGTGGCGGCGGCTGCTGGGGTTGGTTTTCAGGCCGTGCACCAGTTCGGCCAGTTGATCGACCGGCGTGTCGGCGCGGAATGAACCATCCGCGTTCGCCGCATAGCGTGGCCAGCGTCGCCATTGCACGCCATAGACCGGCCCCAGATCGCCCCAGCGCGCGGCGAAATCCTCGTCGGCGATGATCCGCGCTTCGAAATCATCGCGGCTGATCGCCTCGCCGGTTGCCTTGCGGTAGGTGTCCAGCGGCCAATCCGTCCAGATATGCACGCCTTGTGCCACCAGCGCGCGGATGTTCGATTCGCCGTTCAGGAACCAGATCAGTTCGCGGATGGCCGATTTCCAATAGACGCGCTTGGTGGTGAGCAAAGGCACCGTGCCGTCCGACAGATCGAACTTCAGCGTCTCCCCGAACAGCGCGCGCGTGCCGGTGCCGGTGCGATCGCTGCGCACCGCGCCGTCGCGCCACACACGCTGCACGAGGTCAAGATATTGGGCTTCGCCGGTCGCAGTCATTGCCCCTTGTCAGGGATATCGCCAACCGCCGTCAACTGCTGCGATCAGGTCGGCATGGCAACGATGCACCCCCCCAAATTCGGCTCTTCCGCCGCCGGCACCAGCAAGGATATCCAGGCCATCCCTGGGCCATGGCGCGACGATCATGGCGCGGCGCGTGTTCTGCGTACCTCTGGGCGCAGCGCCGATACGACGGCGATCCGATCGGCGATGTGGCAGGATCGCAAGCGCGTGCTGATCGATCGGCTGGGCTGGAATCTGCAATCGCCCGACGGTTTGCACGAACTGGATCAATATGATGGCGACGATACGCTTTATCTGATCGTCCATCAGGTGCAGACCGGCCGCCATCTGGGTTCGGTGCGGCTGCTGCCCAGCACGGGCGCGCACATGCTGGCTGAAATATTCCCGCATCTGTGTGCGGATGGTGTGCCGGTGGGCCCCGATGTGTGGGAAATCACCCGGCTGGTCACCGCGCCAGCGCTGAACCGTGCCGAAGCCTTGCAGGTGCGCCGGCAGCTTTCGGTGGCGCTGTTCGAACATGCGCTCGGCCTGGGCATCACCCGCTACACGATGGTCACCCATCTGCCCTGGCTGCCCAGCCTGCTCAGCATCGGCTGGGATGCCGAACCGCTGGGGATGCCGCATGGTGAGGGCAATGATGCGATGGCGGCGCTGCAGATCCTGGTGAATGCCGATACGTTGGCGCGGCTGCGCGGTGCCTGGGATCTGCCCGATGCGGTGTTGCCGCAACGGGCCTACTGAGATCGACACGGTGTGTGAACCAGCGTTTTGACCCTGCGCTGGTCACCTCCATGTCGAGGGTGCCCCGGTTCCTCGCCCTGATCTGCAAACGGCCCTCCCCGTCTGCTGGATACTGGCCGGGCCGGGGCACCCATCCTGCAACGTCGCCGCGATGACCGCAGCCGATCTGTTGGCCGTCTGGCATGTGGTGCTGGCAGAGACCCTGTTGCTGGTCGCGATGATCGTCGCGATCAATGGCCTGGATGATCTGGCCATCGATCTGATCTGGCTGTTCATGCCCGCCGCGGCGCGCGCCGGGCGGGTGAAGCCGACCGCGCAAGCAGGACCGCCGCCGGCCTTCGCCATCCTGATCCCGGCCTGGGACGAATCGGCGGTGATCGGTGCCATGCTGCGGCGCTTGATGGCCGGGCTGGATTGGCCGGATGTGCGGGTGTTCGTCGGCCTCTATCCCAATGATCCGGCCGGCATTGCCGCGGTCGCCGCCGTGCCCGATGCGCGTGTGCAGGCGGTGATCGGCGCGGCGCCAGGGCCGACCACCAAGGCGGACTGCCTGAATGGCCTGTGGCAGGCGCTGTGTGCCGATGAGGCGGCGCGCGGACGGCGCTTTGCCGGCATCGTGCTGCACGATGCCGAAGATGTGGTGCATGGCGCGGAACTGGCGGTGTTCGCGCGCCATCTGCCCGGCCGTGCCATGGTGCAATTGCCGGTAATCCCGTTGGTGGATGAGGCCAGCCCATTGATATCCGGTCATTATATCGATGAATTCGCCGAAAGCCATGCCAAGGATCTTCTGGTGCGGCAATGGCTTGGCGCTGGGCTGCCGTCGGCGGGGGTGGGGGTGGTTTTCTGCCGGGAGCGGCTGGGCGGTATCGCGGCGCAGCGCGGCGGCCAGGTGTTCGATGCCGACAGCCTGACCGAGGATTATGAACTGGGCCAGCGCCTCCATGCCGGCGGCGGGCGCGGTGCGCTGGTGTGGGAATGGCGGGGCGGCGCTCCCGTTGCCACGGCCGAGCATTTTCCGGCGGATTTCCGCAGTGCCGTGAAGCAGAAATCGCGCTGGCTGGTCGGCATTGCGCTGGCCGGCTGGGATCGGCTGGGCTGGCAGGGCGGGGCCGTGCAGCGCTGGATGCTGCTGCGCGACCGCAAGGCGCCGTTGATGGCGCTGGTGACCCTGGCCGCGTATCTGTTGGCGCTGCTGCTGGCGCTGGATACGGCGCTGCGCATGGCCTGGCCGGCGGCGGCGCGGCTGCCTGTGGTGGCGGGCGGGCCACTGGTTTGGCTGTTGTGGATCAACTGGTTGCTGCTGGTGTGGCGGCTGGCGATGCGCGCCTGGTTCACCTTGCGGCTGCATGGCCCGGTGGAAGCGCTGCTCGCGATCCCGCGCGCGGCGGTGGGCAATCTCATCAATGCCGCCGCGGCGATGCGCGCCATCCGCATCTATGCCGCGGCCCTGCGCGCCGGCCGCCAGCCGCGTTGGGACAAGACCGTGCATCGTTTCCCCGGTGCGGCGTGATCTGCAGCGCAATGTTGTGCCGCGCCGCAGCGTGACCGGTAGCGCCGCCGTGCGGCGGGGGCGGCCGTTTCGCGCTCTGGCCTTGCTGCTGTTGCTGTTCATGCTGTGGCTCGGCTGGCGCTGGCCGGTGATCGGCGCGCGCGTGGGCGAGGTGGCCGCGCTGCTGGTGCCGCAGCCTGTGCCGGCGGTCGTGCGGGAGGCGGCGGTCGGCACGATTTCGGCGCCTGTGCATGACGCCGTGCCCGTCAGACGAGCCGACCCTGCCGGCTTCACACCCGCCCCCCGGCCGCAGCCCCCCGAACCCGCACCGCGAGCCGATGTCTCCATGGCCATGCCCGCCGCGCCGCTGCCCGCTGCTGCGCCGGCTCAACCAACCGTTGCCGCGCCGGTTCAAGGCAAGGGCTCCACCGCCTTCCTTCTGGCGCAATCCGCCTATGATCGACTGCGCGCGGGCCAGCGCCGGCAGGCCGCCGCGCTGTTCGATGCGGCGCTCGGCCTTGCCGACAACCGCCAGTGGCAGGCCGACCGTGCCGCGCTGGGCCGGCGCTGGCAGATCGGCGGTTTCGCGCTGCTTCGCGATGGCGGCAGTGCGGGGCCGGCTGCCAGCCCGGTGCTGGGCGGCGGCCAGATGGGCGGCAGCATCGCCTTTCTGCCCGATCCTTACGCACGCCGGCCATTGGCATTGGTGGCGCGCGCCAATGTCGCCGCCGATCGGGCCGGCCTGCGCAGGGACACCGCCCAGGCCGCCATCGGCATCAGGCAGACGCTGGCGCCCGGCGTGTCGATCAGCGCCGAACGGCTGATCGCTATCGGCAGCGCCACGCGCGGCGACTGGACGCTGCGCCTGGCGGCCGGCGGCGTGCGCGGGCGGATGAGCGTCTATGGCGAAGCCGGCGTGCTTGGCAGTGGCCAGGCCTATGGCGGGGCGCAGGCCAGCGCCCGCCTGTTGCGCATCGGCCCCGCAACGCTGAACGCCGCCGCTTGGGCCAGCCTGCAAACCGGCACGCCTGATGTGTGGCGCGTCGATGTCGGCCCGTCGATCAGCGCGCAGGTGAAGGGCATCCGTCTGCAAGCCGATTGGCGGCAGCGTGTGGCCGGCAATGCCGCACCCGGCAGCGGCCCGGCAGTGACGATTTCGGCGGGGTTCTAGCGCAGTGATCGCCCGGGCCGTAACGCTGTCGGAATATCTCAGCCTTTGGTGGCGAACCAGATGACATGCGCGGCGCCCTTGCCATTTTCGCGCGCCCGCACCCGCACCGTTTCGACCGTCAGCCCGGTGCGTCCCAACAGGCGCTCGAACGCCGGATCGGGCGCGGCCGACCAGACAGCGAGCACGCCGCCGGGGCGCAGTGCGCGCTTCGCATCGGCCAACCCCTGCTTGCTGTAAATCCCGTCATTGGCCGCGCGCGTCAGCCCGTCCGGACCGTTGTCGACATCAAGCAGGATCGCATCATAGGCTGACGTCGCCTGCCCGATCGTTTCCGCGACGTCGCCCATGGTCAGTGTCACGCGGCGATCATCCAGGCAGCCATCCGTCACCGCTGCCATGGCCCCGCGCGCCCAATCGATGATGCCCGGCACCAGTTCGACCACCGTCACGGCCGCGTCCGCCGGCAGCCGGCCCAGCACGGCGCGCAGCGTGAAGCCCATGCCATAGCCGCCGATGAGCATATGCGGCTTGGTGCGGCCCGCCAGCCGATCGCAGGCCATGGTGCCGAGCGCGACTTCGGAGCCGTGCATCCGCGTGCTCATCAATTCGTTGCGTTCGAGCACGATCATGAAATCGCCGCCGCGCCGGAACAGCCGCAGCGGCGCCCCGCCCGGCACTTCGGCCACGCCGATGAGTTCACGCGGCGTCATCGGGAAACGCTCACAAATTGTCGTTCGCGATCCGCCGCCGTTCCGCCAGCTTGCGCAGCAGGGCGCGGGTGCGCAATTGGCCGAGGAGGTCGTTGATCACCGAGATGCCCTGTTCGGCCATGTCGAGCGCCTTGGCTTCGCCGACATGCCCGGCGGTATGTTCGAGGAAATGGCGGATTTCCTGCCCGGTCAGCCAATCGATCAGCACATTGTACAGCCGCATCTGGCCGCCATCGAAGCCGAGTTCGGATTTGAAGCCGATCTCGTCGAGCCGGGCGATGGTGCGCAGGATGCCGGCGTCGCGCGCCGACACACTGCCGTCTTCGGCGACCGTGACGATGCCATCGCCCAGATGTTCGGCCATGCTGGGTGGCAGCGCCAGATCGGCGATGGCCACGCGGGCCGGGCCAGCCTCGTCCAGGCGCTGGGCGAGCAGCGCGTCCAGCATCGGGAAGGCTTCGGGCAGCAGCCAGCGATCGCCATCGTCGGCCTCCAGCAAGGTGCGGATGACGGCCAGCGGCAGGAAACGTTCTTCCTGCAGGCGCTTGATCGCCTTCAGGCGGGCGACATGCTCGTCGGAATAGCGCGCGCTGTTGCGGCTGGCCTTGTCAGGTTCCGGCAACAGGCCTTCGCGGATATAATAGCGAATGGTTTCGCGGCCGACTCCGCTGGCCTTTTCAAGATCGCGCATGCGCATGGCCGCTGCCTTAGCGCATCCCGGCCCGCCATGCTAACCCGCTCGCCATGGAATCGTTCGCCCGCCTGCTCGATGCGCTTCTCTACACGCGGTCGCGCAATGCCAAATTGCGGTTGATCGCCGATTGGTTGCTGGCGACGCCCGATCCCGATCGTGGCTGGGGGCTGGCGGCGTTGACCGGCACGCTCGATCTGAAGGCGGTGCAGCCCAGCCTGCTGAAGGCGCTGATGGCGGAGCGGGTTGACCCCACGCTGTTTGCGCTGAGCCATGATTTCGTCGGCGACATGGCTGAGACGATTTCGCTTTTGTGGCCCGATCCGCCGGGAAACAAGCCGCCGCCGCCAACCCTGGACGAGGTGGTGGGGCAACTCGCCGGGCTGGGCCGCAAGGAAGCCCCCGCCGTGGTGACGGCGCTGCTCGATCGGCTGGATGTGCAGGGCCGTTATGCGCTGATCAAGCTGGCCACCGGCGCGCTCAGGGTCGGCGTGTCGGCGCGGTTGGCGAAAACCGGCCTGGCGCAGGCGTTCGGGCTGGATGTGGAGGCTGTCGAGGAGGTGTGGCATGGGCTCAGCCCGCCATTTGCACCGCTATTCGATTGGGGCACCGGCAAGGCCGTGCAGCCCACCGCGGGCGATGTGCCGGTGTTCCGGCCGTTCATGCTGGCGAACCCGCTGGAGGATGGCGAGCAGCTCGATCTGGCCACCCATGTGGCGGAATGGAAATGGGACGGCATCCGCGTGCAGATCGTGCATGCCGGCGGCGCGACGCGCCTGTTCAGTCGCACCGGTGACGATGTGTCGGGCGCGTTTCCCGATGTCGCCGGCGCGCTGCATGTGCCGGCGGCGCTGGATGGCGAATTGCTGGTGCGCGGCGATGGCCAGGCCGACAGCATCGCGGCATCAGGCAGTTTCAACGCCTTGCAGCAACGTCTGGGCCGCAAGGCGCCGCCGGCCAAGCTGATGGCGGAGCGGCCAGCCTTCATCCGCGTCTATGATCTGCTCAGCATTGGCGGGGAGGATCTGCGCGGCCACCCGTGGCATGTGCGGCGGTCACGGCTGGAGGCGCTGATGCCCACCCTTGATCCGGCGCGGTTCGAACTGTCGCCCCTGGTGCAAGCCGCCGATTGGGACGCGCTGGCCAGCTTGCGCGATGCGGCGCGCGATGCGGCGATCGAGGGCCTGATGCTGAAGCGCCGCGATGCGCCCTATGTCGCCGGTCGGCGTGGCGGGCTGTGGTACAAATGGAAACGCAGCGCGCTCACCGCCGATTGCGTGCTGATGTATGCGCAGCGCGGCCACGGCAAGCGATCCAGCCTGCACAGCGATTATACCTTCGGCTGCTGGACCGATGACGGCCAGTTGCTCCCCGTCGGCAAGGCCTATAGCGGCTTCACCCATGCGGAGCTGGCGATGCTCGACAAATATGTGCGCGGGCACACGTTGGCGAAATTCGGCCCGGTGCGGGAGGTGGAGAAGGCGCTGGTGCTGGAGGTGGCGTTTGATTCGATCCACGCCTCCACCCGGCACAAATCCGGCCTGGCCATGCGTTTCCCGCGGATATCGCGCATCCGCACCGACAAGCCGGCGGCAGAGGCTGACAGCATTGCCACCCTGATGCGGCTGGCGACCTGATGCCGGCGATTATCCTGTTTGCCGTGGCCATAACCGCGGCGCCGCTGATGCCGCCGCCGTCGCCGCTGGCCGGTCTGGAAGGCTGCTGGCAGGTGCGCGGGCAGGTGGAGGGCAAACCGATGAGCGCTACGGCGCGCGGCAGTCGGAAACTGGGCGGCCGCTATCTCCTGCTGGAACTGCAGGGCAGCAACAACAACGACTCGCATGACACCGCCATCATCATGGCCGATGCCGGGCCGGGGCAGTTGACCGGATGGTGGATGGACCGCTTCGGCGGCCCGGGCAGCGCGGCAGGCACCGGCAGCGTGGAAGCGGACGGGTTCAGCATCAGCTATGCCTATCCATCGGCGCGCTTCGTCAATCGGTTCCGGCGCGTCGGCCTGGGATGGGATTGGCGGATCGATGCCCGGCCGGGCGGCGGCAAGGCCAGCCTGTTCGCGCGCTACACACTGCGGCCGGCACGCTGCCCGGCGCGGTTCGGCGTGTTCTGAAAGGCTGGCAGCGGATGCGCCAAGGCGCTAGGCTGACGCCATGCTGATTGACACCTTCAATATCAACGGCACCAACGCCCGCCTGCCGCGCCTGCTGGAATGGCTGGAGGCCGTAAAGCCCGATGTCGCCTGCCTGCAGGAGATCAAGACGATTTCCGAGAATTTCCCGGTCGATGTGCTGCGGGACGCCGGCTACCATTGCCTGGTGCACGGTCAGAAGGGCTTCAACGGCGTCGCCATCCTGTCGCGTGAGCCGGCCACCGAAGTGCAGCGCGGCCTGCCCGGTGATGATGCGGATGAACAGTCGCGTTACCTTGAGGCCGACGTGATGGGGGTGCGCGTGGCGAGCCTCTACCTGCCCAACGGCAATCCGCAGCCCGGGCCGAAGTTTGATTACAAACTGGCATGGATGCGGCGGCTGAACGCGCATGCGCTTGGTCTGCTCGGCCTGGCGCAGCCTGTGGTGCTGGCCGGCGATTACAATGTGATTCCAAACGATGACGATATCTGGGATCCGCGCCGCATGGCCGATGATGCGCTGATGCAGCCGGAATCGCGCGCCGCCTATCGCGAACTTCTGTGGCAGGGCTGGACGGACGCGGTGCGTTCGCTGCACCCCAAGGGCGGCATCTGGAGCTTCTGGGATTATCAGGCCGGCGCCTGGCCACAAGACCATGGCTTTCGCATCGATCATCTGTTGCTGTCGCCGTTGGCCGCCGATCGGCTTGTGGATGCCGGCGTGATGCGCGACGTGCGCGGGCAGGAAAAGGCCAGCGATCACGCGCCGGCCTGGGTGCGGCTGCGGGAGGGGTGAGGCCATGGTGTTGATCACCGGAACCGTGCGTCTGCCGCCGGCGAATCTGGCGGATGCGCGCCCCATCATGCAGCGCATGGTGACGGCCAGCCGCGCCGAGCCGGGTTGCATCACCTACAGCTATGCCGAGGATCTGTTCGATCCGGGGTTGATCCACATCTGCGAATCATGGGCTGACCGCGCGGCGCTCGATCGGCATTTTGCCACGGATCATATCGCGCAGTGGCGGGCGGCATGGCCTGAACTGGGCATCGGGGAACGGAATCTGGCACTGTATGAGGTCGGCGACGCGCAGCCGATCTGAAGCCGCGCTTGGCGGTCGCTTTCTGATCGGGCGGTGCTAGAACAAAGGCTTGGGAGGCGTCGCCATTGGACCTGCTGGGTTTCGCCCTTGCCGTATTGCTGATCGAATTGACGCCGGGGCCGAACATGGCCTGGCTGGCCGGGCTGGCGGCGACGGAAGGCCGGCGCAGCGGGCTGGCGGCGGTGGCGGGTGTGGCGCTCGGTCTGCTCGCCAATGGCCTGCTGGCGGCGCTCGGGCTGGCCGCGTTGTTGCAGGCGGCGCCGCAATATTGGATCTGGCTGCGCGTGGGCGGCGCGGTGATGATGCTGTGGCTGGCGATCACCACCTGGCGCAGCGCGGGAGAGGCCCCGGCGGTGCGGGCGCCTGCCAACAGCGCCTGGCGGGCCCTTGGTACCGGTACGGTCATCAACCTTCTGAATCCGAAGGCCTATATTTTCTTTGTGGTGGCGGCGCCGCAGTTCATGGACGATGCGACGTTGACGCTTGGCGCAGCGATGATCCTGTCGGTGGTCAGCGCGGCCATCGCCACCGCCATCCATCTGGCCATCGTCATCGCCGGGGCCAGTGCCCACGCGTGGCTGCTGGATCCGGCCCGCCTGAAGCCCGTAAAGCGCGGCTTCGCGCTGGTGATGCTGGCGATTGCGGTGTCGTTTCTGGTAGCTGATCTTTAGATTTCAATGAGTTCGACCTGAAGCGTTCAACTCCCTCCCCGCAAGGGGGAGGGAGCTGGTGTGTTTCAACTTGGGCGCAATCGTCGTCAGCGGCCCTGCGGCGGCTTTTGCGGCGGCGGTTCCTTCAGCGTCTGATCCAGCCAGTTCTGGTCCAGCCGCGGCGCGTCGTCGGCGGGCGGCGGCTCGCCGTCCATGGGCTGGGCGCCATCGGGCGTGATGCCGTAGGATTCGGCGTCCGGTTCCAGCAGCATCGTCTCGTCGGCGAATTCCGTCACCAGCGCTTCGGGCGGGGTGCCGCCCACGGCGCGGGCCATATATTGTGCAAAGGCGCGGGCAGGCGCCCGGCCGCCGGCCAGGCCGGGCACGGCGCGATTGTCATCGCGGCCCATCCACACGCCGGTGGTCAGGCCGGACGAGAAGCCGATGAACCAGCCATCCTTGTTGCTGCTGGTCGTGCCGGTCTTCCCCGCCAACGGCCGGCCGATCTGCGCGGCGCGGGCGGTGCCCTGTTCGACAGCGGCCTGCATCAACTGGGTCAATTGCGCGGCGATCACCGGGGCGATCACTTGCCGCGTGTCGCCTGCCGCCCGGCTGAACAGCACGCGGCCGCTGCCGGTGACGACGCGGGTGATGGCATAGGGAGCGTTTTCCTGGCCGCCATTGGCGACGGTGGCATAGGCGTTGGTCATTTCGAACACCGTGGCCACCGAAGCGCCCAATGCCATCGCCGGCTGGCGATCGATCGGCGTGGAAATGCCGAAGCGCCGCGCCATTTCGGCGACCGTATCGAACCCGACCTGCTCGGCAATCTGCACGGCCACGGTGTTGATCGACAGCGCGAACGCCTGTTTCACCGACACCGGGCCGGCAAAGCGGCCATCATTGTTCTTCGGGCTCCAGTTGCCGATGGTCACCGGCTTGTCTTCGTAGATATCGTCGGGCGTGATGCCGGATTCGAGCGCGGCGGCATAGACGAACATCTTGAACGCCGAACCCGGCTGGCGCCGGGCGGTGAGCGCGCGATTATAGTTGGAGCGGACATAATCGGTGCCGCCCACCATCGCCTTCACGGCGCCATCGCGGGCCAGCGCCACCAGCGCGCCTTGCGAACCCTTGGGCGCTTCGGCGCGGATGGCGGCTTCGGCCCAGGCCTGGCCCTGTGCATTCAGCGTGGTTTCGACCGATAGCGGCTCATTGGCTTCGTCGGTCAGATTTTCCAGCTCGCCCAGCACCCAATCGGTGAAGTAACGCACACCTGCGGCGCGCCCCTGCGGGGTGAAGCGCACCAGCGCCGGATCGGCGGCGCGGGCCTCTTCGGGCGTGATGCGCCCGGCATCGACCATTACCGCAATCACCGTGGCGGCGCGGCGGCGCGCGGCTTCGGCATCGGCGGATGGGGAAAATCGCGATGGCGCCTTGACCAGACCGGCGATGATCGCGGCTTCTTCCAGGCTCAAGCGGCGAGCGCTGTGGCCATAGAATTTGCGCGATGCGGCATCGATGCCATAGGCGCCGCCGCCGAAATAGACGCGGTTCAGATAGAGTTCGAGGATGGTTTCCTTGGAAAATTTGCGCTCGATGGCCAAGGCCAGCACCGCTTCGCGCAGCTTGCGGCTATATTGTTTCGACGAGGTGAGGAACAGGTTGCGCGCCAGCTGTTGGGTGATGGTCGATGCGCCCTGGGCCTTGTTGCCGCGCATGGTGTTGACCACCAACGAGCGGATGATGCCGATGGGATCGACGCCGGGGTGATACCAATACCGCCGATCTTCCACCGTCAGCATCGCATTGGTCATGGTGGCAGGGATTTCGGGGTAGCTCAGCCATTCCCCATAGCTGGGGCCGATGCTGGCCAGCACGGTGCCATCGTCGGCCTTGATCTCCACCGATTGGCCGTTGGGGCTGCGCTTCATCTCGTCAAAGCTCGGCAGGTCGCGGTAAGCCAGTGCCACCGCGATGCTGAGCGCGATGACGCCAGCGAGCGCCAGCACAAGACCCCATTTGACGATGGCGCCAAGGAGCGTGGATTTCGGGCGGGTGGAGCGGGGCACGGGCGGTGTATTATCCATCAAATACGGCAGCTATGCGGCGATACAGGCTATGTGCAGGCGGGGCAGGCCGGATCCTTGGGCAAGGCAATGCTGCGGAACCGGCCGGCGCGGGCATCGAACAACAATAATGAACCGGCGCTTGACGGCGCATAGCCCGACAGTTCGCGGATGGCCTCCAGCGCCATGAGGCTGCCGATCACGCCGGTCAGCGCGCCGAGCATACCGGTGGCGGCGCAATTGCGGTCGGGCTGATCTTGCGGCGAACCGACGAAGCAGCGATAGCAGGGCAGGGCGGGATCGTGGCCCTTGAACAGCGCAACCTGGCCATCATAGGGCCCGACCGCGCCCGACAGCAGCGGCACTTGGCAAGCCAGCGCCGCATCCGCCACCAGCAACCGCGTCGCGAAACTGTCACAGCCGTCGATGATCAGATCATGGCCGGCGAGCAGGGCATCGACATTGTCCGCATCCAGCCGCAGCGGCACCGCCACGGTTTCGACATGCGGGTTGAGCGCGTGCAGATGCGTGGCCGCGGTCTCGGCCTTCATCGCGCCGGCATCGGCGGTGGTGAACAAGATCTGGCGCTGCAGATTGGACAGCGCGACATCATCATCATCGATGATGGTCAGCCGGCCGACTCCGGCGGCCGCGAGATAGAGCAGGCAGGGCGAGCCCAACCCGCCGGCACCAACGACGGCGACCCGCGCGCGGGCCAGCGCCGCCTGACCGCGCCCGCCGAATTCGGGCAGCACGAGATGGCGGGCGTAGCGTTCCAGCTCGTCGTCGGAAAAACTCACGTGTGCACGCCCGTCGAGCCGAACCCGCCCGTGCCGCGCTGCGTATCATCCAGCGCCTCGACCTGCACCAGCGCGGCGCAGGTGACCGCGGCGGGCACCAATTGGCAGATGCGCATGCCGCGCTCGATCACGAACGGCTCATTGCCGAGGTTGATCAGCAATGCCTTCACCTCGCCGCGATAGTCGCTGTCGATGGTGCCGGGGCTGTTGGGCACGGTGATGCCGTTTTTCAGCGCCAGGCCGGAACGCGGGCGCACCTGCACTTCATAGCCTTCGGGGATGGCCATGCAGAAGCCCAGCGGCACCGGGAAGCGCGCGCCGGGTTGCAGGATATACGTGTCGGTGACGGCGGCGACCGCATCCATGCCGGCGGCGCCTGGCGTTGCATAAGCCGGCAGCGGCAGGCCTGCCCCGTGCGGCAGGCGTGTGATGGGAATGCTGATCATGGGCTGAAATGCCTGGCGATGCGGTGGGCAAGGCGGTCCGCCACCGCCTGTTTCGGTGATGCGCCCCAATCCTCGCTGCCGGCCTGGTTGACGAAATGCACGTGGGTGGCGTCCGCGCCGAACACGCCTTCACCCACATCATTGGCGATGATCCAGTCAGCACCCTTGCGCGCGCGTTTGGCGGCGGCATTGGCCAACAGATCGCGGGTTTCGGCGGCAAAGCCCACCACCAGCGCCGGGCGCTGCGCGTGGTGGCCGATGCCGGCCAAGATGTCGGGGTTTTCGACCAGCGCGATGGCCGGCGGTGCTCCTCCGTCCTTCTTCAGCTTGTGATCAGCCGTTTTGGCGCGCCAATCGGCGACGGCCGCGACCATCACGGCGATATCGGCGGGCAGGGCGGCTGCACAGGCGGTCGCCATGTCGCGCGCGGTGATCACGTCGACGCGGGTGACGCCGGCCGGCGTGGCCAGATGCACCGGCCCGGCCACCAAAGTGACCCGCGCACCCAGCGCCGCCAGCGCGCCGGCGATGGCAAAGCCCTGCTTGCCGGACGAATGATTGCCGATGAAGCGCACCGGATCGATGGGTTCATGCGTCGGCCCGGCTGTGACCAGCGCGTGGCGACCAGTGAGCGGTTTCGGGCCGAATTGCGCTGTGATTTCGGCCATGATTGCCGTCACTTCGGGCAGGCGGCCGGGGCCATATTCGCCACAGGCCATCTCGCCGTCATCGGGCATCATCACGGTTATGCCGTCACCGCGCAACGTGGCGATGTTGCGCTGCGTCGCGGCGTGCTGCCACATGCGCACATTCATCGCCGGCACCATCAGCACCGGCGTATCGGTGGCGAGCAGCAATGTGGACGCCAGATCATTGGCCTGGCCAGTCGCGGCGCGGGCCAGCAGATCGGCGGTGGCCGGGCAGACAACGATCAGGTCGGCAGCGCGGCTGAGCTGGATATGGCCCATGGCAGCCTCATCCTCCAGATCCCACAGGCTGGTACGCACCGGTTCTCCCGCCAGCGCGCCGAGCGACAGCGGCGTCACGAAGCGCGCGCCATTTTCGGTGAGCACCGGCAGCACCCGTGCGCCGGCGCGGCGCAGTTCGCGCACCAGTTCCAGCGCCTTGAACGCGGCAATGCCGCCGCCAACGATCAGAAGGATGGTCTTGCCGTGCACGGCTGCGCCCATAGCGCAGCGCCGCCGTTCACGCGAGCCGTTTGGTATAGACGGTGGTGGATGCCATCGCGCCCTCCGGCATCAGCGCATAGGCCGCAATCTCGCCCACCCGGTCCCAGCCGCCGCGTTCATACAGGCGCGCCGCCGCGCTGCCGGTGATGGTATCGAGCACCAGCGTGGTGCGGGCCATCGCCAGCGCCTCGCGCTCCACCGCCGCCAGCAGCGCCGCACCCACGCCCCGGCGCTGGCAGCGCGGTGCCACCAGCATCTTGGCGACATCGGCGCGGTGCAACTGGTTGGGCATATTGGCCGGCACCAGGCTGACCGTGCCGGCCGCGCCTTCGTCGTCGATCGCCACCAGGATCAGCAATTCGCCCCGCGCCGCCGCCACGGCGCGTGCCTGCCACCAGGCCAGCGCCTCGGCTTGATCAAATCCGGCCATGAAGCCGATCGACGCGCCGCCGGCCACCGCCGCCACCATCATCGCCGCCAGGTCCGGCAGCAGCCCGGCATCGGCCATGGGTTCGAAGCGCCTGATTGCCATGCACATCCGGCTATCACGCGGCACTTGACGGGCCAAGCCTGCGCCGGCCAAGTCGTTGCCGGGGAGAATGATGATGATTTCGGCGCAGTTGCGATGGGCGATCATCCTGATCGGGGTGGCCATCGCCCTCAATTATATCGATCGCGGCGCGGTCAGCGTGGCGGCACCGTTGATCAAGGACGAATTCGGCCTGACCAACGAACGCTATGGCGTCATCGTCTCCAGCTTCTACTGGACTTATGTGCCGGCGCTGGCGCTGGCTGGCTGGCTGGCCGACCGGATGAGCGTGCGGCTGTTGATGGCGCTTGGGGTGGCCACCTGGGCGCTCGCCACGATCGGCATGGGCTTTGCCGGCGGGGTGACCGCGCTGATCCTGCTGCGCCTGGCGATGGGGCTGGGCGAAGGCGTCGCCTTCCCCTGCGGATCGAAACTGATCGCCAAAGTGCCGGAAGGCGCGCGCACCCTGGCCAATATCTCGCTGTCCGGCGGCCTGGCGGTGGGGCCGCTGATCGGCACGCTGGCCGGCGGGGTGATGATGAACCTGTGGGGCTGGCAGGCGATGTTCATCGCGTTCGGCCTGATCACCTTGCTATGGCTGGTTCCGTGGTGGCTGGCGCGGCGCGGCATATCCGAAGGCGAAGCGCCGGTCTCCACCACCGAATCCGCCGTGCCGCTGGCGCAGATGCTGCGCAACCGCGGCCTGTGGGCGATGACCGCTCTGCACCTGTCGGCGACGTTTCCGCTCTATTTCATCGTTGCCTGGCTGCCGCTGTGGCTGATCAAGGCGCGCGGCTATTCGATCATCGACATGAGCCTGCTCACCGCGTCTTTCTATGTCGCGCAATTGGCCGGCGGCACCATCGGCGCCTGGGCGATCGATCGCGCCATCCGGGCCGGCGGCGACGGTTCGAAATGGCGGCGCGGCATGTTGTTCTTTGGCGTGGGCACCTGCGTCGCCGGTCTGTTGCTGCTGCCCGATGTCACCGGCTGGCCGCTGTTGCTGACACTGATTGCGGTCACCGGCTTCGGCTATGGCCCGGTGCCCAACCTGCTGTTCGTCATGGGGCAGACGATGGCCGGGCCGGCGTCGGCCGGGCGCTGGGTGGGCGTGCAGACCAGCCTGGGCAATTTGTCGGGCGTGATCGGGCCGGTGGCCACCGGCATCATCGTCGATGCCGCCGGCTACCGCCCGGCCTTTTTGATGACCGCCGGAATCGTCACGCTGGGCACGCTGATCTTTGCGCTGGCGGTGCCGCGCGTCGTGCCCGTGGACTGGGGTGTCAGGTGGAAGGCGGCGTAGCAGGCGGCGGGGGATCGGGCACCATCGTCACCGGCGGCGCTTCGGTCGGCACCATGGTCGGGCCGCCTTTGCCGCCAGCCGGACCCACGGTCTGCCCGCGGGCCTTCCTGTGCTCATCCAGATCGAGCACAGCCGATTCGTCCTCGGTGAGCAGGCCGAGCCGGCGCGCGACCTCCTGATAGGCCTCGACCTCGCCGCCGAGGTCGCGGCGGAAACGGTCCTTGTCCAGCTTGTCGCCCGATTTCATGTCCCACAGCCGGCAGCCATCCGGGCTGATTTCATCGGCCAGGATCACGCGGGCAAAATCACCGTCATACAGCCGGCCGAACTCCAGCTTGAAATCCACCAGCCGGATGCCGACTCCGGCAAACATGCCGGCCATGAAATCATTCACCCGGATCGCCATGTCGGCAATGTCGTGCATCTCGTCCTGGCTGGCCCAGCCGAACGCGGCGATATGTTCATCGGTCACCAGCGGGTCGCCGAGCGCATCATCCTTGTAATAATATTCGATGATCGTGCGCGGCAGCATCGTGCCTTCCTCGATGCCGAAGCGCTTGGCGATGCTGCCGGCTGCGACATTGCGCACCACCACTTCGATTGGGATGATCTCCACCTGGCGCACCAATTGCTCGCGCATGTTGAGGCGGCGGATGAAGTGCGTGGGGATGCCGATCAGGCCGAGCAGCGTGAAGACATGTTCGGAAATGCGGTTGTTGAGCACGCCCTTGCCGCTGATCGTGCCCTTTTTCTGGGCATTGAAGGCTGTGGCATCATCCTTGAAATACTGGATGATGGTGCCGGGTTCCGGGCCTTCATACAGGATCTTGGCCTTGCCTTCGTAAATCTGGCGGCGGCGGGTCATGCGGTCCTCCTGGGCGACTCCGCTCGGCCCCTGGGGCGTGGGCGGCGCCGAAAACATGGTCTGCGCGTGGCCGATGCGAGCCTGCAAGGGGCAGGGTAACACGCCCGCCGCGCGCGGGGGAGTGGCCATAGCCGCAAAGCCCCCTCCACACAATGTTGCTGCACAACGCTGCCGCACAACTTGCAGGCATTGGCGTTGAACCTGGCGTGCGGCTACCCTATCTGAAGGGCAGAGGGTGCAGGAGTAACAGCGCATGACCAGTTTCGACAATCGCGAGCAAGCCTTTGAAGCCAAGTTCGCCCATGACGAGGAGACGCGGTTCCGCATCCTGGCGCGGCGCGGCAAGCTGATCGGGCTGTGGGCGGCGGAAAAGCTCGGCAAATCCGGTGAAGTCGCCGAGGAATATGCCAAATCGGTGCTGATTTCCGATCTGGAAGTGCCGGGAGACAGCGACATCATCGCCAAGCTGCTGGGTGATCTGGCGCCGCACGGCGTTGGTGCATCCGATATCAAGGCAATGCTGGCGGAAAAGCTGGTGCAGGCCGAAGCCCAGATTGCCGGTGTCGCCTGATGGCCATGGCCGCACAGGATATCGAATCGGCAATTCTGGCGGCGCTGCCCGGCGCCGTGGTGGACATCACCGATCTCGCCGGCGATGGCGATCATTATGCCGCCGTCGTCACCGCTTCACAATTCGCCGGCCTGTCCAGGGTTGCGCAACAGCGGCTGGTGTATAATGCTTTGGGTGGGCGCATGGGGGGCGCATTGCATGCCCTGAAACTCACCACGATTCCGGCCTGATCACCGGCCAGAAGCGCCCAACCAAGTTTGCAAGGATAGAGCGTCCCATGAGCAATCCCGTCCACGATCGCATCACCACCCTGGTCACCAGCAACGATGTCGTGCTGTTCATGAAGGGCACGCCGTTTTTCCCGCAGTGCGGCTTTTCCTCGACGGCGATCCAGATCCTCGAACGCCTCGGCGTCGGCTTTGAATCGGTCGATGTGCTCGCCGATCCGGAAATCCGCGCCGGCATCAAGGATTACAGCGATTGGCCGACCATCCCGCAGTTGTATGTGAAGGGTGAATTCGTCGGCGGCAGCGACATCATGATCGAGATGTTCCAGGCCGGTGAATTGCAGGCGCTGGTGGCCGAAGCCGGCATTGCCTCGCAGGCCTGACCGCAACGGACGCGGCCAGCCCAGTGCCCAAATCTTCGCCGCGGCTTGCGGTTTCCGCCATCTGGGATGGCATGACATCGCTGTTGACCGCCGATCTGTCGCGGATGTTCTTCGTGGCGGCGCCGTTCACCTTGCTGGTCGGCGTGGCGGTGGAGCTCTATGGCCCGCCGCCACCCGCCGATCTGACCAACATCACCCCGTCGCAATTGTTGTGGCGACTGGCGCTGCCCAGCTTGGCTGCGGCGCTGACGCAGTTGGCGATCAGCCACATGGTGCTGTTCCCCGGCGACGCACCGCGCCGGGCGCTGGCCGCAGCGGCGGCGATGTTCCCGGTCTATATCGCGGCGCAACTGCTGGCGTCGCTGCCGGTGGGATTCGGCTTTGTCGCGCTGGTGGTGCCGGGCTTCTATCTGTTTGCGCGGCTGATCTTCGTTTCGCCCGCTGTCGCCATGGCCGAGGGCGGCTCGCCGATAGCCATTCTCAAGCGCAGTTGGGCCGTGACCGAGGGCCAGAGCCTGCCGCTGTGTCTGTTCCTGGTGGCCGGCCTGTTCAGCGTGATCGGCATTTCGATCCTGGCCGAAGGGGCCGGCGCGGCGCTGGATGTGGTGGCGCGCCTCGCGGGGCTGGAAGGCGCGGCGCGCTTTGTCCACGCGCTGCTGGTTGGCATCGGCAGTTGTTTCGTGGCGGTGGGCACCTCTGTGGCCGGGGCCGTCGCCTATCGCCTGCTGATGACACGCTGATCGCGAATCGAGCCCGCGCCGTCAATCCCAGCGCGCGTGCGGTGGCAGGCTCATCAGGATGGCGTCGGTGTTGCCGCCGGTCTTCAGGCCGAAGGTGGTGCCGCGGTCATAGACCAGGTTGAATTCGGCATAGAGGCCGCGATAGCGCAATTGCTCGGCGCGCTGCTCCGGCGTGTAATCCTGGTGCATCTTGGCGCGCACCAGCTTGGGGTAGGTCTCCAGGAAACAGCGGCCGACGGCCTGGGTATAGGCAAAATCCGCTTCCCAATCGCCGCTGTTCAGATGATCGTAGAAAATCCCGCCGACGCCGCGGTGGCGATTGCGGTGCGGCACCCAGAAATAGTCCTCCGCCCATTTGGAATGGGCCGGATAATAACCGGGATTGTGGGCATCGCAGGTGGCCTTCACGGCCGCATGGAAGGCCGCGGTCTCGTCGGCATCGGGCAGCGCCGGGTTCAGATCGACGCCGCCGCCGAACCAGCGCTTGGTGGTAACCAGCATGCGTGTGTTCATGTGCACGGCGGGCACCAGCGGGTTGACCGGATGGATCACCAGGCTGATGCCGGTCGCGAAAAACCGCGGGTCCTCGGCGGCGCCGTTGATCTGCTTGGCAAAATCCGGGTTGAACTCGCCGAACACCGTCGAGATGTTGACCCCGGCCTTTTCGAACACCCGGCCTTTCATCACGCCCATTTCACCGCCGCCGCCTTCGCCGCCGCTGTGATCGGTGCGATCCCAGACGCGCTTTTCAAAGCGGCCGGCTTCACCCGGCGCCTGGCCCTCGTCCTCCAACTGTTCGAGCATCGCCCAGATGTCGTTGCGGAGTTGGCGGAACCACGCCTGGGCGGCGCGCTGCTGGTCATCAAGCTGGATCATGGTGCCTTCTAGCCAGCCACGGCGCGGCGGAAAAGCCCTAACCCGCGCGGCCGATCATCGCCCGTATCTTACGGACTGGTAATGGGCGCGCCAAAATGTCCGAGGTCCATCGCCCTTTTGCCCGTTGCGTTGCGCCCATCGCTTGTCTATCGCCGTCCGATTGCAGGTGGGCGGCGGTCCCGCCTGTCTTGCATCCAGTTTCGGAAGGGACGAAATGGCGAGCGAAGTGCGGCAGGCTCCTGTCGAAAATCTCGGATCGGGCGGTGAGCGCCGCCGCGATTTCCTCTACATTGCCACGGCGGCCTTTGCCGGCGCTGGCGTGGTGCCGGTGGCCTGGTCACTGGTCAACCAGATGAACCCGTCGGCCGACGTGCTGGCGCTGGCGTCGATCGATCTCGATCTGACACCGGTGCAGCCCGGCCAGGCCATCAAGACCAGCTGGCGCGGCAAGCCGGTGTTTGCCCGGCATCTGACCCCCGAAGAAATCGCGTCGGCCAAGAAGGTTGACGTGGCCTCCTTGCGCGATCCGCAGAAGTTGGAAGACCGCACCAAGGCTGGCAATGAACAATGGCTGATCACGCTGGGCGTGTGCACGCACCTCGGCTGCGTCCCGCTGGGCGCCGCGGAAGGCGAAGTGCGCGGCGATTTCGGCGGTTATTTCTGCCCGTGCCACGGCTCGCACTATGATACGGCCGCGCGCATCCGCAAGGGCCCGGCGCCCAAGAATCTGGAAGTGCCGCCCTATCAATTCAAGTCACCCACTTCGGTGACGATCGGCTGAGGAGGAGAAAGATGAGCTTTCCCTGGGCAAAACAATTTCAGCCGACCAGCGAAGTCGGCAAGTGGATCGATCAGCGGCTGCCGCTGCCGCGATTCATCTTCAATGCGCTCGGGCCGGGTTATCCCACGCCCAAGAACCTGAACGCATTCTACAATTTCGGCGTGCTCGCCGGTGTGGCGCTGGTCATCCAGATCATCACCGGTGTCGTGCTCGCCATGCACTTCGCAGCCGACACCCGTGTCGCCTTTGACAGCGTCGAACACATCATGCGTGATGTGAACGGCGGCTGGATGATCCGCTACATGCACGCGGTGGGGGCCAGCTTCTTCTTCGGCGTTGTGTATATCCACATTTTCCGTGGGCTTTATTATGGTTCCTACAAGCCGCCACGCGAAGTGCTGTGGATGCTCGGCCTCGTCATCTTCCTGCTGATGATGGCCACGGCGTTCATGGGCTATGTGCTGGTCTGGGGCCAGATGAGCTTCTGGGGCGCGCAGGTCATCACCGGGCTGTTCTCGGCAATTCCGCTGGTTGGTCCGACGATCCAGACCTGGCTGCTCGGCGGCTTCTCGCCCGACAACGCGACGCTGAACCGCTTCTTCTCGCTGCATTATCTGCTGCCGTTCGTGACGTTCGGGGTGATCATCCTGCACGTGTGGGCGCTGCACATTCCGGGTTCCAACAACCCGACCGGCATCGAGGTGAAGACCGAGAGCGACACGATCCCGTTCCACCCCTATTACACCGCCAAGGATTTCGTTGGCCTCGGGATCTATCTGATCCTGTTCTCGGCCTTCGTGTTCTTCATGCCGAACGCCCTGGGCGAAGCCGACAACTATATCCCGGCCAATCCGCTTTCCACGCCGGCGCATATTGTTCCGGAATGGTATTTCTGGCCCTTCTACGCCATCCTGCGCGCCTTCACGGCCGATTTCCTCGGGGTGCCGGCCAAGCTGTGGGGCGTGCTCGCCATGTTTGCCTCGATCCTGCTGCTGTTCCTGCTGCCTTGGCTGGACACGTCGCCGGTTCGTTCGAACAACTATCGCCCGCTGTCGCGCATCCTGTTCTGGGTGTTCGTCGCCGTGGCGTTGGCGTTGGGCGTGTGCGGCGGTGCGCCGGCTGAAGAGCCCTATCTGCGGGCCAGCCAGTTGCTCACCGCTTATTATTTCGCGCACTTTCTGATCATCCTGCCGATCGTCTCCAAGCTGGAGAAGACCAAGCCGCTGCCGAATTCGATCTCGGAGGCCGTGCTGGCCAAGTACAGCAAGGCCGGCAGTGGTGGCAGCAGCGGCGGCGCGCCCCTGGCGCAGCCGGCCGAATAAGGAGTAGATGTCAATGATCCGCTGGGGCGCTCTTGCCGTCGGCCTGCTGTTTGTCATCAACGCCTTGTGGGGGGCGATCGCCCCCCGCGAGGACGTGACGCCAGACATGGCCAAGGCCTTGCACAAACACCCGAAGCACATGGAATGGGTCCACAACGGCCCGGGCAACCTCGGCGTGCTGGGCACGTTCGATCGCGCCCAGTTGCAGCGCGGCTTCCAGGTGTACAAGGAAGTCTGCTCGGCCTGCCATTCGATCAACCGCGTTGCCTTCCGTGATCTGGCCGACCTGGGTTTCACGCCGGCACAGATCAAGACGATCGCCGGTGAATATGAAGTGCCGGCAATCGACAGCGCTGGCGAACCGACGACGCGCAAGGCCACCGCGGCCGACAAGTTCCCGCTGGTTTATGCCAACGAAGCCGCTGCCCGTGCGGCGCAGAATGGCGCCAACCCGCCCGATCTGTCGCTGATGACCAAGGCGCGCCCGAACGGCACCAACTATGTCTATTCGCTGCTCACCGGCTATTCCGATGATGTGCCGAAGGGTTGGACCAAGCCGGATACACTGTATTACAATCCCTATTTCCACAGCATCAACATTGCCATGCCGCCGCCGCTCGCGGCCGACGGCCAGGTGACCTATGCGGATGGTTCGCCGGCGACGGTTGACCAATATGCCAAGGACGTGGCGACCTTCCTGACCTGGACGGCCGAACCCAAGCTGGAAAACCGCAAGGAAACCGGCGTGGCGGTGATCCTGTTCCTGATCGTCATGACCGGGCTGGGTTATCTGACCTATCGCAAGGTGTGGGCCGACGTCAAAAAGGCCTGATCTTCGATTTGGATGTTGAACAGGCGGCGGCCCTCCGAAAGGATGGCCGCCGCTTTGTTGTGGAGGGCTTGATGGCCAACGAGGATCTGGCGGCGCTGGTGCGGACGATAAAGAATTATCCGCACGCCGGCATCATGTTTCGCGACATCACCACCTTGCTCCTCGATGGCACGGGCTTTGCCGCCTGCACCGAACGGCTGGCGGCAGCGGTGATCACGCCGCCCGATCTGGTCGCCGGCATCGAAGCGCGCGGCTTCATCTTCGGCGCGGCGCTGGCGCAACGGCTGGGGGTGGGTTTCGTGCTGCTGCGCAAGCAGAACAAGCTTCCCGGCCGGGTGACCGGGGTCAATTATGCGCTGGAATATGGCACCGACCGCATCGAGATGCACGCCGATGCGGTGCAACCGGGCCAGCGCGTGTTGCTGGTTGATGATCTGATCGCCACCGGCGGCACCGCGCTGGCCGGGCTGGAATTGCTGCGCGGGGCCGGCGCGGTCGTGGACGAAGCGGCGTTCGTGATCGATCTGCCCGATCTGGGCGGCGCGGCGAAACTGCGCGCGGCGGGGATCAGCGTGCATAATCTGCTGGAATTTGAAGGCGACTAGAGCGCCTTGCGACCAAGTTGAGCCAAATCCGCCCCGCCCCGAAGGGGTCGCCCGATAGGGCGATGACGGTGATCCAACTTGGTCGGAAAGCGCTCCAGGGAGATCCAACTCCCTCCCCCTTGCGGGGAGGGCGAGTGACGAGCCGTAGGCGAGGCCACGGGGTGGGGGTTGCGCCTTATGTCACCAAAGGCGGGACCCCACCCCGCTTGGCTGGCGCCGAGCCGCCCTCCCCGCACGGGGGCGGGAGCCGGGAAGCCTCAAATTCAATGCTATAGCGGGTTTACTTGATCCGCTGCTTGCGCGCCGCATAGCGCGCGTCGCGGGCGGCCTTCTGGGCGGCTTCGCGGGAAATGGCTTCCAGCCGGGCCTGCTCGACGGCCTTTTCGCGCTGGGCTTCGCGGATCTTCTTTTCTTCGGCCTGCTGGCGGGCGCGCTCGGCGCGGGCGGCCTTGGCTTCAGCTTCCTTCTGGGCGCGCTTGTCGGCGCGAGCCTTGCTGGCGGCCAGGGCTTCTTCACTGGGTGGGGCGGCTTGCTTGAACTTTTCCAGCTTGGCCAGGCGTGCTTCGGCCGCCGTCTTGGCGCGGTCATTGTGGTCGGGGAGTTTGAACATGCCCGCTGCTTTAACCGCTCAGGGGTGCTGCCGCAACTATGAACGGCACGGGTGATCCCCCCCTATCCCAACAGGCTTTGCGCTGGCCGGCGCTTGCGATAGCAAGGACACATGAACGACAGGCTGCATCCGCGCGCCCGCATTGCTGCTGCCGGCATCGCGATGCTGGCTGGCTGCGCGCTGCTGACCCAATTCGGCCTGAATGTGGTGGAACGCGACCGTGATCCGGTGCGCGCTGCCGCGATGCTCTTTGGCTGGTTCACCATCTGGTCGAACACGGCGGTGGCGTTGATCGCGGTGCAGGCCGGGCTGGGTGGGCGCGCCACCGGTCTCGCGCACCCGGCGCTGTTGGCGGCGAGCACAGCGTGGATCGTGGTCGTCGGCATCATCTACAACACGCTGCTTGCGGGCCTGAACCATCCGCCCACGTGGCTGCGCCAGGCGGTGGACGTGGTGTTCCACATCATCACACCGCTGGCCTGGGCTTCATGGTGGCTGTGGCTGCGCCCGGCCGGGCATTTGCGCTGGCGGCATCTGGCAGTGGTGCTGCCGCTGCCGTTGGCCTATTGTGGTTTTTCGTTGTGGGTTGGCGGGCAGACGGGACGCTATGCCTATTTCTTCATCGATGCCGGCAAACTGGGCTGGGGCCAGGTGATGCTGAACATGACCGGCCTTGCCGCGCTGTTTGCCGTGCTGATGGCGATGGCAATTCTATGGGACCGGCGCCGGCCGGCCTGAGCCTGATTTGGGGAGACGCGCATGCATCCGTTCCACCACGCCGCCGCGCAGCCGGACACACCGGCGATCATCATGGCTGGCAGCGGCCAGATGCTCAGCTATGCCCAGCTCGAGGCCGAATCGAACCGTGTAGCGCATCTGCTGCGCGGCCTCGGTCTGGTGCGCGGCGACACCATCGCCATCCTGATGCACAACGAAATCGATTATCTGCCGATCTGCTGGGCCGCGCAGCGTTGTGGGCTGATCTTCGTTGCCATGTCCACCAAGCTGAACGCCGAGGAAGCCGGTTATATCGCCCAGGATTCTGCCGCAAAGGCGATCTTCTGTTCACCGGCACTCGCGGCTGTGGCCGTGGCGGCAACGCCCGGGCTCGATCTCGGCGCGCGCCTGTGCACGGCGGCCGGCGCGGCCGGCTGCGTGCGGTTGGCCGATGCCGTTGCCGGCCTGCCCACAACCCGCATCGCCGATGAAAGCACCGGGCGCGACATGCTGTACAGCAGCGGCACCACCGGCCGGCCCAAGGGTGTGCGGGGCAATCTGCCTGAAGGGCCGATCGATCAGGTCGATGCGCTGTCCGGGCTGGTGGCGGCGCTGTATCAGTTCGCGCCTGGCATGATGTATCTGTCGCCGGCGCCGCTCTATCACGCGGCGCCGCTGCGTTATTGCATGGCGGTGCACAAGTTCGGCGGCACCGTGGTGGTGATGGAGAAATTCGATCCGGAAACCTATCTGGCGCTGGTCGAACGCTTCGCCATCACGCACAGCCAGTTGGTGCCGACGATGTTCGTGCGCATGTTGAAACTGCCCGAAGATGTGCGCGCGGCCCATGACGTGTCTTCAATGAAGGTCGCCATCCATGCCGCCGCGCCGTGCCCGGTGGATGTGAAGCAGGCGATGCTGGCCTGGTGGGGCCCGGTAATTTACGAATATTACAGCGCCACCGAAGGCGCCGGCTTCACGGCGATTTCCCCGCAGGAATGGCTGGCGCGGCCGGGCAGCGTCGGCAAATCCATTCTCGGTCAGGTCCGCGTGCTCGATGATGACGGCACTCTGTTGGGCCCGAACCAGACCGGGCGCATCTTCTTCCACGGCGGCGGATCGTTCAGTTACCACAATGATCCGGCGAAGACGGCGAGCGTGATGAGCGAGCATGGCGCCACCTTCGGCGACATCGGGCATGTGGATGAGGACGGCTATCTGTTCCTCACCGACCGCGCCGCCTTCATGATCATTTCGGGCGGGGTGAACATCTATCCGCAGGAAGCCGAGAACGCCCTGACCCTGCACCCGGACGTCGTCGACGTCGCGGTGTTCGGCATCCCCGACGATGTGATGGGCGAAGCCGTGCACGCCGTCGTGCAGCCGCGCGACATGGCCCGCGCCGGCCCGGATCTGGAGGCCGAACTGATCGAATTCGTGCGCGGTCGGCTGAGCCACGTCAAATGCCCGAAGCGCATCGATTTCCGCGCCGAGCTGCCGCGGCATGATACCGGCAAGCTCTACAAGCGGCTGCTCAAGGATGAATATTGGGCCAAGAGCGCCTGATCTTGCCCAAACGGCCCGGCCTGTTATGCCGGGCCATGGTGATGCGTCTCTTCCATTTGGTGCTTGCGCTGCTGCTGGCCGCGCCGGCGCTGGCCGCGCCGGCAATGTGGCAGGTGGAAGGTGGAGCCGCGCGCATCACGCTTTACGGCACGGTGCACGCGCTGCCGCCGGGCAAGGCCTGGATGAGCGATGCGGCGCGCGCCGCCTTCACCAGCGCCGGCACATTGGTGGTGGAGGTCGCCAACAGCGGCGATGCGGTCGCCATGGCCAGCGTGGTGCAGCGCTTGGGGCGGCTGCCGGCGCCGATCCCGCTGGCCAGCCGATTGCCGCCCGATCTGCGGCCGAAGTTGGCATCACATATGCAGGGGCTGGGCATGTCCGCCGGCAGCCTCGATCAATACAAGAGCTGGCTGGCCGCCATCACCATATTGGCCGTCGACATGCAGCGCAGCGGGCTGGACCCGGCCGATGGTGTCGATCGCGCCCTGATCGCCATGGCCCGAACGGCAGACAAACCGGTGGTCGCTCTGGAAACCGCCGAATTTCAGCTCGGCCTGTTCGATGCGCTGCCTGAATCCGAACAGCGCCTGCTGCTGGGTTCGGCAGTCATCGATGCCGGCGCCGCGCAGGATGAAGTGCGTGCGCTGTTGAAGGCATGGGAGGCTGGCGATGTCGAGCGCATCCGCGCGGAATTCGATGATGGCAGCCTGTCGCCAGCACTTGCGGCGGCGCTGATCACCCGCCGCAACATCGCCTGGGCGGATTGGCTGGCAAAGCGCGCCGCGCAGCCCAGCGCCGTGTTCGTGGCGGTGGGCGCGGCGCATATGGCCGGGCCAGACAGCCTGATTGCGCTGCTCACGGCGCGGGGCTTGCGCGTGCGGCGGGTGGAATGAGGCGGTTGTTGCCCCTGCTGATGCTGCCCGCAATGCTGGCTGCATGCAGCCGTGCGCCGGGCGAGGCCGAGAGCGTGGCGGTGATCGACCGGTTCCATGTCGCTCTCAATGCTGGCGACACCACCGCCATCGATGGCCTGCTCAGCCAATCGACGCGCAACCTGCGCCCCGGCATCGGCACGGCGCGGGCGTTCCGGGCGATCAGCGCCCGGCATGGCCGCTATCTGGACGGCCGCGCCGCCAGCGTGACCAGCGCGGACGTACACACAAGCATCGATTGGCAGGCGCGCTATGACCGCGGCCCGGTGTCGGAATTGTTCGTGCTGGTGAACGAGGCCGGCGCGGTGAAGATCGACAGCTACACCGACAACGCTACAAACTGAGCGCCCCTGAGCCGTAAGTCCAACTCCCTCCCCCCTGCGGGGAGGGCGACTCGCGCCCCTTGGCGCGAGCGGGGTGGGGGTCTCTTGTGCGGGCCCATTTGGAACCCCCCACCCCGCTCGGCTGACGCCGAGTCGCCCTCCCCGCAAGAGGGAGGGAGCCGAGATGTTTGCAATCGAGCCTATCGCTTGCCTTTTGCCGTCGCTTCGCCTAAGCGCCGCTCTTCGCGTGGCCACCACCATTTTCGCATCCCTGGAGGCGGAGTGGCACCGCGATTGACCAATCAGGAGCGAGCAATGAGCATTACCGTGAAGCTCGCGGCCGAAGTTCGTGCCAAGGCAGGCAAGGGAGCCTCCCGCGCGATCCGC
>Ga0164294_10000747_pt1 | contig 30804 bp, 30 predicted proteins | sample GEODES005metaG_FD_111479 | JGI IMG/M metagenome (GOLD analysis project Ga0164294, IMG submission 111479) | Oligotrophic lake water microbial communities from Sparkling Lake, Wisconsin, USA - GEODES005 metaG | ecosystem: Environmental > Aquatic > Freshwater > Lake | place: USA: Sparkling Lake...
CGAAGCACTACTTCTGAATCAAAAAAAGTAGCGAAGCCTTTAAAAATAAATGAAATTTCAACTTCTGAAGAAGTGCGAATGAACACTACTGACGGCGAATTAAACCGCGTGTTGGGTGGCGGATTAGTTCCTGGTTCCTTAACACTTTTGGGTGGCGAACCCGGAATTGGAAAAAGCACCCTTTTGCTTCAAATTTCGTTAAAATTACCATATAAAACGCTTTATGTTTCGGGAGAAGAGAGTCAGAAACAAATAAAAATGCGTGCCGAAAGGATTACGGGACAAACGGATAATTGTTTTATTTTAACCGAAACCAAAACTCAAAATATATTTCGTCAAATAGAAGAAATTGAACCGCAAGTAGTAATTATCGATTCAATTCAAACCTTACATACCGAATATATCGAATCTTCTGCAGGTAGTATTTCTCAAATTAGAGAATGTACCGCCGAATTGATAAAATTTGCAAAAGAAACCAACGTTCCAGTAATCTTAATTGGACACATCACAAAAGATGGCACAATTGCTGGGCCGAAAATTTTGGAACACATGGTAGATACCGTGTTACAATTTGAAGGCGATCGAAATCACATATATCGAATTTTAAGAGCATTAAAAAATCGTTTCGGTTCTACTGCCGAATTGGGCATTTACGAAATGTTAGGAAACGGCTTACGCGAAGTTAGTAATCCATCGGAAATATTAATTTCTAATAAAGATAATTATCTATCTGGTACAGCAATTGCAACTACAATAGAAGGTATGCGTCCGTTAATGATAGAAATTCAGGCATTAGTTTCCACAGCTGTTTATGGTACACCTCAACGTAGCACAACAGGCTATAATCTGAAACGATTAAACATGATTTTAGCCGTTTTAGAAAAGCGCGCAGGATTTCGTTTGGGAGCTAAAGACGTATTTTTAAATATTACAGGTGGTATCAATGTGGACGATCCCGCAATTGATTTGGCTGTAGTGGCGGCTATTTTATCTTCCAATGAAGACATTACTATTGATAAAGATTTTTGTTTTGCTGGTGAAGCAGGTTTAACAGGCGAAATTCGTCCCGTAAATAAAGTAGAACAACGCATACAAGAGGCTGAAAAATTAGGTTTTTCTACCATTTTCGTATCCAAACATAATAAAATAAATCCAAAAGATTTTAAAATTGATGTGCGATTGGTTAGTAAAATTGAAGATTTAGTGGAACAATTGTTTGGATAAAATAAAAAAATAAACCCTCATTCTTAAACTTAAAATATATGAAAAAATGTATCTTAACTGTTTGCTTATTGGTATCTGCAATTGCAATGGCACAAAAACCGATTTTTACTTCAGCTAAAACAAAAGCAGTGACTGTTTATTTTTCTGGTGCTGAAATAACACAGAGTACTACGGTAAATTTACCTGTAGGAACAAGTGAAATCGTTATAAAAAATGTAGCGGATTACTTAAATGAAAACACCGTACAAATTGGCGCACCGAAAAGTGTAACTGTTTTGTCTGTTCAGTTTTCAGATAATTATATTTCTGAATACGAACTTGACGAAAGTAATCCGGCTATTAAAAGAGTTCAAGACAGCATTTTATATGTTCAAAAGGAACTTAAAAAAATACAAATTGATAAAAATTCACATCAACAAACCATCGAAATATTAGATAAAAACAAAGAAATTCGTGGTGCAAACTCTGGTTTAAATGTTGCAGAACTAATGAAACTTGTTGAGTATTATAAATCAAAAAGAATAGAACTTGACAATGCTGTTGTATTGCTTGTAGAAAAAGAAACAAAATGGAAAAAAATACTTGAGGACTTAAATAACAAATTAGAAATTAATACCCAAAAAGAAGAAAAAATATCTGAAGGAAAACTGATTTTACAAGTAATGAATGAAGTTGCAGGTAATGTAAATTTAGATATTTCTTATATTACCAATTCGGCTTCTTGGCAACCTTTTTACGATTTAAGAACAGAAAACATCAATGCTGCAATTGATCTTGCATACAAAGCAAAAGTAACTCAGACTACAGGAATTGATTGGAAAAAAATAAAACTTACCCTTTCAAGTGGCAACCCAAATCAAAACAATATTGCACCATTATTGCAAGCTTGGTTTTTAAGTTATGTTAAAGAAAAAGAATTTGAAGATAGACCTAATGCATCAGTCCTAGCGTCTTTACAAGGAACGGCTCCAGGTTTAACAATAATATCATCAACCGGAACTCCGGGATCGGCTAAATTTGATGGGTATATCAGAGGTGCTTCTTCAATTAATGGAGATACAGACCCTTTAATCATAATTAATGGCATTCCTTCAAGTAATCAAGATTTTAAAAACCTTGACCAAAATAACATAAAAAGTGTTAATGTTTTAAAAGATGCTGCAGCAACTTCTATTTATGGAAATAAAGGTGCCAACGGTGTAGTTATGATAACAACAAAAAATATGAATGATTATACCACAATTGAAGAACAAGAATTAAATGTGTCATTCGATATTGATATTCCTTATGATATTTTATCTAATGGAAAAGCGCATAGCGTATCCTTAAAAGATATTAAAATTCCAGCCACTTATAAATATTATGCGGCACCAAAAGTAGAAAAAGAAGCGTTTTTAATGGCTGAATTGAACGATTATGCAAAATATAACTTATTACCTGGCGAGGCAAATATTGTTTTTGAAGGGATGTATGTAGGAAAAACTATGATCAATCCGAACCAAACGCAAGACACTTTAAATTTAAGTATGGGTAGAGATAAAAAAATCTCAATTAAACGAGAAAGAATAACTGACAAATCGGGAACTAAATTCTTGTCTTCATACAAAGAACAAACCTTTAATTATGATATTATAGTTAGAAATAACAAAAAAGAAGAAATTAATATGTTGTTAAAAGACCAATATCCTTTAAGTACAGATAAAGAAATAACTGTAGAACTTTTAGATAAAGATGGCGCAAAAGCAAATGAAGAAACTGGAATATTAACTTGGGAAATTAAACTGAAACCAAATGAAACTAAGAAACATAGAATCAGTTACAAAGTGAAATATCCAAAAGATAAAATAATTGGAAATTTATAATCAATATCAACAAAAAAATTTATTGGCATAAAAAATATTATAATTAATTTCTTAATTTTGAATACTTATAATCACTCATTATGAAAAAAATTCTTCTTTATATTTCATTTTTGTTGTCGCTTTTTGGGAAGGCACAAAACATTGCCTTACAATCATTTGCAACTGGTTTTAATAGTCCAGTTGAAATTACAAACGCTGGTGATTCTCGATTATTTGTGGTTCAGAAAGGCGGACTAATAAGAATATTAAATTCTAATGGAACAATTAATACAACTCCATTTTTAAATCTATCTAGTATTATTTCTTCAAATGGTGAACGAGGCTTATTAGGATTAGCATTTCATCCTAACTATTCTACAAATGGTTTTTTCTTTGTAAATTATACCAACACATCTGGTAACACTGTTATTGCAAGATATTCTGTAAGTTCTGGAAATCCAGATATTGCCAACAGCACTGGAACAATATTGATGACGATCACGCAACCTTTTTCAAATCATAATGGAGGAACTATAAAATTTGGTCCTGATGGCTATTTATATATAGGAATGGGTGATGGCGGTAGTAGTGGTGACCCTGGAAACAGAGCACAAAACATAAATGATAATTTAGGAAAAATGTTGCGTATTGATGTCAATTCGAATGTAGCACCATATTATACTAGCCCAGCTACAAATCCTTTTGTTGGAAATACAGGTAATGATGAAATATGGGCAATTGGATTAAGAAACCCATGGAAATTTTCGTTTAATAGACTAAACGGCGATTTATGGATTGCCGATGTTGGCCAAAATGCATTTGAAGAAATAAACAAAACACAAAGTCCATTACCAAATACCGGACTAAATTTTGGTTGGAGATGTTATGAAGGAAATGCGACATATAATACGTCTGGTTGTGTTGCAGCCACTTCAATTACTTTTCCTGTACATCAATATGCATTGTATAGCGATGGAACTTGTTCTGTAACGGGTGGTTATGTTTATACTGGAGCCACTTATCCGAATTTTCAAAATAAATATTTTTTCACAGATTATTGTAATGATAAAATAAAAATGTTAAATAGCGCAGGAGTGATTACTACTTCAACGTCTTTTTCAGGGAATAATTTCACAACGTTTGGTGAAGATATAAATGGCGAATTGTATATTGCAGGTATTACTTCCGGAACTGTTTATAAAATAATTGATACTTCTTTAAATAATTCTGATTTTGAGTTAAATGGTTTTTCAATTTATCCAAATCCGGCAAAAGAATATATCGTTTTAAGAAGTAATGAAATAAATTTGGGATCCAAAATTGATATTTTTGACGTAGCTGGAAAATTACTTATTTCTAATAAATTAAATAAAAATATCGAAAATACTATAGCTACAAATTCCTTGTCAAAAGGAATCTATTTAGTTTCTGTTGAAACTATCTTTGGATTTAATTATAGAACAAAACTTATTATTGAATGATACAATTTTTTAAATTCTAATTTAAAGTATCTAAATAATTTACTAAAAGCAGTAACTCTTTTACGTCATTAAGGGAAGTTTTGTTTGTTTTTAAAAAGGCTGATATTTCCTTTTCATTTTTTGGAAATAATTTTAATAAATCTTTGTTTTTTTTCGGCATTTCAACTATGGATTTATCTAATAATCCGATAAAATACAATTTATCACCTTTTTTAAAATGAGCTGGAATAGGTTCAGAATAAGCGTTAGATGCGTCAGCATATGGTACATAAACAATTACTTCTTTTGTGTAAAGATTTATGTTTTTATTTGATGTTTCTAATTCTAAAAAACCTTTTTTTGCTGTGTTTTCAGAATTATAGTTTAAATATGTATATACTTTATTACTACTTAAAATTTTTATTGTTGTATTTTCTTTAGGTACTAACGCAAATACTTTATCATTTTTTTTAAATTCTAATTCATCTAAAACAACATTATATCTAACAGGTAGTACAGTTGAAACAGAATCAGATAGTCGAATTTGTCCGTCAAAGAATTCTTCAACAATATAAGGGGAACCACTAACTTCCTTTATTTTAACAGTTGGCTTAATTTCTCTTGTTAAATCCCAAGAGGCAAATTGACTGGTTTCTCTTCCAAGAGATTGAACTTGGGCGAAACCAAAAAATGACATAAATACGACAAACAATAAACTAAGCTTCATATATGATTATTTTAAATTTTAGCAAATCTAATATTTTATTTTATAAATAAATATTCAATTATTACTTTTAAGGCGCCGGGTTTGGAATTAATTCCTGTATTTTATTGATTTCTTCAAAAACTACATCGGTTAATTGTACCTCAAATGCATTAATATTTTCTTCAAGTTGATCGATTGATGTAGCTCCAATTATTGTAGATGACACAAATTCTTGATGGTTTACAAACGCAATCGCCATTTCGGTTAGGGTTAAACCCAAACTATTTGCTAAATCTTGGTATAATTTTGTGGCTTTAAAACAATTTTCATTGGTATAACGCACAAAATTTGGAAATAATTTCATTCGTGAATTTTCTGGAGTGCCATTTAAATATTTTCCAGATAGAAATCCAAAACCTAACGGTGAGTACGCCAACAAACCAACATTTTCACGCATACCTATTTCCGACAAACCTACTTCATACAATCTATTTAACAAAGAAAATGGATTTTGAATCGTGGTAATTCTTGGTAAATGATGTTTTTCGCTTTCCATTAAAAATTTCATCACACCCCACGGATTTTCGTTAGAAATACCAATATGCTTTATTTTTCCCTCTTTAATTAAACCATCAAAAACGGTTAAAACGTCAAAAATATTTTCTTGCCAATGCGTGTCTAATTTTTCTACACCTCTTTTTTGAAACATATTCATAATTCGCTCTGGCCAATGCGTTTGATACAAATCAATATAGTCGGTTTGTAAGTTTTTTAAACTTAATTCCACCGCTTCCGTAAGACTTTTCTTAGAGAAGTCCAGTGGTTTACGGATATAATCCATACCTCTATTTGGTCCTGCAATTTTAGTGGCTATTACTAAATCGTCTCTTTTGTGTTTGTTTTTGGCTAACCACGATCCAATAAAACGTTCGGTACTTCCAAAAATATGTTCGTTGCCACCAATAGGATACATCTCTGCTGTATCAATAAAATTAATACCACGTTCTGTAGCATAATCTAATTGGAAATGGGCTTCTGCTTCGGTGTTTTGATTTCCGAATGTCATCGTACCTAAACAAGCTTTGCTGACTTTTAAATTGGTATTTGGAAGGGTAGTGAATTTCATTAAATGATACTTTTTATTGCCAGACGAAGTTACGAAGTTTAATAAAGTGAAACGTTAAAGTAATATAGATTTTATTTATTTCAAGATATCTTCTATTATTTTTAGATGATGCTTGGTATGAATCGTTAAGAATCTTTTGGTTTGTTTTACATTTAAATCCTTAAAAAAAGGATGATTGAAAAACTGATTTTCAGAAAAAGAATCCAGTTTTAAAACATTATTTTTAGCGGCTTCTAGTTTAGCTTTTAATTCGTTTTGAGTTGCAACATGAATTGGAATGACCACTTTTGGCGCTTTTGCTTTTCCTCTTGGAATTTTACCTGTTGTAAAAACCATAAACTTAGGAAAGTTCCATTTTGGTTGAAACGCTGTTGGATTTGAAATTTCTAATTGACTAATAATACCATTTATCACTAACAAACAATGATCTATTTGCCAGCCAACAGTACTTATTGACACATTCGGATTCGTTTTTTCTAAATTAGGAATATGATTTTCTAATTGTAGAAGTAAGTGGTGAAGTGGGTTCATACTTATGCTTTAAAAAAAATTGCCTAAAAGATTATTTAGGCAATTTAAGAATTTAAAAAATTAGTCTTACATTTCGTTTAACAACTTAGACAATTCGTCTAATTTTGGTGTTAAAATAAATTCAATTCTACGGTTTTTTGCTTTTCCTTCTGCGGTTTCGTTTGACAATAAAGGCGCAAACTCACCTCGTCCTGCAGCTGTTAGATTTTCTTTTTTTACTTTGGCATTAGCCGATAAAATAGTTACAATTGCGGTGGCACGTTTGGTAGATAAATCCCAGTTATTTTCTACACCACCACCAATAGAACCTACAATTTTGTCATTATCTGTGTGTCCTTCAATAAGCACTGAAATGTCCGGATTATCTCCTAACACTTTCCCAACTAAATCTACTGCTTTTTTACCTTCTGTTCCAACTGTCCAACTTCCTGATTCAAAAAGTAATTTATTTTCCATAGAAACATACACTTTTCCATCTCTTTCAGTTACCGTTAAGCCTTTTCCTTCAAATGCTTTAAGCGACTTAGATAAAGTCTCTTTTAATTTTTTCATAGCTGCTTCTTTGTCGGCCATAATTTTTTCTAATTCTGCTAAACGAGTTGATGATTTTAATAAATCGGCTTTTAACTTGTTTAATTTATCTTGCTCAGCAGCCATTGCTTTTTGCTTGGCTTCTAATTCTGCCAATAATTCACGATTTTTTTTGATATTCGCATCTAAAGCTTCATTGCTGTCTTTCTCTAAGGCGTCGTATGACGCTTTTAAATTGTCCAAACTTTTCTTAGTTGCAGCATAATCAGCAGCTAATTTATCGCGTTCTGCTTTTAATTTTTCTGCTTCCGATTTATATTTGTTTACATCGGTTTGCAAAGTAGAATTATTAGTTTTTAACCCTTCATTTTCATCTGCTAACGCATTGCGTTCTTTCTTTAAATCGGCAAACTTGTTTTCTAAATCTTGGTAGATTTTTTTGGAAACACATGATGTACTCATGCTTACTATCACTAGGCTTAATGCGATTTTTCTTATCATTTTATTATATATTTGATTCTTTTCGAATCGGTTATTATTATTGATTTTAGACGATTTATTTTCTAATTTGTTTCTGCTTCTTTTGTATGGTATTTCGACTACCCTATTTCCACCAAAACCGGACAATGATCGGAATGTTTGGCTTCTGGTAAAATTAGGGCTCTTTTTATTTTATCTTTTAGAGGTTCGGCAGCTAAACAATAGTCTATTCGCCATCCTTTGTTGTTGTTTCTTGCGTTTGCTCTATAACTCCACCAGCTGTAATTATGGGGTTCTTTGTTTAGAAGTCGAAATGTATCAATCATTCCTGTTTTCATAAAGCCATCTAACCAAGCCCGTTCCTCAGGCAAAAAACCAGATGTTTTTTCGTTTCCTTTCGGATTATGAATATCAATAGCTTCATGACAAATATTATAATCGCCACAAACCACTAAATGCGGAATTTCTTTTCTTAAGTTTATAATATAGTCTTGAATTTCGTCCATGTATTGAAACTTATATCCAAGTCTGTCAGTATTGGTTCCAGAAGGCAAATACATGCTCATTACTGAAAGGTTTTCAAAATCTACACGGACATTTCTTCCTTCAAAATCCATACTTTCTATGCCGGTTCCAAAAACAATATTTTTAGGTTCGGTTTTACATAAAATCGCCACACCACTATATCCTTTTTTTTGTGCAGAAAAATAATATTGATACGGATAACCAGCAGTTGTTATTTCATCTGTAGGAATTTGATCTTCAGTAGCTTTTATTTCTTGTAAACAAATTACATCTGGGTTAGCACTTTGAAGCCAGTCAATAAACCCTTTGGTTATGGCTGCTCTAATTCCGTTTACATTATAGGAGATAATCTTCATTAACTATATTAGTATTAAAACTGCAAGAAATTTTTATTTTTAACCTACTTCTAAACCTTTTCATGATCTATGTTTGTGTTAAAAAATCTAATTCTCAAAAATAGAAAAAGTTTTCAATAAAATGTATCATTAAATAAGTAATTTATAAAAATTTTAGCAAAAAAAGCCAATTATTAAATTGTTGGCAATTGTTATAGCAAGTTATACGCAAATTGAATAGAATTGTTATCTTTGTTTTTCTGTCAAAACACAAATAAATGGGATTAGTTACTGCAAAAGAAGTAGCGAAAGCGATAAAAACGGATAAGTATGGTTTTTTAGGAACTTTTTCAGGGTGGTTACTCATGAAAGTTCTTAAAATTTCTACACTTAATAAAATATACAATCGGAATAAACATTTAAGTGATTTAGAGTTTTTGAATGCTATTTTAGATGAGTTTCAAATTAAATTTGAAATCCCTGAAGAAGATTTAAAACGTTTGCCAAAAGACGGCGCCTATATTACCATATCCAACCATCCCTTAGGTGGAATTGACGGTATTTTGTTATTGAAATTAATGCTTGAGCGCGAACCTAATTTCAAAATAATAGCCAATTTTTTATTGCACAGAATTGAACCGATGAAACCCTATATTATGCCAGTTAATCCGTTCGAAAACCATAAAGACGCAAAATCTAGTGTAATTGGCATTAAAGAAACCTTACGTCATTTGAGCGATGGAAAACCTTTAGGAATTTTTCCTGCAGGAGAAGTTTCCACCTATAAAGATGGCAAATTAATTGTAGATAAACCTTGGGAAGAAGGCGCCTTAAAAATAATTAAAAAAGCAAAAGTTCCTGTTGTCCCAATTTATTTTCATGCACAAAATAGCAAACTATTTTATCGATTATCTAAATTAAACGACACGTTACGTACTGCAAAATTGCCTAGCGAATTATTAACTCAAAAACATCGAATAATAAAAGTACGAATAGGGAAACCTATTTCAGTAAATGAAATAAACGAGCATACTACTATCCCAGAATTAGGAAATTTTTTAAGAAAGAAAACTTATATGCTTTCTAATTCGTTTGAAGAAGAAAACTTTAAGTTGACGTTTCCTAAATTTACAAGTCCGAAAGCAGCGAAACAAATTGTAAAACCTGCCAATCACGAACAAATTATTGAAGAAATTAATTTCTTAAAAGAAGGGGATTATCAATTATTGCAAAGTAAAAACTATAAAGTATTTTTAGTAACTGCCGAAAAAATTCCAAATATTTTACACGAAATTGGTCGTTTACGAGAAATTACTTTTAGAGAAGTCGGTGAAGGCACCAATGAAGCAATTGATTTAGACAAATTTGATCAGTATTATCATCATATGTTTTTATGGGATGAAGATGCTCAAATGATAGCAGGAGCGTACCGAATGGGATTTGGCTCGAAAATATTTCCTAAATATGGTTTAGAAGGCTTCTATTTAAACGAACTTTTTAAATTTGAACCCGAATTAAATGACATGATGCGCCATTCTATTGAAATGGGAAGGGCTTTCATTATTTCGCAATACCAACAAAAACCGATGCCCTTGTTTTTACTTTGGAAAGGAATTGTACATACCACTTTACATTATCCTGAACATAAATTTTTAATTGGGGGTGTGAGTATTAGTAATCAGTTTTCTGAATTTTCGAAATCGTTAATGATTGAATTTATGAAATCCAATTATTATGATCCCTACGTAGCGCAATATATTAAACCGAAAAAAGAGTTTAAAGTAAAATTAAAAGACGCAGATAAAGATTTCGTATTTAATGAAACCGAAGCCGACTTAAATAAATTTGATAAAATTATTGATGAAATTGAACCAGGATCATTACGATTGCCCGTTTTAATTAAAAAATACATCAAACAAAATGCGAAAGTTGTTGCTTTTAATGTAGACCCAATGTTCAACAACGCGATTGATGGATTGATGTATATTAAAATTTCAGATATTCCAGAAAGTACCGTTAAACCGGTTATGGAAGAATTTCAAGCGGAATTAGAAAGAAAACATAAAGGCTAATTACAAGTAAACAAATTGCAAATTACCTTTAGCCTTAACGCCAAATAGATTGTTTCAAAACTGAATCTAAATTATTGTTTTTAATGTAAAAAAACAATCTAATTAAGTGATAGATTCCTAATAATACTCCCATAAAATAAGCAAGCTTCATACTGTAAAATAATTTATCAAAAAATGGTTTTTGATAAATTAATTCTGCAACAAGTTTAAGCAAAACCAAGAGACAAAAAAACACAAATAGAGGTCCAAATAGATGATGAAAAATACTTCTGTAAATATCCCCATCGTAAAAATATACAATAGATTTTGTAATTCCACATCCTGGACACGGAAAACCAGTTAACATCTTAAACGGACAAAGAGATTGTTCACTATCTAAATTTCCAGAATTATTTTGTTGTATAAAAAAAGGAACAATTAGCGTAACAAGTACACCAATTATTCCTAATATTCTATTTTTTATAAAAGGTTTAATTGTATAATTTATTTATATCACCTTGAATAATCATAGCTGAAACAATTGGGAAGAAAAACCCCAAAACTAATAAAAGTGCTGACTCGTCTTTTTGTGGTTGATCTGTTAATTCATATATTTTTGGCAATGCTTCTTTACCCGCAATCCAATAGTAATATAAATTAATAGGAAAACAACATCCAGCTAAAATTGCAACTGGCGAAGAAATGACTTCTTTGCCTACTGCTGCATTCATTACTTCAGCTGCTTTAATATTCCAATATATTAAATACAATCCGCAAGTTAAAATTCCGAAAATTAATACCATTACTGGATCTACTTTAAATACTGGGATATTTGGTTTAGAGTTATTCCACTCCTCTTGATTTGTAACTTCGTTCATAATTTAATAATTTTAGTTTTCTTATTAGAAGCTTGTTTTTTTAATTTGTTACATATAACCGTAAAATTTTAGCTACAATAACTTGGGCAAGTTTTTCATTACTTTCAATTGTCCAACCGGCAATATGTGGTGTTAATAGTACATTATTTGCGTTTAACAAGTATTCTAAAGCTTCTGGTTTTTCTCCCTCAAATAAGGTTTCAAAAGATAGTTTCTCGTATTCTAAAACGTCTAAACCTGCTCCTAAAATTTTACCGGATTGTAACGCAGAAACTAAATCAGTAGTGACAACACTTTTTCCTCTTGCTGTATTGATAAACCAAAATGGTTTTGAGAATTGATTGATAAACGTAGTATTTACCATTTTATCTGCATCGGGTGTCCAAGGTGTATGTAAACTTAGCACATCAGCTTTTTGTTGCAATTCTTGCAAGTCAACTTGCTTGGCATTTGCATCGCCAACATTGGGTAAAATATCGTAACATAAAACATCTACATCAAAACCTTTTAGCTTTTTTGCAAAAGATTTACCCATATTTCCGTAACCAATAATGCCTACTGTTTTGCCGTCCAATTCAATTCCGCGATTGCTTTCACGATTCCATTGTCCGGATTTCACTTCCTTATCGGCAATATTTAATTTATTAAATAGTGACAAAAGCATCCCTAAAGTATGTTCACCAACAGCTGCAGCATTTCCTTCCGGAGCGGCAATTAGTTTTATGTTTTTACTTTCGGCATATTCACAATCGATACTTTCTAAACCCGCCCCTACTCGTGCAATAAATTGTAAGTTTTTTGCCTTGTCAATAAAGGTTTTATCAATTATAAATCGGCTTCTGATAACAATGCCTTGATAATTGTCTATTTTACTTTCTACTTCTTCTTTAGTGGAAGTATAATCTGCTTCATTAATGAAACCTTCCTTTTCTAATTGCTCCCAAAGCAACGGATGATTGGTGTCAAGATGAAGAATTTTAATCGTAGAAATAGTTTGCATAGCATCAATTTTGAAAATGGAAAGTTAAGTATTTACGGAGAGATTCGCAAAATAGTTTTATGTTACGCTGCGAAATTTTACATTAAACCAATTGGTCGTAATTCGCATACACTTCTTTTATTTGACTGAAAATATCAAATAATTCGTTGTGCCCGTCAGTAGTAACTAAACGTTGTTTGTATGGTTTAAAATCTTGAATCCCTTTGAAATAATTGGTATAATGACGACGCATTTCTACAATTCCCACACGTTCGCCTTTCCATTCCATGGACCAGATTAAGTGATTTTGAGCGGCTTCTACTCTATCTGCTACAGTTGGTGGTGCTATTTTTTCGCCCGTTTTGAAAAAATGTTTGATTTCGTTAAAAATCCAAGGATAACCAATAGCTGCACGACCAATCATCATGCCGTCTAACCCAAATTTATTTTTATATTCTAGGGCTTTTTCTGGAGAATCGATATCGCCATTTCCGAAGATAGGCATTGAAATTCGTGGATTGTTTTTGATGCGCTCTATATGTGTCCAATCGGAATGCCCTTTATACATTTGTGCGCGGGTTCTGGCATGAACGGTTAAGGCTTGTACGCCAATATCTTGCAAGCGTTCGGCTACTTCATCAATATTAATAGAACTTTCGTCCCAACCCAAACGGGTTTTTACAGTAACCGGTAAATGTGTAGATTTGATTACCGCTTTGGTTAATCGCACCATTAAGTCGATGTCTTTTAATACTCCAGCACCAGCGCCTTTACACACTACTTTTTTAACCGGGCAACCAAAATTAATATCTACCAAATCCGGTTGAACGGTTTCTACAATTTTTGCAGAAAGTGCCATTGCTTCCTCGTCACCACCAAAAATTTGTATTCCTACTGGACGTTCGTAATCGAAAATATCTAATTTCATTCTGCTTTTCATTGCATCACGAATTAAACCTTCAGAAGAAATAAATTCAGAGTACATTAAATCTGCTCCGTGCATTTTGCATAAACGGCGAAATGGCGGATCACTTACGTCTTCCATAGGTGCAAGAAGCAAGGGATAATCGGGCAAAATAATGTTTCCAATTTTTGGCATGGTGCAAAGATAAGTAAAGTTTATGAATTTGATGGGTACACAGATTTTACGGATTGAATGGGTTTGCGCAAATTTTAATAAAAATCCTTGTAAATCTGTGTAATCCGAGGCAAAAAAATTAAACACATAGGCACATATGCGATGAGACGCTTCGCTCAAAATAGTTCACAATAGATTGCGTTAAAAAAATTCGTGTGAATCTGTGTAATCCGTGGTAAAAAAAACACATAGACATTTTAATAAATACATAGATTAAACGGATTTTCGCTGAAAGTTTTTTGAAAACAGATGTTGTATTATAGCCCCGATAGGAGCGGCATCTTTTTCTTTTGTTGCCTTCAAGTGCGTCAGGCAACAAAAGAAAAAATATAGCGGATAGCGGGGCCGAACGTCTTTTGGAAATAAGGGTTTTGCTCCTAAAAATTATTTAGGCTTTAACCAACTTTTTGGATTTAGAACCGTTGTGTTTTGATTGATTACAAATTTTAATACCGAATTCCCTTTGGCATTTGTTTTAATTTTACCCAACGTTTGTTTTGCCGAAACTTTGTTCCCTACAGAAACCGAAACGCTACTTAAATTACTATACGCGGTAAAGAAATCTCCGTGACGGACCAGTACCGTATAAGTATTTGTAGTTTGAGACACTTGCACGCCAGAAACTTCGCCAGCAAAAACAGCACGCGCCGAAGAACCAGAATCTGTAGTGATGTCGATTCCACTATTATGAATCACAATATTGCTATAATCTGGATGTGGCTGATCTCCGTATCCAGTGGAAATATATCCTTTTTCTGTTGGCCAAGGCAATTGCCCTTTATTAGCTTTAAAACTGTCTGACGATAATTTCCCCTCAGGCGTTAATTCAATTTTTGTAGAAGAAACCGGTGCTGTTTTCACAGGCGCTGTGTTCCCTGAAGCCGTTGCTGCGGCTTTTTTCTTAGCCGCATTTTTTTTGTTTTCTGCAGCAATCGCATCGTTTATCATTTTCTTGATTTTTTTATCGATGGATTTTCTTTCTTTATCCATTTTAGCGATATCGGCTGCGATTTTTTTCTTGTCTTTTTGTATACGTTTTGCCGTTGCTACTTTTTCTTGTTTTAGTTTTTCGTGTTCGGCTTTGATTTTTGTTTTTTCTACAATAACTACTTCTTTTTCTTTTTTGTTGGTTTGCAGTTCGCCAACAGCTACTCCTAATCTTGCTTGTTTAATTTTAATTTCTTCTGCTTGACGTTTTCTGTAACCTGCATATTGTTTCATATATTGTACTCGCTTGTAAGCTTGTAAAAAACTAGTAGAAGACAATACAAACATAAATCTACTTTGTTCCGATCGGCTTTTATATGATTTCACAATCATTTTAGCGTAATCTTCTTTCATTATTTTTAAGTCTTTATTTAACTTATTTATTTCTAATTGTGTTAAATAAATATTGTCATCTAAAATTCGCGCTTGTTTAGCAATTGTAGAAATTATTTTTTCTGAAATTTTAATTTGGGCATCTTGTCCCGCAATTTCTTTCAAAACGGATTTTTCTTTTTTCTTTTCGTTCTGAAGTTTGGTTTTGGCTTCAGACAATTCTCTTTGTAATTGTTCTTTTCTTTGTTCTAATTTTTCTTTTTCATCAATTTGTGCTGTTGCTGAAAAGGAGAAAAATAGTACGAATAGGGCTAAAAGAAATTTGTTCATGCTTGAAATTTTTTTATAAAATTAATCTATTTTTATTTGAGAATAACCTTCTGGAATAGAATATGGAAACGATAAGGATTCATTAAACGTAATTTTTTTATATGCTACATTAATTTTTACTTGATTTTGTTGGTTGGCAATAATAGTAACGCCAGTTGGTAAAAATATATTGTCTTGATTTGTAAAAGAAGGATAAGTAACCAAAACGTTTCTGTTTTTTGAAATTTGATTGATAAATTGCTCTTTTAACAAATAATTAGCGGTTTCAAAACGAAATAATTTTTCAATATCTGCTTGTTTTTTAGATTTTAATTGGAACAAATTAGCTACTATTTCTGCTATAAAAACTTCTTTGGTTAAATCATCAATTGGTCGTCCTAGTAACAAATTTTGCACTTTTTGAAAATCTAAATCGGTTCCTATCATTTTAGTTAATATAGAATAATTGCCATCAAAAAAGGTGTTATTTGTTTTTTCATAATAACTTACTCTAGAAGGCGTAATGAGTGCTTTTGCCATTGGAATACCGAAAAATTTTAGATTGATCCAAATCACTTCATCTTTCTTAATTCGGATATCTGCACCAATGGAAATAGTTTGTTTTTGATCTTCATAATCCGCAGCAGAACGAATAGAAAGCGTTTGAAAATCTACTTTATTTTCATAATGTTTTTCAATAATATCTTTAGCCATATTATCTACAACTACTTCTTTAGCAACGGGTTGTTCTATGACTGTTTTTTTCGTTTTACACGAAACAAAAACAAGTGCTATTATCAAGAATGCGAAAAAATTTTTCATATTATTTTTTTGAAATTACATCTAATCTTTTTTGATAGGTTTGTTTCATTTTTGTATCCGATAATCCATCGGCACAAATTATAAATTGTTTGCAAAAGCCAGCTTCTAAATTTGGATCATCAATAACATAATCAATTCCCATTTCTAAAAAATCTTTTGCTTTATTGTAGTTTTTTAAGTTGTTGTTTCCTTTTCCGGCGTAATAATATAAATTGGCTTTAGTTGGAAATAAATCAATATATGCTTCTGATTTTTTTGCCATTTTTTCAAATTCCTTATTGAAATCGTAAATATTTAGAAGTAAATCAATAGCTTCAATGTCATTTTCTTTAGATTGTTCCATGTATTTTTGAGCCAAATCAAAATTATTTTTATTGTAAAAAAACTTTCCTAATTCTTTATGAACATCCATTCCAACTGTGTTGTCAAAGAACGTCAGAGTGTTATCAATTTCGGTTAGTAATTGCGGATTTTTTGTAGCAAAAATTAAATATTCGTTTAAAACGCGTTGTTTAATTTTTAAATCAATTTTAATGCTTTTTACCACTCTTTTATAGGATGCTGTAGCTTTAGGAATATCATTTACATCAATGTGAAATTTGACCAAACTCACATGAACTAAATCCGAATTAGGCAATTCTTTTTCTAACAACAAAGCCGTTTCAAATGCTTTATTTTCTTGGTTATTTGATGAATACTGATAAATTAAATCAATATAATTCTGTTCTACTTTAGGATTGTTTTTTATGGCTTCAACTAAATCGTTTACATTTGATTTTGTTCCTTTTTGCATGCTCTGAATTTGCATTTGATAGGATTCCATAGCTTTGGACAACGTTCCTTTGCTTTCGATTTCATTAATTACAATTCTGGCCTTGTCAAATTGTTGGGTATTCATGTATAACGACGCCAGGTCTTCTTTCATATTGGCATCAAAAGTGACTAATTTTTCAACAATGACTATTGCTTTTTCATACGCTTTTGTTTGATAATGTACATCGTACAAACCATTCCAATACCAACGTTGTTTGGGCTCTAAATCGACTGCTTTTTGAAACGCATTTTCTGCTTCTATATACTTTTTTTGAGCTAAATAATTTACCCCTAACTGATAATAAATTTCTGGGTTTGAAGGTTCTTTTAGCAAACATTTTTGTAAGGCAATAATAGCTTTGTCATAATTTTCAATAGCTTTTTCTTTTAAAGCATCAAAAAAATTAGTTTCAAATTCATTTTCCGCAGTTGCAACTTCTTCTGGATTTATTTGTCCGAAAGAAATTTGAAAAATAAAAAGAAATGCTATTATTTTTTTCATATTTTGTTGTAAAATAAAAGAATATCAAAAATTATTCCATTGTGGAATAATCGCCTAAACTAACGCTAGTGAAATCGCCATTATAATTTACATGATTTCCAATCATAGCGTTATCTAATTTTGCATTCTTAATATGCGTGTGTGTTTGAATTAAACTGTTTTTGATTTTACTATTTTGAATATGTGATCCTTTTCCAATTGAAACATTTGGTCCGATAACCGAATCAATAATTTGCACTCCTTCACCAATAAAACAGGGAGGAATGATTTGTGAATTATCTAAACGCACATCAGCAGCCACTAAATCTTCTCCATCTTGATGTAAAAAACCTAACATTCTATTATTGGTGTCCACAGTAACATCTTTATTTCCGCAATCCATCCATTCATCCACTTTTCCTGGTACGAATTTCATACCTTTTGCCATCATTTGTTTGATACCATCATTAATTTGGTATTCACCACCGTGAATAATGTTATTGTCTAAAACGGCTTGCAATTCGTTCTTTAAAACCGCAGCATCTTTAAAGTAATAAATTCCGATAACGGCTAAATCAGATACAAATTCCTTAGGTTTTTCTACTAACTCCACAATTTCGTTAGCTTCATTTAAGTTAATTACACCAAATGCTTCTGGTTGATCCACTTGTTTTACCCAAATTACGCTATCGGCAGTGGCATCTAATTCAAAATCGGCACGAATTAAAGTATCTGCATAAGCAATAACTGCTGGTCCGGATAATGAATCCTTCGCACACATTATTGCGTGACCTGTTCCTAAAGCTTCATTTTGGTAATAAATGGTTCCTTTTGCTCCAATTTTTGTAGCAATTGCAAGTAGATCTTTTTCTACTGTTGCGCCGAAACTTTCGTGAATAATAAACGCTACTTCATTAATTGGTTGATTAATTACTTTTGCAATATCTTCTACTAAACGATGTACAATTGGTTTTCCTGCAATTGGAATTAATGGTTTAGGAATGGTTAATGTGTGTGGGCGAAGACGTGAACCACGACCAGCCATTGGTACTATTATTTTCATTTTATATATATTTAAAACTTCAAAATTCGTTATTCAAAATTGAATATTCAACATTTTTTAACTTGGAATTTTGAATGTTGAAGTTTTATTTCACTCCTGTACTTCCAAATCCGCCTTCTCCGCGAGACGTTTCTGTTAATTCTATTGTTTCTTGCCATTCGGCGCGTTCGTGTTTGGCGATGATGAGTTGTGCGATGCGTTCTCCGTTTTCAATTGTAAAATCTTCATTGGATAAATTTACTAAAATAACCCCAATTTCGCCACGATAATCGGCATCCACTGTTCCAGGTGAATTTAAAACCGTAATCCCTTTTTTAAAAGCCAAACCACTTCTTGGTCGAACTTGCGCTTCATAACCAATTGGTAATTCTATAAAAAGGCCCGTTTTAACTAACGTTCTATCTAATGGTTTTAAGATTATTGATTCTGTTAAATTCGCACGTAAATCCATTCCTGCAGAAGCATTCGTTTCGTAGTTAGGTAATGGATGTTGTGATTTATTAATAATTTTTATTTGCATTGTTTTATTTTTTTAAGTGCGCAAACTCTGTTTATTTTCGTTTTATCAATTTTAAAATTACTTCTTTTTCATTTTTGTAAATATAATAACTAAAGCCAATGATTGCAAGTATTCCGAAAACATAAGTTTCTCTTAGTTCTTGAACATAAAACGAAATACAAGCCAAAGTAATCGATGCAAAAAGATAGGTTAAAATCTTTTTCATTTCAAATGGAATTGGGTATTTTTCTTTTCCTAAATAATACGAAATCACCATCATACTTCCGTAGGCACAAATAGTGGCAGTTGCTGAACCCAAATAACTCAAGTTGAATTTTACTATTAAAATATAATTCATACTTAACGTAATTAGGGCACCAATAGCGGAAATATAAGCGCCAATTATGGTTTTATCAATTAACTTATACCATACCGACAAACTGGTGTAAATCCCTAAAAAGAAATTCGCGATTATGATTAATGGTACTATTGACATAGCTTCCCAATATTCCGGTTGTCTTACTAAAAAGAATTTAACAACATCTGCAAAAACTACAACCACTAACAAAATTAATGAACCTAAGATTACAAAATATTTAGTAATTGTAGCGTAGGTTTGAGGGGCATTATCATTTCCAGCTTGACTGAAGAAAAACGGCTCAATTCCCAATGTATAAGCAGTACGAAACAAAACCATAAACAATCCAATTTTGTAACAAGCTGAATACGCGCCAACTGCCGCCTTTGCGGTTGTAGGATCTAACCATTCTGATAATAGAATTTTATCTAAATGCTCATTGATTCCAAAAGCCAAACCTGCAAATAATATTGGCCAACCATATTGCAGCATTTTTTTCCATAGTTCCGTATTAAAAAACCAGTTGGGTTGAAAATAATGCGGCATAAATAATACAAAAGTGAATAAACTCGCCATTAAATTCGACAAGAAAACATATCCAATTTGATAGTCTTCCACATAAAATGAACTCCAAAAACCTTGCGGATTGGCTTGTGCTAATTTGGGTAATATTGCCAATAAAAACACGTTTAATAACAAATAAATAAGTACATTAGAAATTTTTAGCACAGAATACCTAATTGGTCTTTGCTCGGCGCGAAGCTTAGAAAACGGAATAATAACAAGCGCATCGAAAGCTAAAATCCAAATGGCATAGTTTACGTATTCTTTATCTATGTTTAATAAACCTGCCAATGTTTTTTGAAATAATAATGCTACTGATAAAAATAAAATGGTGCTCCAAAAAATAGAAACCGTAGCGGTACTAAGTACTTCTTTTTTATTTTGCTTCGCCAGTTCGCTATTGCTCGTGTCTTCTTTATGATAAAACCTAAAAAAAGCGGTTTCCATTCCGTAAGACAAAATCACATTGAAAAATATCATATAGGCTAACAGAATAGTAATTTCTCCATAGGCTACTTTTGGCATTAAGTCCGTATGTAAACCTACCAATAAAAAACTCATTATTCGAGGCAATACGGTGGCAATACCGTAAATAAGGGTTTGTTTAAGAAGTTTTCTGTTTGAACTCAATTTATTTTCTTTTAAAGAACAAAAATAGTTAATTATTTTTTGGTTTAACTGATGGATAAGCTAACATTGGTAATTCTTTTACGTCGTTTACAATTACAACAGCTTCCTTGCCGCTTATTTTGAAAAAAATCTTAGCCTGATTGGGATTTAAATTGGTAATAATTGTATCCGTTTGTACTGTTTCAGACTCATTATCAAAAGTTTTAATTGACGCTTGATATGATAGATCATTTAATTTTGTGATATTTCCTTCTCTATTTTGAAATTGAATTTTTATTAAATGTGTGTTTTCAGGTATACTTTTAAGTAATTTAATATTAATAATAATGCCCCCACCTGCTCCTTTTATGCCGCCAACCCAATTTTGATAGGTTACTTTTTCGATATATTGTTTGGTCTCTTGTGGTGCTTTATTAGAAGAACAAGAAACTAAATTCAAAAACGCAATTGCGAACAGTCCAAATATTTTCATTTATTATTCAATATTTTAACAAAATGGAATCCTTTTGGATGAAATCCGTGATTGATATAAAATTTTCCAGCGGTAAAATTGGTAGTAAAAGCATCCAAACAAATTTGATTGGCCCCTTCTTTTTCAGCAATTTTATGTACTTCTTCAATTAATATATCACCAATTTTTTTACCTCTATAATCTTCATCTACTACAAAACTATCGATTTCAATGTATTTACCAGACCATAATTTTGTTCCAATCCAAACACCAGTTAACGCCATAGTTTTATTATTTTTTATTACAATTATTTGTTGGTAATTTGCTTTCAGCATCTCATCTAAAAGTGTGTCATATTCTTCAACGGTAAAATCAGGATATAATTGTTTTACAATATCCAATTGGGCTAACATTTCTGATTTTTGAGTTAAAATACGAATTTCCATTACTTTTTATCTAGTAAATTTTCATTAAATAAGTCTAAAATTCTTCGGTATTCATCTACCCAAGAATAGGTTTTTTGAAATCCGTGCGCTTCTACTGGAAAAACAGCTAAATCCCAGTCTTTTTTACCAAGTTCAATAAAACGCTGTGTCATTCTTACAATATCTTGAAATTGTACATTATCATCAACCATTCCGTGAAGCATTAACAACTTATCTTGTAAATTATCCGCAAAATAAATTGGCGAACTTTTTTTGAAAGCTTCTGGATCAGTTTCAGGAAAATTTAAAATATTTGCGGTGTATCCTTGGTTATAATGCGCCCAATCTGTAACCGAACGCAATGCTGCACCAGCTTTAAATTCACCAGGTTTGGTTAATAATCCCATTAGCGTTATAAATCCACCATAAGATCCGCCGTAAATACCAACTTTATTAGCATCAATGCCTAACTTTTCCACTAAATATTTTTTCCCATCTAATTGATCCGATAAATCTTTTCCTCCCATATGACGGTAAATTCCAGTTCTGAAATCGCGTCCGTAGCCATCACTTGCACGGTAATCTATATCTAAAACCGTATAGCCTAAATCGGTTAACAAATTATGAAACATATATTCTCTATGGTACGTACTCCAATACTTGTGTGCATTTTGCAAATAGCCCGCTCCGTGAACAAATAGAATAGCAGCTTTATTTTTATTTTCTGATTTTGGCTGATACACTCTGGCGTAAACATCCGTTCCATCAGTTGCTTTATACGAAATGACTTCCGGCGTTTTCCAATTGTATTTGTTGAAAGCAGTAGAAGTTGAAACCGTAATTTGTTTTAATATTGGATTGGATTTGTTTTCTGCAAGATATATTTCCCAAGGTTTGTTGCTAAATGAATATCGTATTGCCAATTGGGTTTCATCTGGTGATAACTCGACTTCATAAGCGCCATCACCAGTAAGAATAGGTGTTTTTTTACCAGTCGAAATATCTAATTTATAAAACGAACGATTTCCAGGATGCGTTTCGGTAGTTGTAATATAAAAAGAATTAGATAATTTTGATAAAACTACATCGCGAACTTCCCATTTACCTTGTGTGACTTGTGTTTTCTTTTTTGTTTCCAAATTGTAGGTATACAAATGAGAAAAACCTGTTGCTTCAGATTGAAAATAAATGGTTTTGTTGTCGGCTAAAAAACCTAACGTTCCATTGCTGAAATTGTACCCTGGAATTCCTGGACCGCCAATCCAAGCTTCATCGTGTTGGTACTCTAATTCGGAAACCGTTGCGTCATTTAAGTTTAATTGTAGAATCCAACGGTCTTTATTATCTAAGCTTCTGGCTTCAAAAACAGCTAAATTCCCCAATGCATTATATATTGGCGCTTGTATCGTAATTGCTTTTTCAACTGGTTCTAAATTTTTTAAGTTTTCGTATTCTTGATAATAGTTTGGAAAGGTTTTTATCCCTGTTAAATTTGAAAAAGAAATTTGAAATACAGTATCTTTCTCAATATTATAGACATACATTTTATGTTTGCTGTTATTGTTTATAGACACTTTTTCTCGTGCCGTTTTACTTTTTGTGTATCCATCAGAAGTTATAAAACTTTCAACTTTTGTGTCTTTAGCAGTTGGGTATTCCGATAGATTATAAGTTATAAACTTTCCGTTTGGACTAATTTTTATAGCTTCTAAAGTAGTTGCGCCATAAAAAATTTCAGAAGGAGACTTTAGTTTTTTCTCTTCAGATTGGGTTTTATTCCATTCTGATTTGGCTTTTTCTTCGTTTACAAATTGAAACAATTCTTTTTGCTGTAAGTTTAGAAAATTTTCTTTATTAGAATCAGATGAAGCGGTTCCAGATTTAAAATTTGTAAGTTGAAGTAATTGAAAATTCTTTACATTTAATTGATAGAGATTATTATTTTGTTGAAAATAAATTATATCCGGGTTACTACTTCTTTGAACCGAATTGATAGTTGAAGTTGTTTGAAGAACTAATTTATTTTCTTTCATTTTTTTATGATATGAAAATAGTGCTCCTTGATTGGTGTAATATACAACATCAAATTTTTCTTGCCCTTGATATGAAATATTCGAAAAGTTTAAGGCTTCTTTTACTATTAATTTTGGTTGAGAAAAACCTTTCTGCCAATAATATGTTTTATCTCCAATTTCATTGTTTGGATTCCACTCAAAATAAATAGTTTTTCCATCTATCGACCAACGTTGATTGGAAGGTTGATGACCAATAAATTCGTTCCCTTTCATTATTTCTTCTAATTGAAGATTTTGTGAAATTATAAGAGAACTAAATAGTAAAAAAAGCGCAGTAATAATATTTTTCATATCAAATCGGTTTATACAAATATATAATTTTTTTCGCCACGGATTAAACCGATTAAAAGGATTTAAAATTTATTTGGCAATTGGTGCAAATAAAAAAAGTCCCAATACATTGGGACTTTTAGAAGTTAAAAACAGTAAATAAAATTAATTATTTAATGCTTCCGCACCACCAACAATTTCTAAGATTTCTCCTGTAATTGCAGCCTGACGTGCTTTGTTATATGTTAATTTCAATTGATTTCTTAAATCAGTTGCGTTATCTGTTGCTTTGTGCATTGCTGTCATACGTGCGCCGTGTTCTGCCGCGAAAGAATCTCTAACTGCTTTATACAATTGCGTTTTTAACGATTTTGGTATTAATTCTAATACAATTTCTTCTTTTGATGGTTCAAAAATATAGTCAGATGAAATAGCAGCAGCGCCTTTAATTGGTGCTAATGGCAAAAATTGTTCGTTTACAACATTTTGTGTAGCTGCATTCACGAACTGATTGTAAACCAATTCTACTTTATCATACTCGCCATCTAAAAATAAATGCGTTAATGACTGAGCTATTTCTGCTGTATTATCGAAAGTTAAATCGTCAAAAATATCACTTCTGTTAGCTATTACATAGTTTGTTTTGTGTAAACCATCATTTGCTTTTTTACCAATGGCAAAAATACCAACATTATCGTGACCGTATTTTTCAGTTAAAACTTTAACTTGTTTTAATACATTTGAATTTAAAGCACCACATAATCCTCTGTTTGAAGTAATAGCAACAACTAATACTTTTTTCACTTCTCTTTGCGTAGTATAATTAGCCGCGACATCACCTTCTAAAGAAGCACTTAAACTTTGAATTAACTCGGTTAATTTTTCAGAATAAGGTCGCATTGCCGTAATAGCATCTTGTGCTTTTTTTAATTTAGCAGCCGAAACCATTTTCATAGCAGAAGTGATTTGCATCGTGGACGATACAGATACAATTCTATTACGTATTTCTTTTAAATTTGCCATTTTTATTGGGTATTGGGTTTTGGGTTTATGGTGTTGGGTATTCGTTTAACCAAATACCCAATACCTTTTTCCTTATACCAAATTAATTAGTATTTTGCAGAAATTTCTTTTGCAACAGCCTCAAGTACATTTGTGATGTTATCATCAAATTTACCAGCTTTTAATGCATCTAAAACGTCTTTATGTTTTAAAGTTAAGAATTGAATGTAATCTTTTTCAAATTCTTTTACTTTATTTACAGGAACATTTCTTAATAAGTTTTTTGTTCCCGCATAAATAATTGCTACTTGATTTTCAACAGCAAACGGATCATTTAAACCTTGTTTTAAGATTTCCACGTTACGTTTTCCTTTTTCAATTACATTTAAAGTAACCGCATCTAAGTCAGATCCAAATTTCGCGAAAGCTTCTAATTCACGGAATTGTGCTTGGTCTAATTTTAAAGTACCCGATACTTTTTTCATGGATTTAATTTGTGCATTACCTCCAACACGAGATACAGAAATACCTACGTTAATGGCAGGACGAACTCCAGAGTTGAATAAATCACCATCTAAGAAAATTTGTCCATCCGTAATCGAAATTACGTTTGTTGGGATATATGCAGAAACGTCACCCGCTTGTGTTTCGATAATTGGTAACGCTGTTAATGAACCACCACCTTTTACAATTCCTTTTAAAGAATCTGGTAAATCATTCATGTTTTTAGCAATTTCGTCATCGTTAATTACTTTACAAGCTCTTTCTAATAAACGAGAGTGTAAGTAGAAAACGTCTCCTGGATAGGCTTCACGTCCTGGAGGTCTTCTTAATAATAAAGATACTTCACGGTAAGCAACAGCTTGCTTAGATAAATCGTCATAAATAATTAATGCAGGACGACCTGAATCACGGAAGTACTCACCAATTGCAGCACCTGCCATAGGAGCATATACTTGCATTGGTGCAGGGTCAGAAGCATTAGCAGCTACAATAACGGTGTAAGCCATTGCGCCTTTTTCTTCTAATGTTTTTGCTATTGATGCAACAGTAGACGCTTTTTGTCCGATTGCAACATATATACAGAATACGGGTTGACCCGCATCGTAAAATTCTTTTTGATTTAAGATGGTATCCAAACAAACTGAAGATTTACCAGTTTGACGGTCACCAATAACCAATTCACGTTGTCCACGTCCAACAGGAATCATGGCGTCGATAGCTTTGATACCCGTTTGTAAAGGCTCAGTTACTGGTTGACGGAAAATAACTCCAGGTGCTTTACGCTCTAAAGGCATTTCGAATAATTCGCCACCTATTGGTCCTTTACCATCAATTGGGTTTCCTAATGTATCCACCACACGGCCAACCATTTGTTCACCAACTTTTAAAGACGCAATTCTGTTAGTTCTTTTTACGTTAGAACCTTCTTTAATTCCTGTTGATGGTCCTAATAAAACCACACCAACATTGTCTTCTTCTAAGTTCAATACGATTGCTTCTAATCCGTTGTCGAATTGAACTAACTCACCGTACTGAGCATTTGATAAACCATATACACGAGCAATACCATCACCAACTTGTAGTACAGTACCTACTTCTTCTAACGTAGCGCCAGATTGAAAATCTGATAATTGTTTCTTTAATATTGCTGAAATTTCAGCTGGTTTAATTTCTGCCATTTTATATATATTTAATGGTATTTATTTAATATGTAAATTCTCTTTTTAACTGTTGTAATTTGTTTGCCACAGAGGCATTATATTGTTTGTCGCCAATTCTTAAAACAAAACCTCCAATAATGGAAGGATCTACTACGTTTGTAATAGAAATCGTGTTTGAAGAAAATTCTTTCAACTTATTTGTTACTTGTGCTTCTAATTCGGCAGTTAACGGAACAGCTGTAGTAACAACTGCTTGCTCAATACCGCTAGCCATATCAAATAATGTATTGAATTGAAAAGTAATTGCAGACAAAATTTCAAATCTTTTATTTGCTTCTAACAATTGAAACAAACCTTTAGTTTCTGCTTGTAAAGATGGAAATATTTCCGTTAATGCATTCATTTTTATCGTTCCATTTACAATAGGATTGGATAAAAAATCGTGTAACTCGTTATTTTCTTTAATTGCGGCACCAATAGTTTTCATATCGTTATTTACAGCTAAAGCGGTATTGCTTTCTGTAGCGATATCTATAATTGCTTTTGCGTATCTAATCGCAGCTCTTGACATAACTTTGGATTAGTTTAATTTAACATCAGCTAACATTTTCTCTACTAATTTAGTTTGAGATTCTTTGTTAGATAATTCTTCTTTTAATAATTTTTCAGCGATTTCTAAAGACAATGAAGATACTTGATTTTTAATTTCAGCCACTGCATTATTTTTTTCGCTTTCGATTGTAGCTTTTGCTTGCTCAATCATTTTTGCGCCTTGAGATTGTGCTTCAGATTTGGCATCAGCAATCATTTTTTCTTTGATAGCAGTTGCTTCTTTAATCATTGTATCTCTTTCAGCACGGGCTTCATCTAATAATTTTTGGTTATCCGATTTTAAAGCCATCATTTCTTTTTTTGCATTTTCTGCCGAAAGAATAGCTTCTTTAATACCTTCTTCACGTTCGTTTACTGCATCTAAAATAGGTTTCCAAGCAAACTTTTTTAGTAAAAGGATTAATCCTACGAATAAAACTGTTTGCAAGATAAATAAACCAAATGAAAATTGACCTAATAATTCTTCCATTATATATAGTGTTTAATTTTAATTTTCAATGTAAACAATTGTTGCAACCAACCGTTACAACAATTGTTTGTTTTAATTATTTTACTGCGAATAACGCAGCAAAACCAATTCCTTCAATTAACGCTGCTGCAATAAGCATAGCCGTTTGAATTTTTCCAGACGCTTCTGGTTGACGAGCAATAGCATCCATTGCTGATCCACCAATTCTACCGATACCTAAACCAGCACCGATAACGATTAATCCAGCTCCTACAAGGTTAAGAGTTCCTTCCATAATGTATATATATTTAATTAAACATTCAATTTATTAATGATGCGCTTCCTCATCATGGTGATGTTCTTCTTTTGCAGCTCCAAAATATAAAGCCGTTAACATCGTAAAAATATAAGCTTGTAATAAAGCTACTAAAATTTCTAATATGGATAATACAAAAGCCAATACAAATGATAACGGACTTCCGATCGGACTACTAAACGTATACATTAACGCAATGATACTCATTAAAACCACGTGACCAGCTAACATATTCGCGTATAAACGAATCATTAACGAAAATGGTTTGATAATAGTTCCTAAAAATTCAATAGGTGCTAAAATAATTTTCATTGGTACTGGCACGCCTGGCATCCAGAAAATGTGACCCCAATAATTTCCATTAGCAGTAAACGTTGTAATTAAATAAGTAATGATAGCTAAGGAAGCCGTAATTGCAATATTTCCTGTTACGTTAACTCCAAGTGGCGTTAAACCAAACATATTTAAAAACCAAATAAAGAAGAAAACTGTCAATAAATGACTCATATATTTTTTATAATGTTTCTCTCCAATATTAGGAATTGCGATTTCATCTCTGATGTAAAGAACTAAAGGCTCGAAAAATCTTCCTACTCCTGTAGCAATACCACCATTTTTACTGTATGATTTACCTAAATTTCTAAAAATCATAAACATTAATAAAGCCACGATTAAAATCATTACAATACTTTTTGTGATAGAAAAATCGATAGGTTTTGTATTTGTAGTATGGTGTTTTTCATCCACATTGAAAGTTCCTTTTGCGTCTGTATTATAAATCATTCCATCATGGTGATTTATCGCAAAATATTTTCCGTTTGATTTGGCAACAGCTTCACCATGGTGAAATTCAGACGACATGAAAAAATGTAATCCATCTTCCCATAAAATTACTGGCAAAGGAAAACCAATATGTGTTTCATGACCAGATGCTTTTCCATAAGAAAATAGATGAAAATCATGAGAATCTAATAAGTGATGTTGAATGAATTCCGCTCTTTCTTCTTGCGCTTTCATTTCTTCCGAAACCACTTCTTTAGTTGTGGTACCTTCATGATTTACAACTTCAGAACGCGCTGGTTTTGCAACGTGACTTGCATCTGCATTAGCAAAAGTAACTACAGGCAAAACTGCAAAAATTGTGGCTATAAATAATTGAATTGTTTTTCTTGAAATCAACATAAAATATATATTCTAAAAAATAATGTCCTAAAAATTTTTGCAAAGGTATATTTTTTCTTTAAATTACAATACTAGAAAATTACTTTTTTTACCAAATTATTCAAAATTAAATTGGTTTATTGTTTTTTATTCAAAATACCTATTGTTATTATCGTTTCAATTATTAAAAAACTCATAAAAACAATCAGACAATTTGTTCTTTCAATTTGATTATTTGGTAGGTTTAATATTGGTTTGATGATAAAATAAACCATCCCAGTTTTCACAAAAGTCGCCATCATAAATACCATTCCTGTATTGTCAAAGCTCTTTTCTGAAACTTTTTTTACAATAAATAATATTAGGATTGAAAATACAAAAAACAATAAAAATAAAAAGGTAATTGTAAATTGAAATTTTTCTTCAGCTTGTTTCAAAGTAGGAATCAAAAAAACCAAACGATTGAGCGCATATAACGAAAGTGTAAAGAAGAAAATTCGTTTAAAAAACAAAATATTATTTTTCATTCTTACTCATTTGGTTCACTTGGCGAATTACATTATACAAGGCTAAGAAAACGCCTACAACTGTAAAAATTTTTACATAGTTTTCGGATTGGTATTTTTCGTCTAAATATTGACCTAAATAGGCAAACAAAAAAATAACTACTCCCATTTGTGCCGGAATACTTATTAATTGCATCCATTTATTTAACGGTTTTAACTTTGTATTTTGTGGCATTTTAGTCTGAATTTTAGACAAAACTTATTTTGATTTCATTTCACAACTGGCTTCAAAAATGGCACCAGGTTCTATGGCTAATTTACCCACGGTAACTTCACCAGAAATTTTGGCTGTTTTTTTGATTCCTAACATTTCTTCCACCACTAATTTACCATTGAACTTGCCTTCAATATCTATATTTTTACAAGTAATATTACCTTCTACTTTACTTTTAGGACCTAATACAATTTTTCCATTGCAAGTAATATCGCCAATTAATTCACCGTCTAATCGTAAATCGGCTGAAGAAACTATATTACCTGTAATAATAGTTTGTTCTACAATTCGATTTGTCTTACCTAATAAATCATAGTCTGATTTTGGCATACTTATTTGATTTTAGCTAGATATTCTTCTAAATTTTTATTCACCTGAACTACTTTATAATCTTCATTTGAAATTATAATTGGTGTGTCTTTTAGTTTGTAATCTTTATGCTCTTTCAGATAATTAGCAACGGATTCTGCAGTTACTTTATTTAATATTCCATGTAAAACAATCATGTTTTTATCTACCTTATAAATATCATTTGACACGCTGACTTTCCTATCGCCAGATACTTTAGCATATTGGTTTAATTTCTCAATTAAATTTTTATGTGAAATCTCATTAGGATAATTGGTCACAAAAACCAAATTATAAGTTTTAGCTGTAGCTCCAAATTGTAGAGCTTCAAGAGCTGGAATATCTGAACTTAATATTGACTCTATTTTTTTTGTTTCGTCAGCTTTTGGATAGTTTTTTACCATTTTTTGAAGCGCCTGTTTATAAGCCGAAAGCCCAAATAACCTCGCAGAAATTTTTGCTTTTAACATATCAAATTTTGCGTTTAATTCATCTCCGTCATATTTTTTTAGTAAAGCATCAATTTCTAAATTCGCTTCTCTAAACCATCCTTCTTCTACTTTCTTATATAGCAAATTAAATTCAGAA
>Ga0164294_10000748_pt1 | contig 30804 bp, 30 predicted proteins | sample GEODES005metaG_FD_111479 | JGI IMG/M metagenome (GOLD analysis project Ga0164294, IMG submission 111479) | Oligotrophic lake water microbial communities from Sparkling Lake, Wisconsin, USA - GEODES005 metaG | ecosystem: Environmental > Aquatic > Freshwater > Lake | place: USA: Sparkling Lake...
TCTCGCGAACTTCCATTCTTTATCCAATGGCTAACCGCTGATCACCCATCACAAGATGGAAAAGCAGTTGCTGCAATTGAGAAGATTACGATTGCTGACACTGATCAACTATCAGACTCATGGTTTAAGCCAGAGATTCTTGCTGGATTAAATGGTACAGATATTGAGTTCATCGATCCATCATCAAACGAGGGTGAGTCGGGGATTGTTGCGGTGCACTTGATGACGCCTAGCGGTGTTGTGAGGTTGGATTAAGAGTAAAGTCAAAGGCGATTAAACCGCGTCTCGCTTCCTGCTTGAATCTTTAGGATAGGGTCAATTCTATGACTTCGAAGAAGCGTAAAGCTGCTTTTCAAAATGTAGTGTTCCAGACTTACTCTGGCACCCAAGAGTTATTAGACACTGAAGTGGGTCTGCCTGGCTACAGTAATGAAATTGTCCGAAAGTTCTTTTTCAAAATGGACTTACAGGATCGGATAGTTTCTAAGAAGGGCAAATTTCTTGAATTTGGAGCAGGAACAGGTTTTCTGGCTGAATTATTTAGATCTCGGTTTCATATCGAACCTGATTGCATTGAGCTGGATCCAGATTTAGTCACTCTCATTAAAGAGAAAAAATTTAAATGCTTTCAATTCTTAAAAGAAACTCCACAGAATTATTCAGCTATTTATACGTCGAATGTGCTTGAACACATCGAAGACGATTCCGCAATTTTGAAAGATCTTTTTGAAGCTTTGGAAAATGGAGGGGTAATTGGGATCTACGTTCCCGCTCATCCTTTTTTGTATTCGACAATGGACAAAGAGATTGGTCACGTTCGCCGTTATACGCGCTCCGAACTTAGAAACAAAGTTCAAAATGCAGGTTTTACGATTCAATCATTAACTTACGATGAATTTATAGGCTTCTTTGCTTCCATGTTTGTTAAAGTTGTCGGATACAAAAATAGTGCCAATCTTGGTTCAAAAAGTAGTCTCGTAATTTACGATAAAATGATTTACCCAATTAGTCGAATTCTTGATTTCTTGGGCTTCAGGTTTGTCTTAGGAAAAAACTTGATTTTGATTGCAGCCAAGCCACTTAAATAGAATAATCAAAATAGAGGCAGCCAACATTTGGCAATTTAAGTGAGTCTCTTACCCTGTAAAAATTGATTTTGAGTACGAACCAAGTAGTCCAAAACTCTGTTTCTAGTCTAAATCTATGGATACGAGAATCTGCTTGATAGGCTTTAGGAATGAAAAGGGAGCCTAATGGGGATATCGCGATATCAATCGTAATTCCAGTCTACAAAGAGGAATTAAATATTACCCCCTTTCTCAATCGCTTAAATCCCGTACTAGAAAAAATCTCTGGAACTTTTGAAATTATTTTCGCACTTGATCCAAGCCCTGATAAAACCGAGCAAGTAATTTTAGAAAATACAACAGCGAACCGAAATATAAAGCTCATTAAAATGTCGCGCCGATTTGGACAGCCTGCGGCGACCATGGCTGGTCTCGCGTATTCTTCGGGAAAGCGAGTTGTTGTTATTGATGTTGACCTCCAAGATCCACCAGAAGTGATTTTTGAACTAAGCAACAAGATGGACGAGGGCTTTGATGTGGTTTATGCAACCCGTCGGAACCGTGATGGTGAAACCTTTATTAAAAAGATTTTCGCAAAGTTTGGGTACAAAGTGATAAATTCGCTTAGCGATGTACAAATACCAAAAAATACTGGTGATTTTAGAATGATGTCACGCAGGGTAGTTGATGAGATTTGTGACCTCAATGAAAAACATGGATTCCTGAGGGGACTTGTTGCCTATGTTGGTTTCAATCAAACCGGAGTTTTGTATGATCGGGATTCACGCCATACAGGCAAGGGAAATTATAATCGGTATTTGGGCTCAATCCGAATTGGCCTTAACGGATTAGTTGGGTTTTCTGCTAAGCCTTTAAATATTATGTCTTTAGTAGGTGGAGGAATTGCAGGATTTAGTTTTCTACTTGGTGGTTGGTACTTGTTGCAGAAAATTCTGGGTGTTTCGTTAACTCCAGGCCTGTCGACGACCGTAATTCTCGTTAGTTTCTTCGCAGGGGTACAACTGCTCTCTTTAGGACTAGTGGGCGAATATGTCTCCAGAATTTATGATGAGGTAAAAAATCGCCCAATGTATATTGTGGAAAAGCGAGTGGGATTCGGTGAGTAATAACCCACTCAGACGAGTCGTTGTTACAGGTGCGGCTGGTTTTATAGGAAGTAATTTGGTCGATTCACTATTGAATCAAGGAATACAAGTGTTGGGTATTGATAATTTCAGTACTGGGAGAATTGAATTTCTTAAAGATGCGCTAAACAATCCAGAATTTACCTTATTGAAGGAAGACATTTATCTAGCCAATAATCTATCTACTGTATTTAACGGGATGGATGCAATATTTCACTTAGCAGCAAATGCCGATGTACGTTTTGGGCCGGATCGCCCGTCCTTAGATTTGGAGCAGAATACAATATCTACGCACAAGGTTTTGGAAGCTGCTCGTTTAGCAGGTGTCAGTAGATTCATATTTTCATCCACTGGCTCGGTTTATGGCGAAGCGGAGATTGTGCCTACTCCTGAAGATGCTCCATTCCCAATCCAAACTTCGCTTTATGGTGCTTCAAAATTGGCGTGTGAAGGAATGATTGCGGCTTATGCAGAGTCTTTTGGCATGCAAGTCTGGATTTTTAGATTTGTGTCCATACTGGGCCCTCGCTATACACATGGCCACGTTTATGATTTCTATAAACAGTTGCATGAGCATCCAGACACACTAACTGTTCTCGGAAATGGGCATCAAAAGAAGTCCTATTTACATGTGTCAGATTGCCTTGCGGCGATTCACATAGCGCTTAATTCTTCTTCTTCAAGAGTTAATATCATTAATCTAGGTGTTGACGGATATTGCGAAGTCCGCGACTCAATTGGCTGGATTTCAGACGAATTGGGACTAAAGCCCAAAGTCTCTTTTGGAGCAGAATCTAAGGGGTGGATAGGAGATAACCCATTAATTCATTTGGATATTAAAAGAATTCTAAAAATGGGTTGGGCTCCAAAATATTCAATTCAAGAGGGCGTCAGGGATACCGTTCAATTTTTACGCAAAAATCCCAACCTTTTGTAAATATACTCGGGTTTACTTACCTGGAAGACCTTGGATTCCATTAATCATGAAATAATCTCGCTATGAAGCATGTGACTTATATTTCTGGCGCGACTGGTTATGCAGGCTCAATGCTTTCTGACCACTTAGCAAGTCAAGGACTGGATCTGCTATTAAGTGCTAGAGATGGAGCGAAACTCCAAAAAGCAGTACACGATCTTTCTAGAAAATTTCCAACCATAAATGTTTATGGCATCCCATGTGATTTATCAAGGCCAGCATCTTGGGATTTGAGCTCTGCAAACATTAAGGATTTTCAAGTTCGCAATTATATAAATTGTGCTGGAATTCAGGGGCAATTGGGGGCAGGCTCTGAAATAAGTTATGAAGAGATGGCGCGTGTTTTTAATGTCAATCTCTTTTCATCCATTTATTTTACCAACTTGTTCATAAAAAATTTAAAACCAGGTAAAAATCTCTCAATTATTCATTTCTCAGGTGGAGGCTCCACTGGGCCACGGCCAATGTTTATGCCATATAGTCTTTCTAAAACCTCTCTTTTACGTTTTGTTGAGAACTTTTCGATTGAAAATAAGGATAGAGATATTAAAATAAATGCCATTGCTCCGGGAATAATGCCCTCTAAAATGCAAGAGCAGGTGATTAACACTCCAGGAATGCTCGGGACTGTTGATGAATTACTTGCACAAAAATCCCTTTCATCGAAGGAGTTACAGAATTCTAAACTCCTAGGATTATGCGACTTTCTATTGTCCGACAAGTCACAAGGCATAACTGGAAAATTAATAAGTGTCGAATGGGATAACTGGTCGGAATGGCCAAATTATTTAACTGAGTTAAAGTCTTCGGATCTTTATACACTGCGCCGTATTACAGGTCGAGACCGTGGTCAAAGCTGGGGAGACCTATAAATGAAGGCCGCAGTAATTGGTTGTGGATTAATTGGTCAAAAGAGGGCACTCGCTCTACCTAATTCAGTGCAATTAATTGGGTGTTTTGATGAGGTCGATTCCATAGCAACGAGTTTCGCAAAAGATTTTAACACCAGGGCTTTCTCATCAACGCAAGAGCTTCTCACAATGGAAGCTCTAGATTTTGTTGTGATAGCAACCAGGCATGATTCACTATCTACTATCGCTGTAGCCGCGTTAAATGCTGGTAAGCATGTTTTTATTGAAAAACCAGGAGCGATTAATCACCAGGAATTTATCAAAGTATGTCAGGCGGCAGACAAGAATAATTTAAGAGTTCACGTTGGGTACAACCACCGGTACCACCCTGCACTCAAGAGTGCTTATGAATTCTTTCAAAGTGGTTCTATCGGTGAAATTATGTTCGTGCGCGGTCGTTATGGTCATGGCGGAAGATTGGGGTATGAAAAGGAGTGGCGAGCAGATAAATCAAAATCTGGGGGTGGTGAGTTAATTGATCAAGGCACTCACCTCATCGACCTTTCTATTGGTTTCTTAGGCGAAGTTCAACTGGATTACGCAGCAACACCGACCTATTTTTGGGACATGTCTGTTGAAGACAACGCATTTATCTCCCTCAAAAATGAAGCTGGAAATATTGCCCAGCTTCAGGCTTCCTGCACTGAGTGGAAAAATATGTTCTCGCTAGAGATTTACGGGAAAACAGGGAAGCTGGAAGTTTCCGGCTTAGGTAGGAGTTACGGAATAGAAACCCTGACACATCATAAGATGGGCCCTGAACTGGGCCCACCTATTACCGAAACCTGGAGCTTTCCAGAACCAGACGATTCTTGGGCTTTGGAGATACAAGATTTCATTAATGACCTTCGGACTGGATCCAGGAACTCCGATAACCTTGGTTCATCACTCGAAGTCCTTCGGGTGATTGGTGAAATCTACTCGAGGACAAAAAAATGATAATTGCAAGAAGTCCTCTAAGAATTTCTTTAGGCGGTGGTGGCACCGATGTTCCATCTTATTATCAGGAGCATGAGGGATTTCTTTTAGCTGCGGCAATTGACCGATACGTATACGTCACGGTCATGAGACCATTCACTGAAGGCATATTTCTGAAATATTCTGAAATAGAGCAGGTCAAAAATGTTGTGGATGTTAAGCATCCGATTATGCGAGAAGTTTTAGCTGATCTTAAATTGAGAACCCCCCAAATCGAAATTACCACTCTTGCTGATATCCCGTCTGGAACAGGGCTGGGCTCCAGTGGAAGCTTTACCACAGCTTTAATCAAAGCTGTATACGCCCATTACCGAAAGAATATCCACCCTCAACAACTCGCTGAACTCGCTTGCCAGATTGAAATTGAAAAATTAGGCGAGCCAATCGGGAAACAGGATCAATACATTGCTGCCTATGGAGGAATAACTGAATTTACCTTTCATAGAGATGGTTCTGTTTCTTCAGCCCCATTAAATCTTAGTGTGCAAACTATTCATGATCTAGAAGACAATCTGGTTATTTTCTTCACGGGAATTTCCCGTTCAGCTGGCTCAATTCTGAAGGATCAAGTTGAGAAATCTAAAGCAAACGACATCAGCATGATTGACAATTTACACTTCACGAAAGATATCGGCCTTAGAAGCAAGGCGGCACTTCTTAAAAGTGATACATATAGCTTTGGTAAATTAATGGATGAACATTGGGAGCATAAGAAGTCTCGTTCAAACGGGATGTCAAATGAATTTATTGACAATGCGTATAACAAAGCATTAAAAGCAGGGGCAGTCGGTGGTAAATTGGTTGGGGCCGGGGGTGGTGGCTTTCTTATGTTTTATGCAAATGACAAGGAGCAACTTCGTAGCAAAATGTCAGAAATAGGATTGGAAGAAGTTAGATTTCAATTCGATTTTGAAGGCACAAAGGTCTTACTTTCCTAATGTTGCCTTTGGCTATCTTGGCAGGAGGTTATTCAACTCGTTTAGGTTCATTAACCAAAGATTTGCCAAAGTGCTTAGTTGAAATTAATGGTAGGCCATTTGTAGAATGGCAATTAGATTTATTGGTTGAGCGAGGCTATTCAGATTTTATATTCTGTATTTCTTATAAATCAGAAATGATTCAGGAGCATTTAGCAGATGGTAGCCACTGGGGCTCTAGGATACGATATTCAATAGATGGGGAAACTCAGTTGGGAACGGGTGGCGCTATTCAAAAAGCTCTACCCTTACTTGGGGATGCATTTGGCGTAATTTATGGAGATTCTTACTTGCCGATCGATTATTCAAACGTGGAGTCAGAATTCTTAAATTCAAATAGCCAGGGGTTTATGACTGTCTACAAGAATCAAGACCTACTTGATACTAGTAACGTTGAATACATCGGTGGAAAATTGATTAACTATGAAAAGGGCACTCACAATAGAAAAATGCATCACATTGACTACGGACTCACGTATTTTCGGAAAGAGGCATTTGAATCTAGGGGCAGTGAGGTCTCATTTGACCTCTCGAGTATCTGCCACCTACTTGCCAGCGAGGGGAAACTTGACGGATTTGAGGTTTTTCAAAGGTTTTATGAAATAGGCTCAGTGAATGGAATTAAAGACTTGTCTGAGTATTTAAGGAGAGTGCCCGGTGACTTATAGTAAGCAACATTTAGACGAGTCAATTGAGATCACGAAGGCTATTGATTCTGGAATAATTGAAAAAATCGTCGATTTACTTGCTGAAGTGAAGTCCACTGGGGGTCGACTTTTTGTATTAGGTGTTGGGGGAAGCGCAGCTAATGCAAGCCATGCAGTAAATGACTTTAGAAAATTGGCAGGAATAGAAACTTACGCACCGACAGATAATGTTGCCGAACTGACCGCACGAACAAATGATGAAGGATGGCAGACAGTCTTTTCTGGCTGGTTAAAAGTCAGCAAGCTAAACGCTAAAGATTGCCTGTTTATACTTTCCGTTGGTGGGGGAAATAAGGAAAAAAATATAAGCCCAAATTTAATTGAGGCAATAGACCTTGCGAAATCTGTTGGTGCGCGAGTAACAGGAATTGTTGGGCGTGATGGAGGTTATACGGCTGCAAATGCAGATATCTGTTTAGTTATTCCAACAGTGAATCCAATCACGGTGACCCCGCATTCGGAATCTTTTCAAGCAGTTGTCTGGCATTTAATGGTCTCTCACCCAAAACTCAAGGCCAATCCAACAAAATGGTGAGTGCGAATATAAGATGAAGCGTGCCGCTTTTCTTGACAGGGATGGAGTATTAAACAGGTCAATTCTTGTGCAAGGCACCCCCAGGCCACCTAAATCTGTCAATGACGTGGTGATTCTTGACGGAGTTTCAGAGGCTATCAATCAATTGAAAAAACATAATTTCTTGCCTGTAGTCATAACCAATCAACCAGATGTGGCCCGCGGCGTTATTGGATTAGACATACTCACTGAGATTAATTTATTTCTTGGGACTTCTCTCGGTATTGAAAACTTCTATGTCTGTATTCATGACGATATTGACCAATGTCTTTGTCGCAAACCTGCGACTGGTCTTATAGAGCTTGCTGCTATTGAGCTAAACCTTGACGTCACAAACAGCTTCTTAGTGGGAGATAGGTGGAAAGACATAGAAGCTGGTCAGAAGTTAGGGTGTACCAACTTTTTTATTGATTATTCGTACCCTGAAAGACAGCCCGAGATCCCCTTTACACGGGTATCCTCTCTTTTGGAAGCAGTGGAGATTATGACTGGAGTAAATAATGGAACCAAGTAAAGAGGCTCTCAAGGTTAAGTTGTTTGCTGACGGTGCTGACCTAGCTGGCATGATTGAAATGGCTTCCAAGCCCTTCATATCTGGATTGACCACAAATCCAACTTTAATGAAAAAGGTTGGGATTACAGACTATGTAAAGTTTGCTAAACAAGTTTTGAAAGAAATCACCGACAAACCCATCTCGTTTGAAATATTTAGTGACGAAATTGAAGAGATGAAGATTCAAGGTGAAAAAATTGCTTCTTGGGGTGAAAATGTCTATGTAAAAATACCGATAACAAATACGAAGGGGCAATCTACAAATGAGGTGATTGAACATCTTGTACAAAGAGGAGGCAAAGTTAATGTAACTGCCCTAATGACAAGCCAACAAGTTGCCCAGGTTATGAGTTCGTTAGATCCAAGGGTGCCAAGTTGTGTATCGGTCTTCGCGGGGAGGATTGCGGATACGGGGCGGGACCCTATTGAGATCATGGAAGTGAGTTTGCGCCACCTATCGCCAAATCAAAATGCCGAACTAATCTGGGCTAGCCCTCGAGAGCTGTTGAATGTTTTTCAGGCTGACAGAATTGGGTGCCACATAATCACCGCCACCAGTGACATTCTTAAAAAACTTGACCTCATTGGATATAGCCTAGAGGACTACTCATTAGAGACTGTCAGGATGTTTTACAATGATGCCAAGCAGGCTGGGTATCAAGTTTAAGCCCGGTAGCAATTCTTCTAAAAGGCGCGCTGTAAATGTGAGATCCGGCTATAAGACCTTTGCTCCCAAGCTGTAAACTGTCACAAACTTTCATAGAACCTAATCGGAGTTTTTGGAGTTCTATGTGTCAAGCAACTTCCCTTCATTATCGAGTGGAAGTCCCTTGACCCCCCATCTGCTGATGGAAAAGTCATTGCAAAGTCCGTTAAGGCGGAAATTAAGTGAAATCAGTTCGTATTGAAGAGTGGATAGGGCGTGAATTAGTAACTCCAGATGTTGTCGGAGGTGAGTCATTGGTTATCGCCAACAATTTATCACACCTAACGGTGTTGTTAGGTTGGACCGTGTTAATTCAATTTCCTAGCTTTCATAAAGATGACGAGCGATTTCGGACTATTTTTAAAAAGATTTTGCATTAGATAGAACGGATACAGAGTGAATTTGTTTAATATCAAGCAGAAGGATTTTGGAAAGACAGTTTTGAACATTACATCTCGGTGCCCACTAAGTAATGTTCGTTCTTTTATTTCTAATTGCAAATTCGGAGTCTCCGAGCGTCTCACCAAAAAATTTGAAAGAGTCAATAGCATATTTGAAAGAGGAAATGTCAATCCACGTATTGATTCTATGGAGAATTTGAAAGGTGCTAGAAGATTTGTAAGGCTTTGCCTTGTATATCTCCTAAAATGTCCAGCAACTTCATCTTCAATCCCCCAATAACTAAGTTCCGCGGGAACAAATAGCATCAGGACTCCATTAGTTTTCAGAAAATCTTCACACTTTTGTATGAAGGCCCGCTCTTCAAACGAATCTAGATGCTCGAGAACCATTGCTGCAATAACAAAATCAAATTTTTGAGTCTGGTTCAAAGATGTCAAGAAGGATTCATTTCTGACAATTAAATGGCCTTGGCGAATTGAGTCTGAAAACCTGATAGTAAGGCCTTCACAAGTGGTCCTTGAAAGTTCATAGACAGAGCCAGTCATTCCTGATTCAAGTAATAATTGGGTTAAGTCGCCAGATCCTGGACCTACTTCCAAGAACGTCATTCCCCTATAGCCTCGAATATAATTCTTAAAAAACATAAATTGAAGAATCGTTCCGGGCGGTAACACTCTCATGGACTCAGACTAACGTGTTTAGTCAAAATTGTTCAAGAATTCTAAACTGAGTGCGATAAGAAGACTTACCCGGTACTCAAATTCAGGAGTGATAGCCATAGTTTTCTGGCAACCACTTCAACGGGAAAGGGCAAATAGGCGAACAATCTTGTTTTTAGTAAGTACGATTGAGCCAGGCAGTCAATAGATAAATGGAGAAGCTGTGAAACAAGATGTATTTAGTGATTTTCCAAGACTTGACACACTCATCGTGGGTTTAGACCCAAATCTTAAAGACTATTTTGCAACTTACTACGAAGAATCTAAGTTTGGTTTGAAATTAGTGTTTGAAGATTTAATTGAATCCTCAAAAGAGAGAAGTATTTTAGAAATTGGGAGTGGGATAGGACTCTTGTCACGTTACTTGGCATCAAAAGGATTTGAAGTCACTGCGATTGAACCGGCCGGGCAAGGTTTCGGAATGATGTCTGATCTTCAAGAGCACGTGAGAAAACATTTTGAGACAACAGATTCTGAATTAAGAATCTACAGTTTCACGCTTGAAGATTTCAATCCTAATGCAAAGTATGATTATATTTTTTCAATTAACGTTTTTGAACATATCAAAGACCCCCTTCTAGGCTTGATAAAGACAAACCTACTCCTGGAAGATGGAGGTTTTGCAAGAATAATTACTCCAAATTATAGTGTTCCTTATGAGCCACATTTCAACATTCCGATATTTTTCAGTAAGAGATTTACTTATGCAATTTTTCGTCATCGAATATTATCTTTTGATTGCTTTGATCCAATCGGTTTGTGGAACAGTTTGAACTGGATTTCTATTCGCAGAATTCAGAAAATTCTGAGGCAGAACTCAATCAATGGCTCCTTCTCCCTGAGCGCAACCAGTTTATACTTTGACCGCCTTGAGGGAGAAAGTCAATTTCTTGCGCGTAAGGGTCAATTTTTTAAATTTATTGCTTACCATCTAAGGTGTCTACTGAGATTTATACCATCAAGGTTATATCCTATTTTAGACTTGACGATAATGAATCACAAACAAGGTCTAAAAGGAAAAGGTGATGACAATGTATGAATCCTACGGAGTTTTAAGTAGACAAGTTTCAACTTCTGACATAGACAGAGTAGTAGAAGAAGTACGGCTCTTAGGCTATTCATCTATCGAATCGGGATATACAGTAAAAGAAATGGAAGAAATCAAGCGAGTTAGCGAGGAGACCGCTAAGAACTACAAAGCCAAGTATCGAGATATGAATCTAGTAGAAACGGGTGAAGCGAACAATCACCGAGCCCCCCTACTTGAAGACCTCCTATTTCTTAAAGTTGCTCAAGACAAGAATATAATGGAAATTGTCTCACGCTTAATAGTCGGGGAGTTTTTTCTAAATCAGCAAAATTTAGTCATCAATCCACCGTCTAGCAAGAATTATAATCAGCTGAAGTTTCATAGAGATCTTCCGTACCAGCACTACGTCAGCACGAGACCTATTGCAGTAAATGCTTTGTTTGCCGTTGATGATTTCACTCTTCAAAATGGCGCGACAATTGTTATTCCCGCAAGTCACAAAATGGAGGAATTTTCATCTAACGGAGTTATTGAAAGGCAAGCAAAGCAGGTCGAAGTTAAGGCGGGCACCTTCCTTATTCTTGACTGTATGACGTTTCATGCGGCCGCATCAAATAAGAGTGATGCTAATCGAATCGGCATCAATCATGTTTACAGCACCCTGATGCTTCGGCCACAAATCGATTGGCAGAGAGCAATTTCTCAGGAAGTTTCAGAAAAATTGAATTTGCAACAAAGAAAACTTCTTGGCCTAAACCACCCTATTGCCGGGACCGTGAGAGATTTTCTAGCAAACAGAATGACACGCTAACTCCTAATGACGCGTGTCGCGGTAAGCCAGTCAAACTACATTCCTTGGATAGGCTACTTTGAGATGATTTCCTCAGTAACTGATTTTGTTTTTTTGGACAATGTTCAATATACAAATCGTGATTGGAGAAATAGAAATCAGATTAAAACGCCACAAGGCAAGATATGGCTTAGTCTTGAAGTCGATTTTGAAGAGAAAATTTCATTAATCCAAGATGTAAAAATTCTCGATAAGGGAACCAAGAATAGACACCTAGAAGCTATTCGCCGCAACTATCGCCGTTCAAAATTTTTTGATGAAGTATTCCCCGAAATTGTAGAATTTTACGAAAGCCATCAAGGTGATTCTCTCTCAGACTTTAATCAACATTTGATTAAGTCTTTATCTACAAAATTAGGAATTAGAACACAATTTCATAATGCCCGGGAATTTCCAATTGATTCTGATGCCTCAAGAAGAATTTTAGAGATCTGTCTGCGTCTTAAAGCGAGCACCTATGTCTCCGGACCTTCAGCACAGGATTATTTGAATATGGATATCTTTAAATCGAACAGTATTCAAATTGAGTGGTTCCAATACTCCAGTGATGTCTATCGACAGCTATGGGGCGATTTTAATCAATACGTTTCTATTTTGGATCCTATACTGAACAATGGTTGGGATGTTCTCAGAAAAAGAAGGAGCGAAGAGTGAAGTTATCTGTAGTCACGACTTTGTATAATACCTCAGATTATTTGAATGAGTTTTTAAGTAAGGTGACCATTCTGCACAAAAAAATACCGGTAGATTCCTACGAAGTGATTCTAATAGATGACGGATCTACGGAATCACAATTCTTGAAAGCTCGATTGATTTGTGCTAACTTTGAGAACATAAAACTTGTTCGACTATCTCGAAATTTTGGTCACCATCATGCATTATTGGGGGGCTTAGAGCGCGCTGCTGGTGAGTTAATTTTCTTAGTCGATAGCGATCTTGAGGAGGATCCTCTAGATTTTTCTCTGCTTTATTATGAAATGGTGCAAACAAAAGCTGATCTCGTTTATGGCTATCAAGAGAACAGAAGAGGAGGTTTCTGGGAGAGATTTTCTGGGAAACTTTTCTATCTCATCATGAACAGATTTATGAAAGTAGATATCCCTGAAAATCTGTTGACTTCAAGATTAATGTCACGACGCTATCTAGATGCACTTCTTAGTCATACAGAAACTCAGATAAACTTCTCAGGACTCAGCTTGATTACTGGATTCCATCAATCAAAAGTGCCTTTAAAGAAAAAAAGATTGAGAAAATCCTCATACTCTTTATCAAAAAAGTTATCAGTCTTGATTGATGCTGTAACATCATTTTCGTCAAGTCCGCTAAAACTTATATTTGGAGTTGGAGTAGTAATTTTTACTGCTTCTACAATAGTTATACTTTCACTTTTAATTGAATGGCTAAACTATGGAGAATCAACCAGTGGATGGGCATCGCTCATCTTGTCGATATGGTTTCTGGGAGGCTTGAATATGCTTAGTTTGGGAGTGATCGGAGTATATATTTCCAAAATATTCATTGAAACCAAAAATAGACCACGAGTCATCGTGAGTGAGGTATTTTCTACCCATGAAAGTTGATAAATGATGCGAAAAATGGTTATCTTCGGCGCAGCCGAACAAGCAGAAGTTAGTCATTACTATTTTGAAAATGATTCAAATTATATAGTCGTAGGCTTCATCGTTGATGACGAGTATTTTGAGATTTCAAATTTTAATGGACTACCGGTTACGCCTTGGAGCTTAGCTCTTCAAACTTATCCCCCCGAAGAGTATGACTGTTTTGTGGCTCTGGGGTACACAAAAGTAAATTTAGCCCGAAAGGAAATCTATGAAAAAGTAAAAAAAGCCGGTTATCAATGCCCTTCTTATGTAAGTTCGAAGGCAGCCACATTTAATAATCTTGTCTTAGGTGATAATTGTCTAATTCTTGAAAACAATACCGTTCAGCCGTTTGTAGAAATAGGCTCGAACACAACTGTTTGGAGTGGAAATCACATTGGGCATCATTCTAAAATAGGAAGTCATGTATTTATTGCTTCACACGTGGTTGTCTCCGGAGGTGTGTCTATTGAGGACCAGTGCTTTATCGGCGTGAATGCCACCATACGCGATCACATTTCTATCGGTACGGGGACCATTATAGGTGCCGGTGCCCTGGTAATGAGGAGTACTAAGCCCTTTTCTATATATGCGCCTGAGGCCACCCAGCCGCGGTTGATTACGAGTAAAGAAATTAAGAAAATATGAACATTGATTTCCAGCGCTTGGGACGAATTTTGAATCCTCAAGAGTTTGTAACCAATGAAGGCACGCTAAGTCATGCTGCAAACCCAGTAATTGTCAGAATGGATGGATGTATCTATCGAATCTTTTTTAACTCGCGTGATTTAAATCAAAGGTCTTCTGTATATTCGGTTGATTTAAATCTAGACACCCAATGTTTGATTCCACAGACTTTGAGGACGCAATTTTTACTACGTACCTCGGACTCTTATTTCAAAGATGGGATAAGCCTGGGTTCGCATTTCGTATTAGATGGTGTGAACTGGATAGGGTTTATGGGTTGGATCAACCCTCCTGCCCAGCACTGGTATGGAACTATTGGTAGGTTTAGACTTGATAGCAACTTCGACTTGGAATTTATCGAAAAAGACCCCTGGTTTGATTTAGACTCTGACGACCAAATAAGTCTTTCTTATCCAGCGGTGTATTTCTCTCAAAATGTCATGCATGTTTGGTATGGAACCACACTTACCTGGGATGGAGGTAATGGCGAGATGGTTCACGTACTAAAAGAGAAAATATCGAAAGATTTTGTGCAGTTTGAAACCTCCAATCGTTCCTTAGAGTGGAAGATGGGGGATTCGCAAGCATTCTCTAGACCCTCAATAGTTAAAGTGCAAGACCATTTACTAATGGCTTATTCAGTGAGAGGAAATAAAACGAAATATCGCATCGGATTTGGAAATATTAAGGACGATACTTCCGAAATCAAAGAGATAGCTGCTTTTCGCACATCCACTTCCCCATGGGAAAGCGAAATGGTCGAATATCCATATTTAATCGCGCACAAGGATTTGATTTATATGTTCTATAATGGGGATGGATATGGAAAAAGTGGAATCGGCCTTGCCAAATTATCTATAAGTTGAGGGTGGTCTTTCTGTTGCCGTAACAATGATTCTCAGTCAAGACAGGGCGTCAAGATTGAGAATTACAGATTCACCAGACAGGATTCTCTGTCAGGTAGGCACAAGCTTGAAATGTCATGGCGTAATTGGTAAGTTACAATTTTCTGTTACTCCCACGGATCTATCTCAATTACCCCACTATTGACCGTGCGTATCAACCATTCCGTAGAGTTAGAATTCGTTATTTTGGTGGGCGCACAAAAGAGAGCAAAAAATTGTGTTTCCAAGCAAGATTAAATCACAGTTAATTTTCTTTCCAAGTAATAAGCACTCGTGCGGAGATAAGTCAGCCAACTTTCAAGTCGCAAGAATTTTTTTTATCACCAGTCCTCGTTTTCAAGGTACCATTTGATCGTCTCTTCGAGTCCAACTCGGAGCTCTACCTTACAATTAAAGCCCATAGACTCAATCTTTCCTGAGTTCACTGAATATCTCAAGTCATGACCTTGTCTATCCTTGATATAAGATTTCATATTTTCATTTGACCCCATTGCACGAATAATTTCGGTTGCAAGGTCATTATTAGATAAGTAGCTTCCGGTTCCAATATTGTATATCTCACCAGGAATTCCTTTTTCCAGAACAGTTTGAATTCCTCTTGCATGATCGGAAACATGAATCCACTCTCGAACATTCTTACCGTTACCGTAGATTGGCAATTTCTCTCCAGATTTAAGTTTGTTGATAAAAACCGGAATCACTTTTTCAGGATATTGATATTTTCCATAATTGTTGCAGCAGCGTGTGGTACGAACGTCCAACCCATGTGTCACAAAATAACTCCGAGCCAGTAGGTCTGAAGCTGCTTTGCTGGCGGCATATGGTGAATTAGGCTGAAGTGGATATGCCTCATCGGCGGAGCCGTCATTAATCGATCCATACACTTCATCGGTTGAAACGTGTATCACCGTAGTAGTCCCAACCTTACGACAAGCTTCCAAGACATTAAATGTTCCAAGCACATTGGTTTGAACAAAAGCCGATGCGTCATGAATTGAGCGATCAACATGGGATTCGGCAGCAAAATGGATGACAAAGTCATGATCGGCCATAGAAATTTCCAGCAAGTTAAAATCGCAAATATCACCTTTGATTACAGAAAGTCTTGGATCTTTTGCTAATTCCAGGTAATTCTTTGGGTTAGCGGCATAAGTAAAATTGTCAAATATAGTGACTCTGGTGAGGTCTTTAACGTTCTGAAATAGGTGCTCTACATAATTGGACCCGATAAACCCGGCCCCGCCTGTAACAAAGTATCGCACCATTAAAGCCTAGTGCACGTTTCGTTAGTCTCACAGTAGGCTTAAGCCATGACCTGGGCATCAAAAGTTTCCGAATCTGTGGTACTCGTACCTTGAAAGGGATTGTTCTCGCTGGTGGACTTGGTACAAGATTAAATCCACTAACAAAGGTTGCAAGTAAGCAGTTGCTACCCGTGTACGACAAACCGCTGATTTATTACCCCCTCTCTAGCTTAATGCTCGCTAACATACGAGAAATTTTGATAGTCGCGGCCCCAAATCAAATCGAAAGATTTAGGGAACTACTGGGTAAAGGTGAAGCTTTTGGGTTGAGGATCTCATACAAAATTCAAGAAAACCCAGCCGGAATCGCCGAAAGTTTAATTCTGGCCGAGGAGTTCTTGGAAAGTTCAAAGTCGGCACTCGTACTTGGAGATAATTTATTTCACGGATCAGGACTTGGCCGAAAACTAGAGGCATTCAATGAAGTAGTTGGAGCTCAGATATTTGGATACCACGTTCTTGATCCGAGTCCATACGGAGTCGCAACAGTAAACAATTTGAACAAGGTGATTGCGTTGCATGAAAAACCAAAAAACTCAGAGTCCAAAATAGCAATCCCCGGACTTTATTTTTTCGATGAAACTGCACCTCGCCGAGCAAAACAATTGGTGCCAAGCACTAGGGGCGAACTTGAAATTCTAGATTTGTTAAAATCTTACTTGGCAGATTCGGCACTCAATCTAGAGATGCTTCCCCGCGGCACAGCTTGGTTTGATTCAGGAACTTTTGATGATCTCCACGAAGCAGGTACTTACGTAAAATTAATGCAAGAGCGCACGGGTGAGCGCGTTGGGGATCCTTTAGAAATTGCCAAAATTAGAGGTTGGGTCAAATGATTCCCTTTAACGTACCTTATGTGCCCGATGCTTCAAAGAATTATGTGTTAGAGGCTTTGAAGAGTAGTCACCAACAGGGCGATGGCCCTTTCACAACTAAGGCTTCGAAAATGGTTTCTGATCTTGTCGGTGGCGGGCATGTACTATTAACGCCTTCATGCACGCATGCGTTGGAGATGGCAAGCATGCTTGCCAACCTGGGGCCCGGGGATGAGGTAATTCTTCCGTCTTACACGTTTACCTCTGCAGCCACTGCCATTTCAAAATTTGGTGCGACCCCCGTTTTTGTAGATATTGAAGCTGACAGTAAGGGAATTGATGTAAAACAAGTGCGGGGGGCCATTACAAATAAAACAAGAGCGATTTCTTGGGTGAACTATGCGGGTGTAGCACCAGACATAGAAGGACTTCAAGGCTTAGCCAAAGAATTTGGCTTACTACTTATAGAAGACAATGCTCACGGCCTTGGTGCGTCATATAAAGGTAAACCCCTGGGGAGTTTCGGCGATTTTGCAACACAGAGCTTTCATGCTACGAAGAATGTTCAATGCGGCGAAGGCGGCGCGCTAGTGATCAATAATTCGAATTTCATTGAGAGAGCAGAAGTTATTCGCGAGAAAGGAACAAACAGGAGCTTGTATGTTCGAGGTGAAGTGCAAAAGTATCAATGGGTAGACCAGGGAAGTAGCTACTTGATAGCTGAGTCCTTAGCCGCGTTACTACTAGGTCAATTAGAGAATTTCGAGTACATCCAAAATGAACGGAAAATAATTTTTCACCACTATTCCTCTTTTATTAATTCTTATGTGGCTGAAGTTCCCCAAGCCGATGCTATTAATGCCTCACACATGTTTTATTTTCAATTCGATAGACAAAACTTATCTGAAAGATTCATTGCGATGTCCAAAGATAGAGGTGTGGCCGCGTCCAGCCACTATCAGCCACTGCACAATTCCAGCTTTGGACAGCAGTTTCAAAACTCATTAGGCCCAGAGAATAAGTCTGAGTTTGTTTCTAGGACAATTGTGAGGCTACCATTGTGGCTCGGGTTGACTAAAGGAAATTTGGATAAGGTTCTAAGTGTTAGTGAAGAAATCATGATTGCACTCGAGAAAGGGAATCTACGATGAGGTTAAGCGATGTCTTCGACAATCCTAAGCTATACGAGTTGTTTCAATATGGCGTAGCACGGCCTGGAACTCCCAGCATTATTAGAGATGAGGTGCTTAAGCCAATAGGCGTACAAAAAGTCATGGATTTTGGCAGTGGAATTGGTTATCACTCAAGAATTTTTGACAAATCAGAGTACTTAGGTATTGAGCCCCTAGAGGGTTGTGTCAAAAGAGCTAATAATTTACATCATGCCCCAAATAGAAAATTCCTGGTGGGGGATCATAGAACTCTTAAGAAAATACCAAGCGCTAGCTTTGATTTAGTGATTGCTATTGGAGTACTTCACCATATTGATGACGAGACTTTTTCCGAGTTTATAAAAGAGAGCTATAGAATTCTTAGAACAGGTGGTCGCCTAACAACTTTCGATCCTGTTTTGCATGAGAATCAATCAGTTTTGTCCAGATGGGTAGTAAAGAGGGATAGAGGAAAATGGGTGCGTGCTGAATCTGAGTATTCAGCGATAATAGCTTCAAGCTTTCCCAGGGATATAAAAAGTAAGATTTACAGCGGTCTCTTGAGAATTCCCTACGATCATGTGGCCTTTACTTTAATCAAATAAATTAAGGCGTGGAGTAGTGAAGTTTGTAAGTGATGACATAAAAAATATCACCATTAGTTTCAAAATTTTGAATGATTGTTTCTAGCGCATAGTGAATACCACTAATCTCCAAAGACTTTAGAAACTTTAACTGTTGTTCCCTGTTAGAAACATAAACAAAAAGTTTCTCGGGCCGAAGCACCTTAAAGTAGTTGCCTTCATCGGTGCTCAACTCATCACGCGTGCTAATGCTGTTTGGGCCCCAAAAGTGCATAGCTGCATATGTCACTAGATTTGAACCCGGCGGTGTCCAGACAACAGCCTTTTCACCACCTAATTGAGATAAAAGGGTCTTTTCCAAATTAACGTGAACCTTTGCCTTATCTGGTTCCCGGTTTTCGCCAGAACTGAAGTAAGGAATACGTCCCACCGCCGAACTCGACAATTCTCGGGAATTCTGAAAGTGTGCAAAGGAAAGGTAGACAATAAAGACAACTATGAAATTAAAGGAGATCATGCTACTCAATGAAAACTTGCTATGAAAAAACACTAAAAAAGCAATAAGCAAAACAATGAAGGCATTTAGAACAAAGGAGAAACTTGTGTTTCTGAAAGAATCGTCACTCCAAAATCTAAGGAGAATGAAGCAACCGAGAATTAAAATTGAGCAGAGAAATGAATTCAATTGGCTAAAGGAGAAACCTGGGAAAACCTCAACAAAGTAAAGGCAAGTGATGAGTAAAGATGGAATCCAGAAAAAAGAGCTAAAAAAGGATGCTTCTAATGCAGAAGAATCAAAGAATTGAACTTGGAATAGAGTACATAGAAAGAGAGAAATCTGTGAGATTGCTATGCCGACAGTGTTACGAGCAAAGCTTTGTTTATGCGTAATTACATATAAGGATATCACGATACCAATCCCGATAACCAGCAAGGAGAAATCTCCGAAAAGAATCGAATACTTCCTATCGTTAGAGTAGTCAGATGCATTCAAATTTTTGGTGTAAAACATCACCGTCTCCAACCAATCTCGATTTGGAAACACCAATCTAGTTATAAAAATATTCAAAGAAAAAGTAGCAGCAGAAGTAAAACTAAAAATGGAAAAAAGCTTGATGCAGTATCGCAGAGTTGCACCCTGTGAAATGATAAGCCAGAAAAAATACGTAACAAGAATTATGGCTATATAAATTGTCAATAAAGGGTAGATAAAAATCGATGAAGCAAGAACTCCTGACAAGCAGATAATGCTAAAAAAATGCCTACCATCTCTTGAATGAAAAGTTTCTACAAATATCGTCAAAATCGCATATACTAGAATGAGGGTCGTTAGTGCAGTTGCAGTTACATAGGTATTTCCTAACATTGTTAAAATAGTGCCATTCAAGATGATAAAGATGACAAAAGTTAATGCAATAAGAAGATTTTTTCGAGTCGTATAGAAGATAAGAAAGGAAGAGATCGCAATCACCGACAGCTTTATAAACTGGGAAATTTGAATACCCAATTCCCAACCAAATAAAGAGGAGAAGATATGCTCAGGAATTATGTGGGCTGATTTTGTCCAGTAGTAGGCTGGGTTTATTGCCTTTTCAACCAATTCATTCCCGAAGACCAGAAGACTTAAGTAAAATTCTGAGTCTGGTGTGAAAAAATTGTTCCAAGTGTTAAATGGGAGTAAAAACAAAGTTATATAACTGATAACTAAGGAACCAAACACTCCAAGAAAAAGTGGGCTTGAAGCGAATCTTCTCAGCGACACACGTGATTGAAGGCTCCAATTTATAGCACGCTCACTATTCAATTCCCTTAGTTGTTTTCTTGAGCTATCCATTGCTGAGCTTTTTCTTACTCAAGATTGTTACGAATTTTGAATTTAATTGCACTGCTTTCACGTTGTCTTGAGTCTTTATGTCACTTGACAAAGCAATAGCTTTCTTGAAGGTACTCTCTATAGGGGGGTAGTAACCCGCATCTTTTACAAATGCAATGGGTTGATTTGGAATATAAAGAGCTACCAGCATCGCACCTAAGCCCTCAATATCGATGTCTAATCCTTTTCCTATTTGCACACTCCGAACATCTAGGAGGTCCGCTGTAGCTGGATCAGCCCCAAAAGTGTAGACCGAGTAATCCCAGAGATTTATACGTTGTTGAGGGATTAGAACGACTACCGATATAGATAACATCAGTGTTAGTTTTTGTATCGAAGCCTTATGTAACTGCCGTGCCTTAAAATGTGATATTCCCAAGATACTAAAGACTGGGATAAAAATTGAAAATACTAGAAGTTGTATAAAAACGAGGAATTTCCAGGTTCGATACTCAGCTATTCCATACTTTGAAATTATCACGATAGCGACGCCCACAAAGAAAAGTACCCAAAAAGAGAGGTAGAACTTAATTTTTTGATTCTCACCGTTGAGAGGACTTAGGAGTCCAAGAATCGAAATCGAAGTTACGAATAAGAATGTCACAAGTATTAGCCAACTAGGTGATTGCTTGCATGCCAGGATATCACTTCCTGGAAGACAAAGTTGAGCCGTCGGCAGAATTTGATTGATTGAAAAATCGGGAAGAGACCAACCGGCAGCTCTCGATGTTGTCAAAACAATTAATCCCGTTTTTAGATACCCGATTACGGGCCATGCAGCGATCAGGAATACCAAAATCCCTGTGAAGTGATCACGTTTTTTGCTAAAGCATAAGTGATATAACGAACTAAATCCATGCAAAAGCACTTGACGCACTGCTGTAAAGGAAAGAAAAAGTGATATTAGAACAGCTACCATCGATGCATATGGAAAGTAAACTGTTAAACATACTCCTACAACTAAGGGAGCGATAACAATTCTGTACAATGATTTTTTTTCTTCAGATTTCATCAGTTTATGGTTTATGATTTGATATCCGACTACAATTAAGAGGGGAGTTAATGCCATAAAAAGTAGTTGAGCAATAAATCCACTTCCAACGCTGTACCAATAGAGCTGCGAAGAGAATCCCCAAATAACAGCTAGGGGAGCCAAATAGTTGAGCCAACTACTCTTGATGGGTATCAGAGTTCGGATTAGCCCTAGAACTTCCAATTGCATTATTATGACGATGGCTAGTATAAATAACAGAGTTGTTGAGCCTGAATACTGCTGAAAAGAAGAATTAAAAAAGGCAAAGAGTCCATGTACTCCTGTCCAGTCCCACTTAGCCCAAGTGCCAAGATCTCGATTAACTAGATGGGGGGTATTACCGAACCCATAGCTCATAACATGCCGGTTGATTAATGCATAGTTAACTGGATCAGGGTTACCAATTGTAGCTATTTCACCTTTCCATCTTGAGATTGCAGGTAGGAAAAAAGTTAGACTGGTTGTAAAAATGATGCCTACGTCAAAAATTTTTTGCCTTACTACCTTAGTATTAGTCAATTTCTGCAGTGCTTCACCCATAAACCCCTTTGGCTGAAGCCGAAACTGACCAAAGCTCTGGATACTGTGCAGACATAAGCTAGCCATAAGAATTATTGGAAAGTAATAACGCCCGGGGATGCCGAGATAAGCCAAAGCCGTAGACATTATTATAATGAGCGAGACTCCCACTCCAAGAGTCATCCGATTAAAGCGAGAATCAAAGCGCGTTAAATTGCTCCCAATTATGTTGAGTATTATCAGGACAAAACAGATTTTAAAGAACCAAGTTAAAACTATTTGGGCTGTTTCAAAGTCCATACTATGGATTCACCATTGACAATTTCATTATTTCGACTCAACCTTAAGATCGTGATTCACCATTTTTTGAACTAGTTCACTGAATCCAATTCTAGGTTCCCAACCTAATACTTGTTTTGCTTTTGTAGGATCACCCACTAGTAGGTCCACTTCAGCCGGTCTCTGAAACTCCTGATCAATCTTTACGAATCGTTCCTTACCGTTTGGAATTTCGGCAATCTCAAATGCAAGGTCGACGAATTCCTCGACTGAGTGAGTTTTTCCTGTTGCAATCACAAAGTCATCAGCCACATCTTGTTGTGTCATTAGATGCATTGCTTCCACATAATCACCTGCATAACCCCAATCACGGCGCGGAGAAAGTGTTCCAAGACGCAATTCGTCTGCCTTGCCCAACTTAATTTTTGCAACGGTACTTGAAATCTTTCGAGTCACAAATTCATGCCCACGTCTCTCACCTTCATGATTAAAGAGAATGCCGCAGGAAATGTGCATATCGTAGGCTTCCCTGTAGTTGACACAGGAATAATGTGCAAAGGTTTTCGCAACACCATAGGGCGAGCGAGGGTGGAATGGGGTTAACTCATTTTGAGGAGTTTCACGGACTTTTCCAAACATTTCGCTACTAGATGCTTGATAGATCCTAGCTGTCTTTTCTAAGCCCACTAACCGTGCTGCATCTAATAGTCGCAATGTACCAAGGCCTGTAACGTTAGCAGTTAATTCTGGCTGCCTAAATGACATTCCTACAAAGCTGATTGCTCCTAAGTTATAAATCTCGTTAGGTTGTACTTGCTCAAGAGCATGTGCCAAACTAGATAAGTCTGTTAAGTCCCCTTTAATTTGCACAACTTCTGGGAATTCAACTCCAAATATTTTTCCCGCAGTTTCTCGTTGCCCATTGACCAATCCATAAACCTGATAATCTTTAGAGAGTAGCAATTCCGTTAAGTGCTTGCCGTCTTGTCCAGTAATACCAGTGATCAATGCTCTTTTAGTAGTCACTTGACTCTCCCTCGTTAGTAACAAATGTTAATTTAGGTAGCGGAAAGAGTAATACCCCACCACTTGCCAAGAAATCGGATTCCCTCTTAATAATTGACTCCTTAAAGTGCCATGGGAGGACCAGCAAAACATCCGGCGCATCACTCCGCATTTCGATTTCAGAGATAATTGGAATATGCGACCCAGGCGTTATCTTGCCAAACTTCTCTTTATTCACCTCACCAATTTTTTCAACTAAATCTGAAGTAATTTGGCAATATTGAAGAAGCACATTTCCTTTAGTGCTTGCACCGAGTCCGTAAACTTTTTTGCCATCATGCTTAAGGCTCCCCAACACTTTTAATAGATTTTCTCTATGGGCAATGGTCGATATCACAAAGTTTTGATAAGAATCCATGTTTTGTAAATTCATTCCAGCCTCTAGATTTCGCACTTCAATCAAATCGGGAGTTTCTACCATTTTTGAATCGGCATGAGCCGCTGTAACCGCAATGGACCCCCCATTAGTGGAATTGAGTTTTGCATCTATCGCTTTCATGCCAACCTCAAGGAGAATTTTTTCGATAACTCCTAGCGTGTAGTACTCCAAGTGCTCATGACAAATCGTGTCATAGGAAACTGTATTCAACATTTCGGGTAGATAACTCTGTTCGAAATGCCACACCCCCTCGGCATGAAGATTGTTTTTAATAGCCCTAGCGAAATCTACGGGATCTGGAAGATCATAAAACATTGCAATCGAAGAAATCAGTTTAGCTTTTGTGTCACTTTCGCGAATCTCGTGTGTGGGAAAGAAATCTACAATAATCTGAATTGATGGATCGTAGAAATTGCGAAACTTATTTGCAGTTGGATCGACCCCAATTAGTTTAGCGCCTTTCTTAACGAAATTACTTAAAAAGGTGCCATCATTACTTCCAATATCAATAACAGTGTCGTTAGAGCCTATATTGAGCAACCCATCTAGTTCTGCAGCTTTCTTATTCAGGTGAGTCACCATTGATTGGTTCAAGCCACTGCGATATCCGTAATTTTCGCCGTACATTGATTTTGGATTGAAGTTGTGTGCTAGTTGAACCAAACCGCAATTGGCACACTTTAGTAACTCAAGAGGTTCACTTTCAGGATCATTTGCTTCATTTGATGGAAATACCCCTGTTAGACATTGGCTTCCCAAGTCTATAATCACATCAAAGTTCTCACTAGAACAGATACGGCAATCTCTAATTCTGTTGCTCACCCAGGCTCCTAAACATTTTCAATTACTGCATTCTAGGTGAAACCCCCCCAGTTCACTCTAAAGCAGCCTTCAATTTGCGGATGTAACTGGCATTGCCCCGGCTTTTGGCGAAATCGACTAACCCCTCTGCACGAATTTCTATCCTTTGCTGGAGGATTTCCGTTAGCACATTCTTAAGGTCAGCTGAAGTAGCGTCATTATCCACACAAACGGAATATGGTAAACCTATTGGTATTTGCATTTCATTCAGAATGGATTCTGAGCAAACCACCGGAGTTCCTACAGCAAGCGAATCCATCACGGCCCCACTCAGACTAAGTTTTTTTATTTTTCGAATATGAATAGTCACATGGCATTTCGCAAGAAACTCCCAGTATTCCGACTCTTCAACTCTACCTTTCAATTGTAGCCATGATGCATCCCGGCGATTACTTTGATCCAAGAAGCTCGCTGCATCATTTAGTAGCTCACCCACGCAAACTAGTCGCATATTCGGAAACGCAACTACCAAATCAGCACAAGCTTCATAGATAAAATCAAAATGCTTGGTTCTAATATCAGTTATTCCAAATACACCTATGACAAAGTCATTTTCATTTTCTCGGGTAGATTTGACATTTGTGCTAGTTGGGATTCGGGATGCAAAGGGTATGCAGTCAACATTTTTAGCACCGATAGACTTCAAATGCTCTTTGAGAATCGCAGAATGAGTTATAAAGTTATGTACAGAGGGAATTAAAGGCTCAAATCCTAAGCTCGTTGCCTCATCTAAATTCATAAATGAACTATCGAAATCTTCTCGGGACATAACTTTGAAATTATTCATGTAGTCAAACGAATGTACACCAAAGAGATTACTCCACATATCTAAAATGCGGGTGTCATGTATCAGTGCATTTCCACCTAGTTTCATCAATGCGTACATAGCACTAGAGTGAAAATTGTGGTTATTTCCTAGCACAAATAATCTTCTAGATTTGGCAATTTCACACCAATTCCACTTATTCAACTCAAGTCTTTTGGTCTCATATGCATCAGAGCAAACAATTTTAAAGATTGGATCATTCAAAGTAGATTCTGAATAATCTGCAATTCCTGTCCTCAGTGGTGGCCACGGACTGACTACTGCAATGGAGTTTTCAGTCTCAACATTATTTTCCAAAATGGAGCTTGGGCCAATAACTAAATTTGATTTAAGCGTCGAAAGCCTTTCGGGTATTATGTTTTCAGCAACTAAAAATTGCGAAGTCTCTAGGTAGTCTGAAGGCTGGGTGAATCCATTGGTTTTTAATGTGTGCTGTATTTTTCTCGCTGCCTGGAAATAGCTCTTCGGCTTGAATAAAAATTCATTCTTCAGGAGTTCTCGATGAGCAGGAATGCTAGAACCTAGCGCAGGAACCTTCATGTTTATCGACTCGACGATTGGCAATGAGTAGCCTTCATCGAGTGAAGTTACAAGAGTTAATTTCGCGGTGCTGTATGCCAAGGCAATGTCATCAAATGAGGTTGGCGCAAGGAAAACTAGTTTTGGTGCAATCCATGTGCCTCTAACTAAATTTACAAGCTCTTGTTTCGCTTTTTGTGGAAGGTGACCGATTATAACAACCCTCTTGAATAACTCACTCTCTTTTGAGATTACCAGAGCAGCCAAAGCAGTTAAGGGATCTTTTCTAGCATCTCCTCCAGTTGGAATCAATATGTCTGTCCGATTTGGATGCAAAGGGGAACTTTTACTCCCTGGAATCTTCGCAGAAACTCCGGTGGGAATTACTTGAGATTGGTTCCTACCAAATTTTTTCAACTGTTTTCGTAATTCATCAGAGACAGAATTCGAAATTACCCAAAACTCATTATAAAACTTCAATGTTGATAGATTTGCCTCATATAAAGCTTTTGCGGAGCGCCCCCACAGATAATAACCAGGATTATGTCTGGGAATGAAATCATAAAACACACCAATTTTAAAGGATTTTTGATTCAATAAAATTGGAAGAGAAGAGATTGGATTTTCTGTCATGCTCGATAGTTGAAAAAACAATATTGCATCTGTATTTTCTGGGAGTACATTTATAATCGAAGCCAATTTTAAAAAGTTGGGAATTTCAATTTCAGGTGAAAGCAAGAATGTAACCTCTAGATTCAATTCTTTAGCCCAAAGAGTAACCTCATTAACTATGAAGTTTGCATGCTTACCTATGCCCCTGGCAGCGAGACCTGGCGCTTGAATGCATCTAACATCCACTATCACTCTCGATAGTGTTATGTCCGCAGCAAAAGGTTCGACTTCTAGGTCATCTAAATCTCTTTTTAATGTTTCAAAAGCGTGTGTTTCAATATCTCCAAACCCAGATTTGGACACTCCAGCTTTGGTTTGAATCAGTTCTGTATCAAAAGGGAGTGGTTCTCTATTCAGCAGCGTAATAAATCTACTCATAATATTCTTTAAATTCACGCGCAAACTCTTCCAGCCCCAAAAACCTAGCATCCTTAATCGCGTAACCCTTGTGAAAACTGTGATAAGTCTGATGACTCTATACCGCAAAAGAATTCGCACAACCACACGAGTGCGCCTTCCAAGGCCAAAGAATTTGGAATTCTTAAACAAGCGTAATAGAGAAAGAAAAGTTATGACGATTGGCTTGATAGGTAGAAGCAGTTTTACAACAAAACTTCCGATTTTCATTCGAATAGAATTATCGAGGACATAGAGATGAGTCTGGTACCAAGCAACCGTTTTACGCTCTCTATCTAGTTCGATTTCTATTTTTACTTTTTCTGATCTGATTTTAAGAAATTGTTGATCCAGAATCAAATTCTTTATTTCCAATTCGCGAATTCTGTCCTGATGATTTACAAAATCACCATTTTTGAAATAGTCCCCGTCAAATACGTTCACAGGGGAATCGAGGGCATCCATTAGTTGTCGTTCACCTTCAAAGACAAAGTAGTCGTTTAAGCCGTCGAACAATGCAAATTCATATCCAACGTTAGTTAAGTACTCACGAATATCATCACTAACTCGAACTCGACTCATAGGCCGAGTCGCTTCAATCATGATTAAGCGGGGTTGGAATTTATCAAAATCAAGACCCCGCAAAACCTCCATCTCGCTACCCTCGACGTCAATCTTTAGTAAATCAACATGGCTTACACCGTTGCTATTTAGTATGGATCGCAAAGTCAATTGTGGGAGAAGAAGAATTTCACTGGAATATGACTTTTGTATGGTGTCTGAGGAATACTTTTTCTTAGTTGACAAGCCTGTATTCAAGAAGTGTTGGAATTCAATTTCGCACTCATCATCACCAGCAACCACAGCAACCACAGTGTCGCGAGGTCTAGCTTTACGGTGGAATTCTGCATACGCAGGCACAGGCTCGACCAGCACCCCAGACCAACCTTGAAGATACAGATTCTTAGTTACCGAGTAACCGTCACCAGGCCCAGCCCCCACATCAACATAAATTCCTGATTTCTGATTTCTAAAGCAACGATCAAGTAAGACATCCTCTAAATTTTGCGAATAGGATTGCATACGTAAATCCTAACTCAGTATTGATTCTCGTCTAAGGTACTCATATGGTACCGAAAATTATCCTCCTCAGGCCCAAGCAAAAGGCAGAATTCACAAAAAATGGTCAAAATCAACGAGTGGATACACTCTACAAAACTTTTGTAGAATTTGGCTTTCCTGTTGAGATAGTTGAGGTCTCAAGATTTCCCACACCTCGAGAATATCGCCACTTATCTTATATGCTGGAAAATCCAGAATCTTTTGTGGCATTCACTTCATTTATTTTGTTGCCTTGGTGCCTTTTGCCTCCTATAAATCAGAAGATAAAGATGATTGACATGATGGATTCACTTAAAAAAACAAGGGATTTCAATAAAAACTTTCTTAAGTGGGTGTTAGGAAATTTTGAGTCATTCATTAGCAGTCATTTTAAAGGAACTCACGTTAGGACCTACATAAGTGAATATGATCGCGATTCAGACACTGACATAACACCCAATGGTATTGAGTGCTTTGTTATTCCAAATGCAATTTCAGTAAACAACCTTAAAAAAACTTCGAACTTAAACAGATTAGTATTTGTAGGAGACCTGAATTATCGCGAAAACGGAATTATGCTGTCTGAATTATGCCCGGTCTTGAGTTCGGCAGGAATGAAATTACATATTTATGGAGCAGGTGAAAATTCGATACAGCATAAATATGAAGACCATATTTTCTACGGCTCCCGTGATGATGTCGAGCTATATCAACCTGGAGACCTTCATCTAGCGCCTGTCAGAAATATGCATGGTTTAAATAGCAAAGTATTTCATCCACTCACAAGAGGAATTCCTGTCCTAACAACGGTTTCTGGGGCTAATGGCATTAATGATTGTCTTGGAATGCATGTTGAAAATGAAATTCGGATCTGGCCGGAAGCGATAAGCGAGATTTTGCTAAAGAGTCAGAATTCAACATTAGAAGTTCAGTGGAATGGATTCAAATGTGACCAGAATGAACAATTGAGGTCCGCGTTAAGTATTTTACTAACAAAGAGAAATAACTAAATCAGCTCAGAGAAATCTACATTTCCTATTTCTATCAAATTTATGTTAGAGATGAATTCATCCGGAGAGATGATTGCGGCCCGTAAAGTCTGAGAAATTTCATTAATAGAATAAGGATCAAAAAATGATTTCTTGTTTAAAACTAACTCTCGGTAGGAATCAATATTCGAACAAACAAAAGGTGTGCCAAATTCGAAGGCTTTAATGAGCGGCAATCCAAGTCCCTCATGGGTACTTGGCGCAATGAGAATGCTTGCACTTTGGAATTGTTTGTCAAGCCAAAGATCAGATACCTCTCCCGTGAAGTAAATCGAATTCGTATCTGACTTAAAAATATTGCGAATGATGAACTTAGCAATATTGCTGTAATTGCCAATTAGAGACAATCTATAGTCAGGAAAATCCTGCTCAATTAAGTCCCACGCCATAACTGTTCGTAAAATGTTCTTTCTCGGGTTCATACTTCCAAAAAGCAAAATAGTATTATCTTTTTTAACCCTATTGTTTCGTACATCATTTAACTTGAATTTGATTACACCCTTGACTTTGAGACCTTGAGTTTCGAGTTCTGCTTTTGTGTTACGACTGATTGCAAACAGATTTGTTTTTGCAAGTAAACGGCTTTTTGAAAAGTATGCTCGCATTTTTGACAGATTTGAGAAATTCACTAAGTTCAATTTTGGTATCAAGTCGTAGACAACTACATTCGAAATTGGAATGATTTCGATTAAGGCAGAACAGCTCTTGGGGCTGATATTCTCGTGAAAGTAAGAAGTGAAAGTTATTTTCTTTGCCACCTTGGAAAGTTGCTCGATAAGAGTGAAGCAATTCAAACACTTAGAATCGATATAATAAATAGTTCTTCCAAGAAATGACTGAGGAAGCGTCAATGATGCATCATGTCTTATGAAGGAGATGAAAACAACCTCATTGAGAAAGGAATCACTCATATCCGAAAATATCCTTGTTAAATAGTTACTAATGCCTCGAGCGTTTCTATTTTCGCTAAACGTGGTAACTTCAATTATCTTCACATTTGAAAGCTCATGAGTTTGAGACTCGCGAAGATTATGTGGACGCGGACACGAATCGAATGGTTTTTTTCGGTTAAACGTTAGATCAACTGAACTAGAAAACAATGGCCGTAGCGCTCCCAAAGCAGGGAGAATTTCTAAGCACCTTATGCTCATTTTCAGAATAGCCCCAAGAGAAGTCTTTAAAAGGTTTCTAACCCACATAGATAATCTCATTCTCAGAAACAATTAGGCCTCAAATTATTTACATATCGGTCAATCCCGTTCATTTCCAAATTGCTTCCAGTGTGAATCCAATTCAAAACAAGTTGATTGTCAGACGCACAAGAAATGGCATTTTTGGTTGCAATATGGGCAACTACCGAATTGCCTTCTGCGACTTCTAATTTCTCCCGAGAGTGTTCTTTATAATACATAATCTTATTCTAAAGAATTAAGTGATTGATAGTGAATGAAAATGGTCAAAACACCTGTGGCTTGGGCCGGGATCGAACCGGCGACCTAACGATTTTCAGTCGTTCGCTCGTACCAACTGAGCTACCAAGCCAAACAAGGTTTCAATGTCATTGACCTAAAAAGGCATACGACACCAAAA
>Ga0164294_10000750_pt1 | contig 30762 bp, 25 predicted proteins | sample GEODES005metaG_FD_111479 | JGI IMG/M metagenome (GOLD analysis project Ga0164294, IMG submission 111479) | Oligotrophic lake water microbial communities from Sparkling Lake, Wisconsin, USA - GEODES005 metaG | ecosystem: Environmental > Aquatic > Freshwater > Lake | place: USA: Sparkling Lake...
CACCAATTCTCAGATATCCCAGTACGGCTCGCACCGCCTCGTCTTCGGCCTTTTCCAGCTGCGGTGGGCTAAGATTCGCCCATGCATCGGTTACTGAGCGGACTAGCGCCGGAAGCGTGCGCGCAGCGGCTTTGGGCATAATGGCAGGTATTTCGTGCTGAAATCGCTCTAGCATCACCTCTACAACCACTCCCGCTTTTTCGAGATATGAAACGAGCAAGTCGTCCACAGGCAGCCGCGCTTCTTCATGATCAATCGCTGATGCAAGCAGATCGTTATCACGATGATGCTGCATCGCAGCGCGCACCAAGCTGCGCACGACTTTCTCCAGCGTCTTTTCAGACCCGATCATTTCTGCCGCAGCCTGAAGCGTGGCCAATTGCGCATCTTGCTGCCGCTGGATGAGCGCTGCCATGAGAGCGTCCTTGTTCGGAAAATACTGATACAGGCTGCCGATGCTGACGCCTGCACGTTCGGCGACCGCATTGGTGTTAAAAGCTGCTAGGCCGTGACCAGCAATAATGTGAGCAGCAGCCTCAAGTATCGCGTCGTACGTCACGCGGGCGCGCCCTTGTTTCGGCGTTTTTCGGGGATCAAGAGACATTGGTGGGTTCCATGCGAGCAACTGGTGAATGCGAGTAGGAAATATGAGCGATCACTCATATCGTACACCAAGTTCATTTGGAAGGAATATAGCAATGCCAGACACGAGTAAGGAGCGAATGTCATTTAACGAGTTTTATGCGACAGCGTATCGTGCAGATCATCAGCACCCCATCAACCTTGCACTTCATATCATTGGCGTTTTTGCGGGCCTGGGTGTAGTCGGAGCGAGCCTCACGGTGTGGCCATTATGGACGATCATCGGCTTTCCGATAGCACACGTCATACCGGGCCTGATCGGCCACCGCCTGTTTGAACGTGATGACGCACTTGGCGACATTCGCCTGACTCGCACTGACTTTCCGTTATGGTGGTTTCTGATCGCCAATCATTTGATGGCGTTTCGTGTCTTGACCTTCCGATGGTGATCGCCATGAACGATCAGCAGCAATTTTGTCGGAAGCGGAGGTTGGCGTTCAAGGCCTCCAAACGGCAGCTTTCCACGTTCGCGCATTCCAAACCAGACCAGCCCCATTCGGCCAAGAGTCGCCAAAACCAACTGGTTGGAGGTCTACTTCCACCCCCTGACCCACAAAGGGAAGGCAACCCGAAACAGAGCGCACCAATAAGTTACCCATGTGTACGTTCAGATCACTTGATCTGATCCAAGCTGAAATCGGCGGCGTATGCTCCAAAAAAGGGGGCTCATATGCGCCGTAGAGAGTTGATCATGGGTTTAACCGGTATGACTATCGCTAATTTGAGCACGCCTTTGGCGATGGCGAAGCCGTTGGAAGCAGCGTCGTCATTAAAGCCGACGCGATATCTCGATTACGACCACAAAGATATGAAGGCTGCCATTGCTGAAGCATGTACCGGAGCGACAACGGACAGGGAGAAGGCTATCGGCATTTTCAACTTTGTTCGTGATCGCGTGCGATTTGGCTGGGATGGCCGGTTCTACGACATGCGGGCAAGCGAGGTGCTCAAATCAGGGATCGGGTACTGCAACACCAAATCAACGCTCTTTTGCGCGATGTTGCGCGGTGCTGGCATTCCTGCCCGGCAGCATTTCGTTGACATTTCAGCGCGGATTTTGGACGGCTTGCTAGATCCGAGAACCCCGTATGTCGATCATTCCTTCGTCGAGGTCGATTTAGACGGGCGAACCTATTCGGTTGACGCCTATATCGTTGATCGCGGCTTGTTCGACGCAGCGCGCACGCGCCTTGTAAGCGAAGGACGCAGCCTCGGATACGGTGTCCATCGTGACGGCACCTGCGAGTGGGACGGCGCAACGGACGCATTCGGTCAGTATGTTAGAACTGGAAGCGATCCAGCCCCATCAACACGGGATTATGGCGTTTATGCCGATGTTGAGGACTTTTATCGCCGTGGCAGTCGCTGGAATCGGCTCAATATCGCATTGAGACTAGGCATCCCACTTTATATCCCAGGTCCGAACGCGCGGGCGCAAGCGCTTCGAAGCTAAATTCTAGACTTAATCTTGTTTCCGTTCCGTATTTTGCCCACGCTGCGAAACGGATACAAGGTCAACGGGCGAACCGTTGGAGACGCACCAGCCGGTAGCATGCTTCTGGTGGAATAAACACCCTGAGCAATTTATCGGAACGTCCGCTTTCGCCGCCTAGTTTAACACGCTCGCCCATAATCCACTCCTGTCGAACAAACTTGACCCAATTTTCGACTGCCAGATTTTGCTACCAATCAGACGCATAAAACGTGCCAAATCGTCAGTCTGAATCTCGCAGTTTGCTACCAATTTGCTACCAACAGAACGGATCTCGCCAGAAAATGACGGAAGCGTCAAGAATGAAGTGGAATAGCAACCTGATGAAATATATATGAAAAATTACGAATTGGAACGTTCAGGAATAAGGCAAAAATGTGGCATGAAAAGACTATGAATCTCATCGCCAAGACAAGGAGCGATCTCGCTTGAGCAACACCATCCTGACCATTCGGCCGGCCAGCGAGACCCGATGGGACTGCGCCGCGTTCGGCGAGGTGATGCTGCGCTTTGATCCGGGCTTTGGCAGGGTGCGCAACGCCCGCCAGTTCCACGTCTGGGAAGGCGGGGGCGAGTACAACGTCGCCCGCGCCATGCGCAAATGCTGGGGCCAGCGCGCAACGGCGGTCACGGCCTTGCCGGCCAATGACCTGGGCTGGCTGGTCGAGGACCTGATCATGCAGGGCGGCGTGGACATGAGCCACGTGATCTGGCGTGACTTCGACGGGCTTGGCCGCAACACAAGGGTCGGCCTGAACTTCACCGAGAAGGGCTTCGGCGTCCGCCCGGCTCTGGGCTGCAGCGACCGTGGCCATAGCGCCGCATCGCAGATCCGGCCGGGTGAAGTGAACTGGGAAAAGCTGTTTGGCGAGGAGGGCGTCCGCTGGTTCCACACCGGCGGAATCTTCGCGGCGCTCTCCAGCAACACCGCCGAGGCGGTCATGGAGGCCGTCGAGCTCGCCCGCAAATACGGCGCCGTCGTCAGCTATGACCTCAACTACCGCGCTTCGTTGTGGCAGAGCCAGGGCGGCAAGTCTGGCGCCCAGAAGGTCAACCGGCACATCGCGCAATATGTCGACGTGATGATCGGCAATGAGGAGGACTTCACCGCCTGCCTCGGCTTCGAGGTCGACGGCGTCGACGAGCACATCAGCGAGATCGATCCGGCCAGCTTCAAGCGCATGATCCAGACGGCGGTCGGCCAGTTTCCGAACTTCAAGGTCGCTGCCACAACGCTGCGGAATGCCAAGACCGCCAGCCTCAACGACTGGTCTGCGATCCTGTATGCCGGCGGCCAGTTCTATGAATCGGCCTTGCGCGAGAACCTCGAAATCTACGACCGCGTCGGCGGCGGCGACGGCTTCGCCTCTGGCCTTGCCTATGGTTTCCTGGAAGGGAAGGGCCCCCAGGCGGCCGTCGAATATGGCGCAGCCCACGGCGCCCTGGCCATGACCACGCCTGGCGACACCTCGATGGTCCGGGCGGCCGAGGTTGAGGCTGTGATACAGGGCAGGGGGGCGCGGGTTATCCGCTAACCGCCGGTCCGGAAGGTCCCGGCCAATCGCGCCAATGTTCCCAGCGCGCTCAACCCCCAGCTCCATGCGACCTGTTTTCGCAAATGATGTTGGAATTAAACGGCCCTGTCCCGGACAGGGCGAGGGAGTTTGATGAGCCTCTATCCTGATCCTGCGAGTGTTGCGCAAACATCCGGAAAGCCCCTTCGCTCGCGCGCCTGGTTCGATAATCCGGACAATCCGGACATGACCGCCCTCTATCTTGAGCGGTACCTGAACTACGGATTGACCCTGGAAGAACTGCGCTCGGCCAGGCCGATCATCGGCATCGCCCAGACAGGCTCTGACCTCAGCCCCTGTAACCGGCACCATATCGAACTGGCCAAGCGGGTGCGCGAGGGTATCCGTGAGGCGGGCGGCATCGCCATGGAGTTTCCGGTCCATCCGATCCAGGAAACCGGCAAGCGACCGACCGCGGGCCTCGATCGCAATCTTGCCTATATGGGCCTGGTCGAGGTTCTCTACGGCTACCCGCTGGACGGGGTCGTGCTGACGATCGGCTGTGACAAGACCACGCCCGCCTGCCTTATGGCGGCGGCCACGGTCGACATTCCGGCTATCGCCCTGTCCGTCGGCCCCATGCTGAACGGCTGGCACAAGGGTGAGCGGATCGGCTCGGGCTCGATCATCTGGACCGCGCGCGAGATGCTGGCACGAGGCGAACTGGACTATGAGGGGTTCATCGATCTGGTTGCCACCTCGGCGCCTTCGGTGGGCTATTGCAACACCATGGGCACGGCCTCGACCATGAACGCCCTGGCCGAGGCCCTGGGCATGTCCCTGCCAGGCTCTGCCGCCATTCCCGCCCCCTATCGGGAGCGGCCCCAGATCGCCTATCTGACCGGCAGGCGGATTGTCGAGATGGTCCATGAGGATCTCAAACCCTCGGACATCCTGACCCCGGACGCCTTTCACAACGCCATTGTCGTCAACTCGGCCATCGGCGGCTCGACCAATGCCCCGATCCACATCACGGCCCTGGCCAGGCACGCCGGCCTCGAACTGCCGCTGCAGCAGTGGGAAGAGGTCGGCCACGACGTGCCGCTTCTGGTCAACCTGCAGCCGGCGGGCAGATACCTCGGCGAAGACTTTCATCAGGCGGGCGGCGTTCCCGCTGTGGTCAACCAGCTGATGGGAGCCGGCCTGATCCGTGAGGCGGCCCTGACCGTCAACGGCCGCACCCTCGGCCAGAACTGCGCTGGCAAGGCGATCCAGCTTCCGGACGTCATCCGAACCTTCGACGCACCCCTGATGGCCAATGCCGGTTTCCTGGTGCTGAGCGGCAATCTGTTCGACGGCGCCATCATGAAGACCAGCGTCATCGCTGCAGAGTTCCGAGAACGCTACCTCTCCAGCCCCGGCGATCCGGACGCCTTCGAAGGCGAAGCGGTCGTGTTCGATGGCCCTGAAGACTACCACCGCCGTATCGACGATCCGGAAATCGGCATTACCGAACGGTCGATCCTGTTCATGCGCGGGGCCGGCCCTGTGGGCTATCCCGGGTCGGCGGAAGTGGTCAATATGCGCCCACCCGCCCATCTGCTGGCGCGCGGCGTTTCGGCCCTGGCCTGTATCGGCGACGGGCGCCAGTCGGGCACCTCAGGTTCGCCATCCATCGTGAACGCCTCGCCGGAAGCCGCGACGGGCGGCAATCTGGCGCTGCTGCGAACGGGGGACCGGGTTCGGGTGGACCTGCGGGCCCGCACCGTCAAGGCGGCAGTTTCCGACGAAGAGTTTGCCGAGCGCCGAGCGGCCCTGGACGCTGCTGGAGGTTATGCCGTCCCGCCGTCACAGAGCCCCTGGCAAGAACTTCATCGCCTCACGGTCGGCCCTCTGTCCACCGGTGGTGTCCTCGAGCCAGCCATCAAATACCACCGCATCATCGACCGGTACGGCAATCCTAGGGACAATCACTGACGGGCTGTTGAAGGGATGAAGAATGTCGCTGTGCGCCCAACTTTTGCGCCCTTGAAAGCGGCTGACGTGACCCCCTGAAACGCGTCAAGCCACAACGAGAGGGCTGAGTTGACTTGAATTTTCGTTGAGGTCGCTAGCAACAGGTGTCTTCGCAGAGGATCCAAGTTGAACATCTCTGTGCCAGTCAGCCGGGGAGTTCTGCGTTTCAGCCTAAAGGGGTTTTGTGGCCCCCCACATCAGGGAGCGGCCGTCCCGTCAGCACCAGCCGCTTGTCGCGAATCGCATCCAGGATCCTGCCAACGGCCAGGTACTGCGGTCCCATCGGCCTGCAGCGACCTCACCAGGCGATCACTTCGGCCTCGATCCTGGCAAGTTTGGCGCGTCCTTCGTCGTCGGTCAGGCCCGGATAGCTCTGGCGGACCATCAGCGCGGCCGCGGCGGCAGCACTAGGCCGCTCTCGACCATTGGCTTGACGATTGGCAGGCACTCCAACGCCACCCGCCTTTGACGCGCCGGCGTCGGGTTGTCGTTGGCGGGTCGGGGGGCTTTTCGGGGCTGGCCATGAGCCGAACTGACCGGTGCCGGGCCCTCGAAGATCAAGAACGCAAACGAAACATATGAGTTTGGGTTGGGGACAAAGGCCGCCGGTCTCGGGTCCAACCTTCCGATTTCGGAGTGGGTTCTCGTCGTCTCACCCTCGAAAAAGGATAGACACTCCCGGCTAACCCTCTGAATTCATTGAGCCGGAAAATCCCGGTTAAGCACCGGTAAGGCGTTGATTCCGCGCAGGTTCTGCACTCCTGCTGGGGTCGCCATCGTCTCGGGCGACTACCGTCCTGCGGCTGTGTCGTAGGTTTCAAGGCCCATGGCCAGGTCTGCGATCAGGTCGGCGGGGTCTTCCAAGCCGATATGCAACCGAAACAGCGGGCCTCCCAGCCGGTTGGGGTATTGGCGCACGAACAGCTGCGGATCACAGCGCAGGGCCAGGCTTTCGAATCCGCCCCAGGAAAACCCCAGTCCGAACAGCTTGAGCGAGTCCAGAAAGGCATGCTCGGCCTGCTCGGGCGCCGGCTTGAGAACAAGCCCGAACAGGCCCGAGGCTCCGGTATAGTCCCGGGCCCAGAGCTCATGCCCCGGAGCGCCCGGCAGGGCGGGGTGAAGAACCTGCAACACCTGTGGCTGCGTCGCCAGCCACTCCGCGACGGCCCGGCCGCTGGCATCATGTCGCGCCATGCGAACCGGCAGGGTGCGAAGACCCCTCAAGATATCATAGGCTTCCGCGCCGCTGACCGCCCAGCCCAGATCATGGATTCCTGCGTCCAGCTGGTCGGCGATCTTTGGATCCGCCGTGGCCGCGCTGCCCATGAAGACGTCCGAATGTCCGCAGGCATATTTGGTCAGGGCCTGAACCGAGATATCCACGCCGTGGGCCAGGGGCTTGAATCCCAGGGCGGCGGACCAGGTGTTGTCCATCAGGGTGAGGACGCCTAGGGCCCTTGCCGCCGCCGCAATCCCGGGAACATCCTGCACTTCGAAGGTCAGGGAACTGGGCGACTCCAGCACGATCAGCCGGGTATCGGGCCTGATGAGGGCCGTGACCTCGCTGGCAGACAGTCCCGGGTCATAAAACTCTATCCGCACCCCGTATCGGGCCAGGGTCTTCTGACAGAAGGCGCGGGTCGGCTTGTAGATCCCGTCGGTCACCAGAACGCTGTCGCCGGCCTTCAGCAGGGCCAGCATGGCCCCGGACAGCGCGGCGAGCCCCGAGGGATAGAGCTCGACGCGGATTGCCCCTTCAAGCTCTGCCAGGGCCGATTTCAGCGTGAACTGCGCGCTCAGCCCGGCACGGCCGTAGCCGAGGTCCTCCTCATAGAGCGCCCGCGAATCGGGAAGCAGGACGGTCGAGCCGCGCTGGATCGCCGGGCCGACGGTCCTGGCCAGCTTGTCCGGCGGCTGGCCGACATGGATCAGTCTTGTCGCGGGGTCCATGCCGGTTCAGCCTGGGCTGGCCGGGCCCTGCACGATCGGGGTGTCGGCCAGGCCGCCCCATTCCGCCCAGGAACCGTCATAGACCGCGGTCCTGTCCTTGCCGAGTCTGGCCAGCGCCAGGGCCAGCAGGGCGGCGGTGATACCGGAGCCGCAGGTGGTGATGACGGGCCTGTCCAGGTCGACGCCGGCTTCCTGGAACAGGGTGATCAGACTCTCGGTCGATTTCAGCGTCCCGTCGGGGGAGATCACGCTGGCTCCGGGCACATTGCGTGCGCCGGGCATGTGGCCGGACTTCAGTCCAGGGCGCGGCTCGGGCGCATCGCCGGAAAACCGGGCGGCGGGCCGGGCATCGACCAGTTGCTCCCGGCCGGCCTCGAGGGCTCGGCGCACCTGCCCCAGGTCCCGGACCAGGTCGTTAGTGTAGCGGACTGTGAAGTGTCGCTCACGCGGTGGTGGGACGCCGTCCTCCACCGGCCTGCCCTCGGCAGTCCATTTGGGCAATCCGCCGTCCAGCACAACCACATCTTCATGGCCCATGGCGCGGAAGGTCCACCAGACCCGCGGCGCCGAAAAAAGTCCCTGGCTGTCATAGATGACCAAGCGGGCGCCGTCGCCAATCCCCAGCCGCCGCATGCGTGAGGCGAACTTGACCGGTGAAGGCAACATGTGGGGAAGCGGGCTGGACTCGTCGCAGATCTCGTCGATGTCGAAAAAGACCGCCCCGGGAATATGGCAAAGACCGTATTCCTGCCTGGGGTTGCGATCCACGCCCGGCAGGAACCAGCTGGCGTCAATGATGCGGACGTCTGGTGCGCCGAGATGGTCGGCCAGCCAGGCGGTGGAGACGAGCGGGTCTTTCAGCATGTGATCAGGCTCCCAGTTATTGCATTGTCGTCAGAGCCAGGACGGGACCGGCAGACCCTTTTCCTTCAGAAACGCGGGATTGAACAGTTTGCTCTGATATCGCGAGCCATGATCGCAAAGGATGGTCACGATCGTCCGGCCGGGTCCCAGTCTGCGCGCCAGATGGATCGCACCCGCCACATTGAGTCCGGCAGATCCGCCAAGCAGCAGTCCCTCGTTCTGGGCCAGATCGAAGACCATGTTCAGGGCTTCCGCGTCGTCGATGCGGAAACTGTGGTCAGGCCTGAAATCCTCCAGATTGGCCGTGATGCGGCCCTGGCCGATGCCTTCGGTGATCGAGCTTCCCTCGGACTTGAGTTCGCCGGCTGTGTAGTAGCTGTAGAGGGCGGCGCCGTGCGGGTCGGCCAGTCCGATCTGGATGTCCCGATTGCGTATCCTTAGCGCCCGGGCGACGCCCGCCAGGGTGCCCCCGGACCCGACGGCGCAGACAAATCCGTCTATCTTGCCGTTGGTCTGGTCCCAGATCTCCGGACCGGTGGTTTCCTCATGGGCCTGGCGGTTGGCGACATTGTCGAACTGGTTGGCCCAGACCGCGCCGTTCGGTTCCGACTCATTGAGCGCCTCGGCCAGACGACCCGAATAGCGAATGTAGTTGTCGGGGTTGGAATAGGGCAGGGCGTCCACTTCAACCAGGTCCGCCCCGGCCAGCCGTATCGCGTCCTTCTTTTCCTGGCTCTGGGTGCGCGGAATGACGATCGTGGTTCGATAGCCCAGCGCGGCGGCGACCATCGCCAGGCCGATGCCTGTGTTGCCGGCCGTGCCCTCGACGATCCGGCCGCCGGGCCGCAGTCGGCCGCTGCGGATGGCGTCCTGGATGATGAACAGCGCGGCCCTGTCCTTGATCGACTGGCCCGGATTCATGAATTCGGCCTTGCCGAGGATTTCACAGCCGGTGGCCTCGCTGGCCGCCTTCAGCCGGATCAAGGGAGTATTGCCGATCGCATCGATCACGCTGGAACAGACAGTCATGGTCGCCCGGCACTCCTGGAACTGGCCTGTCTCTAAATCGCGTGGGGTAGGCTTTACGCAAGAGCGAATTTGTCGGCGGCGTCTCGGCCCGGCCGACAGCCGAAGGGTGGATACCGTCTCGCCCCATGACTCCCGTGGACGCTAGCTGCGTGAAAGCGCCAGTTGGATGACATTGGTGCGCTCGGTCCGGAAACCGGCTTCGCAATAGGCGAGATAGAAGAGCCACAGCTTCCGGAACCGTTCGTCAAAGCCCAGCCTCTGGACATCCTCCCACGCCGCGTGGAACCGACCCCGCCATTGGGCAAGCGTATCGGCATAGCACTGGCCAAACCGGGTAACGCCGGTCCAGTCCAGACCAAAGCGGTCGGTTTGTTCCTTCAGCTTTTCTTCGCTGGGCAACATGCCACCCGGAAAGATGTATTTCTGGATGAAATCGGCCTGCGACCGGTAGTGATCGAAGAACTCGTCGCGGATGGTGATGATCTGCAGGCCGGCCTGGCCGCCGGGCCGCAGAACCTCTCGAATCTTGCCGAAATAGTTGGGCCAGTAGGCCTCGCCGACCGCCTCGAACATCTCGATCGAGGCCACCCGGTCAAACCGGCCATCGACATCGCGGTAGTCGATCAGGCGAATGTCGGCCTTTTCGGAAAGGCCGAGTTGAAACAGACGTTTGCGGGCATAATCATGCTGCGCCTGCGAGATGGTGATGGCGGTGACCTTCGCGCCGACCTCCCCGGCTGCAAACTCTGCAAAGCCACCCCAGCCGCAGCCGATCTCCAGCAGGGTCTGGCCGGACTGCAGGTCGATGGACCTGGCAAGCGCAGCATATTTCTCTCTCTGGGCGGCCTCCAGAGCCTGGCCGTCACGCTCGAAGCGGGCGGAGGAATAGGTCATGCCTGGATCCAGCCAGAGCTCGTAGAAGCGGTTTCCCAGATCGTAATGGGCGTGAATGTTCTTGCGGGAGCCGGTTCGATTGTTTCGGCGGGTGATGTGAAGCAGGAAGTTGTAGGCCTTGATCAGGGGGTTGCCCGCCATGATCCGGCCGATCTGGTCCAGATTGAGCGAGAATGCGGTCAGCAAGGCCGCCAGATCGGGCGTGTCCCAGTCGCCGGCCAGGTAGCCTTCGGCAAAGCCGATGTCCGCGCCAGACATGACCCGTCGCACCGCGCGATAGTCGCGAACGATCATCTCGGCCGAGGGACCCGGTTCCGATCCCGAAAAGGACAGACGTCGACCGCCAGGCATGACGACATCAAGATGTCCGGCCTGCCAGTTGGTTTTCAACACCTTCATCGCTGTACGGAAAGCAGCCGGCGCACCCCGGAAATCGGGGGTTTCCCAGGCGGACGGCGCGGTGTTGATGGCGAACTCACTCATGAACGCTCTGCTCACTTTCGGGCAGCATATCGACGACTAGGGGCGGGGGTTGTCCAGAGGCTGACCTCTGCTCACGCCGGCTTTCGGCCCCGGCGGCCGGGCGCCGAAGGGCGCTCCCTTGATCCAGAGGAGCAGGGCTTCCCAATGGATCGCCAGGGCGACCTTCAACGTCATGAGGGGCAGGGACAGGAAGAGCGCCAGCAGCCTGCGGTCGGTCATGGCCTGCCGTTCGGCTGTCTGGGTCGCAAAAAAGTCCGGTCGGCCGTCCCGCAGCTTGATGATCCGCAGATCGAAGGTCCCTGACGGCGCAGCGACTTCAAACCGGTATTCGCCCTCGACCCGGTAGAAGGGCGAAACATAGAGTGCCTTGGACGCTATCTGGGTTTCGCGCGGTCCCCCCCTGGCGGGAATGGCGTAGGCATGCGTCTGTCCAAAGGTGTTGTTCACTTCATAGATCACCGCCTCGAGCCGATCGTCCGCGTCGTGCACGAAAAACATCGATAGCGGGTTGAAGACAAAGCCCATAACCCTCGGAAAGCAAAGCAGTCTGATATTTTCCGCCGAGGCGGTGATCCCGGCCTGGTCGAGGGTCTGCTCGACCCATGGACGCAGATCGGCGGACCTGCGGTCGCCATGGTCCCGCGGGTCGAAGGAGAGCAGGCCCCAGGGGCCTGGCCGGATCATGGTCAAGCCGGCAAACGCCTCGTCCAGCCGGTCAATATCCAGCAGAAGCTGGAACAGCCGGTAGCGAAACTCATGGGGTCTCGGCGCGAATCGCCGATGCCTTGTCTCGCCGACATAGAGAACCGCCGGGCTCATGCAGCGGCGCGCTTGGCGCTGGACGCGGTATGGTCCGCCAAGGCAGCCACGCGGTGATCGACGAAGGACCAGTCCACCCTGCCGCCCAGCGCCAGGGCGACCTTGACCCCGGAGGTCAGGCCATCTTCGTGGAATCCGTAGCCCAGCCAGGCTCCGGCGTACCACAGGCCGCCGCGCCCCTGAATCCGGCCCATCTGTCTCTGGGCGGCAAGGGCGGGCGCATCGAATTGTGGATGGTCATAGTCATATTCGGCGATCACCAGATCGGGATCGGCCTCCGGACCGTTCAGGGTGACAAACAGCGGGTCGCTGGTGGACAGCTTCTGCAGGTTGTTCATCCAGTAGGTTACGTAGGATCCTGATTTTTCAGACCTTCGCGCGATGTAGTTCCAGCTTCCCCAGGCATTCCGCCGGACCGGCATCAGGTTGGGATCGCGGTGCAGAACCGCCCGGTTTGCACTGTAGCGAATGGCGCCCAGCAGGGCCCGTTCCTCGGCGTCGGCGTCCGAGAGCAAGGACAGGCACTGATCGGAATGACAGGCCAGGATCACCTGGTCGAAGGACTCCGACAGCCCGTTGGAGTCCTCGATCTGGACTGCGCCCGCCACCCTCTGGAGTTTCCGCACCGAGGTCGACAGTCTCACCCGATCGCCAAGCAGGGTTCCGATCCTTTTGACATAGCTCCGGCTTCCGCCTTCGACGGTCTTCCAGATCGGCGGTGCAAACTGCAGAAGACCATGGTTTGAAAGAAAGCGCAGAAAGCTCTCGGTCGGAAATTTCCCGATCCCGCCCTCTGTGGTGGACCAGATCGCCGCTCCCATGGGCAGCAGGTACTGGTCCCGGAAGGCCGCCGAAAAACCGTGTCGCTGCAGATACTCGGACAGCGGCAGGTCCTTGAATTCGGCGCCGGTCAGGTCTGCCGCTGCCGTTCGGTTGAAGCGATTGATGTCATGCAACATGCGCAGAAACGACGGATTCAGCAGATTGCGCTTCTGGGCGAAGACACCCTTGGGAAAGTTTGACGACCATTCGACCCCGCCGCTGGCGCAGGCGAAACTCATGTCCGTATCCCGCGTCGGGACGCCGAGGCTGTTCAGCAGGCCCGTCAGGTTGGGGTAGTTGGCTTCGTTGTAGACGATAAAGCCCGTATCGACCTCGACTGCTTCACCCCGGCAATCGACCGTCACGGTGTTGGCATGGCCGCCCAGCCGGCCATCCTTCTCGAACAGCACAACCTCATGGCTGTCCTTCAGGGCCAGGGCGGCGCCCAGGCCGGCGACTCCGGACCCGACAACAGCGATCTTCACAGGTTGGGCTTCCTCTTCAACAACAACTTCGTCAACCCGCCCTGAGGGCGGCATAGGCCTGCAGGGCGCGGTCTCTCGCCAGGGCATGATCGACGATGGGACCGGGATAGTCCCTGCCAATCTGCGCATCCAGGCGGGAGGCCAGTCCGGCTACGGCCTTCCAGGGCTCATGGATGAAGGCCTTGGAGACTTTTGCCAGTTCCGGCACCCACCGCCTGATATAGGCGCCATCCGGATCGAATTTCAGGCCCTGCGTCACGGGATTGAAAATCCGGAAATAAGGCGCCGCGTCAGCCCCCGAGCCGGCGACCCATTGCCAGTTGGCGGCATTCTGGGCCTCGTCGGCATCCACCAGGGTATCCCAGAACCAGGCTTCACCCCGTCTCCAGTCGATCAGCAAGTCCTTGATCAGGAAGGACGCGGCAATCATCCGGACCCGGTTGTGCATGAACCCGGTAGCCCAGAGTTCGCGCATGCCTGCGTCGACGATCGGATAGCCGGTCATGCCCCTTGTCCAGGCCCGAAAGCCCGCATCGTCATCGCGCCAGGAAAAGCCATCCCACTCTGAGCGGAAGTTTCGGGTGGCAAGCTGCGGATTGTAGAAGAGCAGGTGGTGGTGAAACTCCCGCCAGCCGATCTCCGACAGGAACTTGTCCGCTTCCCGGACGGGCGCGCCCTGCGTCACGGCCTTCAGGGTCGCGCGCCAGACCTGGGCGGGTCCGATCTCGCCAAAATGCAGGTGAGGAGACAGCCTTGACGTGCCCGGCAGGTCTGGTCTGTCCCTGGCGTTGCCGTAGCCGGACAGGGGCCCTTCCAGGAATCGGGTCAATAGCCGGCCCGCGCCGGCCTCGCCCGGTTCCCAGTCGCCGAATCCGGCAGACCAGTCCGGCGAGCCTGGATGAAGTCCCCAGTCGGACAGGCAGTCGCTTTGGAGCCAGTCCGGAGGCGAGGCCAACCGGGTCGGCGCGGCTTCGACAGGAAGATCGGCGATCCGGCTCCTGGCAGCCCGCCAATAGGCGGTAAAGACCCGGTAGGGGGCTCCGGATCCGTTTGCGATCTCCCAGGGCTCGTTCAGCAGGGCGCCGTTGAACGAGCGGCAGACGATGCCCGCGTCCGAATGGTGCTGCTTGATGATGCGATCACGCGCGATGGATCCCGCGTCGTAGAGTCGGTTCCAGTGAAGGGCTTCAGCCCCGGTTTCCCGGATCAATTGACCCAGTACCGCATTGGCCGGCCCGCGTCTCAGGATGAGCCGGGAGCCCAGGGCCCTCAAGTCCTCATCCAGCCGGCGCAGACTCTTGTCGAGCCACCATCGGCTTGCCCCGCCTGGCGCGCGCAGCCCTTCTGTCTCGTCCAGAATATAGACCGGGATCACGTTGGCCCCGGCCGACAGCAGGGCAGGGTTATCCTTCAGGCGCAGATCCTGACGGAACCAGACGATGACCGGACTGGCCCGCTCTTGTGTCTTCTGCAATGTCACGCCACTTCTACGCCGCCCGCCTGTCCCCGGATCATACGGAAACCCGCCTTGTCACAAGCCGTCCTCCCGAACCCTGTCATCACCCTGCAGACCCCCGGCGGCGCCAGCATGAAGATCGGCAATGCCGAACGGCTGAGCATCATTGCCGGACCCTGCCAGATGGAAAGTCGGCAGCATGCCCTGGAAACGGCTCACGCCCTGAAGGAGATTGCCGGCCGGCTCGGGATTGGCCTGATCTACAAGACCAGTTTCGACAAGGCCAACCGCACCAGCGTCAACGCCCAGCGTGGCATGGGCCTCGACGACGCCCTGCCGGTCTTTGCCGAAATCCGCGAAGTGACAGGTCTGCCGACCCTGACCGACGTTCACGAGATCTATCAGTGCGCCCGCGCCGCCGAGGCCGTCGACGTCCTGCAGATTCCCGCCTTCCTCTGCCGCCAGACCGACCTGCTGGTCGCCGCGGCCCGGACCGGCAAGGCGGTCAACGTCAAGAAGGGCCAGTTCCTCGCCCCCTGGGACATGAAGAATGTCATCGCCAAGATCACCGGCTCCGGCAATCCCAACGCCATGGCCTGCGAACGCGGTGTCTCCTTCGGCTACAATACCCTGGTCAGCGACATGCGGGCCCTGCCGGAAATGGCGAAGATAGGATGTCCCGTGGTCTTTGACGCCACCCATTCGGTTCAGCAGCCAGGCGGCCTGGGCGGAAGCTCGGGCGGCCAGCGCGAATATGTGCCGGTCCTGGCCAGGGCCGCCGTAGCAATCGGCGTGGCCATGGTGTTTCTCGAAACCCACCCGGATCCGGACAATGCCCCCTCCGATGGCCCCAACATGGTTCCCCTGAACCAGTTCGAAGCCCTGGTGTCCGAACTGCTGGACCATGACTCCCTGGCCAAACGCCGGATCAATGCGGCCCGATAAGATCGGGCGACCGGAACGCGCCCCGGCGTTCACCGCTTCTGGTAAATTGGCACTCACCGTGCAACGACTCTGGTCACGGCTGGGGAGGCGGCATTGACCTACAGACTCTACGGGACGCCGGGTTCACTCTACACCGGCAAGGCGCGGTCCTATCTGATCAAGCAGGGCATCCCGTTCGAAAATAGAGCCGTTGGAGAGCCGGGCTTCCGGGAACGGATCGTTCCCCGGATCGGCCGCTGGATCATGCCGGTCATGGAGGCTGCGGACGGCGAGTTGCTCCAGGACGGCTCGGCGATCATCGACCATTTTGAAGCCCGGGGCGCTGTGCGCTGGCCGGCCCATGCCGCGACTCCCTGTCACCGGGTCATTGGTCACATTTTCGAGCTGTTCGGCGGAGAAGGCCTGCTGCGTCCGGCGATGCATTTTCGCTGGAACTTCGATGAAGTGAACCAGCCCTTCCTGATGCGGGACTTTACCTCGGCTCTGGCGCCCGGCGCCTCGGACGACGAGTCTGCGGCCGTGTTTGATTTCGCGGCCCGCCGCATGCGCAAGGCCATGGCCAGTTTCGGGGTCTCCGAGGCCTCGATTCCGCAGGTCGAACCGTCCTACCGGACCTTTCTGGAACTGTTCGAAAAGCATCTCGAACACGGTCCCTATCTGCTCGGCGGGCGGCCGTCGCTGGGCGACTACGGGCTCATTGCGCCGCTCTATGCCCATCTCGGACGCGATCCCTATCCGGCGGCCATGATGAAATCCCGCGCCCACCGGGTCTGGCGGTGGGTCGAGCGCATGAACGCGCCGGACCTCGACAGCGGTGACTATGGCTCGCCGGAGCCAGCCCTGCTTCCAGACGATACCGTGCCCGAGACCCTGCTGGCCCTGATGCGGTTCATTGCCGAGGACTATCTGCCGGAAATCAGGGCCATGGTCGCCTTCAGCAACGACTGGCTGGCGGCGCGGCCGGATCTGGTGACCGGAACCAATGGGCTGGCCCGGCCCTCCGAACGGATGATCGGCCGCGCGGCGTTCCAATGGCGCGGGGTTCCCGTGGAGGTCGCTGTGATGCCCTATCGCCTTTGGCTCCTTCAGAAGATCCAGGACTGTGTGGATGCGCTGGGACCGTCAGAGCGGGAGCCGGTGGCGGCCCTGCTGATGTCCGTCGGTCTTCAGGACCTGCTCGCCTTGCGGACCCTTCGCAGGGTCGAACGGGTGGACCATCTTGAAGTCTGGGGGCCGCCACCCGAAACGCGCCAGGCCGCGTCGCCAGTCTGATCAGCGGTCCGTCCCTGCCGTTCCTGACTTGACCGACCAAGCGTCACCGCGCACAGCCTGCCCACCATGGAACTGGCCGGACTTCAGAAACTCTTGGACGCCGTGGCGGGCGTGCGCGTCGCCTGCGTGGGCGACGTCATGGTTGACCGTTTTGTCTATGGCGAGGTCAGCCGGACCTCTCCCGAAGCGCCCGTCCCGGTCCTGGCCCTGGGTCGCGAAACCGCCATGTTGGGCGGAGCCGGCAATGTCGCCCGCAACGTGGCCGCGCTGGGCGGCAGGGCTGCACTGGCCGGGCTGATCGGGGCCGACCCGGCGGCCAGCCAGGCCCTTGGTCTGGTCGGGGCGGAACCCAGCCTGGAAAGCCATCTCGTCACCGATCATCATCGACCCACCACCGTCAAGACCCGCTATGTCGCGGCCGGCCAGCAGCTGCTGCGGGTCGATGCCGAGGACGCAACTTCCGCCGGTCGGGACATCGAGATCAAGCTGGCGGCCGCGGCACGCTATGCCGCTGAAGGCGCCGGGGCGATTCTGTTGTCTGATTACGGCAAGGGGGCGGTGACCCAGAAGGTCATCGAGGCCTGTCTGGAAGCCAGGGACGCGGGCTGCATCCTGATCGTCGACTCCAAGGCCAGGAGCTTTGCCCGCTATGGCGCGGCGGACCTGGTCAAACCCAACGCCTCGGAGCTGTCCCGCGCGACGGACATGCCCTGCGAAACGGACGAGGAAATCGAAGCTGCCCTGACACGGGCCCTCGACCTGTCGCGCTGCAAGGCCATCCTGGTCACCCGCGCGGCCAAGGGCATGAGTCTTTCCGTGCGGGGCAGGGGCGTGCGCCATTTTCCGGGTCGCCCCCGCGAGGTTTTCGATGTTTCCGGCGCTGGAGACACCGCCCTGGCGGCCCTGGGTCTGGCCCTTGCGGCCGAATGCGACATCGAGGATGCCGTGCGCTTCGCCCTGTTGGCGTCGGGTGTCGTGGTCGGCAAGGCCGGTACGGCGACGGCCACCCCCCGGGAACTGATCGAAGCCGAGCTTTCGGCTCATCTGGCCCCGGCCGAGGCCAAGCTCGCAAGTCCGCTGAAGATGGCGCAACAGGCCAAAGCCTGGCGGGCCGAAGGCCTGACAGTCGGCTTCACCAACGGCTGTTTCGACATCCTGCACAAGGGCCATGTCGCCTATCTGGCCCAGGCAAGGGCCTGGTGCGACCGGCTGATCGTGGCGGTCAATTCCGACGCTTCGGTGCGGGCGCTGAAAGGCGAGGGCCGGCCGGTCAATGACCTCGAATCCCGGGCCGTGGTCCTGGCGGGCCTGGCCCATGTCGACCTCGTCACCGCCTTCGACGACCCGACGCCCCTGGCCCTGATCGAAGCCGCCCGTCCGGACGTTCTGATCAAGGGCGCCGACTACAGTGTTGAAACTGTTGTTGGTTCCGACCTGGTCCTGGGCTGGGGCGGCTCTGTGAAACTGGCGCCCCTTGTGGACGGCTATTCCACCACCGCCGCCATCGCCCGCATGACTGAAAAATCCTGAAGGAAGCCCGCCCATGACCCGCCGCATTGTATTCGTGACCGGAGGCGCAGGCTTCATCGGCTCCAACATCGTCGCCCGCCTTTGCGAGGAAGCCGACCTGGACGTGGTGGTCTGTGACTGGCTGGGCGCGGCGGACGAGGGCAAGTGGCGCAATATCGCCAAGCATCCCATCGGCGACTTCGTCCCGCCGGAACAGATGATGGAATGGCTCGAGAAGCGCTGGCGGGATGTCGAGGCGGTCATCCACATGGGCGCGATCAGCTCCACCACCGAGCCGGACGCCGACCGCATCATACAGACCAACTTCTGCCTGTCCCGGGACCTGTATCGCTGGTGCGCCGACCGGCAGCGCCGCCTCATCTATGCGAGCTCGGCCGCCACCTATGGTGACGGCGCGTCGGGCTTCGACGACAATGACAGCCTGGAGGCTCTGAAGGCCCTGAAGCCGCTGAACGCCTATGGCTGGTCCAAGGCCCTGTTCGACGTGTTCGCCGCCCGTCAGGCGGCCCGGGACTATCGCCCGCCGCAATGGGTCGGTCTGAAGTTCTTCAATGTCTATGGACCCAACGAGGCCCACAAGGACTCCATGAAGTCCGTCGCGGCCCAGATCTTTCCGAAGGTGAAGGCCGGCCACACCGTCCAGCTCTTCAAGTCCCACCATGCCGACTATGCCGATGGCGGCCAGCTGCGGGATTTCGTCTATGTCCGGGATACCGCCGAGGTCATTGCCTGGCTGATCAACAACCCGCAGGTCAATGGCATTTACAATCTCGGGTCCGGCCAGGCCCGCAGCTTTGCAGACATGGCGACCGCCCTGTTCCAGGCGGCCGGTCGACCCGCCCAGATCGACTATATCGACATGCCCTACAGCCTGAGGGACAGGTACCAGTATTTCACCCAGGCCCGCATGGATCGCCTCCGCGAGGCGGGCTATCCCGGCCAGTTCACGTCTCTCGAAGACGGTATCGCTGAGTATGTGACCCGGTACCTGGCGGCCAGCGATCCCTATCGCTAGGCCGACCTCTCGGATTCACCGGATTCGCCATGGCTGATTTCATTTTGCTGATGCATGACGACACGACGACCCCCGTGGATGAGGCGGGTTGGGATGCCTATTTCGGCCGGCTCAACCGGACCGGCGCCTTCAGGGGCGGGAGCGAAATCTGCAAGGGTGTCGCGGTCCGGATGCATGGGACCCCGGGACCTCTGGCCAGCCACATCACCGGGTTCATCAGGGTCGAGGCCGCGGATATCGACCAGGCCCGCCTGCTGGTCGAAGGAAACCCGGTCTTTGCGGCCGGCGGGACTGTCGAAATCCGCGAACTGCCGCAATCGGAATAGGCCCTGCGCCGAGGCCGGGATTCCAGTTCCGTGCGTCAGGAGTTTGCAGCCTCAGCCATGGTATTGTCGCGCCAGGGCTTCGGCCACCCGTCCGATCAGGTCCAGGGGCAGGGGCTGGCTGTGGGGAAAGGACAGGTTCCCCTTCGGTCCCCGATAAGGCGCCAGGGCCGCCACCAGGTCTTCCGGACCGTGGACAGGCGGATAGACTCCGATATGGTTCTTTAAGGCGTTGAAATAGAAGAAGATTTTCTTGAGCCGGAAGGCCGGCATGCCGTAGCCGACACAGGGCTGTGCCCCGGGCGCCCGGCGCGCCACCTCCGCCTGGATCAGGTCCAGCCTCATCCTCGCTTCGGGCGAGGCCTGGTCGAGGAGTGTTTCACGGTCCATCGTCGCCATGCCTTGCCCAAACCCTCCGGAGGGGGACGCCGACGGTCATTCAGGCCCCCGGGCCAGATTCCATCATGGCGGATCGCCTCTCGACCGCAATCCTCAGGTTTCGGAGGCCGGACGGGCGACAGCCTCTCCGAACTTGTCCAACGATCCCATGACCTTGGGTGACGGTTGCTACCCGCCAATCTTGGCCTAGACTGGCGCCAACGAGAAAAATTTCAGGGAGTGTGTCATGGTCGGCATCGCCGCTTGGGGAGCCTATGTTCCGCGGCTGCGGCTCAGCCGGAAAGCCGCCGCCAGCGCCAATGCCTGGATCGCCCCGAACCTGATGGGCAAGGGCAAGGGCGAGCGTTCCATGGCCAACTGGGATGAAGACGCCCTGACCATGGCGGTCGAGGCGGCCAGGGATGTTCTGGGCCCGGGAGATGATCGCAGCCATGTCCGGGGGCTGTGGTTCGCCTCCAGCACCGCGCCCTTTTCGGACCGCCTCAATGCCGGCATCGTCTCCGCCGCCCTGACCCTCGACCGTGCCGCAGCCTCTGCGGACGTCTCCGGGTCCCAACGCTGCGGCCTCACGGCCCTCGCCCAGGGTCTGAATGCCGTGAAGGCTGGCGCGGTCAGTTGCGGCCTGGTGACCGCAGGAGAGCACCGCCGGGCCCGGGCCGCCTCGACCCAGGAACTGGATTTCGGCGACGGCGCGGCGGCCTTCCTGGTGGCCGAGAAGGACCTGGTCGCGGACCTGCTGGGCCATGGCAGCTACACGGCAGACTTCGTCGACCACTTCCGCGGCGCCGACGCCGAGTTCGACTATCACTGGGAAGAACGCTGGATTCGCGACGAGGGGATCGTCAAGCTGGTCCCGCCGGCCGTCGAGGCCGCCCTGAAACAGGCCGGCCTCGGCCCGGATCAGGTCACCCACTTCTGTTTCCCATCCACCTTCGGCGGCATGGCGGCAACCTTGGCGAAGCGCCTCGGAATCCCGGCCGCCGCCGTGCGGGACAATCTGGCCGCGGTCATGGGCGAGGCGGGCGCAGCCCATGGCCCGGTCATGCTGGCCCATGCGCTGGACGAAGCGCGGCCGGGCGATGTCATCCTGGTGGCCCAGTTCGGCCAGGGGGCAGAGGCCCTGGTCTTCAAGGTGACAGACCGCATCGATCAGGCGCGGCCGGCGCGCGGCGTTGTCGGCTCCCTCGCCGACCGCAAGGAAGAGACCAACTATCTGAAGTTCCTGTTCTTCAATGGTCTGGTTGAATGGGACCGGGGCATGCGTGCGGAAAAGGACAACAAGACCGCCCTGACCACCCTCTATCGCAACGAGGACCAGATCCTGGGCCTGGTGGGCGGCAAATGCCGCGAGACCGGAGTCGTCCAGTATCCCCGCACCCGGATTTCCGTGGCCCCCAACGCCTTTGCCGTGGACACTCAGGACCCCTATCCCTTCGCCGAGCGCAAGGCCTCCGTGACCACCTATTCCGCCGATTTCCTGACCTATTCGATGAGCCCTCCCAACCACTACGGCACCATCGATTTCGAGGGGGGCGGGCGCATCTTCATGGACATTACCGATGTCGAGCAGGGCGATGTCGACACCGGACTGCCGGTAAAAATGGTTTTCCGCCTCAAGGAAACCGACGAGAAGCGCGGCTTCCGCCGCTACTACTGGAAGGCGGCGCCGGACCGCGCCGCCAGGACCCAACCTGCCGCTCTGGCGGCTGAATAGGAGACGCCGACATGGCCGCAGGGATCAGGGACAAGGTCGCCATTCTCGGAATGGGCTGTTCGAAGTTCGGCGAGCGCTGGGACGCCGGTCCGGAAGACCTGATGGTCGAGGCCTACCTGGAAGCCATGCAGGACGCCGGCATCGAGCCGACCCAGCTGGACGCCGCGTGGTTTTCGACCCACATCGACGAGGTTGGCACAGGCAAGGGCGGCACGCCCATGAGCCTGGCCCTTCGGCTGCCCAACATCGCCGTGACCCGGGTCGAGAACTTCTGCGCCGGCGGGTCGGAGGCCTTCCGGGGCGCGGTCTATGCAGTTGCGTCCGGCGCCGCCGATATCGCCATCGCCCTGGGCGTGGAGAAGCTCAAGGACACCGGCTATGGCGGCCTGCCCACCGGCCAGGCGGGAACCCTTCTGCCGCAGGTCTCGCCCAACGGATCGGCCCCTGGCAACTTTGCCCAGCTGGCCTCGGCCTACCGGGCCAAGCACGGGGTCAGCCGAGATGACCTCAAGCGCGCCATCGCCCATGTCTCGGTCAAGAGCCACGCCAATGGCGCCAAGAACCCCAAGGCCCACCTTCAGAAGGCGGTCACCGAGGAACAGGTCCTCAACGCCCCGATGATCGCCGAGCCGTTGGGCCTGTTCGACTGCTGCGGCGTGTCCGATGGCGCCGCGGCGGCCATTGTCACCACGCCCGAGATCGCCCGCAGCCTGGGCAAGCGCAACCTGACCACGGTCAAGGCGCTGCAGCTGGCCGTCTCCAATGGCATGGAGTCGCAGTACAATGGCTGGGACGGCAGCTATTTCCACACCGCCCGGATCGCTGCCTCCAAGGCCTATCGCGAGGCCGGGATCGAGCGGCCCCGCGAACAGATCAGCATGATGGAAGTGCATGACTGTTTCAGCGTCACCGAACTGGTGACCATGGAGGATCTGCACATCTCCGCCGAGGGCCAGGGCTGGAAGGACGTGATGAACGGCTTCTACGACGCCGACGGCCAGATTCCCTGCCAGATCGACGGCGGCCTCAAGTGCTTTGGCCATCCCATCGGCGCCTCGGGCCTCAGGATGCTCTACGAGATGTACCTGCAGCTCCAGGGCCGGGCGGGAGAACGCCAGCTCTCGAACCCGGTGTTCGGCATGACCCACAATCTGGGCGGATCGCCCTCCACCAATGTCTGTTCGGTGGCCATCGTCGGGCAGGAGGGGGCTTAACCCTACCGGCCCGCCGTGCGAGGCTGGCGGCATGCTGTCAGCCCTCAAAGGCCCCCGTCTGTGGATCACCCTGGCCGCCGCCGTCCTGCTTGTCATTGTGCTGGCGGGGCTGCTGGCCTTCCGGGTCGATATCCTGCGCACGTCTCTGGACCCCCGGGTGCCCTTCCAGACCTATCAGCCGCCGCGCCCGCCGGACTATGGCCAGGCGCGGGCCTGGGCGCTCCTGCCCGCCGCCCCGGAGCATCCGCGGATCGATGACCCGCCGGCCGATGTCTTCTTCGTCCATCCGACCACCTATGACGGCGGTGAGCACTGGAACGCGCCTTTCCGCGACGGTCGCTCGGCCCGCATGCTCGACGACGTCATGCTGCCCAACTATGCCGGCCCCTTTGCCAGGGTCGGCCGGGTCTTCGCCCCCCGCTATCGTCAGGCCAGCCTCTACGCTCAACTGACCTTGCGGGATGATGCCCGCGACGCCCGGGTCTTTGCCTATGGCGATGTCCTGGCCGCCTTCCGCCAGTGGAAATCCAGGTATGGTGGCCAGCGCCCTTTCGTCCTGGCAGGCGTGGAGCAGGGCGGATTGCTGGCCTCGCGGCTGATGGCCGAGGAAATTGCGCCGGACGCCAGTCTTCGCAAGCGCCTGGTCGGGGTCTATCTGATCGAGACCGTGGTTCCGGCCGAAGATTTCGGGCCCGCAGCCCAGATCCCTGCCTGCTCGCGCCGCCCGGAAGCCGGCTGTGTCCTGGCCTGGCGGTCCGCCAGCGGCGTTGACCGCGTGGGTCTCAGGGACCGTTCGCTGGTCTGGAACAGGACCGGAATGCTGGTCAATCTCGGCGCTCGGCCGGCCCTTTGCGTCAATCCCCTGTCAGGGGCGAAGGAAAGCACGCTGTCGCCGGCGAGGTCCAATCTGGGCGCCGCCAATGCCACCCGCCTGGACTGGGGCGACCGCCCGCCGCTGGTCGCCAGGGCCGTGGATGCCCAATGTCTGGACGGTTTTCTGGCCGTTTCCCGGCCGAGGAGTCAGACTCTCCGACCGACAGGCGGTTGGGCCGATCGGCTGAAGGCGCCGCCCTTCAACCTGTTCTATGGCGACATCGAAGCCGATGCCGAGGCGCGGGTTGGGGTAAGGATAGGCCGTCCCTTCGGATCGGTCCTCGCGCCGCCCATCACCCGGTCGATTCCGGTGCGGTCCGTACCGGTCAGGCCGATCGACTGAAGCCTATTTCGCTTCGAGCGTCTTCAGCCCGGCATAGCCTGGCTGGTCGATCCGCACCTGGTCGATGATCGAGGCCCGGAAATGCGCCAGCAGGCCAGGATCGGTCGGCGCCAGGGCGCCTTCTCGGATCTGGTCGCAAAGCCGCGTATTGAGGCTGTTCCAGTCTCCGTCTTCGCCCAGCAGCGCGCTCAGACGCGCCGTCTGGGCCGCTTCGGCGGCGGCGCCGGCCTCGATCTCCCGCCGAACCGCCGCCAGGGCGTTGACCGCCACCCGGGCGTGAAAGGCGTCGCGGTCCTTCAGGTTGGGCGCAGCCCGCTCCTCGATGAACCGGATGACGCTGTCGATCAGTTCGCTGGCCGTGGGATGGCTGATCATGCGGCGGCCTCCAGCAGGGCGACAAGGTCGATCTCGGTCTCGCTGGTGCGCCGGCCGATCATGGCCCGCTCAACGGACGCATCGGCGCCGCTGGCATAGGAGGCGTACATGGTCAGGCACATGCAGCCCCACTTCAGGGAGCCCAGCATCTGCCAGTAGAGGACCCGCTCCAGCGCGATCGGCGCGCCGCCGGCGGCCTCGTAGCCGGCCAGCAGATCGGCGTGATCGCCAAAACCACCCACCGGCTTGGGTCCGCCAAATCGCCAGCTGCTGGTGCAGAGCCAGCCCAGGTCCTCGGCTGGGTCGCCCAAATGGGCCAGTTCCCAGTCCAGCACGGCGGCCAGTCCGGTTTCCGGATGAACCATCAGGTTGCCATTGCGGAAATCGCCATGCACCAGCACCGGCTTTTCCAGGGTCGGCGCCCGGTCCTTCAGGAAGCGGAAGGCGGCCTCGAAGATCGGCCGCCGGGCGTCCATCTGCCGATAGACCGCCTCATACTTTTCCAGCTCCGTAGCCGCGCTGGAGACGGCGAGGGGCGGCAGGCCCTCGGTCGGAACCTTGTGGATGGCGGCGAGAACCTCGCCACACTGGCGCGCCAGGGTCTTGCGCACCTCGGCGAAGGGCGGGTCCCGGGCTATGCGCTTGCCAAGGGTTTCGCCCTCGACCCGGCTCATCACATAGGCTTCGCCGACCTCGCTGCCCGGCGCACAGATGGCAAGGACCCTGGGCACCGGCGCGCCCCGGGCGGCAGCGGCGTTGATCAGGGCGGCTTCGGTGGCCAGGGGCACGGCATTGCCCGAACCGGTGACGCCCGGCGGCTTGCGGCGAAGAATCAGCGGCGCCCCGTTGTCGGTCTCGAAGGCCCAGGTTTCCTGGCTGGCGCCGCCGGACAGGCGGCGAAGCCCCACGATGGTCGTGGCGCCCGGCGAAAGGTCCGGCGCCAGGGCGCCAAGCGCATGTTGCAGGTCGTTCATGGGACGATATTCGAGGCTGTCACGCCGCGTCAGTCAAACCCCTTTGGCGAAACAGCCGATTGCCAGACCCGTCCGGCGGACGCATGCTCGCCCTGCCTTCCCAACCAGCGGAGAGGGCAGGGGTGATCCATGAAGGCGACCAGCATCCGATAGACGGTCCAGGCCAGGGGTCCATGCCGCCGCCCGCCTGACGCCAACCCCGGTTGGCGATGCCTCCCCGCGTGCAGCGCCGGGGATACCTTTCCTGCTGATCACAAGGATCACCCATGGCCAGTCTCTGGCGCCATGCCGACTTTCTGAAACTCTGGGCGGCCCAGGCCGTCTCCGCCTTCGGCTCCCGCATCACCCGCGAAGGCCTGCCCATGGCCGCCGTCCTCACCCTCGACGCCACGCCTTCCCAGCTTGGCATCCTGGCCGCCCTGGGTCTTGGCCCCGGCGTTGTGGTCGGCCTGTTCGCCGGAGGCTGGATCGACCGATCCAGGCGAAGGCCGATTCTGATCGGCGCCGATCTGGTGCGGATGGCGCTGCTCCTGACCATCCCCCTGGCGGGCTGGACCGGGCTGTTGGCCATGCCGCAGCTCTATGTCGTCGCCGCCCTGGTCGGCGCAGCCGGGGTCATCTTCGCCATCGCCGACCATGCCTATCTTCCGTCGCTGATCGGCCGCGACCAGCTTATGGAGGGCAATGCCCGGCTCGAAGCCACCGATTCCGTGGCCGAGATTGGCGGTCCGGCCTTGGCCGGGCTGCTGTTCCAGCTCTTCTCGGCCTCGATGGCGATCCTGGGCAACGCGGCGACCTATCTGTTTTCCGCCGTCCTGCTGGCCTTCATCCGCACCCCCGAGCCGCCCCTCAAGGCCTCGCGCAAGGACCGCCATCCCCTTGAGGGACTGGTGTTCGGCGCCCGGGCCATCTGGGCCCAGCCGCTGGTTCGACCCCTGCTGGCCCTGACGGTGGTGCAGAGCCTGTTCGGCTCCTTCTTCGCCAGTCTCTATGTGCTGATGGCCATCCGGATCCTCGGCCTATCGACGGGATTGTTGGGCCTGATCATCGCCGTCGGCGGCATCGGCGCGCTTCTGGGCGCCGTGATGGCCCCGGTCGCCGTCAAGCGGCTGGGGGTCGGGCCAGCCATCATCGCGATGGGAGCCATCTCGGCCATTTCCTCGGTGCTCGTTCCGCTCTCTCCGGTTTCGACAGCCTGTGCCGTCAGCTTTCTGATTGTGGCCCAGCTGTTGGGGGACTCCTTTGCCGTGGCGGCCATGATCCCGGCGGGAACCCTGCGCCAGTCGGTGTTTCCCCCGGCCTGGCTTGGCCGGACCGCCGCGGTCTTTCACGTGGTTCGGGGCGGCATGTCTGTGGCGGGCGCCTTGCTTGGCGGGCTGCTGGGTCAGGTCATCGGTGTGCGCCAGACCCTGCTGGTCTCGGCCATCGGGCTGACCCTGGCCATGCTCATTCCGCTGTTCTCGCCGCTGCGGTCGCTGAAGACCATTCCGGAGACCCCTGACTAGCCGGCGTCCTGGCCTGCCGGGCGCCAATCGAACAGGGCCTGCAGCACCCTGACAGCCTCGCCGCGCGGGCTGGTCAGGTCCTGGTCCCGGGCCAGGACCAGCCGGGCGTCATCGGCGGCCACCGCGATCAGGTCGCGGTGCGCCGTGGGGTCGGCCAGGCGATAGGCCGGAAAACCGCTCTGCTTCAGCCCCAGCGGATCACCCCCGCCGCGCAGCTCCAGGTCCTTCTCGGCGATCTCGAAGCCGTCATCGGTCTTGCGCAGGATATCCAGACGCTGCTCGGCCGTCGCCCCCAGGGGCGGATCATAGATCAGCAGGCAGCTGCTTTCCCGCCGGCCCCGACCGACCCGCCCGCGCAGCTGGTGCAGCTGCGCCAGGCCAAACCGCTCGGCCTGCTCGATCACCATGATGGTGGCGTTGGGCACATTGACCCCGACCTCGACCACGGTGGTGGCGACCAGAACCGGCAACCGGCCCTCGGCAAAGTCGGCCATCACCGCATCCTTCTCGGCGGCGGGCATCTGGCCATGGACCAGCCCGACCTGCGCCCCCATCACCTGCCGCAGGATCACGGCCCGCTCTTCGGCCGCCGCCAGATCCATCAGTTCGGACTCCGAAACCAGCGGGCAGATCCAGAAGGCCTGGGCCCCGTCCCGGACGGCGACCCTCAGTCGTTCGATGATTTCCGGCAGGCGGGGGGAGGGGATGGCGCGGGTCGTCACCGGGGTCCGGCCCGGCGGCTTTTCATCGATCCGGCTGACGTCCAGGTCGCCGAACACCGTCAGTTCCAGGGTCCGGGGAATGGGCGTGGCGGACATGGCCAGCAGATGCACAGCCGCTCCCTTGTCCTGCAGCCGCTTGCGCTCGTTCACCCCGAACCTGTGCTGCTCGTCGACCACCGCCAGGCCCAGGTTGCGATAGCGCACCTCGTCCTGGAACAGGGCATGGGTGCCGATGGCCACATGGACCGTCCCATCCATCAGGGCCATCAGCTTTTCCGCCCGGACCGCGCCCTTGTCCCGGCCGGTCAGCAGGATGACCCTCAGACCCAGCGCCTCCAGAGGCCCGGCGACGGTCTCGAAATGCTGGCGGGCCAGGATCTCGGTCGGCGCCATGAAGGCGGTCTGGAAACCGGCGTCGGCCAGGTCCGCCATGGCCAGCATCGCCACCACCGTCTTGCCGGCCCCGACATCGCCCTGCAGCAGCCGGCTCATCCGCTCACCCGAAGCCAGGTCGCCCCGGATCTCCGACAGGCTGCGGATCTGGGCCCCGGTCAGCCGCCAGGGCAGGCCGGTCTCCAGGCGTTCCGCCGTCCGGCCGGCGGGGATCGGGGTCGCCAGCTGGGCCCGTCGGGCGGCCTTGCGCTGGGCTAGGGCCAGCTGGTGGGCCAGCAGCTCGTCATAGGCCAGGCGCTGGCGGGCCGGGGCCGTTGGGCTGAGGTCGGCGTCGCTCTGGGGGCTGTGCAGCTGTTGCAGGGCCGTCAGCCAGTCCGGCCAGCCTTCCCTGGCCAGCCAGGCCGGGTCCTGCCATTCGGGCAGGGCGACGGCGCGGGCCAGGGCCTCCAGCACCAGCTTGCGCACTGTCCGGGCCGGCAGGCCGGCTGTGGCCGGATAGATGGCCTCCAGTTCCGGAACCTCGGCGGCCCGCTCCAGCGGCACGAAATAGTCGGGATGGACGATTTGCAGCTCCGCCCCGAACCGCTCGACCCGCCCGCTGACGATGCGGGGCGCGCCCACCGGATGCTGCCGCTCCAGATGGGCGCCATGACCCTTGAAATAGGCCAGGGTGACAAAGCCGGTGGAGCCGTCAAAGGCCCGGATCCGCCATGGCTGCTGCATCCCCCTGGGCGGCATATGGGCGTCGATCACCACCGACAGGGTCGCCACCTCGCCCTCGACCAGGCCGGCGAAATTGCTGGGCCGGCGATGTACCAGGCTGTGGGGGTTCAGGAACAGCAGGTCCCGCACCCGGGACCCGGCCAGCTTCTCGACCAGGGGCGCGACCTTGGGCCCCACGCCCTTGAGAGACGTGACCGGTGCAAACAGGGGAAAAAGGGACTCGGGCCGCATTGACGCAAGATAGCGCGGCATCGCGGCGCGGTCGCGATCTCGCAACTGCGACCTTCACCTAAAACCGGCGCACAGGCTCCAGAGCTTTCAGGAAGTCCTGATGCGTTCCGAAGGTCCCATGGTCGGCAATCTGCGGTTCCAGGGACGCCGCCTCCAGCAGCCAGCGATGGGCGGCGCGATAGTGCTCGGTCCGCCGCCAGCGGGCGGTGTCCATGATCAGGCCGCGCAGCAGCAGGGCGGCGGCCAGGGGCGACCGGCCTTCCAGCGCCCGGATGGCCGGTTCGACCAGGTCGGGCAGGTCGAACTTGATCTCTAAGACGCGGTCCAGCACCAGGGCCGCGGCGTCCGGCAGGGAGGGCCAGGCCACCAGGAACCTCAGGGCCGCCAGGGCGGGGGAATACTGCCGGGCATGGGCCAAGGCCCGGTCCTCGGCCACCACATCGTCGAAATCGGCCAGTCTTTTCAGGTGGTCCCGCAGAAGATCGGCGTCGAGCCGCTCTTCAAAGGCCGCCCAGCGCAGTTCCTGCGCCTCTGCGCCCCGACCGACGGCCTCCAGGGCCTGCAGCCAGGCATAGTCCCAGTCGGCCATGCCCCGGGTCCGCACCCCGCCGGCCGGGCGGGACAGCGCCAGCGCCTTCAACGCCTCAGCGGTCCGGCCGGCATGCAGCAGGCGGGCGGCGATCTGCGCCCCGACCGCCGGCTGTTGCCGCTCCGCCGGGGTCCAGGTCTCGCCATAGCCATCGACATCACCCAGCGCATCGCAGATCTGCTGCAGGGCCCGCCGCAACAGGGGCGCGGTCCGGGTCCGGCGGCTCAGAACCTGGTCCAGCTGGCCCCGCAGCCAGGTCAGGGCAGGGGGATCCAGCGCCGGCAGCACCGCCAGGGTCAGGCCGCCGGTGATCACCTCGCCCTCGGACGTCAGGGCCTCGAACACCCGCTCCGCCAGCCCCTGGGCGTCCGCCTTGGCGGCGACGCTCAAGGCGCCAAGCGCATCGACCGCAGCCACGAAGATGGCCGAGACATCGCCCTTGGCGTCATTGGACCGGGCCTGGACCGGCGCGGCCAGGGCCAGGAACCGCCAGAGCATTTCCAGCGCCACAAACGGGTTCTGCTCGGCCAGGGGACCGGTGATGGCGGCCCGCAGGCTGTCCAGCTCCCAGACAAATTCCGCATGCTTGCGCCAGTGAACCCGGGTCCGGCGCTCGGAAAAGGTCTCCATCCGCTTGTCGATCTCGGAGGCCAGGTCCTCGGGCCCTGCGGCCGCCGCCAGCTCCAGCCGCAGCCGCCGCTTGATCGCGGCATCCCCCTCGGCCACATCCATCAGCAACCCCGCCAGCCGCTCGGGCCCCAGGGCCTCCAGATTGGCCAGGTTGAGGGTCTTGCGGGAACCGGCGCGTTTGGCGGGAGCCTTCATCGGATGGTCAGGATAGCGTGACTCGCGGGGCGGCGCTCAATCCTGCAGGCCCGGCCCAGCGATCTCCCTGGCTTCCCACAAGCACCACCAATCACCGTCACCTCGGACGGCCCGAAGGGACGATCCGGGGCCCAGAGCGGCAGGGGTGCGATATCGCAGCTGCGAGCATCCCGACGGTGGCCACTGGGTCCCGGATAGCGGCGTTCGGCGCTTCCGGGATTGTCTGTTGAGTTTCGGCTAGGAAAGTAACGCCGGTGAAGCGGGTTGCCGGTCGGCCGACCGGCAACCCGTCATCCATTGCCAAGACCGTTCCGGGATTGGGCTTTGCGCC
>Ga0164294_10000751_pt1 | contig 30748 bp, 28 predicted proteins | sample GEODES005metaG_FD_111479 | JGI IMG/M metagenome (GOLD analysis project Ga0164294, IMG submission 111479) | Oligotrophic lake water microbial communities from Sparkling Lake, Wisconsin, USA - GEODES005 metaG | ecosystem: Environmental > Aquatic > Freshwater > Lake | place: USA: Sparkling Lake...
AGTTTGTATTTACATCGCCCCAGTGCGAGTGATCCTTCGGTGGCTCCTGAAGGACACGATGCATTTTACGTGCTGGCACCGGTGCCCCATTTGGGTAGCAACACCGACTGGAAAAGTCGGGCTGAGCCGTTTCGACAGTTAGTGCAGTCCTATTTAGAAAAAACTGTATTACCTAATTTGGGTCGAGAAATTGTCACAAGTAAGTTAATGACGCCGCAGGATTTTCATGATCGCCTTTGGTCTTATAAAGGCGCCGCATTCGGCCTCGAACCCATACTATTACAGAGTGCGTCGTTTCGATTTCACAACCGCAGCGAAGATGTCGACGGCTTGTACATGGTGGGTGCCGGCACCCACCCGGGCGCAGGTGTGCCGGGCGTGTTGATGTCTGCCAAAGCTATGTCAACGGTGGTGCCGAATGTCTGATCATCAAAACACACCCGCCATTGATCTTGCTCTGTGCGAAGAGTTGATGCGTGGCGGCTCGAAATCTTTTTTTGCTGCGAGTAGTCTGCTGCCACAGCGCATACGCATACCTGCGATTGCGCTGTATGCCTTTTGCCGTGTTGCCGATGATGCGATTGATGAGCACACCGATGATCCGCACGCTATGCAAAAACTACGCGCTCGTTTGGAAAATATTTATCGTGGCGAGCCCAGCAGCATTGTTGAAGATCGCGCGATGGCCATGGTCGTGCATCGTTATGGATTTCCACGCGAATTACCCGAAGCCTTACTCGAAGGTTTTGCGTGGGACGCCGAAGGCCGTGACTACGACACCATCGACGATTTGCATCACTACTGCGCACGAGTTGCTGGCAGTGTCGGCGCCATGATGGCCATGATTATGGGTGTGCGTGATCCGCATGCCATGGCGCGTGCCTGTGAATTAGGTAATGCGATGCAGCTTACCAATATCGCGCGTGATGTCGGTGAAGATGCGCGGCGTGGTCGTTTGTATTTGCCACGCCAGTGGATGCGTGAAGCGGGACTCGATCCCGATGCGTGGTTACAGTCACCGACGTTTAATGAAGCGCTCGGTAGTGTGATTGGCCGTTTGCTACTGGAAGCCGATCGTTTGTATCAATTGGGCAGCAGCGGAATTGCCAACCTGCCACGCGATTGTCGTGGTGCGATTTTGGCGGCTGCGACTATCTATGGAGAGATCGGTCGCGTGATCTCTGATCGCGGTATGAACTCGGTAGATGATCGCGCCGTCGTTGGTAGCGCACGTAAACTCACCTTGCTGTGCTTAGCCAAAGCACGCGCGCAATTCCCGCATCGCTTAGATACGAGACCCGCCTTAGCCTCAATTGAATTTCTCACCACCGCCTGTCGCATTACTCCCGCAAAAACACCAGGCTCACTGCCCCAACGTAATTTCGATGAGCGTTGCGAATGGGTGATTGATTTGTTTGAGCGACTGTCTACACCGGGGCGGCAGGCTTAATCCTGCCAGCAAGCTGCTGAGGCGCCTGAAACCGCTCTTCCACAACACGCACAATTAAATTGCTTAAAAGTAAATTAAATAAGCCTTAAATATCCCCATATAACGCAAAAACGAACTAAATTACTCTTTTAGTTAAAGTATACTGGTACTAAAATACACTTTTAGTGCCAATGTCGCGTTATGAACGTCCCTAAAGAAGAAATCCTCAATGTGCTCGCGCAGTTCAACCCATGGTGGCGTGGGGAGCCTCTGACCGACCTACCCAACTGGGAGCGGGCGGCTTTTCATTTGTTCTATAACTGGGTGCAACAGCCGCCCGCACCGCGAGCAGTGCTGTTATCGGGTGCTCGCCAGGTCGGCAAGACCACACTCATGCTTCAGGCAATTAACAAATTACTGCAATCAGGCGTAGCGCCCGCCAACCTGCTATATGCGACGTTTGATCACCCTATCCTGAAACTAGCCGGTATGGATGCCGTGCTAAAAGCATGGCGAGAAAGAGAGCCGCGCGCGCCCGGCCCCGAATATCTCTTTTTAGACGAAGCACAATTCATTCGCGACTGGGGTACTTGGGTAAAACATCAAGTAGATTTCGTCAAAGACAGACGAATAGCATTTACCGGCTCAGCAATGCCTTTGGTAGAAGCGGGCCAAGAATCGGGAGTCGGCCGTTGGCACACGATACGACTTTCAACGCTCTCTTTTTACGAATACCTTCACATAAAAAATCTGCCTCTTAAAGAGCTGCCGCAACTACGTTCTTTACGCGAACTATTTTCCTGGACAAGCTCAGACTTTCTGCGAGCCGCTGAAATCGGCGCACCCTATGTCGGGCATTTTCATGAATATTTGATGAGGGGTGGCTTCCCTCAAGGTGCGCAAGTAGAAAGCATCACACAGGCACAGCGCCTGCTACGCGAAGACATTATCGATAAAGTTCTCAAGCGTGACATGACGGCACTGTTTGGCGTGCGCAGAGTACTTGAACTGGAGCACACTTTTCTTTATTTGTGCTTGCACGATGGCGGCATTCTCGACATGACCGCCTTGTGCGCCAGTTTGCAAGTCAAGCGACAAACGGCACAAAATTTTATCGAACTACTAGAGGCTACTCATCTGATTTACCGATTAGCTCCGTTTGGCTATGGCAAAGAAATATTACGCGGACGTTTCAAAATTTATCTTGCTGATCCAGCTATTGCACCTTCGGTAATGCTTAAGGGAAAATCATTATTAGATGATCCAAGCGCATTAGGTGTCGCTACTGAAACGGCCGTGCTCAAACATTTATCTGCTCGCTACTACGCACAAAATATTCAGTTCAGCTATTGGCAAGGGAAACGTCAACACGAAGTTGATCTGATAGCTCACATGGGTGATCAGATCATTCCCTTTGAAGTGAAATATCGCTCACAACAAACTGGGCTCAGAGATTTAAAAGGATTGATTGAGTTGTGTCAGCAGAAACGCATCGATCGCGGTTATGTCGTAACCAAATCACTCGATGATTTTGGGCCGTTACCTGCGTTACCGGATTCCGACAGTCAGATCATGCGCATCCCAGCACCACTGATCTGTTACTGGATGGGTGAAGCCGAACTCGGAATAGGCGCCAGCAACCAGCACCACGAGCAGACTTAGAAGCACGCTGGTAAATAGTGATAAAACTACCCCAGCCTCGGCATTCTAAAAGGCAGCATACGCTGCACTACCGGCGACACTAAACGCGGCACGTTTAGCGTTTCATGCACGCTAATCACGTCTTGACCAAACAAGCGACTCTTTAGCACTGAACGTTCATAGAACGGTGTGTCTTCCAACATATCGATCACTTGCACGGGCGCGTCGCCTTCACTACGCATACGACGTGGAATACGCCAACCCGTAAGCTCTAGGTCTTGCCTGGGTGGCGGAACGAATTCTTCGATCGTTCCATCTTTGGCAAAACGCACTCCTATTAAACGATCGTCGCCTTGCTTTTTCTGTACGTCGTAAATCACTGCCGTTGAACCATCGGCAAGCGTAGCGCGTGACCAATCCCATTCTTTAAAGGGTTCACTGATCGGTTCATCACCTTCATTCGAATCAAGGTAGGCATGACCCTTCCAACGTTGATTTGGTTTTTCTAAATCGACTTCGACACGAGCGCACGGCGCTAACGGGCCCCAACGATGGCGTCCGTCGCTATCGAGCGCGGTACAAAATGTAGAAAGTGATTCGGGATAGACGCGCACTTTTCCGCGCACTGAAAAAGGAATCGGCACACCAATTTCGCAGATATCAATCTCCAAATGATCACCATGCCAATGCAAACTGCTGGGGCCTATCGTGAAATTATGCGCATCACGCGAAATACTTCGACGACCACGCTCGGTCATCGTCCAACGACGATTGCGACCATATAAGGCGACATTTAAGGAACAATAATTTTCCGGATCTGCCGGACCACGTTTTAATGCCGAGCGATAGTAAGGCGAGAAAACACTGCCAACAAACGCAATGATGCTTAGTCCGTAGTTACCATCGTCGCTGAGCGCGTCGACATACCACCAGAGATAACCACCCGACGTGACTTGCTGGTCGAATCGAGGTGCCCCATTAACGTCGCGGCCGCCAACTGTCCCGACATGGCTGCCATCGGTACGCCCGGCCCCGGATGCACGCTGCCCCCCGCCAGATACAGTCCCGCTATCCGAGTGCTCGCTCCCGATCTGGCAAACGCTGACATCCATCCGTGTGTTGCCATCCCGTACAGCGCTCCCCCGCTGCCCGGAAACATCCGATGAAAATCGCTCGGGGTTGTTCGCAGCGAGTTGTGCTGCATGCGCTTGATAGTCAGACCGTAACGGGCCAGCAGGGAAAAAGAATGGTGCTCGCATGCGTCAATCTCCGATTCAGTCAAATGTCGTCCGCCCTCGGCCGGTGCATTCACCAGCACGAGTAAACGATCACGTTCAGGTGCAGCTTCATCTAAGCCACGATCCTGCGCACAAACATACACAGTGGGGGTTTGCGGCAAACGGCCGCGTGAAAAAATATCGCTAAATTCGCGCTGATAATCAGGCTGAAAAAATACGTTGTGCCTATCCAGAGGAAAACCATCCGTTTCAGCATGCACACTCCATGTCACCGCTGAAAGAGAACGTTTGCTGGCGGCTAGTGCAGGTACTGCACGCTTCACCTGTTGACCAAGTAGACCCTGCCCTAACGCCGATGCATCACCATTAAACACCACGCTATCGGCCGCAATGAATTCACCATCAGCTAACGTCACGCCTGAAACATGTTGACCTTCGGTTGCAATAGATGCGCAAGGTGATGAGTAACGAATCTTTACGCCTTTGGCTTCTGCCAAACGTGCGAGTGTTTTTGCGAGCGCATGCATGCCACCTTTTACCGCCCACACGCCATCAAGCTCGACTTGCGTCACTAACATTAACGTCGCAGGTGCTTGCCATGGTGAAGAACCGCAATAGGTGGCGTAACGACCAAACAATTGCTGCAATCGAACGTCATGAAAATGCTGACGTAATGCATCCCATAAATTACTCATCGGGCCTAAGGCTGCTAACACCGCTAAACCACGCAACCCCAGATCGCCCGACATACTTGTTAAGGTTGGTGATTGCGAACGAATGAATGGCCCTTCAAGTGCGTCATATACAGCACGTGCTTGCTTACAAAATTCCATAAAGCGTTTAGCTTCAGCAGGGCCAGCAAAGCGAGCGATCGCATCGCGCGACATATTCGGGTTGGCGAACAAGTCCATGCGTTCGTTTTCACTCCAAGCATGACGCGCAAGCACCGGCAATGCAGTGAGTTCTAATTCGTCTGATAAATTCTTTCCTGCTTGCGCAAATATTTGCTCGAATATCCAGCGCATCGTAAACACTGTCGGGCCACTATCAATCGCAGCGCCATCAACCAAGGGTTGACGCATCTTGCCACCGGGTGTGGCAGCGGCTTCAACTAAGGTCACTTGAAGATTACGTTGTGCCAGCTGCAACGCTGCCACTAAGCCAGCGACACCCGCGCCGACTACCACCACGCGATGCTCATTCAATGCGCTAGCCAAAATGCTTTCCCTTCCATTGGCCTTGCATGTGTATGGGAGCAAAACGCACGAACATGGATTCAGAAAAAAATTCGTGCTTCCAAGCCGCGCGTATCGCTTCCATATGCGCACCTGTGCGCGCATACGCATCCATCGCGGCGGCGTTTTTCCATAAACTAAATGTCGCTTGTCGAAACACAGGTGCTTCACCTAAACCAACAGCTAAATCGCAGCCGTCAGCGGTGGTTAAATCTTTTTGTGCTTCGGGCGCATAGCGCCAAAATGCGGCAGCGGCAGGAGGTCTTATGGAGGCGCGTGTCAGCGTCGCCACCATGGCATCGCTCGGTATGGCATCGCTAGCTGTCAGCGATACGCCATCCCACGAACCACGCACACTAGAGGGTCGCAAGGTCGCCATAAATAATTCATCACTGCGTTGACGATAGGCAGCAATTAACGGCGCTTGCTCAACAAACTGGTTCGCTTCATTAACTGAATCAAAGACGCAAAACATGCCTTGATGTGATGGGCTAGGCGTTAAACCAAAACCTCCATCGACACCACTGCCCAAGGTTTTCATGAATCGCAGTCCGGGAGCAGGCTCCGTAAACCAACGACCAAAGGCAATACGATTCCAACCCCAGCTCCAATAGCGGGGACGAATTTTTGCAAGCAGGATAAGAACTGTTCCGTTAAAAAATTGAACGTTGCGACTACTCGCCTCATCAGTGTGTGCCACTGCCTGAGGGGCCCGGTCCTCTACGGAAGTCTTGCTCATAAGAGGGCCTGCTTCATCGTTTGCTCCGCCTTAAATGACGCGAGATAGCTAGAACAAAACGATCCCGGCATGCGCCGGGATCTCAATCACTTTGCTACTGGCGTTTTACCAACGCCGCTACTTATTTCTTGCTCTCAGCAACCTGAGTTGGCTTGCCGACTAATTCCGGATGATCTTTAATCATAGGGAAGCCATATAAAGGTTTGTACGCACCTTGGTGACACGTAGCGCAACTCACTTTGGCGACATCGCCACCAGGACCTTTACGATCAATCGGGAAGGTATCCGTCAGCGGCACCATGTAGGCATTGTTCACATCACGCGCCATACGAATACCCTGATACGCAGTGATACGCTGTGGGGGGCTATTTTCCCAACTCTGGAATGAACGTGTGTTGTGACAGAACGTGCAATTTACGCCGAGCGAATTCGACATATGCGTCATCAGACCGTATGTCCACTCAGCCTGTTTTGTCGAACTACGATTACCCGAAGGAAGTGGTGTTGGACCATTCACACGAATCGGTTTGTCTTCCAGCAGATACGGTGTCAATGGATCGGTTGGCAGCGAGGATAAATTCACATGCTTACCGGGTACGTTTTGACCCGCATTGTCACCAATGAAATCAGCACCTTTGTTTTGTGGCAGCGGTGTAAACCACACTTGCTGAGGTACTGGATTACCACGATGGCAGGTATAGCAAGTCACGCCGGTGTTACTAACGTGCTGCTGCCAGTTACTGTTGATATGACGTGTCATCTCAATCATCTTGCGCGCAACAACTTTGGTGTACTTCGAATCGTCCGCGAGATTTTGCAAGTTGTGGCAATACGCACAACCCTCTTTCGGCGAAACCCAGGTCGTCATCGCTGTCATCAATCGTACGAAGTTACCGGCCGATAGATCACCCAGCACTTGCACGTTTTTGTAACTCGCTTTCGCAGTCGGCCCACCATCAGGCAAGGGTGGCGACGATGGCGGCGCCGTATTCAACGCGTCTTGACTAGCGACGATGCGCGGGTTGTAGACCTGAACCATACCAGTACCGCGATAACCCGTTTGCACACTGTCCATCATCGGACGTTCGATCGGCGCTTCCTTGCACGATGCTAGCAACAACAGTCCAAGCGCTAAGGCCGAAGCCAATTTAAGAGTTCTGAAAATCATGGCTTGGCTCCTTGCAGCGTAGCGGGATCAATCACTGGACCCCACACCTGCGGATAAGGTGGAGCAACGCCATGCTTGACGGCCCACAGATACCAGTTATCAACGACGGTGCCGGTCAACAAAATACCGATGCCGCCTGTCAGTGGGCACAACACAGCAAACCACCACGCCCAACGGTGAATCGATTCCATCGTGGCGTTAAAGCCCATGGTCCAACGCCAGAACAAGGCTGCACGTTCAGTCGCTGTACCGCGATCAATAATTTGTTCAATCTCGCGCTCACCACCGTAACGACCGACAGCAAGAATAGTCGCGCCGTGCATCGCAAATAAGAGCGCTGATCCATACAAGAATGCAATCGACAACGCATGGAACGGGTTGTAAAACAAGTTGCCGTAACGCAGAGAAAATGCAGCCGTCCAATCTAAGTGCGGGAAGATACCGAACGGTACGGCTTCACCCCAGCTACCCATCAGCACAGGACGAAACAAACCCAATACTAAGAACAACCAAATCGCTGCAGCAAATGCCCACGCCACATGCGTACCCATCTTCAGTGCTTTAGCGCGGCGATAGACATTCGCCCACCACAGCAAAACAGAAATCGTTAAAAACAAACCGGTGATCTGCCACCAGCCACCTTGATTCAAAGGCGCGAGTCCGAGACCGTTACCGGGTGCAGGTGGTTCCAGCGCCAACCAGAACAACAGGCGCACAAACTGCACCGGATCCCAGTTGACCGAGGCCAGCATGTTAAAGCCGATGATGTTGAACGCGAGCGTTCCAAACATGAGCGACATGATGCCGAGTGGGCCGAGATAAATCGGACCTATCTGTGCATTACCAATGCGACCTGCTAGGTGCAGTAAGAAAGGTTTACCGGTGCGCTCAACGGTCGAGTCGTGTAACTCGGTACCGTGATGCACGGGACCGGCGACCTGCACAGCAGTAAATAAATTTTGATAATCAGCCATGGTGCTGTCTCCTGTGTCGCTCTATCGGTTCCAGATCGGCATGTTCAGCCACCAGCTCCACCATTCGGGCCAACCGCGGCTCCAAAATGGACCAGAAATTACGATGCAGAGTGCTGAGAACAACACCGCTGCTAATGCAAGAAATAATCCGAGACGATGAATACCTAGTGTGCCGACCGAGTAACCGATCAAGTCACGGAAATAGGTATCTTCATGCTCCGGTGTTTTTACAACCTCGCCAGGGCCTGGGTTGGTGGAAGACAGCACCAGACCACCGTGCATCGATAAAGCCAATGTCGTTGCGAAGAAGAAGCTAATCGCAATCATGTGCGCTGGGTTGTAGTGGAAGTGCAGGTATTGATAACCGACGTTCGACACCCAATCCAAGTGACTGAAAATCCCGTAAGGAAATCCGTGACCCCAAGCACCCATCAAGATGGGGCGAATCACGACTAAGGTCACATACGCAAGGATCGCAATAGAAAACGCAAACGGTACGTGATATCCCATACCCAGCTTGCGACAAATTTCTACCTCACGTAGTGCCCACGAACCGAAGGCGCCAATCGCGCACACCGTGATCAGCTGCCATAGGCCGCCTTTCATCAACGGTGCAAAGCGCAAACCGTAAGAGAGATCGGGTGGCGCAATGCTGATCTGCCAGAGATTCCATGTCGGGCCTTGTGAAGCACTCCACAAAATCAATGCCGTACCGAGGAAGGCAAAAAACACAGTTGTGACTCCGAAGAAGCCGACATAAAACGGCCCGATCCAGAAATCAAACAGGTCACCCCCCACCAGGGTTCCTCCGCGTACGCGGTATTTTTTTTCAAATGTCAACATGCCCATGTCCGAGCCCTCCTGCAAAGAATGAACATCGTCATCCCCTGAATATTCTGTTTAAGGTAGATGCTGACAGCCAGAAGCCGCCCGCATCTACCCACCACTGTGAAAGTGGATTTATGTCGATGCTTTTGGCATCGGTGCGTTCTGTGCTGTCGCGGCAGGTTTTGCACCGTCCAGCCAGTTGAACTTGTTGGTTGACAGAAGGATGAGATGAATCATCGCAGCTAATCCAAACAAAAAGATCCCTTGAACCACCATGGCTCTGAGGGGATCGTAAAGGCGCCATATTCTCCACATGGTTCCTACTCCCTAAAGTGTGTGTGACATGAACGAGTAGACCGCAGCCTGAACACCACCAAACAATGACTTACAACTTTCTGCTCCAGGCAACCAGCTACGCCACGGCATTCCCGTCAGCGAACCGACGAGCGCAATGGTGAATACGACGGCGAAACCAAGAACGAAAACCATCCCGAAAGTCAGACTAGGTTCTTTCATGGATCTTTCCTCATTAAAGTGTGTGTGTGCCATGGTGTTACTCCTTTCGTTAGCGACGTGCCGTGATTAGACGAACCAGGGACGCCATGCCCATACCAGGATGTGCGCAATCACGGCAACTGCCGTAAATCCCACCATCCCCTGCATGTAATACGCATGGAATTCCTGAGCTTCTTCATCGGTCAGGCCAGAGATACTCTTCCTTTCAGCCATCAGAACGCTCCTTGAAATTGGCCTTACGGCCAGTGGTGCGCAAAGCCCCGCAACCCTGGGCATCCGCAGCGAACTGCCACGACATTCTTTTTGTGATTGGCGTCATTACATTCACGCCATTTCACCAACACGCATCGCATCACGCGATCGTGTTACGCGCTCAACCGATACGCTGTCTTCGCCAGCACGACGCGCATCGCGCTCGGCGCGATCACGCAATTGCTTAGCAACAGAGATCTGTACCAGTACCGGTTCAGCGGCGACAAATTCATTTAACAAATCGCGCGCATCGTCATCCCACAAGGTCTGGGCTCGTGCAGGTGTGGGATCCATGCGATCCATTTCTGTACCGAGCGGCAAAATGTGAAACAGCGCGTCGAATAAACAATTACAAAATTCTTGAATGAGATACGTAGCGCCGGCATAGCCCATAAATGGCGTACCGGTATGGCGGCGAATAATCGCGCCCGGAAATGACGCTGGAATAAATGACGCTTTCATCGGCGATGCAGCGCCACCTTCAGCCAGATACATGCGTTCGTTGTAGCTGCCATACATCACCAGCGGCGGCTTCTCACGCACCATGGTGCGGATCGCTTCGCTATCGGTTTTTTCACCAGGCTTACGCGCCACAGCAAAATTACACGGCAAGCCCATTTCATCTTCTAAGAAATGACGCAGTCCGCGGGTGTAGGTTTCATTCGCCACCACAGCAAAGGTTGCAGTCGCAAAAAAATCTTGGGTCACTGAGCGCCACAAATCCCACACGGGTTTGATGGTGGTATGTTTTTCGCGCTCAATGAATGGCTCGGGATCGAGATTCAACAACTCGCCCAGCTTGCGTAAAAATTTTGTTGTGCTGTGTAAGCCTATCGGCGCTTGCAGATACGGACGCTCCAGCGCTTCGCATAACATGCGGCCAAATTCGCGATACATGCAAATGTTCACATCCGCTTCAACTAATCGAGCCACATCAGCGACGTGACTACCGAGCGGGAACACCATATTCACTTCAGCGCCAATGCCTTGCACTAAACGACGAATCTCAGCCAAGTCACTCGGCATGTTGAAGGTGCCGTAGCAAGGGCCAATAATATTGACGCGCGGTTTTTCACCGGCAGGACGCTCAGCAAATGGTTTGCGTTCTGGCACATGACGCATGCCATATTCATTCCACAACCACAGCATCGCGCGGTTCGCACATTGCCATTGGTCTTCATCAATTGTGCGCGGTAAGAAGCGCAAAATGTTCGTGCCTTCGGGTGTGACACCGCCACCAATCATTTCTGCAATCGAACCAGTCACAACCACCGCAGGCAAATCCGGATCGAGCGTGCCATGCGCACGTTTCATCGAACCTTCCGTACCTTCGCGACCTAATTGTTCTTCCGCTAAACCCGTCACCACGATCGGCAACTCATGCGGAGGTAAGGCATCGGTGTAATGCAACACCGATGTCACTGGAAGATTTTCACAACCTACTGGGCCATCGATAATGACCTGCATGCCCTTGATGGCGGTGAAGACATACACCGCGCCCCAGTAGCCGCCTGCGCGATCGTGATCGATGACTTTCATATCATCTCCTCAGCTTTACGCTTCTTCGCCGCTTTTTCCATGCGACGACGCGTCTCAGCACGAAACTCTGGACGATCAACGGGTACACCTTCCCACACACCGGCACGATCACCTTCACCGGTATTACCGAAGAAGGCTTTCATCGTGTCCATACGTGGCTTGTTGGTTATCGCTGCATTGATCACCGTCGCTAACGAGCCCGCACCGGCCGGCCCCATCAAAGGACGAGCAGAAATCAAATTAGTGAAATACAGAGAAGGAATGGAGAGTTCTTTCGCTGCCTGCACAACAGGTGTCGTGCCAATGGCGATATCGGGTTTGAATTCGTTGACCGCAGCAATATCTTGTTCGAGCGATGCGCGATATTGCACATGCACGCCACGCGACTCTAGCCATTCGCGATCAAGATCGCTATACGGTGTTTTCGGACAAGCCGTTCCGACATAACGCAGATCTGCACCGCTTTCGACTAGTAAGCGTGCGACTAATAATTCCGAACCTTCATAACCCGACAACGTCATGCGGCCCTTGATCGGCATCGCACTCAGCGCACCTTTGATGGCCGGCAGCATTTTATTTTTTGCTGCATCAATTTTTGCTTGCTCAACATTGCAGGCATTACCAATCGCTTGTAACCAAGCTTCGGTACCGTCATGACCCACAGGCGCAGAACCTACGGCGACACGACCAGCCGCATCAAATTCACGCAAGCTAGCGGTATAAAACGGATGAATCGCCGCCACCGCTGCGCAATCGAGCGCGGTATACAACTCTCGCCATTCACGCGTCGGCACTACTGGGCCAGCTGCTAAATCCATTAGATTCAACATCATGCCGATGATCATCGGATCAGCCGGGAACATTTCACCTAACAGCGTGACGGTGGGCTTATCGGTAATGCGATTCGCAGGTGCAGCAACTGGGCCAGCACCAATTTCATTACGCGCATAACGCAGCATCGCTGCGGCGAGTACGTCCTTCGCTTCAGCGTGCGTAGGCACGCCAAAACCCGGTACATCAATACCGATCACACGTACGCCATTAATTTCTTTAGGAAGAATTTGTAATGGAACGCCACTCGCTGTCGGTACACACAAATTTATAATGACGATGGCGTCATAGCGCGCAGGGTCTGCTTCAGCATGCACTGCGTCGCGTATGTCTTCAAACAATTTACCGGTGACTAACGACTCCGAATCAAACGGCACATAACCTACGCTACGACGTGCGCCATAAAAATGCGACGTGAACGTCAAACCATATACGCAGCACGCTGAGCCAGAAAGAATGGTGGCGGTGCGCTTCATACGCAAACCTACGCGCAATGAACCAAACGCAGGACACATACTCTGCGGTTGATCATGCGGACCCTTAGGGTAATCCTGTGCGTATTGATCTAGCGTTTCACTTTTGCCGGCAGCACGCGCTGCTGCTGCTAACTGATCTTTACCTGAATGGCAGCCGACACCGTCGCCTTTTAAGGCGTCCGGATTAGCTACGATAGGAATCACAGGGCGAGTCATGATTTAGACCTCGTCGTAAACAACTTCGAGCGTGTGTTTAGTGACTTCTGCTTTACCCATCATGTCGGTGATGGTGGCAGGCTCGAGCACGACATCGCGACCGACGGTGTCGGCGGAAAATAATCCGAGCAGTGCGTCTTGTGACATAGGCTTAGGACGCACAGGCGGTGCATCCGCAACGTTTTGCGCCAAGGTTGAGAACAACTCACCCCACTGACTTTCAGGACGGCCGATGATTTCGTAACTCGCGCTCTTGCGACGAATATCTTCATTCGCAGGGATTGCCGACAACACCGGTATGCCAGCGTGCTGTGCAAACGCTTGCGCTTCACCGGTACCATCATCTTTATTAATCACCATGCCTGCTACGCCGACATTGCCACCGAGCTTGCGGAAATATTCCACCGCTGAGCACACATTGTTAGCGACATATAACGACTGCAAATCATTACTGGCTACCACGATCACTTTTTGGCACATATCACGCGCAATCGGCAAACCAAAACCGCCGCACACCACGTCGCCTAAGAAATCGAGCAAAACGTAATCAAAACCCCAATCGTGAAAGCCGAGTTTTTCGAGTAATTCAAAACCGTGAATGATGCCGCGACCGCCGCAACCACGACCCACTTCTGGGCCACCTAATTCCATCGCGTAGACGCCATCACGTTTGAAGCAAACATCGCCAATCGATACGGGTTCGCCAGCGAGTTTTTTCTTTGACGATGTTTCGATAATCGTTGGGCAGGCTTTGCCGCCGAACAGTAACGATGTGGTGTCACTTTTTGGATCGCAACCAATCAACAAAACTTTTTTACCTTGCTGCGCCATCATGTAGGACAGGTTAGCGAGCGTAAAACTTTTACCGATGCCGCCTTTGCCATAGATCGCGATGATTTGCGTTTCTTTAGTGGGCTCTCCGGTATGCACTGGCGTAGGCTCTATCGCTGCTTCAGCACGTAGACGCTCTTTCTGCATAAAATTAATCGGTGCTGCCTGTGGTTGATTAGGCGTACTCATTGTGCAGTTCTCCAGTCAAGAATCATCTTTAGACAGGTGGGATCGGTAAATGCCGTGCGATACGCATCATCAGCATTCGTTGGGTTACTGCGGTGTGTAATTAGTCCGTCGAGTGAAAGCTTTCCGGATTCGGCTAGCTCGCTCACTGAAATAAGGTCTTGCGGCTTCCATTGCGCAGCAACGCGCAAACGCGCTTCACGTAAGAAAGCCGGCGCAAATGAAAACGACAATGGTTTGTCATAAAAACCAGCCAATACGATTTCGCAACCGGGTGCGCCACGCGCAATTAATGAATCAATGATTTGTGGATCGCCACTGACATCGCAAATTGAGCGGTAATTCGAGCGTGTGTCATCGTTAGGATCCACGACGTCGTAACCTAATGCGCCTGAACGGCGAGCAGGATTGGTTTCCCACACAACGGGTTTGCCGCCGGCGATCACTGCCAGACGCGCAATCATGCGACCCAACACACCATGACCAATAATTAACTCGGGGGGCGTGGTACCCGGAGTAGAACCCGGCACCACATTCGCGTGATAGGCCGTCGCTGCTAACGCTAACAAGGTACCGCGCTCGCCTAACTGATCGGAAACTCGAACCACTCGCAACGCGGGAATCACCACTCGCGAAGCAGCGCCACCAAACAAACCTTTGACGTCACCAAAGCAAGCTGCGCCCGGAACGAACACCAGCTCACCTTCTTTGTAATTAGTACTACGACCTGCTTGGGCTACACGACCGACCGACTCGTAACCCGGAACCAAGGGATAACCCATGCCAGGAAACATAGGCATACGACCTGACCACAGCAGCTTTTCCGTACCAGTAGAGATACCGCTCCAATGAATGTCGACCACCAGGTCGTTATCCGTCGGCTCTGACAAAACGAGCTCTCTGACATTCAGTTTGTGCGGCTCCTCGACCACGACGGCGTGCGCGTTCATGCCTTGCACTCCGTGCGATCCGCTTGCCTAGTTGTCTCGTAGTGCAGGTTGTTCATTGCGAACCTGTCGTATTTATCGTTTATGGCGGATAGCGCGTATCCGTTTCTGCAGGGGCGCCGAGTCCAGCACCCTTTACAGGTTGATGTGTCATTCTAAGCTGACGCTATTTGCTGTCAAGTATTATTTACATATTCCCCCTCGTTCAGAAAGGGCAGTTAATCCTGTCGATGCTTTTTTTATATCTTTATCGCTCAGGCTAAACCGCGTGTCAGCCGACTCAAACCGCTTCGGCCACCAACATGCGAACTTGCAAAGGAATACGGGTAGGCAGCAGGCGGATCTTTCCAAATCCAGCCTGCTTCAACAGATCACTTAGCTGCTCAGCGGTGCGCGCCTGACCGCGACCCATCGCTAATAGATAGAAGCCGAAATACGCATCGCCCATCGCTTCGGCGCCCGGCGTGCCTGACATAGGCTCAGCCAGCACCAGCGTTCCACCTGTTGGGAGCGCGCGACGGATAGCGCTCAATATCTTGCTTGCACGTTCGTCATCATGGTCGTGAATGACTCGCACGAGCGAGGCGATATCGGCGCCCGTCGGCAGCGTATCGGCCAGGAAGTTACCGCCGTGTGCTTGCGCTCGATTGCTGATGCCAGCGTTTTGAAAGCGCTGCTGCGCATTCGCTGCAACCGGTGGCAAATCGAACAAACTCATTTTTAAGTGGGGATGACGCTCAGCGACGCTGACTAAAAAACGTCCCTCGCCACCGCCCACATCCAGCAAATGACGATGCCCGCTAAATGAAAACGCATCCAGAATTTCAGCCGCTACCAAAGGCTGAGAGGCCGACATTAAACGTGAATAACTCGCGACTTTTTCAGGCGCGATTTCAGCCGCACCAGTCATTGCCGAGTCAGCGGTATAGGGGTAATACTCAGAGAGCGAAGGCGGTGGGCCGATGCCACGCAATAGCGACAATGGATCGGCCAAATCAGCATACAACACCGAATGGTGTTCAACCATCGCAATCACTGCTTCGTTGTCGACCAAGGGTGCGCCCAACATACCCAGGCCATAGCGCGGCTCACCTTGTGCATCATGGCCACGCTTTTCTACTAATCGAAGCGATTGCGCTGCGACGAGCAGACGTTCGGCCGCTTCACGCGTCATACCAAACTGATGCGCTAGCACCGACAAACTTTGCGGACCGCGAGACAGTGTTTTGAACAAATCCAGCTTTACGCAAGCCGCCAACACCTGCGAATAGACAAAGCCCGCGACCAAATCGAAGACCTCGCGCGCATGACGATGCGCGATCGGACGCGTGAGCGCAAACCCAGAGGCCGCCCGATGAAACGCGGGGCTAGAGAGCAATCGGTCACGCCAACCCAGCAACCAATCTGTAAACGAGAGCGTAGCGGCCGCCATGCATTTATGCCGAAACGCGTGTCACACTCGGTGCAACCCGACGTGTGAGCTCAACAGGAACTAAACGCTTAGATTCCAAGCGCACTAGCGTGCGCAACTGCGCCGAACCACGGCAACTAGGAATCGAAGCGCTGGCATACGAGATGAGTTGATCGAAATACTGAATCGCACCCGACAAACCGAGTTCTGCCGCTGAACTGGGGCGACCATGTGTAACGTCTTGACCTTGCGGTTTGCCTAGGGATTCCGCATCCAAGGCGACATCGCGAATATCGTCAGCCACCTGATAAGCCTCACCCAACCATTCGCCTAAAGCACGCCAAGGACCCGCCGCTACACCGGCAGCCTGCGCACCTGAGACGGTGGCGGCGACAAACAAAGCACCTGTTTTTGCACGCTGATATTCAGAGAGTGCCACCCGCGGTTCGCACTCCCAGGCCTGACCCGCCACGATACCGCTCGGTGCTGCAACACCGGCTGAGAGCGTCGCCACCAATGGGCCCAAGCGTTCAGGCTTAGCACTAGCAGCGACTGCTAGGCTTTGATACGCCGAAACAATCAACGCATCACCCGCCAGCACCGCCAAGCGTTCGCCGTAGGCAGCAAATACCGAGGGACGGCCACGTCGGGTCGCCGCATTATCGAAACAAGGTAAATCGTCGTGCACTAGCGAGGCGCAATGCATCAGTTCAATCGCTGCACCCGCCGCCGCCGCGATAGTTAAATCGTCGGCGCCACAGGCTTGCGCCACCGCTAATGTCAGATGCGGGCGAATCCGCGCACCACCAGGAAACACCGAGTGACGAATCGCCGCCGCCAATCTGGGTGGACCGTCCGGGCCCTCTTGGGCAGCCACGGCGGCTTCGAGCGCCGCTTCTATGCGTTGAGTGTTATCCATGTTGTCTCCGTCTGGCGGTTTGCGACGATTGAGGACTCTACGTCCACGGTATCGGTGTAACTTAAAGCTGTCACATGTTTGTGTCAAGCAAATTAGACACAAAGCGAGCTCGGATTTTCCTGAGCTTGTCAATTCGTAAAGAGTGGTCAGCCAGCGGCCAAGCTTCCCAGAACGCTTGTGCGACCTCAAAAAGCCCGCTCGATGGATCACCTAAGGTCTCGTTTTTCCGGCTAATCAGGCCTAGGCCACCGGAGTGAACAAACCATTCAGGGAGTTGTCATGGGGAATATCGGTTCGTACCGCGGGGTACGCGCTTTGCCAGTACTAACTCTCACGCTGAGCATGCTGCTAGCGAGCTGCGGCGGCAGCAGCAGTGATTCAGGCCTAGCCACTGCGCAAAGTGCCGGCACTAGCGTGGGCTGCCCACAGGTAGGTATGCAATGCAGTGGCGACAGCATCATCCGCATCGATAACGGTATTGCAGTCACCACTTCCGGTGTGCAGACCTACGCGATTTCAACTAATGATTTGTTGCAGCCCAACCCTGCACCCGGCAGCGCCTATGGCTTGCAACCCGCCACCGGTGGTCTGGCTGATTTACGCGTTAAGCGCGATGCCACGGGCCAAACCGCAACTATCACGCTACTGATGTCACGACTCGGACTATCGTGGGATGGCATCAGCGAGCGCCCGCTGATCATCGAAACCTTTGAAAAAAATCAGGGTCGAGTCCAACTTAACAGCACAGGTATTGCCACGCTGTTTGCACTCCCACCACCCACCGATGTCAATTTTTATGACTACGCAAAAGTGGGTGCCGCCGCTACCCAAGCTAACTACGCCAACAATATTTATTTTCCACGTAACGAGCCGATACGCTGCCCTGCGAGTGCTCCGAATTGCCCTGCAAGCGAAACCGATGGCGTGCATACACAAGCAGGTAATTGGCGTACCGGTGGCAGCAATCCCGACGACGTGTGGGCCACACGACTGCATGCCGATGGCGCTGTACAAGCCGGTTACGGTGTCGATGCAAGTGGTCGATTGATTCTTTTACCAACTGCCGATGGCATCGGTGTGCCTTACCCTGGATTTAAGGGTTATCGCGATTATCACCAGTGGAGTTATGCCAGTGCCAACCTCGGTAGCTGGGTCACGCAAGACAGCGTGTTGATCACAGAATGGAATGGAAATAACGAACACAACAAAATGCGGCGCGGCTTTGTAGCCTTTGGCGATGCTACCGATGTCAGCACCCTACCCCGCTCCGGTGTCGTGCGTTACACAGGCAGTTTGCATGGCTGGTTTACTTATGACAAAAATTTGGAATCACAAGTCATTGTTGGGCAAGTTGAAGCTACTGTAGATTTTTCTACTCGTACCGTGATACTCACATTTAGTGGCACTCGCATTAATGACACCAGCTTGACTGTCGTTCCTGTATCGCTCACCAGCACACTCAATTTAGGCGCTGCAGAGTTTGCAAATTACTTCAGCGGTATCGCATCGAACACAAACGTCAGTGGTGGTGCTTCGGGTCGATTTTATGGCGCCGTGGGTGCAGGCAGCAGCGGCACAGGTCCGGCCGAAATCGCTGGAATTTTTCAATTACAAGGTGTCGGTATCGGACCCGTTAGTATCGGCGGAGTGTTGTTAAAGCGCATGTGAAGAAGTATGGGAATGGGGTTGATACACACCAACCCAAACAATTAGCTCCGCATCACTTCATCAATGAGCTTGACGCATTGTGTCGGGCTTTCTTCATGCGCAAGATGGCCCAGCATAGGCCACACAACCTGGCGCGCGTTAGCTAACAAACGCGCCACCTGTGTGGCTTGTGATGGCGGCACCGTTAAATCATTTTCTGCGGCGACTAACCACACTGGCAAAATCAGTTGAGGTAATTCACGCTCTAATGAATCCAAATCCCAATTCGCCATCATCGCCAATGCTGCCGATACATGACCTGGATTACGCACTAGCTGCGCATACAACTTCATACCCAAAGGATCTAATACCGATCCGGTACCTCGCACTAGTTTTTCAACGACGCTGTAATCCGCCGCTTGCCAGGCAAAAAATCGCGCGGCAAATGAACCCGCAGATAGCAAGCGTGCAATCGGTGAAAACAATTGCCCCGCCAAACCACCAAAACCTATAAATGCACCATTCAAACTCACCATAGCAGCAGGTGCAAAGGCACCATCCAGCAGCATGCGTGCGGCGACTGCCGCACCGGCAGAGTGCCCCACCACCAGCGTTGGCGTAAACGACATCACACGCAATAACTCCGAAACTTTGCGCGCCATTCCATTCAGCGATTGTTCTTCTGAAGACGGCATAGACGTAAATCCATGACCGGGCATATCAAGCGCTAGTACGTGATAACGCAGCGCCAACAAAGGCGCCACATCACGCCATGTATGCGATGTCGATCCAGTGCCGTGCAGGAGCAAAATTTTTTTTGCGTTGAATTCATTTGAAGATTTCAATCCAAATTGCTGCACATGCCAAGTTAGGCCAGCGGCTTTGACGAAATGACTTTGTGCGCGATTGGGCCAATCACGACCATCCGTTTCCCAATCCAAGCGCTGGCTCACTTCAACGCGCTCCATCCAATGCCGCAGCGCGTACGGCTAACGATACCGAGGCCGCTCCCGCGAAGGGTAATGGCAAGTAACGCGCACGCATTGCAGCGGCCAGATCAGCTGCCGGCTTTTGTGGTTGAGGTGAGGTATCGATAAACAATACGGACATCTGCATCACGGCGAGTTGTCGTGCAGCTTCCATCGCTTCGGAATACGCTAACTCACGACCACCGCTACCACTACGTGAGACATTCGCGCGTCCATCGGTGAGCAACACAATCACCGGCGTTACTCCACGTCGTTGCAAACCTTCAGCGACTGACGCAGCGGTATCAATCGCCGTGGCGAGCGGTGTGCCGCCACCGCCGGGTAAACCCGACAAACTGCGCTTAGCGCGAACTAGTGAACGTGTGGGTGGCAATAACAACTCCGCTTGCTTACCGCGAAAGGCAATCAGCGCTACTTGATCGCGCCGCACATAACAATCCGCCAGTAGTAATTCCACTGCACCTTTCGCTTCGGCTAAACGATTCAATGCTGATGAACCGGAGGCATCCACGACAAATAAAGTAGTAGTCGCAGTTTTTTGTTTAATGCGTGCCACATGAAAATCTTCCGCACGCACTTGAATTTTTGCTTGCTGATTTTTTGCTGTGGCTTTGCGAATTTTTTGCCACGGTGCGGCAGCTCGCAAGGTATCCATTAAATGCAAACGACTTCCATGCGAAGGCATGGCGCGACGCGAACCGGAAGGCCGACCACGCAAACCACCTTTAACCGCAGCACCTGATTTACCACTGCTAGCACGACGTTGCATACCACCTGCGAGTAATTGCGATAACAAACCCGCAGGTATCGCTGCTTTAGTCGCTTCGAGAATTTGGTCTTCGAGTGCTTGCGGATTTTGCTCAGTCGATGGATCAGGATCAGATTCAGGCGAATCGTTTTCTTCTGGTGGCGGCGGTTCTTGCTCTGGCTCGTGATCGGGATCTTGCTGATTTTCTTGTTCTTGCTCTGGACTAGGTTCGGGCTGCGATACCGGTGGCAAACGCGTCGCGCGCGGTGCCAGCACTAATTCAGCTGCTGCACGCACATCATCGCCACCCACTTCAAGATCACTGTTCAATGCAGCGTTAGCACGCGCAGCATAGAGCGTCATCAAGGTCGCTCGCGCTGAATCCACACCCAAAGCCATCGCAGTTCCACACAACGCATCGAGTAAGTCGTCATTGATAGTCACATCTGACAAACGCGCGCGCGCTGCGGCTATCTCCTCGGGTGAAATTAAATTAGCCGGATAGTCGCGCACCTCTTGCCACGATACTGAACGCAAATCTAAATCAAACGCCAGACGATCACGCAGGCCAGGCAACAACACCTCTTCTTCGGTCACGCCTTCATCCAAAGCAATTACCCCAAAACGTGAATCACGGCGTTGATCCATACCATCGCGAACAATATGAATTTCACGACTATCCATCACTTGCGCCAACTTAGCGCCGGTGGCAGAAGGTAGACGCTCAGCCATGGCGAGTATCAAGGTTCCACCATTCACATCGGCTAATACACCCTGCTGCAAGATCGGACGACCAGCAGATAAGGTGGCGGATAAATCCAAACCACCCAATAAACGTTCATCCGTAATGTTGACCGGCATGCGTTTCCACGCAGAGTCCCCCATCAGCGTTTGCAGCAAACTCATCCATGCATCACGCACCGGACCCGCTCCGGCGTGTATGCGCGCACCCGCCAAACCTACCGGATTAATCGCTAATAACGCAGCCGCGTGAACCGCCAGCGACCATGTGCTGTGGGATTCAGTATCGTGCTTTAGGGAGTCGTTGGAATCAGACATTAAACGTTCAAACGTTCAGTGAGTCAGCGCTACTTAGAATAAGCAGCAAACACTTCGTCCACTGCACGCGCTACACGCGTGCCTGAACCTGAATCATCAAGAGGATTACGACGCAGACGATGTCGCAAAGCAGGAGCTGCCATACGTTTTAAATGATCGACTGTGACAACCGTATCACCTTCATACGCTGCTAGTGCACGTGCCGCGCGCATTAACGCGAGTTCGCCACGCAAGCCATCGGTACCCAATGCCATACACAATTCAGCAGCGCGTTCGAGTACCGAGTCCGGCACTTGTACTTCGTCGAGTCGCTTGCGACCTGCAACAATACGACGTCGAATTTTTTCATCTTCTTTGCGCCACTGTTCAACAAAAGCTTCAGGGCCACGTTCAAAGGTATCGCGTCGTTTAATCACTTCTATGCGCAGTTTGATATCCGTAGGCGTTGTTACATCGACGGCCAAACCAAAACGATCGAGTAATTGCGGACGCAGCTCACCTTCTTCAGGATTACCACTACCGACCAATACAAAACGTGCAGGATGGCGTATCGACAAACCTTCACGCTCGACCATGTTCTCGCCCGAAGCAGCGACATCAATCAGCAAATCCACTAAATGATCTTCAAGCAGATTAACTTCATCGATGTATAAAAAGCCGCGATTAGCGCGCGCTAATAATCCGGGTTCAAAGGCTTTTACACCGTCCGATAATGCGCGCTCCAAATCTAGCGCACCAACAACGCGATCTTCGGTCGCGCCTAAAGGTAAATCCACGACCGGTACGTCGCGCAAGATTGTTTTGGGATTACCTTTAGTTTTTAGTGGTGCACATTCTTTGCATGAAGGCGTGCCCGGCTCAGGATCACAGCCATATGGGCAGTTCGCCATAGCGCGCATTTTCGGGAGCATGGCAGCAAGCGCACGTACCGCGGTCGATTTACCGGTACCACGATCACCAAACACCAAGACACCACCCACACCGGGATCAACCGCGGCGACCAAAATCGCTTGCTTCATTTCTTCCTGCCCGACGATGGCAGAAAAAGGAAAACTCAAACGCATGAAAATCTTCTCCGAAAAAACTCAGCTCGATGAAACAGACCAACGCCGCTTGAGATCAGCCAAATGCACCAGACCAGCAGCAGAAAGAAGTAAAGCTGTCACAAACCAGGGTAAGGACATCAGGACAGTGCGCACAGCCAGCATTAGTGCCAAGCCGGCTAAAAGCACCAAACGCAACTCGACCGGATTGAGCCCTTTGCCAGTGATGCGCCACCACATTTCTAGCGCCATCCATTCCAGCAGCGTGGCCGCTAACACCACATCGATCAGGCCGGTGCCTGCGAAGAATTTTTCCACCCCGTCCCCCATCACCCACTTCTGGGTCGAAAGCCTATCGAGCAGGTTATTTTTATACTAACGATATCCCGGCTGACGGCCACAGGGCTTACTGTACACCCCGAGGTGTCAGGCTGACTAGACATTTTTCCCTGTCCCTTTTGTCTCTATCAGCAGAGTTTATGCAGCTGATCTGCCCCAGCGCAGCCAGACCCTGCACAAGCCTTGAATCATCACAGCACCTTAGCTATTGGGCAGCGACATCATGACGTCCACCCCCACCTCTCTTATCCACGGAAACAACGATGACCGGAACACTAAATAAAGCGCTTTTGATTGGCCATCTCGGTCAGGATCCCGATATACGCACCATGAACAGTGGCGAGTTAGTCGCTCATTTATCGGTTGCTACCAGCGAATCATGGAAAAACAAATCCACCGGCGCCCGACGTGATGCGACGGAATGGCATCGCGTCGTTTTATATAAACGACTGGCCGAGCTGGCCGCACATCATTTAAAAAAAGGAGCGTTAATTTACTTAGAAGGTCATCTGCAAACGCGCAAATGGGTAGGCAAAGACAGCATTGAACGGCATACGACCGAAATCGTCGGCGATGAACTCCGCGTATTACACCGCGCCAACGAAAATAAATTACAGCTCACCGTGCACGATGATCCACCCGTGGAAAATATTTTTCGACAAGAGCTTCCCTCGCGTCCGCACGCAGCTGATGCGTACACACAGGGAACTCCAGCCGCGTGAAAGTCACACAGTGTTTCCGCCTCTTACTGAGTGCCTCAGTCTCGGAGCTAAAACCACATGCGCGCCATCAACAATTCATCCGGTATTTCTGCGTCGACCTCGAATCAAAACAAGGGTTCAACGGATACGACGCCAGCTTTGGTTTATTTATACGAGAAGGAAATTGATCCCAACTCCTTTAAATTTTGCAGGCGCATAGCGAAAATCAGTCACCTCCATACCCATGAGCTTGAATTCGATTCAGCGAAAGCCTCCATCAGCGCCGTTAGCGAGCTGCTTGGTAAACACAAGGAAAAATCTAACCACCTTTTATTGCATGTGCACGGCCATAGTGTGGGAATGAAAGGTCAGCGTAGTCACCGTTTTGCTTCAGATTTGGGCAAAGACTCAGAGCGGGTAAACCAGACTCGTGAGTGGCTGGAAAATCTGCTTCTATACAACCCAGCTCAATCACCATCCAGCTCAAACAAGGTGCGACCTTTTATTCATGTGTTGAGTTGCGAGGCCAAGGCATTAGCCGATGAAATCAAACCTGAGACTCCACTGTGGCAGTCTGGCTGGTTTATTTTATATTCCAGTTCAAAAAAAACCTCACTCAATCATCTGGGTCTTTCATTAGAAGTAACCGCAAGCTATTTAGAGCTTTGCGAAGCTAATGAAATGACAGCCGATCCTTTGACTCTTTTTTATCTGGCGGGCATGGCTCGCGGCGATTGCATGACCCTACTCGGTGGCGATTTGCAGCAGCCACTCACGCTGCATGCCCCCAAATCGCTGCGAGACTTAGCGCATGCGCGCTCAATTAAATTAGCCGATGGCAGCCCGCTGGACAAAGCGCGCATTCTTTTAGCTGGCATTGAACTCAGTCAAGAAGAACGCTCGCTACTACCTGATGCCGATGATGAATACTTACTAAGTCAGTTACTGGCAACGCGCTTGGAACGCCAAGATAAAGACGCCATCAAAAAATTAATTAAACATAATTCTCAACGCTTAAGCCGACCTCAACTCGTTGGTACATTGCCTTTAGCTGGCGTAGTTCAAAGTAACTCTCTATCCATGATTACATGGTTGATAAAGCAAGGCGCCAACATCAATGCCACTGACAGTAATGGTAATTACGTAGTGTTTGATGCAATCTCACTTGAAGATACGTTCATGCTGAAATTTCTGCTCGATCACAAAGCTGATCCTAACTGCGCCAACCATGAAGACGTAACACCGTTATTTATTGCGATTGAAAATAACAAAACTCACGCCGCCGAATTATTAATACAGTACGGCGCTGACATCACTTATGTTGATGATGGCGATACTCCACTAACACTAGCAGTGAGTAAAGGACAACACAGCGTCGTAGCCTGTCTGTTGCAACACGGGGCAGATCACCGAACCGGCTTATCTACACAACTGGTGCAACAAGCCCGAACAGACGGAAAGGAAGACATCGCATTATTACTTGAGCAGGCATTGCAAAAACAACCTGCCTGGAAAAATTAATTTAACCTGTTCAAGCCGTCATAAATCAAACCTGCCGCCACATCCATTACACTATCCGCACATAAATTCTTATAACAATCGCGGAGACCACGATGGACGTACTAATTACCGGCGGTGTAGGCTTTTTGGGTGTCAAACTCGCAAAAAAATTACTCGAACGCGGAACACTCGCCGGACCGGACGGCAAACAACATACCCTGAGTCGCATCGTGCTGCTCGACCAAGTGGCCGCACAAGGCTTTACCGATACACGTATCGTATCGATGACCGGTGATGTCGCGGATGCCGCCAGCGTGGCACGTGCGCTTACTCCCTCAGTTCAAACCGTGTTTCATCTGGCAGCCGTGGTCAGCGGTGAAGCCGAAAGTGATTTTGATTTAGGTATGCGCATCAATCTCGATGCTACGCGCGTCTTGCTTGAGCAAGCGCGCCGCAATGGAAACAAGCCACGCTTTGTATTCACCAGTTCAGTGGCCGTGTTTGGTGGTGATCTGCCAGCCAAAGTACTCGACACCACACCCGCTACACCGCAAGGCTCTTACGGTGCGCAAAAAGCCATGTGCGAACTGATGGTGACTGACTATGCACGCAAAGGTTTTGTGGATGGTCGTTCTGTGCGTCTGCCGACTGTATCGGTACGACCCGGCAAAGCTAACAAAGCGGCATCGAGTTTTGCCAGCGGCATTATTCGTGAGCCCTTAAACGGAGCCGCCTCGATTTGCCCAGTACCTGCTAACACTCGCATGTGGGTACTCTCACCACGCAGCACCGTTAACAATTTAATTCATGCGCATGAAGTGGATGGCGCAGTCTTTGGCAGAGCAGGTGCGGTGAATCTACCTGGCCTGAGTATTACCGTGGGTGAGATGGTCGCGGCAATGGGTCGCGTTGCCGGTGAAGCCCCTGTCAAACTCATTAAGTGGCAAGAAGATGCAGCGATTATGAAACTCGTGCGCACATGGCCCGGTGATTTCATCACCACGCGCGCAGAAAGTATGGGATTTGTTCGCGACACTAATTACGATGATGCAGTGCGTGCGTATATGGATGACGAATTAAGCAAACACTAATTAACTTCAAAGCTCGCGAGAGCCTGTGCTTCAGGCTTTCGCGCGCATTCCCCATTTCCACAACCACGTGGTAGGTAGTGGCAAGATCATGAATATGTGTTCAACCACTGCCAAAGTCAACAGACCCGCCACCAAACATAAACTAGTCGCCGCAAAACCGTCAGCCGGCTGAACCGAGACGGCCATCCACAAAGGCACAAGCACAGTCACGGCTGCCGTGACTGAAATAGGCATCAGCCAATTCCATGAACGTCGTGTGAAATAACTTTGTAAATACGAGAGATGTGCTGGCAGAAAATTTTCTGAAAGATTACGCACACCTAAAAATAAATTTAGCTTGGCTGACAAACGCATCGTCCACAAAACCAAATACGTCCACCAACCGGTTTGATTCGGTTTGTTCCAGCTCACCGCAAACACGAGTATCGCCAACACCACTAAAGCAAACTCATGATGCAAAATCGCTTCGGTGGCATGCCAAGCGCGCTTCCAGCCACGACTATCTTCCGGACATTCACTTCGACGCGTACCTGTTACATAGCCCAAAAGAAAAGCAATTTCTTGCCAGCCCCATATCAACAAGGCACACGTAAACGCACAGTACGCTGATGATACGGTCGCACTCGACGCGGAAATAGACAAACCCACTAATGCGAAACCCAACAGTAAAGTAGATTTCAACATTGTCCATTTGAATGTCCAGCTCGGCAGTCGACCGAGGTACAAAATTACCCCCGTCGAAAACCACCAAACAAACAGCGTGAACGCTGCAGGAAGTAAATACTGGCTCATTACAAACGTAAAGCCTATTCATTGTTAATGAATGATGAGTGTATGCACAAGCTAGGCATGCACCACTGTCATCCAAAATTTACCAGGCTGGCACCATACGTGCCGTGTCAGGCAATCGGTTGGAAATCACGGGGATAAAGAACATGCGCGCAAATATTGCCGCGCCCGCCACACTCCACAAAGCTTTGCGTGCATAACCCAACACACCACCTGCTGCCAATCCTTCATCGGCGCGCTGCGAACAGGTAAACAGCCGATCTAAATTAGCGCGGAAAGCGGGATGATCGATATCGAGCAAAACAGGAAAGACTTGTCTGGTAATTTCATTCGTGATGCGGAACACATCAAAATCGTATTCCGTAGGCTCTAGTCCCATCGCTTGTTTTAATTCAGGGCGAGTATGGTCACGCACATACATGGTTGCGTACACAGCCAGTAAGAAGAAACGTATCCACAGCACATTTGCACCGCGCAGCAAATTCGAGTTAGCACGCATGATCAATGCAAACGATTCACCATGACGGAACTCATCATTACACCAGCGCTGGAACCAGCGGAAAATAGGGTGAAAACGTTTCTCTGGATGTTTTTCTAATTGACGGAAAATACGAATGTAGCGCGCATAACCAATTTTCTCGGACAAGTACGTCGCATAGAAAATATACTTAGGCTTAAAGAAGGTGTACTTTTTGGTGCGCTTTAAGTCGCCCAAATCAATACCCAAACCATAATCTTTCAACGACGAATTAATAAAGCCTGCATGGCGAGACTCATCGCGTGCCATGTATTCCATCAATTGCTTAATATCGGGATTAGTTACGTTACGCTTGATTTCGTTGTACAGCACGCAGCCAGAAAATTCTGATGTTAATGAGCTGACCAGAAAATCTAAAAATTCTTGGCGTAGCTCGGGCGACATTTTCGACGCCAGGTCCCGTGCCTCATCCGCAAAAGTCGCGTCACGCTGAAAGTGATCATGATTGTTATCGCCTTCGTATTCAGCCATCATGGCATCCCACTCTGCGCGCACAGGCTCAATATTGAGCTTATCCATCGCTTCAAAATCAGTCGTATAAAAACGTGGCGAAAAAATTGTATTCGTCACTGCTTTATGATTAGCATCTGCGACTGAATTGATCTCAGTTGTTGTGTTATTCATGATCTCTCTCCTTGCGCTGCAATGATTTTTTCTGACACTCTGCAGTCGTAAAAACAGCGCTAAAGCAATTCGGTAAAAAGGCCTTATGCCAGTACCAATTGCATCGCTTGCGATGTATAAAATCCACTAGAAATTTTTTCTGTATGACCCGTCTGCCAGCCGACTAATTTAGCGGCGATAGCAATTTCATCGCGCAGCGCTGATTCGGACACCGGCTCAATGAACGGTGCGCGATCAGCTCGCGGAAAAATACGGCCCACACGTATCATCGTCGCGAGAATCGGATTACTAGGAGCGAACGTAAACAAGATGGATTGCTTAGTCCGCTGAGCCAAGCCGCCCAAACCTTGAACCATGTCATGCTTTTCGTAATGGATCATCGAGTCCATCGCCACCACATGATCAAAGCGACCATAACTAGTTGACAGCATATCGCCGGCGATGAATTCCAATTTACCTTTGCCCAGATCTTTTGGCATACGCTCACGCGCCAGTTGCACTAAGGTCGGCGACAAATCAATCGCAACCACTTCCGCACCGCGCTTCACCAACTCCACCGCTAACGCGCCAGTACCGCAACCCGCGTCTAAAATTCTACGGCCATGCAAATCATCTGGCAGCCAGCTGAGCAAAGTTTCGCGCATGCGATCGCGACCCGCACGCACGGTCTTACGTATGCCCGATACTGGCGCATCCGAAGTGAGCTTGGCCCATTGATCCGCAGCCGTACGATCAAAGTATTCCTCTAACCGGTCACGCTTTTCCTGATACGTAGTGTTGTCCATCATGTCCCCTTTCTGGGGTTCTTAATCGGTTAGTGGTAATTATTTAAAACAAGCAAATCAATCAAATCCCAGTAAATCAAAAATATCTCTGTCTTTCATAGGCTGGCAGATCAATGGATCTGTACCGGCCCAAAGACGTGCAGCTAATTGCATGTATTCGTTTTGCACCATACGTACATCCGGTGAATCATCCATTTCAAACAAGGTCGCTTTTTTCAAACGACTTTGGCGAATGATGTCTAAGGATGGAATACGCGCCATGGTTTGCAATCCAATTTGCGAATTGTATTTATCGATTTGGTCTGTGGCATCCGAACGATTGGCAATCACACCACCTAAACGTACGTTGTAATTTTTTGCTTTGGCACCAATCGCTTGCACAATACGATTCATCGCAAAGATGGAATCAAAATCATTGGCCGTCACAATTAGCGCGCGATCTGCATGCTGCAAAGGCGCCGCAAAACCACCGCACACCACATCACCGAGCACATCAAAAATCACCACATCGGTGTCGTCTAACAAATGATGTTCTTTCAACAGCTTGACTGTTTGTCCCACCACATAACCACCACAACCTGTACCTGCAGGTGGGCCGCCAGCTTCAACGCACATTACGCCGTTGTAGCCTTCGAATACAAAATCTTCCACGCGCAGCTCTTCGCTATGAAAATCAACCGACTCCAAAACATCAATCACGGTCGGCATTAATTTTTTAGTTAGCGTAAAGGTCGAGTCATGCTTAGGATCGCAGCCAATCTGCAGCACGCGCTTACCTAACTTAGAAAACGCTACCGATAAATTCGACGATGTCGTACTTTTACCGATGCCACCTTTACCGTAAATAGCAAAGACCTTGGCATTACCTATCTTCATGCTGGGATCGAGCTGCACTTGCACACTGCCCTCACCATCGGCACGACGATCACGTTTGATTTCACTTACAGGTACGGTCGCTATATTCATTGCTTGACTCCTCGGTAGTGCTTTCCTGTCGGCAGGACAGTTCTTTTTTATTCATTACTTCCGTGCTGCTCTTCGCCTTAGTGCATCAACGTCCGTAGTGCGCTTTAGCGTCATACAACGTTTCTATCGTGATGTGCATCACACCCGCATCTTTGGCATAGCGTTCGGTATTGCGACGCGCTTTGCCACGTACAAAAAACGGAATTTTTTGTAATTCTTTTTGAGCGTCGGCAGTCCACTTAAGCTCTTCGGTTTCTTCAGTCTCTGCACCCGCAGAAGCTGCAATCGCCTCGGGCGCCACAATCGGTTCAGCACTATCCGTAGCTACACGCGGTGCGCCTGCTTTGCCTAAATGCGACGGCGCGGCACCTTCGTGAAATTCAAAATCATCTTTGAACATGCCCAACAAGTGTTCTTCCAGACCCATCATCAATGGATGAACCCAGGTGTCGAACAACACATTTGCACCTTCAAAACCCATTTGCGGTGAATAACGCGCCGGAAAATCTTGTACATGCACAGGCGCTGAAATTACGGCGCATGGCAACCCAAG
>Ga0164294_10000752_pt1 | contig 30745 bp, 26 predicted proteins | sample GEODES005metaG_FD_111479 | JGI IMG/M metagenome (GOLD analysis project Ga0164294, IMG submission 111479) | Oligotrophic lake water microbial communities from Sparkling Lake, Wisconsin, USA - GEODES005 metaG | ecosystem: Environmental > Aquatic > Freshwater > Lake | place: USA: Sparkling Lake...
CAGTACTGGTACAGGGTGTTGAGGGCGATGTTGGTCAGCGTGACGAGGGGGGGAAACCCGAGGAGGGCCAGCGGCAGGTAGAAGGGCATCGAGGTGAGGCCCGTGATGGCCGACTGGCGCAGGGCCACCGCGAGGTTGTAGTCCTCGCTCTGGTGGTGGACGACGTGGGCGGCCCACATGAAATTGACGCGGTGACTGGCCCGGTGCCACCAATAATACAGAAAGTCGACGAGCACGAAGTTGAGCAGCCAGATGGCCGGCGTGGCGGGCAGATCGCCCACCCGCAGGGTCTCGTAGACGCCGACGTGGATGGCGACCATGGCGGGCTCGTAGAGGAGGCCCCAGGCCTGGCTCTGGATGCCGCAGCCGAGATCGCTGCCAAAGGAGAGGGCGCGGTACCAGGGCTTCTTTGCGCGCCAGGCCGCCAGCAGCTCCGCGGTGATGGTGCCGAGGAAGAGGGGGATCGACAGGGCGATGGGGTTCAGCATGGTGTCTGGCTAACAGTAGCCGTGGTCGACAAACCAGCGGTAGGCTTTTTCCACGGCCACCCGGATGGGGGTGCGGGGCAGGCCCAACTCGACCTCGGCGCGGCGGGCGCTGCGGTAGCGCTCGGACTGCATGCTACGGAGCACGTTTCCGTCGAGGCCGGCGAATTTGTGGGGGTCGATGCGGCTGGCCAGGGCGCCCACGCGGCCGGCCAGGGCGACGGCGAGGTTGGGCAGGGGGATGCGGGGGCGCGGCTTGCCGGTCACCTCGGCGACGATGCCCATGAACTCAGCGTAGGAGAGGTTCTCGTTGCCGAGGAGGTAGCGGCGGCCGGGGGTGCCCTTCTCCAGGGCCAGGATGTGGCCGATGGCGCAGTCATCGACATCCTGGAAGCACTTGCCGCCGCGGGGGTGCACGGGCACCCAGGGCTGGCGGGCCATGCTGACGATGAGCTGGCCGCTGGTGGGCTTGATGTCCCAGGGGCCGATGATGTAGTCGGGGTTGACGATGACAGCCTTCGTGGGGCCCGGCCAGGTGGCGGCGAGCTGCTCGCTCTGCAGCTTGCTGTCGTGGTAGACGCGCAGGGCGCCGGTCTTGCCGTAGACGGCGGGATCGAGGGGGCTGTCCTCGTCGCCCGGCGCGCTGCGGGGGCCCCAGCCGACGGTGATCGAGCTGGAGCAGACCAGCAAACGCGGCACGCCGGCCTGATCGCAGGCGGAGAGCAGGGCGCGGGTGGCCGTGAGGTGGACCTCCCACATGCGGGCCTCGCCGCCGGGGCTCGGATCGAAGAGCCCGGCGACGTGGTAGACGCCGTCGCAGCCCTCGACGGCGCGGGCCAAAGCCTCGATGGAGGCGCGGCTGTCGTCTAGGGGGGCGGAGACGAGGGTGAGCGGCAGGCCCTCGATGGCGGCGTTGGGCTTGCGGACGAGGGCCCGCACCTCGTCGCCGCGGGCGAGGAGGTGACGGACGAGGTTCGCGCCGATGAAGCCGGTGGCGCCGGTGACGAGGACCCGCATGGCTACTTGTTGCGCATCATCAGCTCGCGGCTGATGATCAGGCGCTGGATCTGGCTGGTGCCCTCGTAGATCTGGAAGATCTTGGAGTCGCGCATCAGCTTCTCGACCGGGTACTCGCTGGAATAGCCGTAGCCGCCGAAGATCTGCACGGCGTCGGTGGCGACCTTGACGGCCATGTCGGCGCAGAAGGCCTTGGCGTAGCTGCTCTGCAGGGTGTTGCGCTGGCCCTGGTCCTTCAGGTAGCCGGCATTCCAGCAGAGGAGGCGCCCGGCGTCGATGTTCATGGCCATGTCGGCGATCATGAAGGCGATGGCCTGGTGGTTGGCGATGGGCACGCCGAAGGTCTTGCGCTCGGAGCTGTACTGGATGGCGTGCTCCATGGCGGCGCGGGCGAGGCCGACGGCGGCGGCGGCCACACCGGGGCGGGTGTAGTCGAAGGCGGCCATCGCGAGGTTCCAGCCGTCGCCGATCTTGCCGACGACGTTTTCAGCGGGGACCTCGACGTTCTCGAAGGTGATGGCGCGGGTGTCGCTGGCCCGCTGGCCCATGTTCTTCTCTTTCTTGCCGACGATGACGCCGTCCCAGCCCTTCTCGACGATGAAGGCGGTCATGCCGCCGCGGGCCTTCTTGGCGGGATCGGTCAGCGCGACGACGAAGTACCAGTCGGCGACGCCGGCGTTGGTGATCCACATCTTCTGACCGTTCAGGATCCACTTGTCGCCCTGCAGGACGGCGGTGGTCTTGAGGCCCTGCACGTCGCTGCCGGCGCCGGGCTCGGTGACGGCGTAGGCGCACATCGAGACCTTCTCGGTCATCGGGGCGAGGTACTTGCGCTTCAAGAAGTCGCTGGCGCCGATGATCACGGGCTGCTGGGCGAGGCCGTTGGCCTCAATCGCGGTGCCGATGCCGGTGCAGCCCCAGGCCAGCTCCTCGGCGATGAGCAGGCCGTCGACGGCGCCGAGCTCCATGCCGCCATACTCGGCGGGGATGTGGGTGTTGAGCAGGCCGGTCTCATGCGCCTTGGAGAGGACCTCCCAGGGATACTCGCCGGTCTGGTCGTGGTGCTCGGCGGCGGGGCGGATGACGTTCTTCGAGAAGTCATGGGCCAGCTCGCGGAGGGACTGCTGCTCTTCAGAGAGGCCGAAGTGGATGCTCATGGGGGGCTCCGATGCGGAAGGGGCGCTCCCCCTAACCCCGCCTCGACGGGGTGGGGCGGCTGGTTAAGCGCCGCAGCATGAGCCACGAACCCACTGACTTCGATACCCGCTTCGACCACATCAATGTCGACACGGTGCCCACGCCCAATCCCGACGCCTTGATGTTCAAGGTCACCGAGACGCTGGTGCCCCAGGGCACCTACGAGTACATGACCGTCGAAGGTGCCCACAACGCGCCGATGGCTGAGGCCATCCTCAAGATCGGCGGCATCGAGCTGGTGCTGATCGCGCCGCGCTTCGTCACCGTGCGCAAAGAGCCAGGGATGGAGTGGAAGGCCCTGGTGCCGCACATCAAGCACACGATGCGCGAGCTCATCGCCTCGGGCGAGATGGCCGTGCTGGACAGCGAGATCGGGGCCGCCCCCCGCTCCTACTCCGAGGTGGAGCAGCGCATCGTCGACCTGCTCGACTCCGACATCCGGCCGGGCATCGCCCAGGATGGCGGCGACGTCACCTTCGTCGGCTTCGTCGATGGCATCGTGCAGCTCAAGCTGATCGGCTCCTGCGGCACCTGCCCCTCTTCGCTCACCACCCTGCGGATGGGCATCGAGCGGCTGCTGCGCGAGGAGATCCCCGAGGTGCAGGGCGTCGAGCAGATCTGAGTGCTGGTCGCCTTCACCTCCGACCACCACGAGGTGCCGCTGCCGCCGGGGCACCGCTTCCCAATGGAGAAGTACCGGCTCCTGCGCGAGGCGCTGATCGCCGAAGGGGTGCTGGGGGCCGCGCAGATCGTGCCCTCGCCGCTGGCGACGGTCGACGAGCTGTGCTGCGCCCATGAGCGGGCCTGGGTGGAGGCCTTCCTGTCGGGGGAGCTGTCGCCATCGGCCATTCGGGCGATCGGCTTTCCCTGGAGCCCCCAGCATGTGACCCGCACGCTTTCGGCGGTGGGGGGCACCCTGGCGGCGGCGCGGCGGGCCCTGGCGGTGGGGCTCGCCGGCAACCTCGCCGGGGGCACCCACCACGCGGCCCGCGACAAGGGCGCTGGCTACTGCGTCTTCAACGATCTGGCCGTGGCGGCGCGGGTGCTGCACGCCGAGGGGCGGGTGGAGCGGGTGGCCATCGTCGACCTCGACGTCCACCAGGGCGACGGCACGGCCGCGATCCTCGGGGCTGACCCCTGGGCCTGGACCTTGTCCCTGCACGGCGAGAAGAACTTCCCCTTTCGCAAGGTGCCGGGCAGCCGCGACGTGGGCTTGCCCGATGGCCTCGATGACGAGGGCTTCCTCGCGGCCTTGGAGCCGGCCCTGGAAGAGGCGATGGCCTTCGGGCCCGATCTGATTCTCTACCAGGGGGGCGTGGACGGTCTGCACTGTGACCGTCTGGGTCGACTGGGCATCCGCCACGAAGGCCTGATGGCGCGCGACGCGAGGGTGATCGGCGCGGCCCGGGCGGCGGGGGTGCCGCTGGTGGCGACCCTGGGTGGGGGCTACGCCGAGCCGATCTCCGAGACGGTGAAGGCCCACGTCAACACCTGGCGGGTGCTCACGCGGGCCTTCGAGAATGCCGATCTGCGCTGACTAGCCGGGGAAGGGCGGCGGGGGCGGCGGCATCGGGGGGCCGCCGGCGTTCATGATCTCGGGGACCGTCTTCGCCTCCTTCCAGCCATCCCAACCGTTCTTCCACACGAGGTGGCGGCCGGCGGGGTTGGCGGCGACCTTGGCGGCGATGACCCCGGCGGGGAAGTCGCCCTGGCCGTCGCCGTGGTAGTGGAAGGTCTCATTGTTCACGGGCGGGGGCGGCGGGGCGGCCGGCGGGACGAGGGCGACCACCTCGGGCACCTCGCTCCAGCTCTTCCAGCCGGGCCAGCCGGGCATCCAGACGTTGTGCTGGCCGGCGCGGTTGGCGGCCACCTTCTGGGCGACCTCGGCCGGGCCGAACTGCCCCTGACCGCCGGCGCCATTGTAGTGGAGCAGGGCGGGCGGCGGCGGGGGCGGCGGGGCGGCGGGGTAGGGGGCGGCCGGGTTGAAGGCCGGGGCGCGCTGGGCGCCCATCATCTGCTGGCCGATGGCGCCGCCCATGGCGATGCCCATGCCGGCGTCGAGCATGGGGTTGGCGGCGCCGGGGCGGGAGGCCGCGGCCTCGATGGCGTTGGCGGTCTGGAACTGGGTGAATGCGTTCATGTCGCCCAGCAGGCCCATGCTGGTGCGCTTGTCGAGCATCTTCTCGACCTCGGGGGGCAGAGAGATGTTCTCCACCACGAAGTCGACGAGCTGGATGCCGTAGTCGGCCTCGAACTTGGGGCTCAGGCGCTCGCGGATGGCGTCGCCGAGGTCCATGTACTGGCTGGCGAGGTTGAGCACGGGGATCTTGGACTCGCCGACGGCGTCGGCGAACATGCTCACGAGCTTGCGCTTGAGCTGGCCGTTGATCTCCTCGGTGCTGAAGAGGCCCTGGTTGCCCACCAGCTCGCGCAGGAAGACGGCGGGCTGGGTCACCCGGAAGGCGTAGGCGCCAAAGGCCCGGATGCGGACGGGGCCGATCTGGGGGTCGGACAGCATGATGGGGTTGGCGGTGCCCCACTTCTGGTCGGTGAAGCGCTTGGACGAGACGAAGAAGATGTCGCCCTTGTAGGGGTAGTTGAGCGAGTACTTGATCGACTCGAAGAAGCTGGAGATGGCCTTGGTGCGGCTGCTGATCTCGTAGGTGCCAGGGCCAAAGGCCTCCGACAGCTTGCCCTCAGAGAGGAAGACGCCGAACTGGCCCTCGCGCACGACGAGCTTGCCGCCGTCCTGGATGGCCTGGTTGAAGACGGGGTAGCGGTAGACGATCGTGTTCTTGTCGTCTTCCATCCACTGAATGACGTCGAGAAACTGCGCCTTGGCGTGGGTCTTGAGCGTGTTCCAGATGCTCACGGGCTCAACTCCTGCGGGGTGTGTGGCGGGGACTACGGGAGCATAGGCACCGGTATTGCCGGCGGCTACTCAAAGCGCATCGATGCGCCGCTAACAACGATGTAAGCGTCGACACCGCGGTCGCGGGCGGTGTCGACCATAGGCGTGAGCAGGCCGGTGGGCAGGCCCAGGCCGCGGCGCACCTCGCTGACGAGGTCGGTCACCAGCACCTTTCGGGCGGCGAGCCGCGGCAGGAGGTCGAGCACGGCGGCCTCCTCGCCATGGTCGACGCCGACGACCAGCCAGTCGGCGCCGGCCCAGCGCTCCACCACGCGGTCGAGCCAGGGGCCGGGGGTGCTGCTGTGCAAGGCGAGGTGCAGGTGCAGCAGGCGGCGCCCGTCGGGGAAGGTGATGTGGCAGATGTGGGGCGCGGCCTGCAGGGGGCCGCGGGCGCGGCGCAGGAGCCGTCGCAGGGCGCGATCGGGCCGCCGCAAGGCGGAGCTGGCCTTGTGGAGCGCCTCTTTGGGCGTGGCGTAGGAGATCGGCGTGTAGGGCTCCGACTCGATCATGAGGTCGTCGATCAGGGTGCGGCTCGACAGCTCTTCGATCTCGCCCTGGTCCTTCAGCCAGGTGCCGACCTCGGCGCTGGTGACCACGCTGGGCCGGGCGCCGGCGCGGGCCGCCTCGGCGGTGGCCTCGATCTGTTCGGGCCAGCCACCGGTGAGGATGGTGATGTCGCCGCTATCGGGCGGGCTCTGGGGATCAAAGCGCAGCCGCCGCCCCTTTCGCTCGATGCGAAGCGAGAGCATGCCTTCGTGGAGGAGGCGCAAGCTCCAGGGAAAGTCCTGCGGGGGCGGTCGGTTCATTCGAGCACGGCCTTGAACTGAGAGATGGCCCAGTCCAGATCGTCCTTCTCGACGATCAGGGGTGGGGCCAAACGGATGACCTGATCGTGGGTCTCTTTGCAGAGGACGCCACGCTCCATCAGGCGCTCGCAGAAGGGGCGGGCGCGCCCGCTGCTGCGGTGGATGTCTACACCGATCAGCAGGCCCTGTCCGCGCACCTCGCGAATGTGCGGCGAGCGGAGCTGCCGGAGTTGGGCCAGCAGGTAGCCGCCGAGCTCGCTGGAGCGGGCGACGAGCTGCTCGGTTTCGATGACCTCCAGCGCGGCGAGGCCGACGGCGGCGGCCAGCGGGTTGCCGCCGAAGGTGCTGCCGTGATCGCCGGGGCGAAAGACGCCCATCACCTCTTCGGTGGCCACGAAGGCGCTGATCGGCAGCACGCCGCCCCCAAGGGCCTTGCCGAGCGCCATGCAGTCGGGGCGGGCGTCCTCCGCCTGCCAGGCGAAGAGGTGGCCGGCGCGGCCAAGGCCGGTCTGGATCTCGTCTGCAAAGAAGAGCACGCGGTTCTGGGTGCAGATCTCGCGCACCGCGCGCAGGTAGCCGGCCGGCGGCAGCAGGATGCCGGCCTCGGCCTGGATGGGCTCCACCAGGAAGGCCACCGTGTTGGGCGTGATCGCCGCCTCCAAGGCCGCCGCGTCGCCGAAGGGCACCACCACAAAGCCGGGGGTGAAGGGGCCGAAGCCCTCGCGGTACTGCGGCTCGGTGGAGAACGAGATGATCGTCGTGGTGCGCCCATGAAAGTTGTCAGCGGCGACGATGATCTCGGCCTTGTCGGTGGGCACGCCCTTCACGGTGTAGCCCCACTTGCGGGCCGCCTTGATGCCGGTCTCCACCGCCTCGGCCCCCGAGTTCATCACCAGGGCCTTGGGGAAGGTCGACATCTGGCTCAGCTTCTGCAGAAAGGGCCCGAGGCGCTCGTTGTGAAAGGCGCGGCTGGTCAGGGTGACGCGATCGGCCTGATCTTTGAGGGCGCCGATGATGTGCGGGTGGCGATGGCCCTGGTTGAGCGCCGAATAGCTGGCCAGCAGGTCGAGGTACCGTCGGCCGGCGGCGTCCTCCACCCAGGCCCCCTGCGCGCGCGCGACGACGAGGGGCAGTGGGTGGTAGTTGTGGGCGCCATAGGCGTCGGCGAGGTCCATCAAGGCGGCGGGGCTTTGCGGCACAGGGACTCCGTCAGGGTGCCCCCGTAACCTGCGGCGCCGCGCGTCCTACCCTTTGCGTCGATGCAAGGCGGGCTTGCTCACTGCAGCAGGGAGACCACGCCCTGGTTGAGGTTGCGGGCCTGGGCGAGTGCGCCGATGTTGGCCTGCTGGAGGATCTGCAGCCGGGCGAGCTCGGCGGTGGCCTCGGCGAAGTCGAGGTCCATCAGCTGGGACTCCGATTCGGCCATGGCGTTGGCGGTGGACTCGCCGACCGCCATCGCGTTCTCCAGGCGCTCGTGCGCGGCGCCGAGCTGGCCGCGCATGTCGTTGACCTGGTCGAGGGCGGTGTCGATGAGGTCCATCGCGTCGAGGGCGTCGGTGGCGGTGGAGACGGTGCCCAGGCTGCCCATGATGGTGCTGAGGTCTTGGAGCCGCAGGGTCACCTGGTTGGTGATCGGCAGGCCGAGGTAGCTCACCTGCACCTGGAGCTGCGTGTCGACGCCGGTGCCGGTGAGCACCTGGTTGTCGAACTCGGTGGCCTGTGCGATGCGGCCGATCTCGGCGTCGAGCTCGGTGTACTCGTCTTCGATGTAGGCCCGCTCGTCGTCGGAGAGGGTCTCGCTGGCGCTCTGGGTGGCCAGCTCGCGCATGCGCTGGAGGAGGTCGGTGATCTCCTCGGCGGCGGTCTCGGCCGTCTGGACGACCGACACGCCGTCGTTGGCCGAGCGAATGGCCATGCGCAGGCTCTGGTGCCGGGTCTCGAGGTCGGTGGCGATGGAGATGCCGGAGGCGTTGTCGGCGGCCCTCTCGATCTGCTTGCCGGAGCTCACCTGGGCGAAGAGCCGGCTGAGGGTGCGTGAGGTCTTGGAGAGCTCGCGCGAAGAGCGCATCGAGGCCATGTTCGAGCGGGCAACCAGGGACATGAGTTTCTCCGTTCGTCCGGGCTAACCAGGATTGGGCCGCGCGGCGCGGGCCGACGAGCCCAAAAAGAAATCGGGCGGCCGCGTGAACGACCGCCCGATTGAGCCAGGGCCCTCGATGCTACTGGAGCAGCGAGATGACGCCCTGGTTGATGTTCTTGGCCTGCGCCAGCGCGGCGATGCCGGACTGCTGCAGGATCTGGAGCTTGGTGAGCTCGGCGGTCTCGGTGGCGAAGTCCGCGTCGCGGATCTGGCTCTCGGCGGCCGACAGGGCTTCCATGTAGGTCTGGGCGTTGTCCAGGGCCGACTCGATGCGGTTCTGGGCGGCGCCGAGCACCGAGCGGATGGAGTTGACCGAGCCGATGGCGGTGTCGATCATGTCGATGGCGGCGAGGGCGCCGGTCGAGCTGGTGAGCGAGACCGCGGCAAGGCCGAGACCGGTGTTGGCGGTGAAGTCGCCCAGCGTGATGACGATCTGGCTGGTCATCGTGTTGCTGGTGATGCCCACCTGCACGGCGAGCTGGGTGTCGCCGGTGCCGGAGGCCAGGGACACGCCGTTGAACTCGGTGGCGTTGGCGATCCGGTCGATCTCAGAGACCAGCTCCTGGTACTCGTCGTCGATGTAGGAGCGCTCGTTGTCCGAGAGGGTCTCGCTGGCGCTCTGGACGGCCAGCTCGCGGAGCCGCTGGAGGATGTCGGTGATTTCGTCGGCGGCGGTCTCGGCGGTCTGGACGACGGAGATGCCGTCGTTGGCGTTGCGCATGGCCTGACGCAGGCTGATCGCATCCGTCTGCAGGCTGGTGGCAACCGAGAGGCCGGCCGCATCGTCCGAGGCGCTGTTGATACGCAGACCGCTGGAGATCCGGAGCAGGGACTTGCTCAGGCTCTTGGTGGTCTGGGTGAGGACACCGGACGACCGCATCGCGGAGACATTGGTACGAACGGTCAAGGCCATTGCTACCACCTCAAGGTGTGTGCTGGAGGGTACAGGAGGTCGGGTTCAATGCCAGCGTAATCAGGTGCGCTCAAAACATCCAAGGGGCCACAACCGATGCCGGATGGATTCCGGGACCAAAAACCTTTCAGGCTTTGACGGGTTGCGGTCTCTCCTGCTCTGGGCGTGGGCGCTGGGAAGCGTTCTGGTCAACGGGGCTTTGCTACGGCGCATCCCCCGAGGGGGAGCGCGGTGGCGAGGCTGGACTCTGACTCTCGACCGCTTCGATAGTTCTTATCGGTCGGAGAGCGGGGTGCGATTAAGTTGAGTTGGCGAGCTTTTCGGGAAGCCGGTTGCGCCTGGCGACGATGCCGCCAGGATGCCGCTAGGCCGCGTCGAAACGCGCAAACTCCATGGTGAACTGGCCCCGGCCGCGGGTGAGGCTGCGCAGCTCGGTGGTGTACCCAAGAAGAGCCTGCAGTGGGCATTCTCCGAGGACCGTGGTCATTCCCATGTCGCTCTCCTGGCCCGTGATGCTGGCCTGGCGTGACTGCAGATCGCCCAGCACCTGGCCGAGGTTTTCGTCGGGCACCACCACCTCGACGCGCATCAGGGGGCGCAGCACGAGGCCGCCGGCGTCGGCGATCGCCTCGCGCACGGCCTGCGAGGCGGCCATTCGCAAGGCCTGAGGCGTGCTGGCGTCGAGGAAGGTCTCGACCTCGATCAGCCGCACGGCGAGATCCTGGAGGGGGGCGCCCTCGATCGGGCCGCCCATGATCGCGTCTTGCACGCCGGCCTTCAGGGCGTCTTGCTGGGCGACGGTGAGCAGCGTGCCCTCGGGGAGGATCTTCGGCGTGACCTCGGTGGTGACGCCGCCGTTGCGATCGAGGGGGCGCACCTTCACCAGGGCGCGGGCCTTGAGGTGGATCTCTTTTTCTTCGGAGATCTTGAAGAGGCGATCGACCACGGTGTTGGAGTCGCCGTTGCCGGCGATCGTCTCGCGGGTCATCACCCGGGGCTTGCCGGCGTGGACCTTGAGGCCGAACTCCCGCTCGATCCGCTCGAAGACGATCTGCAGGTGCAACTCGCCCATGCCGCGCAGCACCCGCTGGCCAGTGTCGGGATCTTCGGTGAAGCGCAGGGTGGGGTCTTCTTCGCAGACCTTGCCCATCACATCGAGGAATTTCTCCTCTTCGCCGGAGGTCTCGGGCTCGACGGCGAGGCCGAGCACCGGCTCCTTGGAGTCGATGCGCTCGAGGAGCACCTCGTGCTCAGGATCGGCGAGGGTGTCGCCGGTGGTGGCCCAGCGCAGGCCTGCCAGCAGGCCAATCTGGCCAGCGCAGAGCATTTCGACGCGCTTCTTCTGGTCGGCATCGACGTCGAAGACGCGGGCCACGCGCTCTTCTTTGCCGCGGCCACCCAGCTTTACGGCCATGCCGGGCTCCAGCACGCCCCGGTAGACGCGCACGAAGACGTGGCGGCGCCCTTCGAGCAGCTGCACCTTGAAGGCCAGCGCGGCCAGCGGGCCGTCGGCGGTCATCTCGACCAGCTCTTCTTCGCCGTCGACGCGGCGGGCGATCGCCGGCGGGCGCTCGAGCGGATTGGGCAGCAGCCGGGTCACGCCGTCGAGGAGGGGCTGCACGCCGCGGTTGCGCAGGGCGCTGCCGCCAAAGACGGGCACCAGCTTCAGGGCCAGGGTGCCCTTGCGCAGGGCCTCAAAGACGACGTCGTCGGCGACGGGTTCGCCCATGATCACGGCCTCTTCGAGGCTGGTGTCGATCTCGGCGGCGGCGAGGAGCAGGTTCTCGCGGTAGCGGGCCATCGCCTCCTGCTCCAGGGCGGGGATGGGCTCGCTCGTCACGGTCTCGCCGCGATCGCCGGAGAATCGGTAGCAGACATTGGCGAGGAGATCGACCACGCCGCCATCTTCGAGGGGCACGCAGACGGGGACGGGGTTCGCGCCGAGGCGTCGGCGCAGCGACTCCAGGGCCCGATCGAAGCTGGCCCCGGGGCGGTCCATCTTGTTGACGAAGACGAGGCGAGGGATGCCGAAGCGGCTGGCCTGGCGCCAGACGGTCTCGGTTTGGGGCTCGACGCCGCGCACGCCGTCCATCACGATGACGGCGCCGTCGAGCACGCGCATGCTGCGCTCGACCTCAATGGTGAAGTCGACGTGGCCGGGCGTGTCGATGACGTTGATGTCGTGCGCCTTCCAGGTGCCGCGGGTAACGGCAGAGGTGATGGTGATGCCGTGGGCGCGCTCTTCGGGCAGGTAGTCGGTGTGGGTGGTGCCCTCGTGCACCTCGCCCACCTTGTGGTTGGCGCCGGTGTAGAAGAGGATCCGCTCGGTCAGCGTGGTCTTGCCGGCGTCGATGTGGGCGGCGATCCCGATGTTGCGTACGTTGTCGAGGCGCACACCCCTGGGGGCAGCCGGCGCCTTGCTCGCCTTCTTGTTGTCGTTCTTCGACTCGCCTTTTGCAGGCTCGGCCTTCTTTGCCACGGGGGACCTCAACATCGGGGCAGCGCGGGTGGCGCGTCAAAGTCGCCGTCTCCGGCCCGCCCCACGAACGGGGGCCGCCATGTAACCGGCCGGCGGGTGGATGGCCGGGGGCCGGGGGGATAGTGCGGCGGCCGCGCCGGGCGGCCTCGGCGTGGGGCCCTGGGTCAGGTCAGCGCGTAGGGAGCGGAAACATGGGCGGCATCCTCCTCCTTGAAGATGGGCGGTCCTTTGAAGGTGAGGCGCTGGGCGCCCGCGGCACCCGGGTGGGCGAGGTCGTCTTCAACACGGCGATGACCGGCTACCAGGAGATCCTCACCGACCCCTCCTACGCCGAGCAGATCGTGGTGATGACCGCGAGCCACATCGGCAACACCGGCGTCAACGAAGAAGACCCGGAGAGCGCGCGCATCTGGCCGACGGGCTTTGTCGCCCGCAGCTTCTCGCGGAGCCACGCCAGCCACCGGGCCACCGATGGCCTCGAGCACGCCCTGCGGCGGGCGGGGCTGCCCGCGGTGCAGGGCATCGACACGCGCGCCCTGGTACGGCACATCCGCAGCCGCGGCGCGATGCGGGCTGTGATCTCCACCGATGGCGCCAGCGCGGCCTCGCTCTGGGAGCAGCTCTCCGCCTGGCCGGGCATGGTCGGTCGCGCCCTGGCTTTGGAGGTCGGCGTCAAGGAGCCGCTGGTCTACGCCAACCCCGCCTCGCCGCGCGCGCGGGTGACGGTGATCGACTGCGGCGTGAAGACCAACATCCTGCGCATGCTGGCGAGCACGGGCTGCGCCGTGCGGGTGGAGTCGGTCCACGCCAGCGCCGAGCAATGGATGGAGGGCACCGACCTGCTCTTTTTGAGCAATGGCCCGGGAGATCCGGCGGCCTGCGCGCAGGCGGTCGGCGAGCTGCGGCGCTGCCTGGGCAAGCTGCCGATCGCCGGCATCTGCCTGGGGCACCAGCTCCTCGGCCTGGCGCTGGGGGCCGACACCTTCAAGCTGCGCTTCGGCCACCGCGGCGCCAACCACCCGGTTCGCGACGAAGAGACCGGCCGCATCGAGATCACCAGCCAGAACCATGGCTTCTGCGTGGACCCGGCCGGCGTGCGGGCGGCGGGGGGGCAGGTCACCCACATCAACCTGAACGACGGCACCCTGGAGGGCTTCCGCCACGCCGATCTCGCCGTGCGGGCCGTCCAGTACCACCCGGAGTCGGCGCCGGGCCCCCACGACAGCCGGCACCTGATCCTGGAGCGCTTCCTGCTCGACCTGCCGCCGGCCGCCTGATCGGCGGCTACTGGCCGCCTTCGATCAGGTAGGCGATGCCTGCGTCGACGCCGACGGTGTTGGCGAGGTAGGCGCCGACGAGCAGATCGGGGAAGCCGTCGCCGCTGACGTCGCCGGCGCCGGCCGCTGCATAGCCAGCGTACTCCAGCGTGGTCTCGCCGACGAAGATCACGTCGGCGTCGGCCTTGCCGAGGGTACCGGAGATCGGGCCATAGTAGAGGAAGGCCCCGCCGGCCTGACTGCCGCCGGCGTCGTCGCCGTAGGCGCCGAGGAAAAGGTCGGTGTTGCCGTCCCCGTCGACGTCGCCGGGGCCGTCGAGGGCAAAGCCCATCAGATCGCCGGCCACCGCCCCCTCGATGATCGCGTTGGCGCTGCTCAAGGTGGCGAGGCCGGTGGCGCCGCCGCCGACGAGGTAGACCGCGCCGGAGCTGGCCCCGTTGGGATCGGCGTTGTAGGCGCTGACCGCGATGTCTTCGTAGCCGTCGGCGTCGGTGTCACCCAGGCCGCGCACCCGGGCGCCGGCCCCGTCGCTGGCCGCCACGCCGCGCACCTTGTGGAGGTAGGCCGAGGCGTCGACCGTGCCGCTGAGGGGCCCGGCCAGAACGTAGGCGACCCCGGCGCCGCTGGCGAGGCCGGTCGCGGAGTTGGCGCCGACCACCACGTCGATGATGCCGTCGCCGTCGAAGTCACCGGCCTCGTCCACCGAGGTGCCGAAGGCGTCGCTGGCGGCCTCGCCGATCAGGGTGGCCGTGGCGCTGGAGGTGGCCAGGGTGCCGGTGCCGAGGGGGCCTTCAAAGAGGTAGGCCGCGCCGGCGCCGGCGCCGCCGCTGTCCTGGCCCGAAGCGCCGATCAGCAGGTCGCCGTAGGCGTCTCCGCTCAGGCCCTGAGAGAGGGCGACGCTGGTGCCAAGCTGATCGGAGGCGGCGCCGCCCTTGGCGGTGAGGTCGGCCAGGGTGGCGGCGGCGCCCGAGGTGGTGCCGGGCGTGCCGTAGAAGAGGTACACCGAGCCAGAGTCCGTGGCGGTGCTGTTGGCGGCCCGCGCGGCGAGGGCGAAGTCATCGAGGCCGTCGCCGTCGATGTCGGCCTCGCCGGCCATGGATTGGGAGAGGTAGTCGTTGGTGGCGGCGCCGGTGAAGCGCACGTGGGCCAGGGTGGTGATGTCGTCGGTGGCCGAGAGGGGGCCCATCACCACCCAGGCGCGACCCTGGTTGGTGTTGTACATCGGGCTCGCGATCAACATGTCGCCAAAGCCGTCGCCGTTCAGATCGCCGGCCGCGGCGACGGAGCCGCCCAGGCGCTGATCGTAGGCGTCGCCCTGGATCTCGTAGTCGGCGGTAGACAGGTCGATCGTACCGGTGAGCAGGCAGCCCTGATCGGCCAGATCGCAGTTCTGGTCGATGTTGTCTTCGCAGACCTCCGGCGCGCCGGGGAAGACGAAGGCGTCGCCGTCGTCGCAGTCTCCGCCCGCGCTGGTGGTGTAGGTGCCGTAGCTGGCGCAGGCGCAGACGGACGCCGCCCCGCCGACGCCGTCGCTGTCGTTGTCGCGGAAGAAGTCGATGCAGGACAGGGCGCCCAACTCGTTGGTGACCGTGTCGCAGTCGTCATCGGCGGCGGTGGCGCAGTCTTCGGCGGCGCCGGGGTTCACGAGGGTGGCGGCGTCGTCGCAGTCGGTGTTGTCGGCGACGTAGCCGGAGGGGGCGAGGCAGGCGGCCAGGGTGGCGGAGGAGCCGTAGCCGTCGAGGTCGGCGTCGAGGTACCAGTCGAGGGTGCCGGTCACCCCGCTGTCATCGTCGTCGACGAGGCCGTCGCAGTCATTGTCGAGGCTGTCGCAGATCTCGACATCGGCGGGGGAGATGGCGGCGCTGCTGTCGTCGCAGTCGGTGTTGTCGGCGAGGTAGCCGCTGGGCGCGTCGCAGGCCAGCGTACTGCGCGCCGGGTCGCCATAGGTGTCGAGGTCGGCGTCGCGGTGCCAGGTGCTCTGCCCGGTGGCGCTGGCGTCGAGGTCGTCGGCCTTGCCGTCGCAGTCCTCGTCGGTGTTGGCGGCGTCGCACTGCTCGGTGGCGCCGGGGTTGACGGCGACGGCGCTGTCATCGCAGTCACCGGCGACGGCGGCGTAGCCGGTGGGGAGCAGGCAGGCCTGGGTGGTGCGGGCGCTGAGGCCATAGGCGTCGCCGTCGGCGTCGGCGTAGAAGGTCGTGGTGCCCGAGACGGGGCTGTCGGCGTCGTCGGTGCGCGCGTCGCAGTCATTGTCGACGCTGTCGCAGACCTCGGTGGCGGCCGGGTGGATGGCGCTGTCGGCGTCATCGCAGTCGCCGCCGGTGGCGGTGAGGCCGGCTGGCGCGCTGCAGGCGAAGGTGGGGCTGCTGGCGTCGCCGTAGGTGTCGCTGTCGAGGTCGGGGTACCAGGCGGCGGCGTCGACGGCGCTGGCTTCGTCGGTGAGGCCGTCGCAGTCGTCGTCGTAGCCGTTGCAGCGCTCGGGCATCCCGGGGTTGATGTCGGCCCGACTGTCGTCGCAGTCATCGGCGCTGTCGACGTAGCCGGCCGGCGCCTCACAGGCGGTGGCGGTGAGGGCGGGATCCCCGTGGCTGTCGCCGTCGGCGTCGGCGTAGAAGGTGAGGGGATCGACGGCGTCGGCCTCGTCGATCGCTCCGTCGCAGTCGTCGTCTTCGCCGTCGCAGCGCTCCGGGGCGCCGGGGTAGGTGTCGGCGTCGGCGTCGTCGCAGTCGGTGGGCTCGGCGACGTAGCCGCTGGGCGGCTCGCAGGCGGCGAGGGCCAGGGTCTCGACGCCGTAGCCGTCGTCATCCTCGTCGAGGTAGAAGATGATCGCGTCGACAGCGGTGTCTTCGTCGATGTCGCCGTCGCAGTCGTTGTCGATTCCGTCGCAGAGCTCCTCGGCCTCGGGGGAGATGTCGGCGTCGTCGTCGTCGCAGTCATCCCCACCCCAAGCCTCGCTGTCGAAGCCGTCGCCGTCGGCGTCGCGGGGGACCACCGTGAAGGGGGCGGCGGCGCTCGACGAGCCGCCGGAGGAGTCGACCACCAGCACCGAGAGGGTCTGATCTCCGACGGGAGCATCCTCGATGAAGAAGCGCACGTGGCCGTCGCTGTTGGGGTGCGCGGGGGCCGAGGCGCCGCCGGGCCCCACCCAGGTGAGGGAGAGGCTCTCCAGGCTGGCCTCGTCGGCGTCTTCGACGAGGAGGTCGACCTCAATGGCGTCGCCCTCGGGGTGGACGCTGTCGGCCACCGGCAAGGAGAAGGCGGCCTGGGGGCTGGCGTTGGGGCGGGCGGTGAAGGTCAGCGTGGCGCTGCCGCTGGCGGCGTCGGGGTCGGTGACGGTGAGCACGACGCCCTGCTCTCCCTCGGGGAAGCCGCCCTCGGTGACGAAGGTGACGGCCTCGCCAGACAGCGTCTGGTCTCCCGCCAGGGTGGTGCCGTCGTCATGGGTCCAAAAGAGGCTCAGCTCCTCGGTGGGCGACTCGCGGTCGGCCACCTGGGCGCTGAGCGTGAGCGAGCGGCCGCTGGCCACCTCGGCGCCGTTGGTGGGCGAGGTGAAGGTGACGTTGGGCGCGTTGTTGTAGACCTTGAGCCCGGCGTCGCTGCAGCCAAGGAGCAGGAGGATGCAGGAGAGATGCGGCTTCATGCGAGGCTCCGTCGGCCAGATGGACACGCGAGGGCCCGCCCGGGGGCACTACTGCTCGAAGAGCCAGTCGCCCTCGAGGGCGCCTGTGCCCCCAGGTACGGCAAAGGAGCACTCGCCCTTGATCTCATCGAGGTTCTGGGTGCCCGACGCCACGAAGAGGTAGTCGCCGGCCTGGGTCTCAAAGGTGGCCTCGACCTCGACATACTCGCCCGAGCGCAGGCCGGTGAGCGGCCCGGTGAAGACGCGGCCGTCGAAGAGGTTCAAGGTGAGCTTGCCGGAGAGATCGGTGCCGCGCCCATCTTCGATCTGGCTCTCCAACTCGGAGCGGTAGCTCTCGCTGCCGTCGGAGAAGTCGCAGGCGCCATACCAGGTGCCTTCGAGGGTGGTGCAGGCGCCGAGCAGGCTGCAGACAAGAGAGAGCAAGGGCAGGTGTCGCATGGCGCAAAGGTACACCGGCGCCGCGGGACTGCCCACCAGGACCTGCGTTAGGCGGGGCCGATGCCGATCATCGACCTGCCGCCCGCCCTCGCCTACACCCTCGCTGGCCCCGCCGATGCGCCGGTGATCGTCTTCATCAACGGCCTGGGGGGCGCGCAGGCCGCCTTCTCACTGCAGTTCAAGGATCTCAGCCGCGACTTTCGCGTGCTCACCTACGATCACCGTGGGATGGGCGCTTCTGCGGTGGTGGACGCGCCGGTGACGATGGCCACCTACGCCGCCGATCTCCTCGCCTTGCTCGATCACCTCGGCCTGATGCGGGTTCACCTCGTCGGGCTCTCCTTTGGCGGCCGGGTGGCCCAGTCGCTCTGCCTGATGGCGCCCGAGCGGGTCATGGGGCTGGTGCTCTGCGGCACCTCGGCCGGCGGGCGCCTGCATGTGCCGGGGGAGGGTCGGGCGATGGCGGCCCTGCACCGCGGCGGCGCCCTCACCGAAGACGACTGGGCCAACGAGCTGGCGCCCGCCCTCTTTGGCGCGGCCTACCGCCGCAAGTACCCCGATCGCATCCGCTTCTTCGCGCGGTGGCGCGTGAAGTACCCCACCGACCCGGTCGGCCTCGCCCGCCAGTGGGAGGCCTGGCGCAGCTTTGATGTCTGCGATCGCCTGCACCAGATCGCCGCGCCCACGCTGATCCTCCACGGCACCGACGATGGCATTTCGCCGGCGGAGAACGCCGAGAACCTCGCCGAGGCCATCCCCGGCGCGCGCATCCAATGGCTGCCCGAGGTGGGCCACAGCCCCAATGCCGAGGCGCCGGAGCTCTTCAACGGGGCCTTGCGCAGCTTCTTCGCGCCGTTGGGGTAGCAGGCTCGGGCGAGGTGACTGTGAGGACGGCGTTGTCGGGGCTGGTGGCCCTCACCCTGCTGAGCGGGCTGACCCTCTATGTGGGGAGCCGCCTGGGGGCGGCCTTTCCGACGGGGAGGCCCTACATCTGGGCGGCGCTTTGGGCCCACGCCTTGCTGGTGCCGATCAACTTTGCCCTGATGCGCAGCGAGTCCCGCGGCGACTGGCAGGCGGCCCTGGCCTGGCCCTCGTGGACCCTCTTCGGCCTCTTCACCTTGCTGCTGGCGGGCGTGATCCTCATCGATCTGGGCGCCCTTTTGGGGCGGGCAGCGGGGGTCGAGGCGATGGCCGATCCGGCGCGGCGCGGGCTGGTGCTGGGCCCCGTCTATGGGCTGCTGGCCAGCGTCGCCGGGGGGCTCACCCTCTACGGCTACCGCGAGGCCCGCCGCCTCGCCCAGGTGGTTGAGGTGGAGGTGCCGATCGCCGGGCTGCCGGCGGCCTTGGTGGGGCTGCGGGTGGCGCAGATCAGCGATGTCCACGTGGGGCCCACCATCACCGGGGCCTACCTGCGCGGGGTGGTGGAGCAGGTGAACGCGCTCTCCCCCGATCTCGTCGCGGTGACGGGCGATCTCGTCGATGGCACCGTAGAGGCGCTGGGCCCCGACGTCGCCGAGCTGCAGGGCCTGAAGAGCCGCCACGGCACCTTCTTCGTCACCGGCAACCACGAGTACTACTCGGGGGCCGAGGCCTGGCTGGCCGAGCTGGAGCGGCTGGGGGTGCGCACCCTGCCCAACACCCATGTGACCCTCGATCACGATGGCGCCACCGTCATCGTCGCCGGGGTGCACGATCGCAGCGCCGCCCGGATGCTGCCGAGCCACGCCTCCGATCCGGTCGCCGCGGTGGCCGGGGCGCCGGCGGAGGGCCTGCGCCTGCTCCTCGCCCACCAGCCGCGCTCGGCCTACGCCGCCGCCGCGGTGGGCGGCTTTTCGCTGATGCTCTGCGGCCACACCCACGCCGGCCAGTACATGCCCTGGTCCTTCTTCATCGGCCTCGTGCAGCCCTTCGCCGCCGGCCTGCACCGGCTCGGCGAGATGTGGATCTACACCAACCGTGGCACCGGCTACTGGGGCCCGCCCAACCGGGCCGGCGTCCCCGCCGAGATCACGCTGCTGCGGCTCGTCGCCGCCTGATCAGCGCTTGGGGTCGACCACGGGCGGGGCGGGGTCGCCGGCGGCGGTGTGGGTGCTCGCCTCCAGGGCGGCCAGATCGGCCTGCAGCTTCGCGTTCTTCTCGTCGATTTGGGCCATCAGCGCACGCATCTGGGCGATCTCGGCCTCCGGCGTGCTGGCGCCTGACTCCACCTTTCGGCGCGACTCGTCGGTGAGCGCGGTGAGCTGCTGGGCGAGGGCCTCGATCTCGGCGGCCTGGGTGGCCAGTTGGGCGGCGCTGGCGGCACCCTGGGCGGAGGCCGAGCCGGGGGTGGCGGGGCCGTCGCCGCCGAGGGCGCAGCCAAGGGTGAGGAGGAGCGGGAGCAGGCGCATGGGGCCCGGTTATCTCCGCGGCGCCCGCGTTACACCCCGTCGATGCGCATCGACCCCGCAGGCCAGACGGGCCCTGACCTCTACCGCCTCCTGATCTCGGCGATCGTGCCGCGCCCCATCGCCTGGGTGGGCAGCCGCTCGGCCGCGGGCGTCGACAACCTCGCCCCCTTCAGCTTCTTCATGGGGGTGAGCAGCGCGCCGCTCAGCCTCGCGATCTCGGTGGCCCGCGGGCGGGGGGGTGCCCTCAAAGACACGGCGCGCAACATCTTGGAGACCGGCGTCTTCACGGTCTCCACCGTCTCCTTCGCCGATCGCCTCGCGATGAATGACAGCGCGGTGCCGCATCCGCCGGAGGTCTCGGAATTCGAGGTGGCGCAGATCCCGGCGCGGCCGGGCGAGCGGGTGGCGGCCCCGGCGCCGGCGTCGGCGGGGGTCTGCTTTGAGTGCGTGTTGCGCCACAGCCATGATCTGGGCGGCGCGCACCTGATCGTCGGCGAGGTTGTGCTGGCGCATGTTCGCGACGAGCTGGTGGGGCGGAGCCCGGATGGGGCGGTGGTGGTCGAGCTCTCCGGGCTCGACCCCATCGCGCGCCTGGGCGGGCCCGACTACACGCGGGTCACCGAGGTCTTCAGCCTGCCGGCGCCGCGGCGGTGAGGGCCCTGCTGCTGGGGCTGCTGGGCTGCGGCGGTCGCTCCGACGTCGAGCTCTACCGCGAGGCGCTGGCCACCGCCCCCTCCTACGAGGAGGCCCGCGCGGCCTGCGACGCCATCGGCGAGGCGGACAGCCGCGGCGACTGCCAGATGGCCGTGATGGAGCGCTTCGAGCGCCTGCAGTGGGCCGACTGCGAGACGGTGGAGCGCGGCTTGTGGGTGGACGAGTGCTACTTTCAGATGGCTGAGCGCCAGCGGGCGTCGGGCGATCTGGCCGGCGCCTTGCGCATTTGCGAGAACATCCGCTTTGCCCGGTTCTGCGTGTGGCACCTGCTCCAGGATGAGGTGGAGGCCAGCCTCGACGAGGCGCCCGCCGTGGCAGAGGCCCGGCTGCTGCCCTTCGTGGGCTCGCGGGCCCTGCCCGACGCCGCCGTGCAGCTCTGGGTGATCCGCTTTCGCGAAGCGGCGGGCCACGGGCGGGTCCTCGATGAGGCCGACTGCGCCACGCTCCAGGCGCCCGCCCCCTGCGAGCGGGCGGTCAACGCCCATGTGCGCACCATCCTCGACAGCGTCAGCCGCAGCCAGCGCGAGCGGCTCTGCGCCCAAGAGCTCGGCAAACGGGCCTTCGTCGGCACCTCCCCGGCCTGGCGGCTGGGCCCCCTCACCACCGCGGCGGAGTCGCGATGGGTCTTCGAGCGCTGCGGCGCCGAGGCCCCCGCTCCGCCCCCACAGGGGGAGGCCGTCGGCGGTCGACCCCGCTCGGAGCTGCGATGAGCGCGCTACTGCCGGCCGAATCGGCCGATCTGGATGGGTTCCACGATCTCCTGCGCCAGGCCTACGCCGGAGACGCGGCGCTGTCCGCGGCCTACACCGAGCGGATGGGCCTCGATCGCCTGCGCGTGCTGCGTGCGGGGGAGGCCGTGGTGGGCGGCTGCGCCCGCTTCGAGGGCGCCCAGCGCTACGGCGACGCCCCCGTCTCCCAGGTTGGGCTGGCCGCCGTCTTCATCGCCATGGAGCGCCGCGGCGAGGGCCTCGCGGCCGCGCTGGTGAAGGGCTTCCTGCGCGAGCTGCACCGCGAGTCGGTGGCCCTCTCCACGCTCTACGCCTCCACCCAGGTGCCCTACCGGCGTCAGGGCTACGAAGTGGCCGGCGACAGCAGCACCTTTGAGATCGCGCCGGCCGACATCGGTCTCACCGATCGCCGCCTGCCGGCCTGGCCGATCCCGCTGGACCGCTACGTCGCGGTGGCCCAGCCGCTCTACGCCCAGGTGGCGGCCCGACAGGCGGGCTGGCTCGATCGGGGGGCCCTCTTCTGGGATCGGCTCTTTCGCCTTTCCGGCGAGGAGGCGCTCTACGCCTTTGGCATCGGCCCCCGCGAGAACCCTGAGGGGGTCGTGCTCTTCTCGCAGGACCGCGAAGACGGTGGCCAGGTGCTGCTGGTGCGCGATCGCCTCGCCATCCACTCCCTGGCCCAGCGGCGCATCTGGACCCTGCTCGGCGACAGCCGCTCCCTGGTAAAGACCGTCCGCTGGCGCGGGCCCAGCAACGATCCGCTGCTGGCCTTGCTCCCCGAGCAGCGCGCCCGGCTCATCAAGCAGGACCCGTGGCTCACCCGCATCGTCAACCTGCCCCTCGCCCTGAGCCAGCGCGGCTACCCGGCCGGGGTGGAGGGCCGCCTGCACCTGGAGGTGGCCGACGAGGTGCTCCCCGAGAACGCCGGCCGCTTCGTGCTCGACGTCAAGGGGCAGCGCGGAAAGGTCGAGGCGGGCGGGCGCGGGCAGCTTACGGCCCACATCCGCGCGCTGGCCCCGCTCTTCACCGGGCGCCTCACCGCCAGCCAGCTCCGCGATCTGGGCTGGCTCGACGGCACCGAAGCGGCGATCTCGCTGGCCGAGCGGCTCTTCGCCGGCCCGGCCCCCTGGATGCCCGACCGCTTTTAGGCGGCGAGGAGCGCCGGCGCCTCGATGTACTTGCGCATTGCCTGGAGGAAGCGGGCGCCCAGGGCGCCGTCCACCACGCGGTGATCGCAGGTGAGGGTGACGCGCATCCGCCAGCCAACGGCCGGGTTGCCCGCAGCGTCGACCACCACCTCGCGCACCATCGCCCCCACCGCCAGGATCAGCGACTCGGGCGGGTTCAGGATGGCGGTGAACTGCTCGATGCCCATCATGCCGAGGTTGCTGATCGAGAAGGTGCTGCCGGTGTACTCCTCGGGCTGGAGCTTGCGGTCCTTGGCCCGGGTGGCGAGATCGCGCATCTCGCTGGCGATGCGCCCCACGCCCTTCTGATCGGCGTCGCGGATGACCGGTGTGATGAGCCCATCGGGCAGGGCTACGGCCACGCCGATGTGCACGCCGCTGTGGCGGGTGATGGCCTCTTCGCCCCAGGAGGCGTTGACCTCGGGCACTTCGCGCAGGGCGCGGGCGGCGGCCTTGATGAGCAGGTCGTTGTAGGAGACCTTGATGCCCCCGGCGACGAGCTGGTCGCGGAAGCGCACGAGGGCGTCGCAGTCGAAGGCGGCGGTGAGGAAGAAGGCCGGCGCGTCATTCCAGGAGGCCTTGAGCCGCTTGGCGATGGTCTTGCGCATCTGGCTGTTGCGCACCTGCTCCGAGGCGGGGGCCGCGACGGGGGCGGGGGCGGCGACCTTGGGGGCGCTGGCGGCCTTCTCGACGTCGGCCCGAGTGACGCGGCCGTTGGGGCCGGTGCCGGCGATGTCTTCGATGGCGAGGCCATGCTCGCGGGCTGCGCGGCGGGCGGCGGGGGCCGAGCGCGGCTTGCCAGCGGGGCCGGCGGCGGCCTCCTCATCGCCGAAGTCGAAGCCGACGTTCTCCATCACGGCGTCGGGGACGCTGGCGCCAAGCCAAGTGTAGGGCTTGACCCCGCCTCCAGCCTTGGCGGGCTCGGCCTTCTCGACGACCGGCGCTGCGACGACCGGGGCCGGCGCGGCCTTGGGGGCCTCGACGGGCGCCGGGGCGGCGACGGGGGCGGGAGCGGCGGCCGACGCGCCGAGGAGCTGGGAGAAGTCCTCGGTGGCGGTTTTCCCGATGATGGCGATGGGGTGGCCGGCCGGGACGCTCTCTCCGGCGGCGACCAGGATCTTCAACAAGAAGCCCTTGTCGAAGACCTCGATCTGCATGGCCGCCTTGTCGGTCTCGACCTCGGCGATCACGTCCATCACCTTGAGCGCGTCCCCCTCCTTCTTGGCCCAGGAGAGGATGGTGCCGGCCTCCATGGTGGGGGAGGCCTGGGGCATGAGGAAGAGCTCGGCCATCTTAGTACCCCTTGACCTTCTTCACGGCGTCGATGATGCGCTCGGGGCTGACCACCACGAGCTTTTCGAGGTTGGTGGCGTAGGGCATCGGCACGTCGCGGAAGGCGACGCGCAGCACCGGGGCCTCCAGGCGATCGAAGCAGACCTCCTGCACCCGGGCGGCGATCTCGGCGCCCACGCCGGCGAAGAGGAAGCCCTCGTGGGCCACCACGCAGCGGCGGGTCTTGCTCACCGAGCGAAAGAGGGCCTCGTGGTCGAGCGGCCGCAGCGAGCGCAGGTCGAGGATCTCGACGTCGATGCCCTCGGCTTCGAGCTGCTTGGCGGCGATCTCGACCTGGGCGACCTCTTTGCCCCAGGTCACCACCGTCACGTCCTTGCCCGGGCGGCGGATCTTGGCCTGGCCCAGCGGGATGATGAACTCCTCGTCGGGGACCTCACCTTCGAAGCCGTAGGTGAGCTCGCTCTCCAAGAAGCAGACGGGGTTGTCGTCGCGGATGGCGGCCTTGAGCAGGCCGTAGGCGTCGTGGGCGTCGCAGTAGGTGACGACCTTGAGCCCGGGGAAGTGGGCGTAGAGCGAGTCCACGGCGGTGGAGTGCTGGGAGCCGAGGTTCTCGGCCGCGGCATTGGGCCCGCGGAAGACGATGGGCACGCTGTACTGCCCGCCGCTCATCTGGAAGATCTTGGCCGCCGAGTTGACCACCTGATCGTAGGCCACCAGCGAGAAGTTCCAGGTCATGAACTCGATGATCGGCCGCATGCCCACCATCGCCGCGCCGATGCCGAGCCCGGCGAAGCCGCCTCGCTGATCGGCGTGTCGACGATGCGCTGGGGGCCAAACTCGGCGAGCATCCCCTGGGAGACCTTGTAGGCGCCGTCGTAGTAGCCGACCTCCTCGCCCATGAGGAAGATGCGGTCGTCGCGGCGCATCTCCTCGACCATCGCGCGGCGCAGCGCATCGCGGATCTTCAACCGTGCCATGGGCTACCTCGCAAACCGGAAGGTGGGCGCCTGCTCGCCGACATCCATCGAGGTGGTCTGCGGCGCGTAGACGTAGCGGTACAGCTCGCTCGGGTCGGGGATCGGGCTGGTCTTGGCGAAGTCGGCGGCGTCGGCGACCTCGGTCTCCACGCTGTCTTCGACGGCCACGAGCTGCGCTTCGGTGAAGCCGAAGTCCTCCGCGAGGCGATCGCGGGTGATCTTGAGCGGGTCGGAGTTCTCCTTGCGCTCTTCGAGCTCGCCGGCCGGGCGGTACTTGGCGGGGTCGCTCATCGAGTGGCCGCGGAAGCGGTAGGTCACGATCTCCAAAAAGACCGGGCCGTTGCCCGCGCGGGCGTAGGCGCTGGCCCGACCGACCTGCTCGCGCACATGTTCCACGTCGAAGCCCTCGATCTGCATGCGCGCCATGCCCACGCCATTGGCCCGCAGGCTCATGTCGGACAGCGCCGACTGGCGCGAGAGCGGCGTGCCCATCGCGTAGAAGTTGTTCTCGCAGATGAAGAGCACCGGGAGCTTGTAGAGCTGGGCGAGGCACAGCGCCTCGAAGAAGGCGCCCTGGTGGGCCGAACCGTCTCCGAAGTAGCAGACACAGACCCGACCCTCGTTGCGCTGCTTGATGGCCCAGCCCACGCCATTGGCCAGGGGCACATGCCCACCGACGATGCCGTAGCCGCCCATGAAGTCGACGTTTTTGTCGAAGATGTGCATCGAGCCACCCTGGCCGCGGCTGGCCCCGGTGGTCTTGCCGTAGAGCTCGGCCATCACGGCGCGGGCGGTGGCGCCCTTGGCCAGGGCGTGACCATGCTCGCGGTAGGCGGCGAACCAGTAGTCGGCCTTGGTGCTGGCGGCGACGCCGACGGCGACGGACTCCTGGCCGATGTAGAGGTGGCAGAAGCCGCGGATGTCTTTCTGCGTGTAGGCCCGCGCGGCCACCTCTTCGAGGCGCCGGATCAGCACCATCTCGCGAAAGAGCGCGAGGAGGCCGTCTCCGGTGAGGGGGGGCAGGCCGCTCTCTGCGGGGAGCGGCGGGGGGCTTGGGTTGGCCGCAGCGTAGGCGGCATCGGCATCGGTCCCGGACATGGGTCCTCCACTTCCCGGATGGCCTCGCGTCATACCACGGCGCGGGCCTTGCGGGAGGGCAGGCCCCCTTTACAGGCCGAGTCCGTGGATGATGTAGGCGGCGCCGGGCAGATCGTCGGCCCGACCATTCTTGGGCGCGCCGATGATGAGGTCGGGCCAGGAGTCGCGGTTGAGGTCGCCGGCGCCGGCGACCGAGGTGCCGGTCTGATCGGCGGCGCCGCTGGTGTAGACCCCGCGGAAGCGGTTGGCCGCCACGCCGAGATCGACGATGCCGACGGCGGTGCCCGAGACGAGGTAGGCGCTGCCGGCGGTGCTGCCGCGGCTGTCGTTGTAGGGGGCGCCCACGAGGAGGTCGTCGAAGCCGTCGTGCTCCATGTCGCCGACCTCGGAGATCGAGCGGCCGGCGGCGTCGCCAGCGGCCTCCCCGACGAGGATGGCGTTGGCGTCGGCGAGGCTCAGCGTGCTGCTCGGGTCCTCGGCGCTGCGGGCCGCGCCGTGGATCAGGTAGACGGCCCCCGCGTTGGAGCCGCCCCGGTCGCTCTCGGGCGCGCCAATGGCGACGTCTTCGAGGCCGTCGGCGTTGACATCGCCGAGGCCGGTGACGGCGGTGCCGGCGTGATCCTCGTTGGACTCGCCGTCGAAGATGAGGTCGGCCGTGCTGAGCGAGACCGAGCCGCTGACCGGGCCCAGCATCAGGTAGGCGCGGCCACGCTTGCTGCTGGAGGTGCCGGCCTCGCGCGCGCCGATGAGGAGGTCGGCCACGCCGTCGCCGTTGACGTCGCCCGCCCCCTCGACCGCAAAGCCGGCGACATTGCCGGCCCGCTCGCCCACGATCTTGGCCATCGCCGTGACGGAGTTGAGCTGGATGAGGCCGGTGGCCGGGCCAGACACGACGTAGATCGCGCCCGAGTCGGCGCCGGAGGCGTCGTGGTAGGGCGCGCCGATGAGGAGATCGGCGGTGCCGTCGCCGTTCACATCGCCGGCCGAGCCGACGTAGGAGCCGGCCTGATCGGCCACCTCCTGCCCGGCGAGGATGGCGTCGGCGTTGGTGAAGAGGTTGGTGCCGAGGGTGGGCCCGAGGACGAGGTAGGCGGCGCCTGCGTTGTCGCCCGAGGTGTTGTCGTTGGGGCTGCCGACCAGCAGGTCGGGGAAACCGTCGAGGTTGACGTCGCCAGCGCCGGTGACCGCCCAGCCTGCCCAGTCCTCTTCTTCGGTGCCATACCAGGCGGCGTCGGCGGCGCTGGCGGTGATCTCCTCTTCGACCGGCCCGTGCACGATGTAGACGGCGCCCGCGTTGAACTCGCCGCGGTCCTGGTAGGGGGCGCCCACCGCCACGTCATCGTTTCCGTCACCGTTCATGTCGCCAACGCCGGCCACCGACCAGCCGGCGAAGTCGCCGTCGGTGACGCCGATCACGCGGGCGGCCGAGTCGGCGAGGTCGTACTCCTCGTCGAGTGCGCAGTCGCCGAGCGAGCCGTCGCAGTTGTCGTCAAAGCCGTTGTTGCACTGTTCTTCCGCTTCGGGGTTGACCGCGCTGCGCACATCGTCGCAGTCGCCGCCCGCGTCGGCCCACTGGCCTTCGGGGGGCAGGCAGGCCACGACGGGCTCTGCAGCGGCGTCGCCAAAGTCGTCGCCATCGTTGTCGGGGTACCAGAAGAGCGGGTCGCTCAGGTTGGCGTCTTCGTCGTCGGCGACGCTGTTGCAGTCATCGTCGATGCCGCCGTTGCACACTTCGGGGGCGCCGGGGTTCACATAGCGGTTGGCGTCGTCGCAGTCGCCGCCTTGGGGCACCATCGCGGCCTGGGCGGTGCAGCTCAGAGTGGCGCTGGCGTCGGGGCCGTAGCCGTCGGAGTCGGCGTCCTTGTACCAGGGGGTCGGGCCGCCGATGTTCTCGTTGCTGTCGTCGCAGTCTTCGGCGGCGCTGACGCCATCGTCGTCGCGGTCGGCCACCCCGGAGCCATCGCCGTCGTTGCCGCCTTCACCGTCGAGGTAGCCAGGCCCGATGCCCTTGTCGCAGGCGAAGAGCAGGCTCAATCCGAGGGCCATGGACAAACGAACGACGCGCACTGAGACAGAATAAGCGAGACGCATACAACCTCCGCGGCTGGGGGGAGCCCCGCCCGATGGAGCAGACCGTAACAGCCACCGTGCGAGAGTCTACGCCGGGCGGCCCGGATGGCGAATGCGTGTCGGCGAGGCCTTGCCAGAGAATGACAGTTCGTGGCAGGTCTCGGCGCGGCCGGCGCGCTGGGGCCGCCTCAGGGTGCGGGCGGCGGGGTCGCGGTGTCGCCGCCACCGGGCTCGATGAAGTCGAAAGCGGCGCTCCAGACGGTCTCGCAGGGGTTCGAGCCTGCGGGAGTCGGGCAGCCCGTGCCCACCTGGTTGATGCCGCGCGTCACCTCCAGGCCAAACTTGATGCCCGAGACCCGGCGGCCGGTGACGCTGGTGGTCTCGGTGACCTCGCAGGTGCCGTCGGGGGCGGTGAAGACGCTGGAGCCCGAGCCGCGGAGGTTCTGACGGCTGGAGCCCTCCAGAGGCAGGTAGTTCCACAGGGTGACGTAGCCTTCGACATTGGGGGCAGGGACCTCGTAGGAGGTGCCCGCCACGATGCGGCCGCCGCAGGTGTCGCTGGTGACGGTGGAGGGGACCATCGTGTAGGCCCCGGGCCGCAGATCGGCGGGCCCCCAGGTCTCCTCGGGGAGCTCGCCGGTGTCGTCGCCGGTGCCTGCGGTGTCGTCGCCTGCCACGGGCTTCTTGGACTTGTCGGTGGCGGGCTCCCCGCCCCCGCAGGCGCTGAGCAGGGAGACGAAGACCAGGGAGGGGATGAGACGCGGCATGGGAGGCTCTCCTGCCTGCCTGTTGACCGGTCCGATCGTCGACGTCAACTGCCGGCGACCGGGGCCTGCGCCCCGGCTGTTCTCAGGGCGAGGTCACATTGGTGAGGAGCGGCGCGTAGCTGAGGGTCAAGGTGAACTCTTCGGCGCAGCGCGGGATCTTGCTCAGGATCTCGCAGTCCTCGCCCTCCGTCTCGATGGCGTGGAACACCTGGAGCGTGAGCACGCCGGGTGCGGTCTGCTCGCCTTCGGCCTGAACGGTCTCCACCATCGCGCAGCGCAGGCCCATGAAGCCCTGGTAGGCTGCGGACTCCTGGATGCGCAGCACCTCGCCGTCTGTTTCGATCACGCCGCGCTCCCAAAGGGTCGGCGCCTCCATGTTTCCCGTGGCGACGATCTCGGTGTAGCCGGCGTCGCCGAGGTTGCGCATCCGGCCGCAGACATTGGACTCGGTGGCTTCGATCACCATGGCGTAGCGGCCGATGGGCAGAACCGCCGGGGCCCAGCGGGGGGCGGAGGCGGCGCCGGTGTCCTCCAGGTCGGGGTCGACGTCGCCATTCATCGCCTGCACGCCCGCCTGAGCGGGGTTGGCCGGGGCTGCGACATCGCTTGGAAGCTCTTCGTAGGGGGCGCCCTCGCCGCCTTCGAGGGCCTCGATGGGGGCTGCGCAGGCGCAGAGGAGGACAAAGGGGAGCATGAGCTTCTGCATGGCGTGCCTCAATCAGCGAGGGGTCAACAAAGGGCCACCGGTCGTGACTCTCGGTGCTTCGGATCGCAGAGAGGGGGCCGATAGGGGGCCTTCGGCGAGCCGGCCGCCGTGCTACCTTGGACCTGGCGAAGGAAGCATGTCTGAAGCAGTGCCGGTGCTACCGGATGGAACGCCTGAGCGCCTGGGGCGGTACCGCCTCGTGCGGCCGCTCTCCACGGGCGGCATGGCGCGCGTCTTTGAGGCCCGCCGCGAGAGCATCGCCGGGGTCTCGCCCAAGGTGGCGATTAAAGTCATCCTGCCGGACTTCGCCACCGACGAGAGCTTTCGCGCCCTCTTCGTGCAAGAGGCGCGGGTGGGCTCGGTCCTGCACCACCAGAACCTCGTCCAGATCCAGGACTTCGACCGCGAGGGCAAGCTCTACTACCTCGTGATGGAGTACGTCGAAGGCTTCACCCTGCGGCGGGCGATCAGCCTCTGCAAGCGCCAAGGGCTCGCCCCGATCCTGCCGGTGATCGCCGACATCGGGCGCCAGATCTGCGATGGGCTGCACCACGCCCACACCGCCGCGGTGGAGGACGGACGGCCGCTCCAGCTCATCCACCGCGACGTCAAGCCCAGCAACCTGATGTGCAACCCGCAGGGCGTGATGAAGGTGCTGGACTTTGGCATCTCCAAAGCCCTCATCCACCCCGAGAAGCTCGGCGCTGTGCGGGGGACCTGGGGCTACATGGGCCCCGAGCAGGCCGATGGCAAGGAGATCGGCCCATCGGCCGATCTCTACGGGCTGGCCGCTGTGCTCTACGAGCTGGCCACGCTGCAGCCGCTCTTCCCCGAGAAGGAGCCGGCCGAGATCCGTCCCTTGATGGAGCGCGACGAGGCCGCCCGGCGGGCGAGCCGCATCGGCGGCAGCTTCACGCCGCTGGGCCCGGTGCTGGTGCGGGCCCTGCAGCGCGATCCGATGGCGCGCTACACCAGCGCCGCGGCGATGAGCAAGGCCCTGATGGCCATCTGCGAAGACCCCGCCACCGCGCGCGAAGAGACGGTCAAGTTCTACCGGACGATGGCGCCCCTGGCCCTGCCGGGCGCGATCCCTCCCACGGCGCCGCCGCCCGAGCCGCGGCCCGCGGTGCGCGCCCGCCCAGAGCCGGCCCTTGGCCTGCCGGTGACGGTTCGCGCCGCGGAGACCTCGACGCTGCCGACCTTGGCGCCCGAGGTTCCCCGTTCGGCCGAGCCGCGGGCCTGGGCCTGGTGGGGGCCGCTCGTCGCCACCGCCTTCCTCGCCCTGGGCGCCATCATCGTGGTCTTCACGGGGTGGAAGGTCTACAACGACCACATGATCGGCCGCCGCCGGGCCCTGGAGGCCGCCTCGACGGCGCCAGCAGTGGAGCCTGCCGCCCCGCCGGCTGCGGCGCCGGCCCCGTCCGTGCCGCCGCCGTCGACGCCGACGGTGGCACCCACCCCGGTCTCGGCGCCCGCTCCCACGGTGACCCCGGTGAGCCCCGCGGCGCCCGCGCCGGC